>Ga0111539_10000247_pt1 | contig 64992 bp, 36 predicted proteins | sample RhiMethybrSRZTD1_FD_79667 | JGI IMG/M metagenome (GOLD analysis project Ga0111539, IMG submission 79667) | Populus rhizosphere microbial communities from Tennessee, USA - Rhizosphere MetaG P. TD hybrid SRZTD1 (version 2) (version 2) | ecosystem: Host-associated > Plants > Roots > Rhizosphere >...
ACACGCGGGCACACTCGCGCATCGTGTTGTCGTGGATCTCGAGGACGCCCGGGATGCTGCCGTCGGGCTCGCGCTGGTAGCCGCCCGCGAGGTTCCACACGACGGGGACGCCCAGCGCGGCGAGCGTCTCGAACACGATCGCGTCACGCCGGCGCAGCTCTCTTGTCGTGAGCCAGCCGCCGAGCGGATCGTTGACGTGGGGGTCCGCCCCGGCCTGGTAGAGGACCACGTCGCACCCGCTCATCCGGCGAACGACCGCCGGGAGCTCGGCGAGGAACGCGGGCGCCTGCTCGCTGCTGTGAAAACGCGCGCCCGCCGTCCAGTGCTCGACGAACGACGCATCCGGGAGCACGCCCAGGATCTGCTCGGTGCCGTCGCCGTAATGCGTATCGCAGTCGAGGATGCCCACGCGCCGCGCGCTGCCGTCGTGTCGGAGGTTGCAGGCGGTGACCATCAGCCCGTTGAACGTGCAGAACCCGCCCGCGGACGCCCAGCGCGCGTGATGGAAACCCGAGCAGGGCGCCGCCGCGACGGGGGCCTTCGCGCCCAGCAGGTAGCGCGCCGCCGACAACATCGCGCCGCTCGTGAAGGGCAGGGCGCCGGCCACCTCGGGGGAGCAGTCGCCGAAGCCGTTCGGCCGGCGACAGGCGAGGACGTCGTCGACGAACGCGGCGTCGTGCGCGCGCTTCAGCTCCTCCGCCGTCGCCGGCTGGGGCTGGCTGCTCGCCCCCATCGCGCGCGAGCTGCGCGACGTGCGCGTCGACGTCGGCGCGCGCTCCACGGACGAGATCGCGGCGGAGCTCGGCGATGGAACGATCGACCTCGGCGTCGTGCGAATGGCCGACGCCCCGTCCGCCGGGCTCAAGACCACCCGGGTCGGAGCGGTCGAATACGCGCTGTTTTCGCCGCGCGGCGTGCGCCGGCCGCCGCTGGCGGTGGCGACGGGAGAGCCTGCGCTGGCGCCATTGCTCGCGTCGCTCGGGACCGCGACATTGAGCTGCCAAACGTTCCCGCAGGTCGCGGCCGCCGTCCGCGCCGGCTTTGCCGGCGTCTTGCCCACGATCGCGCGCGCACACCTCGGAGACGTGACGCGCGGGCCGGTGCTCACGGCGTCGGCGCTCGGGCTCGCGTGGCGGGCGCGACTGGACGACGTGCGACCGGCGCTGGTCCCGATCCGGCGGAAGCTCGCCGAGCTGTTGCGGTGGGCGCTGGCCCGGCGCGTTCGAAGGGGCTTCCGCCCAGATCTCCGCGCGCGTGAGCCGTTTGGCGGAGGCCGCGGCTCCGATCGGGGTGATGCGTCGAGGGAGGTCCGGGTGGCTCGCTTGGAGGCTCGGTGCCGTGTTGCTTTTCGCGGCCGGATGCAGCCGGCCACTGGCGCACGTCGATGACGGGGGGAACGGGCAGCTCGCAGGCGCGAGCAACGGCGGCGGCGCCGCGGGTGCCGCGGGCACGCCGGGCAGCACCGGAACGGCCGGCGGCGGTGGAATCGGCGGTGGGGCCGGCAACGCAACGGGCGGCGTAGCCGGGGCGGGCGCCGCAGCCGCGACGGGCGGGCGAGGAAACGGCCTGGGCACGCAGTGCTCGGATGGCGTCGACAACGACGGCGACGGAAGCGTCGACTACGACGATCCGGAGTGCATCGGCGCCGCCGACAACGACGAGGGCACGTTTGCTTGGGGCATTCCCGACGACACCGACGACTGCATCAACGATTGCTTCTTCGATGGCAACTCGGGCCAGGGCGATGACCAGTGCCGGTGGCAGCTCAAATGCGATCCCGCGAGCGTCGAACCGAGCTGTCCTTACGACGCGCTGTACGCGACCGAACACGCGGACGCCTGTTCGCTGGCCGCGTCGCAGTCGCAAACGTGCGTGGACAGCTGCGGCAAGCTGGTCCCAAACGGTTGCGACTGTTTCGGCTGTTGCGTCATTCCCGGGCGGACCACGCCCATCCGCATTGCGACGACGTGCACGGGCGCCGACTTCGGTGACCCGGCCAGGTGCCCGCCGTGCACGCAGGTGACGCAGTGCTTGAATCCCTGCGATCACTGCGAGTTTTGCATCGGCAAGCGGGCGCTCCCCGACGGGTGCGCCCGGCCCGACGGGGCCGCGCCCTACACCTGCCCCACCGGATCGATCGCCTGCGGCACCACCGGCGTCGCGCCCTGGGCGTGTCCCGCGGGCACGAGCTGTGTGACCGGCTGTTGTTTGCAGCAGTATGCGCTGCCCTGAGGCGGCCGCCGGTTACTCTGCTCGGCCGGCGTGACTGAGCATCACCCGTGCGGCCAGGCTGGCAAGCGTGCGGCCGACCAGGATCCGATGACCTTCTCCTCCAATATCCATAAAACCTCGGTGGAAGTTTGCCTATTGGCGCGCTCCAACGGGAAGGTTCCCCGCCATCAGTCACGACCCCGGCCTGTCCGGGACCGAGAATCTGGAACACCCGATTGGCTGGTAACGATCTCACGTCTCTCCGGATCGCGGCGCTTCGTGGCTCGGAAACTGCTGCGCTCGATCAACGGAGGGCCCCATGAGAAGACTTGCTCCGTTGCTGGTACTAGGAAGTTTGGTTCCGCTCGCCTTGGTGGTGTCCAACTGCGAGGGCGACCCCGCCGACGCGGACATCACACAGAGAACCGGCGCTCTCATCACACGCTCCGCGATCATGCGGGACGTGAATGGTCGCCAGGTTGGAACCGTTACGTTCAACGAGACGGCTCAGGGCCGCGTGCAGGTCACGGCCAGCTTCAACTTCGCGGGTAGCACGACGCAGGTCCGGGAGGGTTTCCACGGCTTCCACATCCACGCCAACGACAACCCAGCCAACGGCAGCGGCTGCATCGCGGATCCCACCCAGCCGGCCGCCACGCACTTCGTGTCGGCGGATGGGCACTACGATCTCAGCGGGTCGACGCACAACCTGCACACGGGCGACATGCCGAGCCCGTTCTTCCTGAACGATCTCGTCGGTGTCATGTCGTTCGAGAAGCGCTTCGATCCCAACAACATCGTCGGGCGCGCGGTGATCCTCCACGCGGGCATCGACAACTTCAACAACATCCCGTTGGGGACGGCCGCCGATCAGTACACGGCCAACAGCGCCGCAGCCACCACGGCCACCGCCGCCACCGGCAACGCCGGGACGCGCATGGCCTGCGGCATCATTCAGTAGCAGCGGCAGCAGCGTCGTCGGGCCGCGCCGCGGCCCAGGGGGGGAGGCGTCCCACGATCACTTCCAGTGGGACGCCCGTCTTCTCCGCTCTCGCGAGCTGGCGCGATCGCCAGATCGTGTACAGCACCGGCAGCACCTCCAGCGTGAGAAAGGCGCTGGTCAGCAGGCCCCCAATCATCGGCGCGGCCACCCGCCGCATGATCTCCGCGCCTGAGCCGCTGGCCCACAGCAGCGGCAGCAGGCCGGCAGCCATCGTGGTGATGGTCATGAGCTTGGGGCGCAGGCGCCGCACGGTCCCCTCGGCGTGCGCGGCCACGATGTCCGCGCGGTTGCGCAGCCGTCCTTCCCGCAGCCGCCGATAGAAGGCCTCGTCGATGTAGACGACCATCACGACGCCGGTCTGCATGGCCAGGCCCATCACCGAAAGTAGCCCGACCCACACAGGCGCCGACAGCGGATAGCCGAGCAAGAACAGCGTCCAGACGCTGCCGACCAGCGCGAACGGGACCGACACCAGCACGATCAGCGCCTCGCTGACGCTGCGGAACTGGAGGTACAGCAGCACCAGCATCAGCAGCGCCACCAGCGGTGCGATGACGCGGAGCCGGCGCTGTCCGGCGGCGAGCAGATCGTATTGGCCAGTCCACTCGATGCGCTCGCCGGCGCGGAGCGCGATCGTTCCTGCGTGGACGGCGTCGTTCACCGCCCGCTGCGCGCCCTCGACGTAGCCCAGCAGATCCGTCCCCTGCGCGAGGTCGACATACACGTACGCCACCAGCTCGCCGCGCTCGGCGCGGATCAGCGCGGGCTCGCTGGCGAACGCAACCCGCCCCACCAGCGCCAGCGGGATCGGCGGCCCCGAGCCGTCGCGCCCGGAGCGAATGGTGATCTCGCCGATGATCTCCGCGGGGCGCCGCGCGACCACGTCGGGCGAGATGCGCAGGCGTGCGCGCCGCCCCTCGACGTTCACCTCGCCGACCTGTCCGCCCGAGATGACCAGGCCGGCGGCCCGCTCGGCGCGAGCGGCTTCCACGCCGTGCGCCGCCAGCATCGCCGCGTCGGGTACGAACCGCAGCCGGGTCTCGCCGCCCAGCGATTCGTAGACGGCGCTGCGCGTTCCCGGCCAGCGCGCCGCGAGCGCGCGCAGCGCCGTGCCCAGCTCGTCGAGCCGAGCGGGCTGGGTCGCTACGACGCGGATCCCGACCGGCGTGCGCACGCCCGTCGACATCATGTCCAGGCGGGCGCGGGCCGGGGCCGTCCAGGCGCTGGTCCACCCGGGCAACCGCGTCGACCGGTCCAGCCGCTCCACCAGCTCGGCGGTCGTGAGGGGCGTCTCCTCGGGCCACAGCTTGCGCAGCGCCGGCTTCAGCGCTTCCGGCGCGAGGCCCGAGTACCAGCGGGGCCGCCAGACCTTGGGCCACCGGTCGCGCGGCTTGACGTGAATGGTGGTCTCGGCCATCGAGAACGGCGCCGGGTCGGTGGCGGTGTCGGCGCGCCCGACCTTGCCCAGCACCGTCGACACCTCGGGCTGCGCGGCGATCAGGCGGTCTTGCCGCTGCAGCTCGGCGGCGGCGTCCATGGGCGAGACGCCGGGCAGTGTCGTGGGCATGAACAGGAGATCCCCCTCGTCGATGCGCGGAAGGAACTCGCCCCCCAGGTGGGGCACGAGAGGCAGGCACGACAGCACGGCCAGCACCGCCGCCGCCAGCGTGATGCCCGGACGGTCCAGGGCCAGCTGCACGAAGGGGCGGTAGATCCGCACCAGACCGCGTGTCAGCGGGTTGGCCATCTCCGCGGAGACGCGATCGGGAAGCAGCCGATCGCGCAGCGCCGGCGCCACGACCAGCGTCACCAGCGCCGCCGCGGCGATGACCAGCGTCTTGGTGAACGCCAGCGGACGCAGCAGGCGCCCGGTCTCGCCCACGAAGGCCAGCACCGGAAGAAACGTCAGCGCCGCGATCAGCAGCGACGTCAGGATCGCCGGCGCGAATGATGCGGCCGCCGCCAGCAGCCGGGCGCGACGGTGGGGCGCCTCACCGCGGTCCAGCTGACGATGGCACGCCTCGAGGGCCACCACATCGGCGTCGACGGCCATCCCCAGCGCGATGGCGATGCCCCCCAGGCTCATCACGGTCGCCTGCACGCCGAAGATCCACATGCCGGCGAACGTGAACAGCAGCACCAGCGGCAGCGTCGCCAGCGGCACCAGCGCGCTGCGGGCGCTGCCCAGGAACAGCAGGACGACGATCACCACCACCGCGACTTCTTCGATCAGCGCGCGCAGCAGCGTCTGTCGCACGCCGGCGGCCAGCACCGAGCGGTCGTACACCGCCAGGACCTGCGCCTCCACCGGCGGCGAGGAGGCGAGCAGCACGCGCTTGACGCGCGCGATGAGCGGTCCGATGTCGGCGCCGCGGCGGGCGATCACGATGCCGCCGACGGCTTCGGCGTGCCCCTGGAAGTCGGCCAGCCCGCTCGGCATGTCGTCCTCGACCAGGCGCACGCGGACCACCTCGTCGAGCCGCGCGCGGGGCGGACCGGCGGGCGCTATGACCGGCAACGCCCCGAGCCCGTCGGGGCTGATGTCGCCCGCCACTCGAGCGGCGCCCTGCAGCGTCGCGACGACGTCGGTGAAGGCCAGGCCCGCCTCGCGCAGCCGGTCCGGCTGAACCTCGACCCGCAGCTCGTCGTCGCCGCCCCCAAAGGTCGCGACCTCCGCTACGCCCGGGATCGCGGCAAGGGCCGGGCGCAGGACCTCGGTCTGAAAGCGGCGCAGCTCGCTCATCTTGGCCGTCATGCCGGGCGAGACGATCGCGTACTCGAACACCCACCCCGTGCTGGACGCCAGCGGGCCCACCTGCACCCGCACGCCGGGCGGCAACCGTGGCCGCACGCGCTCGAGCCGCCGCACGATCTCGTAGCGCGCGCCCGGCAGGGCCGCGGCTGAGGGAAAGACCACGTCGACGTAGGCCATGCCCGACATCGACGAGCCGCGGATGGCGCTGGCTCCGGGAATCCCGGTCAGTGCTCCGGTCAGCGCGACGGTCACCTGCGTGGCGACCTCGGTCGCCGAGTGTCCCATCCACTCGGCGACGACGCCGATCTGGGGATCCGACAGATCCGGGATCGCGTCGTGGGCAAGGGCGCGCCTCGCCCGCTCGGCGCCGACCGCGGCGAGCAATGCGGCGACGATCACCACGGTCGAATGGCGCGCGCTCCAGGCCACCACGCGGCTGATCACGGCGTGGCTCCCTGGCCGCTATGGCCGTCTGGATCCACCAGCCGCCGCTCGGCATCGACGAAGAACGCCCGCGCCGCCAGCACCGGCTCCCCTTCTCCCAGTCCCGCCACCACGACCGCCAGCCCGCTCCAGATCCGGCCCAGCGCGACCGCGCGCTTCGTGAAGGTCCGTCCGTCGTCGGAGGACACCAGGACGTAGGGCCCGTCGCGCGACTCCAGCACCGCGGCCGCCGGGATGACGAGCGCGGGCCGCGTGCGCGGGGCGAATCGCGCGGTGCCGGCGCCGGCCGGCACATGCGCCGCGCCGGCGGGGCGAAAGCGGACCGCGTCCGTCGGGCTCTCGCTGGCGACCTGGATCTCGATCTCGTCGGTGCGCGAGCCCGCCGGGTGGAAGGTCCCCCGCTCGCCGGGGGCGAGCAGCGGCCGTTCGTCCGCATGAAACAGCGCCAGGCCCTGGCCACGGTCGTCCAGCCGGGCCGGCGCCGACATCTGACGAACGATGGGCCGCCGGAAGGCGCGCGCGATCTGGTACGAGCGCAGCTCGGGCGTTTCAGGCGGCACCGTCACCGACTGGCCTGAGCGCGGCTTCACCGGCTCGAGGGCCATGCGGCAGATCGGGCAGTCGCCGGGCGCCGACGACACCACCTCGGGGTGCATCGGGCAGGTGTACGCGGCGTCCGTGCCGGGGCCGGCGGGCGGGCGCCGTCCGCCGCGGGTCAGCGCCAGACTGGCGACCAGCGCGGCCGCCGCTGCACCCAGCAGCAGCAGCCGCCCGGCCCACGCGAGCCACGAGGAGCGGCGCTCTGACACGGCCCGAGTCTACGGCGTCCGCGTCCACGATAGAACGTTGCGGTCGATGGACGGGCCCTGTGGCGCCCCCCGAGGGGCCGGGCTGATCACATCCCGAGGATGCTCCGCAGGTTCGTCGCGCCCGCGAGCTGGCCCTGCGTCATGAGCGGCAGCCCGAGGAGGTCCTCCATGGTCTTGAGCAGCGCCGCGTGTGTGGCGACGCCGCGCTGGGTGATGTTTCCCTTGCGCGACGTCGGCGCGATCTGGGCGTTCGGCACCGGGTAGTCCTCGTCGTACCAGATGAAGACGGCGACGGTGCCCGCCCGGTAGGCGGCGCTGTCGAGGACCCGCTGGACGTTCGTGGACGCCCACGCATCGACGATGCTGTTCGAGCAGTCGTGGCCGTTGTTGCAGTTGTCCGGGGTGATCCAGGCGAAGGTCGGCAGGTTGTCGACGTCGAACTCCGTGTAGGGGCGGACCTCGGTGAAGCAGAAGTCGTGGTCGTTGTGGGTGCCGGTCGCGTCGGTATAGGTGCCGTAGTAGTACAGCGGCGGGATGTGTCGGGCGGCGTTGCCGCTCTCCGAGCAGCCGCTGGTGGCGCCTTCGACGTAGTTGCGCGCCGTCCCGCCCGCCCGCCGCACCTGGCGGAAGATGTTGTCGTCGGTGGAGCGGCAGGTCTGCGAGGGGTCGCAGTCGTTGACGGTGTTCGGGTTGTTCACGCCGCTGGTCGTGCCGATGTACTGGGTGAGGCTGTCCTGCAGGACATTCGTCTCGGTGTAGTCGGTGAAGTACGAGCACTGGGCGGCGAGCGATCGCAGGTACGGCATCGCCGACGACGAGAATCCGAGGCCGACGTCGTCCCAGGTCCGGTTCTCGAACGAGAACACGACCACGTGTTGATAACGAGCCGGCGGTGCGGCGGTCGATCCACAGATGCCGCCCGCCGAACCGCCGCCGGCGCCGGCGCCGCCGCGGCCGCCGGTGCCGCCGCCCGTGCCGCCGCCACGGACCCCGGTGATCAGCAGCTGGTCGACGTTCGACGCGTCGGCGCGACTGGTGGTGCCGTAGCGGATCTGCAGCGTGCTGCCTGAGAAGTAGCGCGCGAGGGGCGCGGGGAGGGCGAATGTGGACTTGGTCCAGATCCAGCCTGTCGCAAACGCGTTGTCTCCCAGCGACACCCAGGTGCCGGTGGCGGTGTCGCGCACCTCGAACGTCCAGAGCTGCGTCGTCTTGCTGGGGCCGCGGTAGTTGACCTGGAGCGCCATCGACGTCACCGAACCGGCCGCCACGCCCGACGGCAGGTTGTAGTTGCAGACGATCTGGATCCCCGGGTCGACCTCGACGTAGTTCGCCCAGACGTCCGCCGTCCCGGTGAGCTCCGCGGTGGCCAGCGCCGAGACCGATTGCCCCGAGCCGATCGTGCCGCTCGCCAGGGAGGTGCACGCCATCGTAAACGGCGTGCTGCCGCCGGTGGTGCCGGCCGTGCCGGTCGTGCCGGCTGTCCCGGTCGTGCCGCCCCTGCTGGTCGTGCCCGCGGCGCCGGTGGTGCCGGCGGTGCCGGTCGTGCCGCCCCTGCCGGCGGTGCCGGTGGTGCCGCCCCTGCCGCCGCTGCCGGTCGTGCCTGCTGTCCCGGTCGTGCCGCCGGTCCCGGTCGTCGCCGCTCCGGTGAGCCCGCGGATGAGCATCTGGTCGACGTCGGAGGCGTCGGCGCTGCTGTCGGTGCCGTAGCGGATCTGCAGCAGGCCGGCCGGGGAGAAGAAGCGGGCCGGCGGCGACGGAAACGCGAACGTGGTCTTCGTCCAGACCCAGCCTGTCGCGAAGCTGTTATTCCCCAGCGAGACCCAGGCGCCCGTCGTCGGGTCGAGCACCTGGAACGTCCAGAGCTGCGACGTCAGGGACGGCCCGCGGTAGTTCACATCGAGCGTCAGCGACGCGATCGCGCCGGGGGCGATGCCGGCGGGCAAGTTGTAGTTGCAGACGATGTGCGTGGCCGGTTCGAGCTCGACATAGCTGGTCCATACGTCCGAGGTCCCGGTCAGCTGGGCCGTGGCGAGCGTGGAGACCGACTGGCCACCCCCGATCTGCCCGCTGGCGAGCGCGCTGCACGCGATCGTGAATGCCGTGCTCTGGGCCGCCACCACCGGCACCCGCGAGGTGATCGCCAGCAGCGCCACCAGGCCTGCCCCCAGCGCGCCTGCTCCTCCCCACGCCGCCCGCCTACCCCCGAACCGCCGCCCCGTCTGGTCCACGCCGATCTCCCCTCCACCGCGCCCCACGCCGCCGGCGCGAGCGCCCGCGAAAAACAACTCGCGCCCAAAACTAACGCGCGCGCGCCGGCCGCACTATGCGTCGATGCCCACAAGTGCGGGCGCGTCGATCGTCGGTCAACGGATCGCGGGTGAACCCTCGGGCTCGGGCGGTGGCGGCGGGGGCCGCCAAAGGAGCAGGATCATAGCCAACGGCAGGGCCGGGACCGCACGAATCGGCGGACCAGCCGAAGCCTGCGAACCGCCGTTTCGACGTTCGCCCGAGCTGTTTCACGGCGAACACGATGCTGTCTGTGGCGGAGTAGTCCACTGGGCGTCGACTGGCAATCCACAGTGGCGCCCGCGTCCAGTCGGGGGGCGGGCGCCGGGTGGGCACGGCGTTTGCGATCGGCGCGCGGGGAGGTGGAGGCGGCGCACGCCGGGAAAGTGCAGGAACCGGCGGGCGCGATTCGACGAAATGAGGAACTTCGTTCGTTCCCAGGTGTGGCCAGCCAGTTCCTACGCGGCGGAGCCGGAGATTCCGGAAGCACGCGCGAGCTGGCTCGCTCGTTTTCACGCGGGCGATCGGGCCGTGCTCGACGACGTCTATCGCGGACACGTCGACGCGGTCCATCGCTCGGCGGGCGGCGTCCTTGGCGGCGCTGATCTCGAGACCGTGGTGCACGAGGTGTTTTTCAGGGTGATGACCAACGCCGATCTCAGGAAGGCGTTTCAGGGCGGCGACCTCGCCGCCTGGCTGGTCGTCATCGCCCGGCACCACGCCATCGATTACGTCCGGCGCCGCAGTCGTGAGCAGCCGTCCGGCCTGGACGTGGGCGGCGCGACAGACGCACCCCACGGGGCGGTCGCGGCCCGCGCGGAGGCCGGGTTGATCATCCGGAAATTCTGCGCCGAGGTGCTGCCGCCGAAATGGCGGCCGGTCTTCGAGGCGCGTTTCGTCCAGCATCTGACGCAGACGGAAGCGGCCGCGGCCTTGCGTATGCGGCGGACGACGCTCGTGTACCACGAGCTTCGCATCCGCCGGCTCCTGCACACGTTCCTGCTGGGGGAGACGTCATGATCCCGTTCTCCGCCCCCCGCTGCGCCCAGCGCCGCCTGATCGACCGCCACTTCGCGGCGCGCATCGGGCCGGCCGAGGAGCTGGTGCTGCGCGGCCACCTTCCGGGCTGCCCGCGGTGCCGGACGTATTACGAGCGGCACCTGTCGTACGCGGAGCTGGTGCCCGGGCGACCCGGTATGGCGGAGCGTCTCGCGGTCGGGCTGGGTGTGGGGGCTGCGCCGCCGGCCCGCGCGCCGGAGCGGCTGCCGTTGCGGCTGACGTGGTTCGTGACCGCGGGGGCGGCCGCCGCCTGCCTGGCGCTGCTCGCGACGGGCCCTGTCGTGCGCCGGCCAGAACGTGACTTCGGCGTGCGTGGGCTCGCGTCCGACGGAACCGGCGCCGCGCTCGAAATCTATCGCGTGACCGGCGATCGCACGACGAAACCGGCGGACGGCTGGATGGCAGCCGGCGACGAGCTGGCTTTCGCGTATCGAAATCCGACCGGCTTCACGTGGTTGATGATTTTCGGCGTCGACGATCGGGGCGGCATCTACTGGTTCCACCCCGCCTGGACCGACGCGCGCCAGGATCCCGTTGCCGTGCCCATCAATCTGGGCGTGGGACCCTTCGAGCTACCGGAGGCGATCCAGCACCAAATCCGGGGGAGCCGGCTGCGCATCGTGGCCCTGTTCACCAACGCCGCAGGTTCGGCGCGCGCGCTCGAGGAGAGGTTGCGGGGCGCGCGGCCGGATCCACCGGGAAGCCTACGGATCGAGACATCGCTGGAGGTGCGGCCGTGAACGCGTGGCGCGGCGCGTGTTGTGCCCTGGTGGCACTGCTGCCGGTGCCAGCCATCGCTGCCGCCGAGCCGCCGCCGGCGCCGACCAAGACGTTTGCGCTCGTGGTGGGCGTCAATCGCAGCATGGATCCGAAGATCGCTCCTCTGCGATACGCCGATGACGATGCGGTCCGCTACCGCGATCTCTTCCGGGCGGTGGGCGGGCGGACCATCACGCTGGCGAGCCTCGACGAGAATACGCGCCGCCTGCACCCGGACGCGGCCGCCGAGGTGCGACCGGCGCGCCTCTCGCTGTTGACGTCGGCGGTCGATCGCCTGGCGACCGAGGCGGCGCAGGCCCGCCGGCGGGGCGAGCGGATCGTCTTCTACTTCGTCTATGCAGGCCATGGTCGGGTGGCGGACGGCAGCGGCAGCATCGCGCTCGAGGACGCGGAGCTCGGCGGCGGCGATCTCGTGCGGCGTGTGATTGACGAGATCGCGGCGGACGAAACGCATGTCATCGTCGATGCCTGCCATTCGTATTTCCTGGTGATGGGCCGCGGTCCCGGGGGCAGGCGCCGGCCCATGGGCGGGTTCGTCGAGCTGGGAGCCCTGGCGAAGCGCCGCGACGTGGGGCTGTTGCTCTCGACGTCGTCGGCACGCGAGAGCCACGAGTGGGCCGCGTACCAGGCGGGCGTCTTCAGTCAGGAAGTTCGTTCCGGCCTCTACGGCGCGGCCGACGTCGACCGAAACGGGCTGGTGAGCTACGCGGAGATCGGCGCCTTCGTCGACCGCGCCAACACGGCCATCCGCAACGAAAGGTACCGTCCCGAGGTGTACGCGCGGCCGCCCGCCCGCGGCCACGCCCTCATCGACCTGCGGCCCGCGCTGGCGCGCCGGATCGAAGTGGCGCCGGGCGGCGGTCACCAGTTCATAGAGGACACCGCCGGCATCCGTCACGCCGATTTCCACAACGACGCGCCCGTGCGCCTGGTGCGGCCGGGAGAGGGGAGGCTGTATCTGCGGCGAAACGCCGACGGCCGCGAGATCGTCCTGCCGCCGGAGGTGGCGGTGCTGAACACGGCGGAGCTGCCGCTCCAGGAGCCGCGCTCGACCGCACGCGACGCGGCCCACGACGCGTTCGCCGCGCTGTTCGCGATGCCGTTCAGCAGCGCGGTGGTGTCGACCTACATGTTTCGGGACGATCCGGCCGTCACCGCCCGGGCGTCCGCCCCCGCCGCATCATCGTGGTGGTCGCGCCCGGGCACGCTCGTCGGCCTGGGGCTCGGAGCCGCCGGCCTGGCGTCCGGCGGCTGGGGCGCGGCGACGCTGCTGGACGCGCGCCGCTTGCACGACGCGGCGGCGCCGATGATCTCGCAAGCGGACGCCGCCGCCCTGAACAGCGAGATCGACTCGCGCAACCGGCGGGGGGCCACGTTGCTCGGCGTCGGGGTCGCCGCCCTGGCCGGCGGTCTCTTGACCCTGCTGCTGCAGGGGCCGGCGGCCGCATCGGGTGTCGACGTCGCCATCACGTCCGACGCGGTGACGGGGGGAGTCCGTGGCAGCTTCTGACGGCCGGCGCCGGCTCGGGGCGGCGGCGTTCGTGGCCTGCGTGGTGGCGGCCGCCTGTGCGCCGCCGATACCGCTCGAGAGGCTGCGCTGTCCGTGCGTGGGCGCGCAGGGCTTTCTCTGCTGCGAGCCGGAGCAAACCTGCTACCGGGCGGACGAGATGCCGCCCATCTGCGCGCCGGTGGCCCCGGTCGACGCCGCCGACGGTGGGGCCGACGCCGGGACGGGAGGCGCCGCCGCAGCCGACGCCGCGGCCGCGGACGATGCAGCGGATGCGCCTGATGCGACGGATGCGGCCGATGCGCCCGATGGGGCGGACGCTGACGATGCGGACGATGCGGCCCGTCCGGGGGACGCGGCCGACGCGACCGACGCCGCCGACGCGACCGATGGAGGCGGTGGGGGAGGGGGCGGTCCCGGCGGAAGCGGCGGTCCCGGCGGAACCGGCGGAACCGGCGGAAGCGGCGGCGGCGGAAGCGGTGGAAGCGGCGGAAGCGGCGGAAGCGGCGGAAGCGGCGGATCCGGCGGTGCCCCGCCGACCGTGGATCGCTCCACCGTCGACGGATATTTCCCTCCTCCGCCGGCGATTCTCGCCACCGGGCAGTGGCTCTACACCACCGACGCCCCCGCCGGCGGCTGGATGCTACCGGTCTTCGACACGACCGGCTGGTGGAAGGGGCAGCCCGGTTTCCTCGGTGGCGCCGATCCCTCGTTTGGCGACAACTCGCAAACGCCGTGGCCCGAAAACGAGAGCGAGCTCTGGCTGCGGACCGCCTTCCAGATCGACGAAGTCGACATCCCGCGGGCGCTGCTCTGGGGACGCTGGGACGACACGATCGAGGTCTACGTCAACGGCGCGCTCGCAGCGCCGGTGGAACCTTACACGAGCGCCTACCGCTACCTCGGCCTGAAGACCGGGACGCTCGTGCCCGGCGTCAACACGCTGGCCGTGCACGCGACGGATCAGGGCGGCGCACGCTACTTCGATCTCGCGGTCGCGCTGAACGGAGCGCTGACCACGATGCCGATGTCGGGATTCGAGCGCACGCCCACGCTCGCGGCGTATACGACCGCGGTCCGGCAATACATGCGCGAGCACGGGATCTCGGGCGGCGTGCTCGCGGTGATGAAGAAGGACCAGGTGGTGGTCAACCGCGCGTTCGGCTGGGCGGACAAGGGCTTCACGAGGCCGCTGTTGCCCGACGCGGTCCTGCGTGTCGGCGGGCTGGAGGTGATTCTGACGGCGGGGGCGGTCGTCACGTTGATCGACGCGGGCATCGCAGATCCGATCACGCGCCAGAAGATCACCCGCGACACGCGCGTCTTCCCGTTGTTGCGCGCGCACGGCCTCGCGCCGTTGCCTGGGCGAACGCCCGTGCCGGAGATCGATCAGGTCACGGTGGGGATGCTGCTCGGCTTCACGAGCGGGATCAGCGAGCTGCCCGGCGATCCCGCCCAGGTCTACGCGGATCTCGGGGTGGCGCCGGGCGCGCCGACAACCGCCGAGGACAACGTGCGCTGGATCTACAGCATGCCGCTCGCCCGTCCGCTCGGCTCGCCGGGAGACGGCTACGCGGGCTACATGCTGCTCCGTCATCTCGTGCACGTCGTGACCGGCGATCTGCTGGCGTTCCTGCGCACGGCCGTGTTCGCGCCGGCCGGAAGCAGCGACGTGTTCATCGCTCACCAGTCGCTCGCCGCGCGCGACCCGCGCGAGCCCGGGTACCTGACCTTCGAGCCGCCCGTCGACCGATCGATCCACCTCGAGAAGTACCACTGTCTGGCGACGACCGCGGAGGCGTTCGTGCGCTACCTGCGGCGTTACCACGCCTTCTGGGGCACGCCGCTCATCGACCCCCAGACCCGGCAATGGGCGCCGGTTCCCGACAATGGCGTGCACGTCCTGTTCAGCGTGGGCGCAGGGACCTGGAACGTCGCCGAGCAGCGCCGCTACGACGAGGTCAGCATCGCCGTGTTCTTCAACGTGCCCGGCGACTTCGGCGCGCTCTTCGAACAACTCGAACGGATCACCGACAGCCTGCCCCAATCGGCCTGGGGGCTCTGATGAGGATCGACCCGTAGGGAGGATCTTCAGCTTCCAGTCCGACCCGTCGCGGGCGTTCGGGTCGTTACCTGGAAGGAGCGCTACCAGGCATCGCCTGACCGATCTCCCCGTGGGGACCGCTGGCATGATGGGTGCTCCTGCCTCGGCAGGTGGGAACGCATGGCAGGGGTTGGTTGTGGGGCGTGACCGTCGCGATCGTCAGTGTCGCCGCGGCCGGATGTGGGGGCGACGTCGCCGCTCCGGTCGCGCGCGATCGCGTGGTCGCACCCGACCGCGTGGCCGCTGAGCCGGTCGAGGTGGAGATGGTCATGGGGCCGCTGACGGCCGCGCGCGGCGCCAACCCAGCCCCCGCGACCGGGCTGGCGCTGGAGGCCGGCGTCTCGGTCGACGCGCGCCTGCTCGTGCTCACCGCCGACGGCGCGAGCGCGTCGTTCGCGGCGATCAGCAGCGCCCTCGACTATCTCGGGACGCCGTACGACGTGTTCAACGCCGGCGCGGGGCCGGACCTGACGGCCGATCGCCTGGCCGACGGCGATCACGGCCGCTACTACGGCATCGTCCTCGACACCGGCGATCTCGCGATCGGATCGGCCAGCGCGCTGTCCGACGCCGAATGGATGACACTGGCGTCTTACGAGGCCCGCTTCGGCGCGCGGCGCGCGGTCATGTACGCCCGCCCGTCCGACGCGTACGGCCTGGTGCTCGCGCGCAGCGTCGACGCCAGAGCGGAGCCGATCGCCGCGGGCTGCACGGCCGAGGGCCGCAGCGTGTTCGTGGGCGCGAACTGCGACGTCGCCGTCGCGATCGACGCGGGCTGGGCGTACGCCAGCCAGGCCGCCGACGCGGCCACGGTGCCGTTGCTCGTCGACGCGGCGGGCAGCGTCTACGCGGCAACCCGGCGCACCGCCGACGGGCGTGAGGTGCTGGTGCTGACGTTTGCGCAGTCACCGACGGCGTTCCACACGCTCGCGCTCGCGTACGGCGTGGTGAGCTGGGTGGCGCGCGGGCTGTTCGTCGGCGAGCGTCACGTCTACGCGTCGCCGCAGATCGACGACTACTTCCTGCCGGACGCCATCTACACCGGTGGGACCTACCGCATGACGGACCTGGACCTGCAGGCGTTCGCCCGCTGGCAGGATGGGCGCCGCGCCGTGCCTCTGACGTCGCAATTCCGGGCGGCGTTCGCGTTCAACGGCTACGGCGCGAAACCGCGGTCCGAGGACGCCCTGGTCGACGAGACGCTCGAGCTCGCGTCGTCGTTCGACTGGATCAACCACACCTGGGCCCACCACGTGCTGACCTCGATGACGTACGCCGAGGCGACCGAAGCGATCGTGTTGAACAACCAGTACGCCCTGGACGTCGGGCTCTCGCCCTACAGCATCGAGAACCTGGTCACGCCCGAGATCTCGGGGCTCGACAACGCCGAGGCCATGCGCGCCGTGTTCGACGCGGGTGTGCGGCAGCTGGTGAGCGATACGTCGGTGGCGGGCCAGGACAACCCGTCGCCGAACGCCGGCTACTGGATCAAGAACGTTCCAGGCCTGCTGGCCATCCCGCGCCGTCCGAGCGGGCTCTCCTACAACGTGTCGCTGCCGGCCGAGTGGATGGCGAGATACGGCGACACGCGCGGCGGGACCTTCAGCTACGAGCAGATCATCGCGGCCTGTAGTGACACGCTGCTACGCCATCTCCTGCGCGGCGACTACGACCCGTGGATGTTCCACCAGCCGAACGTGCGCGACATCGGCGGCGGGAGGAGCCTGCTGTCGGATCTGATGGACGCGACGCTGGACAAGTACGCGGCCCGCGCGACGTTTCCGGTGGTCAGCCCGACCATGAACGAGCTGGCCCGGAAGGTGAAGGAGCGCATGTCGCTCGACGCGTCCGGCGTCAGCGCGACCATCGAGCCGGGGGGGAAGCTCACCGTGCGGGTGACGAACGCGGCGACGATCCCAATCACGGGCCTGTGCACGCCGTCCGCCGAGAGCTACGGCGGTCGGCAGATCTCGCACCTGGAGCTCGCGGCGGGACAGTCGGTCACGGTCTCGCTCGCCGACTGTTCACAGGGAGGCGGCGGTCCCGCGGCCGGGCAGGGGACCGGAGCAACGGGTCATCTGAGCACCAGCGCGGCCCCCGCGGCGCCCGGTTCGGGCGGATCGGGCTGCAGCGTCTCGAACCGGCGGACCGGCGGCGGTGCCGGCGCGCTGGTCCTGGCCGTCTTGGCGCTTGCGGCCGTCGCCGCGCGCCGTCGTGCTTTTCGCCAATAGCTCCCGCGTCAAACTCCCACCTTGAATCGCGGAGGCCAGGACTCTAGGCTCGACCCTCTGTGCTGGAGGTACCCATGAGCCCGGCCCCAAGACGTACCCGCAACCGATGCTCGTTGGGCCGCGCGACGGGAGCTCGCGCGACCGCCTTCGCGCTCGCCGCTCTCCTGGCCGGCGGCGGACAGACGACGCAGGCGGCGCCTGCCGCACCCGTCGACAAAGAGGAGGCGGCGGCGGCCAAGGCGGCGGCCAAAGAGAAGGCGGCCAAGGCGCTGGCGGCGGCCAAGGAGGCGGCCGCCAAAGAGGCGGCGGCGGCCGAAGCGGCGGCCAAGGAACCGATTCCGGTGATCGAGGCAGGCCGCGCCACGCGCCAGCTGACGGCCGACGCCGCGCGAAAAGAGGGCCTGACCGTCGTGGATCTGTCGGACGACTGGCTGCCGTACGTGTTCTCGCAGACGCCGGAGAAGCCGCAGCCGCTGCGGCCGTTCCTGCTCGACCTGGCGAACGGGCGGACGGGAAAAGGCAAGGGCTACGCGCGCGCAAACGAGGACCGGTTCTTCGAGGTGTTCGGGATCTTCCCGAGCCTGAACATGGTGCGGCGGCGCCTCGCGGACAAGAAGCGCCACGCCTGCCACGACAAGGTGAAGGACGGCGTGCTCGAGGAGCTGTCGCCGAAGAACGTGATCCCGCCGGAAGAGCTGGAGAAGGTCCCGAACCCGAATCCCGAGACGCGCGCGGAAACGCCGATGGTCACGACCGGGCGAACCATCTCGCCGCGGCCCTTGACCGAGCAGGAGAAGCGGGCCGTGACCGCGATGCAGGCCCACCTGCGCTGCGAGGACATGCTGCGCGGCAAGGCGACCTCCGGCCGGATGGATCGCTGGACCGCCGAGGGCTTGAAGGTCTACCAGCACCTGCACCAGCTCGCGGACAACTCGAAGATCGACTCCGACCTTCGCGCCGTGCTGCTGGGCGACAGCCGCGAGGCTGACCTCCGGCTGCTGCTCCGCGTGCTGCGCGAGCGCGTCGTCGACGCGACCGGGCTGCTCGAGGACGGCTCGGCCGTGGGCACCCAGGGGCAAGTCCAGGGCCGCACGCTGGACAGCCCCGAGTTCCAGCCGCTGGCCGTGTCGGCGGCCCAGGTGACGGACAAGGACAAGGAGAAGCCGGAATCTGGCCCCTCGCCGGCCGCGCAGGCCGGCGCGGCCCCGGCTGCCTCGCCCCAGGCAAAGCCCGCTGCCGCTGCGCCCGACGCATCCGCCAAGATCGTCCCGGCGTCGGATCTGATCTCGCCGGCCACGCACGCGGCCGCCGAGGCGCTGGGCTGGAAGTCAGTGGAGACCGCGCTTGCGAACAACCTGCCGCCACCGGCGCCGCCCGGCGGGAAGAAGAAAGCGGCGAAGGTGGGTAAGGGACCGGCGCCGCTTCCGCGGGCCGTCGCGATCAAGCTGCCCCCGCTGCCGTCCTACCACGGCCCCAAGATGGAGCTGCGCGCGGAGATCGATCGCGGCGAGGTCGTGCTGGCGCGGCCGAAGGTCGACGCGCTTGGGCACAAGAAGTGGAAGCCGCCCGTCGCCGACCGCCCGACGATCACGCTGTACGCGAAGAACGGCGACAAGGAGGTGGCCCTCATGCGCTGGCCGACCACCATCGGCGGCTGGAAGACGTTCGAGAAGAAGGACGGCTCGATGGCGCTCAAGTACAAGGACTCGGTCACCGGCGACGCCCTGTGGCCCGAAGTTCTGGCCACGCCGACGTGGCACCCGGCGCCGGGCATGCCGACCAAGAGGTTGCTGGTCAAGCGCGGGGACACCTTCGAGCCGAAGACGGAGATCATCGGCCCCGGCTACCGCGCCGCCTACGGGCTGATAGCGATCCCGCACCTCCAGATCATGGAGAGGAACGCCCAGGGCGAGCCGCAGCTGATGGACCTGCGCATCCGCACGCACGGCACGCCCGGCTACCGATCGGTCAAGCGCGGCGAGAGCAACGGCTGCCACCGGCTGCACAACTTCGAGGTGTTGCGGATGACGGCCTTCCTGATCAAGCACCACGAGCACACGCGCGACGGCCTCGTGCCCGAGGACTACGTGCGAACGCTGACCTACAAGGGCCAGCAGGTGGCGCTCGAGAGCGAGAGCAAGGGCTACCGCTTCAAGCTGACGCCGCCCGTGCCGGTGACCGTCCTCGAAGGCGACATCAAGGGCGACCCCAAGGCCGTCAAGCGCATGGTGCCGCTGGCCGCGGTGCCGTAGCGCGGCGAGGTTCGCCGTCTGCTGAGCGCCGATTGACGTGCGCGCCCTGGCGCGCGCGTCCCCGGGGGGACAGCGGCTGGCCTGTCCCCGGGGACAGGCCGGCGATGAGCGCCAGTGCACGCGCCGAAGCCCGCCCGCAGCGCGTCCACCGGGCCGCGCTGCACGGGCACGGACCTTGCCATCTGACCCGTCGAGTGGGCGACGAGGTGTCGCCGCACCAACGACGAAAGGTCAATCATGCGTACGATCAAAGCTGCATCGGGATTCACGAAGGGGCGCCAGACCGGGTCGGTGGGCCTCGCGCTGTTGCTGGCGCTCGCGTTGTCGCCCATCGCCTGCGGCCGGGGCGCCGACGGGGAGAAGATCGAATCCGTCTCCGGCGCGCTGTCGGGGATCGCCGGCAAGGCCGGCCTGCTGGACGACGAGTCGATCTTCTTCCTGCGCGGGACGGTCGCGTCATTCGGTAGCACGCCCGTCACGCTCACCAACGGCGATCGCGTTCGCGTGGACCTGGCCGCCGCGACTTCCCTGGCGAAGCACAGGGAGACCGCTCAGCAGATCGGGCTCGCGGGCGCGGCGCTGTTCGGCGCGCCGGAGACGACCGAGGAGTTCTTCGAGACCGACACCACCGTCGGTCTTTCCGCGACGACCCATTTCGTGGTGGCCGACGCCGCCGCGTTTCAGACGCTGGCGCCGCTGGTGATGATGCCGCGCCCGAAGCCCGGCGCGAGCTTCGCCAGCCTGTCGCCCGCGCAGCGGGCCTGGTTCCAGCAGTTCCGCGCGGACATGGCGGGCAAGCCGGCGGGCCATCCGCTCGCGGGCCCGGCGCGAAAGGGCGATGCCGCGCTGTGGGCCGCCGTGCTGGCGGGCAAGGGCGACGTCACGATGACGACGAAGGTCGAGGTTCCGATCGGCGGGCTGGCGCGCACCGGTAACCAGGTGCTGGCGCCGGCCGTCGTCAACGGCACGTTCGACTACGCCCAGCGGTCCGCGCAGATCGCCCACGGCTTCGCGGCGGGCGCCGCCACGTTCGACGACAGCGTCGACGGCGAAGACAAGCCGGCGGCCGGCGGCGGCGGTGACGTCGGGATCGACGGGACCTGGGCCTCCGGCGCCGCCAAGACGGCGACGCAGTTCGTGAACGGCTTCATCGTGGCAGACGCCTTCGATCACACCTTCCGCTGGGATTTCTCGATCGGCCACGTGGTGCTCACGGCGGGGGCGTGGTACGGGGCCGGCCTGCGCATCCCGATAGAGGTGAGCGGAACCATCGCGCCGTCGACCATCGCCCACACCGGCAACAGCCCCGACGAGAAGTCGGACTACACGACCGACGTGTCGATCAAGGTGCTGGACGGCGACAGCGACTTCTACGCCGCGGCCGGCCTGCCGCCCGATGAGCTGTACGACGGTCACGAGCTGGTCCTGACGGCCGGTGCCTTCGTTCGGATCCAGGCGTCGCTGGCGGGCGTCGTGAACGTCGATCAGACGATCCCCGCGAACGGCGGGTTCGACTTCGGCCAGGATTTCACGCCGCCGTTCGCCGACTGCGGAACGGACTGCGGGCTGGACTTCTGGATTCCCTCGGAGGTGACACACACCGGGATCGACCTGCTGGGGATCGTGAGGGGCGAGGCGCGCATCGGGTTCAACGTCGCGGGCGACGGCCACGTCGACCTCGACTACGAATCCCTGGACGATGGCGACGCGGTGGTGAGCGACGGCAGCGACGGCACGCACAAGACCCATCGGCCGTCGTTCAGCGGAACGGCCAGCAAGACGTACGACACGACGCTGGCGAAGCTCAGCGCGCCCGGCAGCAAGAACTACGGCTACAAGATCTCGAACGTCGACTACACCTGGGACGTCGCGTTGACCCCGGGTGTGCGCGGCGACATCTCGGTCGACACCCTGTTCTGGAGCTGGGGCGCGACCATCGGGCCGTTCTGGATCGACGCCGCGAAGATCGACCTGGGCTCACTGCACCTCGGCACGCTGGAGGGCACGCGCAAGAGCCAGAAGGTGTCAAAGGGCCGCAAGAGCTGGACGATCGTCACCGCGTCGCAAGACACGGGCGCCGTCGACCGGGCCAAGGACGCGACGTCGGCGACGGGGATCGACCTGCCGCCGCCGGACGGTGACGAGGGCGTCGACATGGAAGCGTGCCCGATGTTCGGCAACTGCGGCGCGGGTGGCCACACGCCCGACGAGTCCGACCTCGGCGGCAGCGGTCGCCCGCTCTGATCAGGTACGGCCCCGGCCATGCGGCCGGGGCCGCGTGTTGAAAGGAACAACCAAACGGGGATAGCGTTCCATCCGATGTCGAGGTGATCCATGAAGCCGCGTCCGCTCCCAATCGTGTTCGTTGCCGCCGCCGTGTGGCTGGCGGTGATGGGCTGTTCGAACCGCAAGACGCCCGTGCCGGGCGCGACCTGCGTCCTCGACAGTGACTGCGAGAATCCGCTCTCGTGCAGCTTCGAAAAGTGCCACGAGGCGTGCCGCGCCAACGGCGATTGTCCGGGCGGCGAACGTTGTGTGTGGACCGGGCCGTCGCTGGACGGCGGCAGCGCCGGCACGACGACCGCGCGCATCTGCCTGCTCGATCCCCATTGTGCCCTCGACTCGACCTGTCCCCGTCCGCTGGTGTGCGGCCGCGATCTGGAATGCCGCAACGAATGTGAGGCCGACATCGACTGTCCGAACGAGACGTATCGCTGCGTGATCGGCGGCCCGAACGGCGAGAAGGTCTGCGCCGAACCGGAGAGCGTCGATCCCGGAAACGGCGAGCTCAAAGCCCCCGACGGCGGTGCGGCCAGCGGCACCGGCGGACGCGGCGGCACAGAGGGTGGCGGAGGCGCCGGAGGCAGCACCGGAGGAGTGGGGGGCGCCGCCGGCACGGGTGGAAGCAACGGCGGCGGCACGGGCGGCGCGGGCGGCCGCGCGGGCCAGGGCGGCACCGGCGGCGGCGGCCGCGCGGGCCAGGGCGGCACCGGCGGCGGCGGCGGCGCGGGCGCCGCCGGGGGCGCAAGTGGAGCCGGCGGCGCCGCGGGCTCCGGCACGGCGGGCGCGAGCGGGACCGCCGGAGGCACACCCGACGCCGGCGGCGGGACCGGAGGCCCGATCATCGTGACCGAGGTCGAACCCAACAACGATCGTGATGCGGCCGTTCCCTACACGGTCGGAACGCAGGTGATGGCGATGAGCATGAGCGGCGACTCGGATTACTTCGCGCTGACGCCGCCGCCCGAAGATCTCGCGGGCGGCTACTACCAGGTCAGGATCAGCAACGTCGGCGCCGGCAACGTTCACCTGATCGTCTACAGCGCCACGGACAACGGGAAGATCGGATTCGCCGACGGCGCGGGCGCCGGCCAGGACTCGTTCTTCTACTGGGCCGCGCGCCCGGGACAGACCTACCACGTGAGCGCCAACGGCGGCGGCACCAGCGCGGTCTTCGGCTACACGTTCGCGGTCACCTACACGAAGATCAACGATCCGTACGAGCCCAACGACGATCGCGACACGCCAAAACCGATCGTGCTCGACCAGACGATCACCGCCTACTTCTTCTCCGGGTTCGCGTCGTCCCAAAACAGCGTCGATCAGGATTGGTACACGATCGATCTCGCGGCGGGGCCGGCGACCGCCCTGCTCACGAACGTCGCGAGCAACGTGAAGCTGCAGCTCGACCTCGTCAACGCCGCCAACGAGACGCAAAAGCTAGGCAGCAGCCTCAGCCTGGGATCAAGCGTCACCGGGTCGTTCACCGTGCCCGCGCAGGGGGGAAGGTACAGCATCGTCGTCGTCCCGTTCTCGTTCAACGCGAACGAGCAACAGGGCCCGTCGATGACCGTCATCGACAGCTTCAAGCGGCCTTACAATTTGGTCGTCACCCAGCCCTGATCGCCACGCCCTTCCGGGCCGGTGGCCCCGGGGCGTAAGCTCCGGGCGTGGCTCCGCCGGAGACCGATCCACCCGCCGATACCAGCGACAGGGCCGCCCGCCTGCCGCCCGGATTCGCGGTCGGCGAATACCGGATCGAGGCGCTGCTGGGCGAGGGGGGGATGGGCGCCGTCTACGGCGCGATCCAGCCCGAGATCGGCGCCCGGGTGGCCATCAAGGTTCTGGGGCGCGAGCTGTCGCGCGATCCCCGGCTGGTGAAGCGGTTCGTCGACGAGGCGCGCGCCGTCAACAAGATCCGCCATCCCAACATCATCGACATCTTTGCGTTCGGGCGGCTGGCCGACGGCCGACAGTACTTCGTCATGGAGTTCCTCGACGGCGAGACGCTGGCCGAGCGCCTCGCCCGTGGCCCGTTGCCGGTGTCGGAGGCGCGCCGGCTGTTGCTGCAGGCGTGCGAGGCGCTGGAGGCCGCCCACGCCGAGAAGATCGTGCACCGCGATCTCAAACCGGAGAACCTCTGGATCGCGGCGCCGCGGCACGGGCAGCCGTATCTGAAGATCCTCGATTTCGGGATCGCGAAGCTGGTCGACGAGCGCGAAGCGGGAGCGGCCACCGAGCTGGGCGTCGCGATGGGCACGCCCCACTACATGTCGCCCGAGCAGTGCCGCGGCGAGGCGGTCGACCACCGCACCGATATCTACGCGATGGGCGTCCTGCTGTACCTGATGTGGGGCGGCCGGCTGCCGTTCGAGGGCGGCAGCTACCTGGCGGTGGTGTCGCAGCAGGTGACGGCGACGCCCGCGCCACCGTCGACGCACCGGCCGGTGGCGCCCGCGCTGGAGCGGCTGATCATGCGCTGCCTCGACAAGGACCCGTCGCGGCGGCCGGCGAGCGCCCGCGCTCTCGGCGAGGAGCTGGCGGTTGCGCTCGGCGATCTGCTTCCGGGCGAGACGCTGCCGCCGGTGTCCGGGCCCGCAACTCGCGCCCCGGAGAGCACGCGTGCGCCGGCGGCGGCACCGCCGCCGCGACGGATCGGGCGTCGCGTGGCGGCGGCCGGCGTCGCCCTGGCCGCGGTCGTGGCGGGCGGCGCGTGGCTGGCGCGTGGCGGGCGGCGCGGGGCGCCCGCCACGCCGCCGATCGTGAGCACACCCGCGCCGGCGTCTCCAGCCGTCGCGAGCCCGACGCCGGTCGCGCACCCGGTCGCGCCGACCGAATCCGCCGCCCCGGCGCCGAAGCCCGCGCCCGCGCCGAGCGCGAAGCCCGCGCCCGCGCGCGATCGACGCGCGCCGGCGTCGCCGGGGCGCCAGGCCTCGCCGCTCGACGAGCGCGGCTTCATCAAGGAGAACCCTTTCCGATGATCGGCGCGCGGCGAATCCTCCCGTCCGTGATCGTGGTCGCCACCGCGGCCGCCGGCGCGGCATCGGTACGCGCGGCCGCCGCGGCCGGACCGTCCGCGCCCGCGGACCAGCGGCGGGCCGAAGCGGCGGAGCGGTTCGACCACGCGATGGCGTTGCTCGAGCAAGGCGACAACGCGGGCGCGCTGGCGGAGCTGCAACGGGTCAACGAGATCGCGCCTCACCCGCTGGTGCTCTACAACCTGGGGCTGGTTCACGCGGCGATGAACCACCCCGTCGAGGCGGCGCGCGCGCTCTCGGATGTGCTGGCCGCGCCGGGCATGCTGCCCGCCGACCGCGCCGCCCTCGCGCGCCGGACGCGGGACGCGCAGGTCCGCCGGATCGCACGGCTGGACGTGACGACCAACGTGCCGGCCATTGTCGATGTGGACGGCGTCGCGGTGGGAACGACGCCGCTGGCGGCGCCGATCCCGGTGGCGGCGGGAAGCCATGTGGTCGGTGCGGTCGCGCCCGGTCACCTCCCGCTCCGCCGCGAGCTGACCGTCGCCGGAGAGGTGACGGAGACGGTCGCGTTCGAGCTGATGCCGAGCGAGGCGCGCCTCGCTCACCTCGCCATCCGCAGCGCGCTGCCCGGCGCCGACGTCTACGTCGACGGCCAGCGCGTCGGCCAGACACCGCTCCCCGCGTCGCTGGCGCTGGCGCCCGGGCGGCGGGTGGTCGAGCTGCGGCGCGCTGGCTACCGGAGCGCGAGCCGCGAGCTGACGCTCGGGGACGGCGCCGCCGGTGAGATCGATCTCGATCTTGCCGAGGATGACGGCGCGGCGTCGCGCCGCGGGCGGCTGGTGCTCGCGGTCAGCGAGCCGGATCCGGACGTCGTTGTCGACGGCCAGCCCCGGGGGGCCTACCGCGCGCCGCTGGCGCTGCCACCCGGGTTGCACCAGGTGCGCGTGCTCCGCGCCGGGTTTCTGCCGGCGGAACGGCTGGTGACGGTGCCCGAGGGCCGGGAGACCGCCGCAGAGGTGACGCTGGCGCCGACACCCGAGACGCGCGCCGCGCACCAGCACCGCTTCGAGGTGCAGCGCCGCTGGGGTTGGATCGGCGCTCTGGGCGGCGCGGCGCTGGTGGCGGGGGCGGGCGCCGTCGTGGCGCTGAACCGCGGCCCGCTCGCCGACGCACAGGCGAGCATCGACGCGATTCGCGGCCGCGAGCCGTGCAAGAGCGCGCAGATGACCGGCATGGTGGAGGAGTGCCAGCAGATGCTTGCGGCGGCCGACGATCGCTTCAATAGTCGCCAGACCACGCAGAACGTCAGCCTCGGCGTTCTCGCTGTCGGTCTGGTGGCCGTCGGCGTCGGCGCCGTGCTGCTGCTGACCGCCGACGATCCCCACCGCTACGATCGCGTCCCGCGCGAGCGCGACAGGCGCGATCAGCTGCGCCTCACCGGCTGGGCCGACCCGACCGGCGGCGGGTTGGGCCTCGCGAGGGTGTTCTGACGATGGGCGCGCGCAACATCGGCACGACGATCACGGGCGCGCGCCGCACGGACACGCCGGCTGGCGGCGACAAGTTCGTGCTCCACATCGTGTTCCCGCCCGACCTTCGCCAGACGGCGGCGCTGGGCACGGGCGAGACGGCGATCGGCCGCGACCCTGGCCTCGACGGCGTGCTGGTCGACCACGGCACGATCTCGCGCCGCCATGCGGCGCTGGACTGGAGCGCGTCCCGGCGCGCGCACGTCGTGCGCGATCTACGCAGCCGCAACGGCACCTGGGTCGACGGCGTGCCGGTCGCGGGTGAGCCCCGCGCGCTCGTCAGCGGGTCGCTGCTGCGGCTGGGGGACACGCTGCTGGTCTACGAGGAGGACGCGCCGGCGGCCGCGGGCACCAGGGAGGTGTCACGCGACGACGTCCCGGGCGAATCGGTCGGGATGCGCCGGCTGCGGGCACAGCTCGCGCGTGTGGCGGCCGATCCCGCGCCGATCCTGATCCTGGGTGAGACCGGGACCGGCAAGGAACGCGTCGCGCGCGAGATCCACCGGCTGAGCGGGCGGAAGGGTGATCTTGTCGCGCTCAACTGCGCCGTGCTGAACTCTCAGCTGGTCGAGAGCCAGCTGTTCGGCCACGCCAAGGGAGCGTTCACCGGCGCGACGGAGGCACAGCCGGGGCTGTTCCGGGCGGCGCACGGCGGAACCCTGCTTCTCGACGAGGTGGGCGAGCTGCCGGCGGCGCTGCAGCCCAAGCTGCTGCGTGCGTTGCAAGAGGGCGAGGTGCTGCCGGTGGGTGCAACGCAGCCGACCCGCGTCGACGTCCGCATCGTCGCCGCCACGCACCGCGACCTGGCGCGGGCGGTGGCCGACGGGTCGTTCCGCGAGGATCTGTACGCGCGGCTGGCGATGGTGGAGCTGGTCGTGCCGCCGCTCCGCGACCGCCGCGTGGACCTGCTCGCGTGGATCGAGCGGCTCGCGGCGGCGTGGGCCGCGCGGCGTGGAACCGACGCGCCGTTGCGGTTCGACGCCGACGCCGCCGAGGCGTTGCTGCGGTTCGCCTGGCCGCTGAACCTCCGCGGCATCGAGCGGCTGGTGCACGAGCTGGGCGCGCAGCGGCCGCCGGCGGGTGTCGTCACGCGGGCCGCGCTGCCGGGCTGGCTCGCCGCCGCGGGCGGCGAACCGCGCGAAGGCGCCGCGCCGGACGACGCGGTCTCGAAAGCGGGCACGCCGGCGCGGCCGCCCGAACGCGATGCCGCGCCGACGCGCGAGGAGTTCACCCGGGCTTTCCACGAGCTGGCGGGGAGCGTGCACGGGCTCGCGAAGCGTTTCGGTCGCGACCGCCGCCAGATCTATCGCTGGCTCGAGGCCTACGAGCTGGCCGAAAGCCGCGCCCGGCGAAAAGACAAACGCGACCCCTGAGCGGGCGGCGGCGGTGACGGCGCCCGGTGACGTCCCCGGGGACAACCGCGACGGACGCCTGTCCCAAGGCCACGGGCGCGCGGACTCGCGGTGGCACGCCGGTTGATGTTCTCCCGGAGCAGCGAGGAGCGGCGGACACGGGCAGGTCGCTCGTGGCTTCGCTGCTCCCATCCCCCAGGAGGAACCGTCATGAACATCCGTCGTCTATCAGCGAAGTTCTGCTTGGTCGTTCCGTTTGCCCTGCTCGCCGTGCCTGCTTGCATCGGCGCGCCGGGCGACGCGGTGGACGAACCGTCATCCATCGAGAGGCGCCAGTCGGCGTACATCTCCGTCCCCGAGGTGGATGAAGGTAACGACGGAGACCACGGCGTCGGCGGCAACACGTCCGGTGGCAGCAGCTCGGGCCCTCCCGCGCTGGAGGTGACGTTCGAGACCTGCACCAACGACACGCGCCGCAACGAGATGAGGGACGCGCTCGAAGACATCCTCGACAACTGGTCGGCGTTCGAGGCCAACCTGAACGCGCGCGGCCTCACCACCGATCACGACTGCATGTACAACCGCCTGACCGACAACGGGAACGTCCACTGCGAGGCGTGCGACGACCCGAACCTCGCGGGCCACTCGGTGCTCCTCGGGCACACCGCCAATGTATGCCGGGCCTGGGCGTCGGGCATCGAGGCCAGGTACCCGAACGCCCCGGAGCGCCGCAAGATCTGCTGGGCCTCGCTGCTCATGCACGAGTTCAAACACTCCTGCATGACCTTCGAGGGTGGCGCCGAAGAGGCGGACAACGCCGCGCGCGAGACGCTCAACGACGTGTACGGCCAGTCGCTCGACCTCGACTCCGAATGCAACCAGGACATGTGAGCGCGCGTTCGACGGGACGCCCGGTGGCCGACTCGATACGAGCGGTGCCGGGCGTCCGGCCGTCATGGACCTCCGCAACCGTTCAAGCCGCTCCATCCCGGACGGCCGGCGGCCGCCCGAGGCAAGCCCTGGCGCGACACGTCCTTCGCGTAACTGAGCGCGCGCTCTTCAGCCTCGGGTCCGATCGCAATGCTGTGTTTGATCGCTGGCCGCGCGGCATATCATCGAGGACATGATCGCGTTGGGACGATGGCTCCCGATCGTCGTCGCCGGCGGCGCGCTGCTCGGTTGCGGGAGCCCGGGCGGGGACGGCTCGGTCGGAGCGGCGGGAGCGGCCGGCAGTGCCGCCGGACGCGGCGGTGGGTCAGCTGCCGCCGGTCGTGGTGGCGGTGGAGGCACGGACGCGGCGACGGGCGGCACGGGCGGCAGCGCGGCGGGCGCTGGTCGCGGCGGTGCCGGTGCGGGCGGAAGCGCCGGGGTGGCGGGCGCCGGCGGTGCCAATAGCGGCGGCGGCGCGACTGGCGCGGGCGGGGGCGGCGGCGCGGGCGGTGGCCGCGGCGGCGCGGGCGGTGTCGCTGGGACGGCGGGCGCGGGGGGCGCGAGCGGTGGTCGCGGCGGCGCGGGCGGTGTCACTGGCACGGGCGGTGTCGCTGGTGCGGGCGGTGTCGCTGGTGCGGGCGGTGGCGGCGGCACGGGCGGCAGCAGCCCGGCTGGCACGGGCGGCAGCGGCCCGGCCGGCAGCGGCGGCGGCGCGCCGCGCCTGACGAACGTTCAGGCCATCGGCGCGGGCCCCATGACCAACCACACCTGCGCCGTGCTGACGGGCGGCGCGGTGGACTGCTGGGGCGACGGCGGCGCGCTCGGCAACGGCAGCTTGAGCGGATCGTACAAGCCCGTCCGGGTCCTGAACGTCAGCAACGCGCGCGCGGTCTGGTCCGGATTCACGCACGTGTGCGCGCTGCAGACGACGGGCGGCGTGATGTGCTGGGGAAGCTGCAACGCCGGCCTGCTGGGCGACGGCGACGACACGTGCAGCTACAAGCTGGCCGTCCCGGTCAAGGACATCACCACCGCGGTGGGGCTGGCGGTCGGCGCGTACCACGCGTGCGCCGTTCTGCAAAACGGAACCGTGAGCTGCTGGGGAGGCAACAGCCAGAACCAGCTCGGCGCCTCGTCGGTGGGCCTGAGCTCGTACGTCCCCGTCGCCATCCCTGGCCTGACCAACGTGACCGCCATCGCCGCCGGCGCGTACCACAACTGCGTGGTGATACAGGGAGGCACAGTCCAGTGCTGGGGCAATAACGACAACGGACAGGTCGCGAGCACGTTCACGCCGCTGATCGATACGCCCACCCCCGTCGCCGGCGTCACCGGCGCCACGCGCGTCGGCGGCGGCTACTCGCACAGCTGCGCCATCGTGGGCAACGGCGCCGTCAAGTGTTGGGGCTTCAACATGGAGGGCCAGCTCGGCAACATGAGCTACGACCCCTCACGCACGCCCGTGGACACCATCGGCATCACCAACGCCAAGGAGCTCGCCGTCGGTTACTGGCACACCTGCGCCCTGCTGACGACGGGCGCCATGACCTGCTGGGGCGACAACGAGTACGGCCAGCTCGCCGACGGTGCCTTCAATGCGTACCAAAACGTCCCCGTCGCCACCGCCCCCGGCCTCGCAGGCGTCACCTCCCTGATCGCGGGCGGCTTCTATAACTGCGTCCGCCTCAACACCGGCGAAGCCGCCTGCTGGGGCCGCAACCTGGGCCTGGGCAACGGCAACGGCTATGACCAGCGCTCGCCCGTCCCCGTGGTCGCCGAATAATCGAAGTATGATCGGCGCATGGGGTGTCACGGTCGGGGCGCCGGCTTTGGTCTGACGATCTGGTGGGCGCTGGCGGTGGCTGGCCCGGCGTGCGCGACGAACGCGGCCACTCCCGATCCCGGCGACAGGCTCGTGCTGGACTCCGGCGACCGGATCGCCGTACCGCGCACGCTCTCGACCGCCGCCGGCGTGACGCGTACGGTTCGCTACGAGCTCGAGACCACGAGGGAAATCGTGGAGGATGCGGGCACGACTCCGCTCGCGAGCGTCGGTTGCATCTGGATCACCTTCTTCGAACGCGTCGTTCGGGTGAGCGACGATCGCGAGCTGGAGCTGGAGATCGAGGTCGTCGACGGAAGCGATCCGAGCTGCGAGGAGGGCCGGCGGTTCACGGTGACCGCGCCGGTCCCGCCGGCGCCCGCCGAGCAGACGGCGTCGTGGCGCACGAAACTGGGCCCGGTCGAGCTCGCGCACAGGCTGCACGCCCGGCTGGGGACGCCGAACGGTACGTTCGCCTTTTCCGCGCGGGCTCTGCCGTGGACGGGGACCGTCGCGGCCGCTCGTGCCCAGGGCGTCGACTACGTCGCCTACCGCGCCCGCGAACGACACGAGGAGAAGCTCGAAGATACGCAGATCGAGGACAGCTGGGACGCGACGATGCGGCTGCGGCCGCGCGGCCGGAGGCTCGCGTGCGCGGCCGGTCTCCAGCGCTCGCGGCAGACGCAGAACGGCAAGGATGTCATGCGTGTCAGCGTGCGCGAGGCGATCGTCGTCGACCATGGCGATGGCGTGCCGCCGCGCTGCGAGGATTCGCCGCCCGTGCGCCCCGGTCCGAGTCGCCCTTCGATTCTGGAACGCGTGACTCAGCTCGCCGCGATCGCCAAGCAGGCCGCCCGGGGTGAGCTCGGCTGCGGCGAAGGCCCGTTCACGTTGATGACGAGCCGCGGCCCCGTCCGCATCGTGACCGGCCTCGATCCCATCCATGTGTTCGGCGACGCGATCGCGACGGCCGATCTCGTTGTCCTGCTCGAGGCGCGGATCGCGTCGAACCGCAGCGGTACGCCGGGACCGATGTCGGGCTCGGTGGGAAGGCTGGGGGCGCTGGCGGTTTCGCTCCTCGCCCATTCGAAGGAACCGGAAGCCATCCCATTGGGTGCGGCGCTGCTCACCGATCCCGACGACAACATTCGCGACGCGGCGACGACCGCGCTCTACGAGCTGGGCGACACGCGGCCCCGGTGGCGACCGCAGATCCGAGCGATTCGATTTCCTCCTGAGCGTCGCGGGAAGAGCGTCCCTGCGTGGTTGCGCGAGTAGCGTCTTCCGGCGACCCGCTCGCGTTCTTAAGCGACGGTGTAGCCGCCATCAAGGAGCCATTCCTCAACCCGCCTGCCGAAGGCGAGACGCGAGCCGACTCAATGGACAGCGCTTCGCTTACGGGCACAGCAGCTGCGCTTCGTGGCAGCCGCGCGTGCCGCTCGCCGAAGAAAACGCGCATGCCGGAAGCGACGAGGTGCATTCGGCGTTCGTCAGGCAGGTGTCCGCGGTTGACTGACACTGGTAGCCACGCGCCGGCGGATTGAAGGCGCAGCCACCCCAGCCCAGCGCAGCGCTGGCGCATAGGCTACCGGTCGCGCATTGACCATCGTTCGCGCACGCCGCCGCCCGGCAGATGCCGACCGGATCACCGCATTCGCAGATCTGCCCGGCGGCGCAGTCGGCGTCGCGCACGCAGCCGTAGACGCAGCCACACCCGGGATAGTGGCTGGTCGGCACCATCATGCAGGCGCCGCGCGGGCGGGCGGTGCAGCTCGCATCGTTCGTGCACGGCTCGTCGGCGGTGCCGACGGCGGTACACGCCCCGCCGCCCGATCGCGGCAAGAGGCTCGGACAGTCGGCCGCACGCTCGCGGTGCAGCACGCCCGTTCCACACTTGACGAAGCCGGTGTCCTGCCCGCCGATCAGGAGGGCGGTCGGAGTGGCGCACGCGATGTAGCCGCCCCCCGTGCCGCCTCGTCCGCCGCCGCCGGCTGCCCCGCCCGTGCCCGTGCCGCCACCACCGGCTGCCCCGCCCGTGCCCGTGCCGCCACCACCGGACGCGCCGCCTGTCCCGCCGCGGGCTCCCGTCCCGCCGCCCGTTCCCGCGTTGCCGGCCGCGCCGCCAGTTCCGCCGCCACCCGAGCCCGCGACGCCGCCACCCGCCCCGGCCGCGCCGCCTCTGCCGCCACCGCCCGTTCCGCCTGCTGTGCCCGTCCCCGCCGTACCACCGCTCCCCGCCACGCCCGCGCCACCACCCCCGCCTGCGCCCGCGGCACCGGCCGTTCCCGCCCCGCCCGCGCCGCCGCCACGCCCGCCGCTGCCGCTGCCCCCCCTGCCCGCGCCGGCCGCGCCACCGCCGGCAGGCGAGTCCCCGGAGCATCCGCTCCAGGTGAGCATCGCCGCCGCGGTGACGAGGACCAGCGTCTTCATCTGCAGCGTCAGATTATAGGGCTGCGAGGCCCCTCGTTCACTGCGTCTGGTTCTCGCAGGTCAGGAACGTGTCCGTTCCCGGACCGCCGATGCAGACGTCGTGCAGGCCGCCACCGGTCAGCTGATCGTTGCCCGCGCCGCCTTCCAGTCTGTCGTCGCCGGTCTCACCCACCAGCGTGTCGTTGTTGTTCTCGCCGAACAGACGATCCTGGCCCTGCGCGCCCAGCAGCGTGTCGTCGCCGTCGCCGCCGAACAGCTGGTCGTCGCCATCGCCCCCCGACATCACGTCGTTTCCGGTGTTGCCGCTGATGTTGTCCTGCCCGGTTCCACCGAAGATCAGGTCGTTGCCCGTGCCGCCGGTGATGATGTCATCGCCGTCGCCGCCGGAGATGAAGTCGTTGCCTCCGTTGCCGTTGATGATGTCCTGCGCGCCACGCCCCAGGATGCAATCCGAACCGGCCGTTCCGTTCAGCGTGTTGTTGTTCGACGTGCCCAGGATGATGTTGGTTCCGGCCGGGCAGCAGATCGGGTTGTCGCCCAGAGCGACGGTGACGTTGAAGCTGCACGACGCGGCATTGCCACGCCCGTCGTTGACCGTGCAGGTGTCCAGCCGGGTTCCCAGGGGGAACGTGCTGCCCGAAGGCGGCGTGCAGCTGATCGTGCCGACCGAACCGCAGTTATCGGTCGCGCTGGTCGCGAACGTCGCGACCGCGCCGTTCGCGTTGGTGCACATGACGTTGACGCTCACCGGACAGACGAGGACCGGCGGTGTGTTGTCGACCACCGTCACGACGGCGTTGCACTGGCCCGGCGCGCCGCTGGGATCGGTGCAGGTGAGGGTCACGGGCGTGTTCCCGAGCGCGAACGTACCGGTCGGCGCCAGCACGCAGTTGATCGCATCGCCGTCCGGGTCGAACGATCCGTTGTTGAGGTCCGCGGCGACGACCGTGCCCTGGCAGGAACCGTTGGCCGACACGGTGACGTTGCGGCAGACCGCGACGGGCGGCTGGTTGACCGCGACGGTCACCGCGCGGGGCGCGGACGGGATGCCGTTGACGACGACGACCAGCGTGCTCGCGCCCAGCTCGATGCCGGCGGGCACGTCGAACTGGGTCGACACCGCCTGCGTGTCGCCGACGGCGACGATGCCCATGCGGCTGTGATCGTGCGTGCGCGCGTAGAAGACGTGCCCGGTCGCATCGTTCCTGATGCGGACGAGCGGATAGTTGCTCGCCATCGCGGCGTCGTCGCCGTAGGTCGCGCCCTCCGAGAACCCGGTGAACAGCGTTCCCGACACCGAGTAGCTGGAACCGGGAGCCACCCGGGCGGGCGCGGTGCTGATGACGGGACGCCAGGCGTCCTGCGGTGTGCCGCCGTCGACGAAGAGCTGCGCACCGAACGCGACGTCCATGGTGGTGAACAACACCTCACCGGTCGGCAGCAGCAGCAACCGCCCCACGAAGGCGACGGTGCTCGCCGCGCCGACCGGCTGCTCGTCGAGGACGGTGAGAGCGTTGTTTTCGAAGCCGACCTCGAAGAACGTGCCCGGAACGTTGAAGGGCCCGCAGATCGGCGGGGGAGGCGGCGCCGGGTTGTTACAGGCCGTGACCGCGACGGGGTTCGCGAGCACCAGCACGTTGCCGTTCGGCAGCAGCGACGCCGGACCGTCGCCCACGGAGAACCGGACGCCGGCCCCCGCGTCGAAGAACGGGAAGTCCATGTTCACATCGGCCGGGGCCCAGGTCCCGCTGGCGGTGTCGTAGAGCCCGTTCTGGCCAAGGGCGTTGCCCGAGAACCAGAGCAGGCGGTTGTCAGGCCGCATCACCGACGGTCCGAGCTCGCGCGCGTTGCCGGTCCCCGCACCGGACCCGCCGAGGTTGACGGGCATGTTCGGGATGTTCGCGGGGTCGGCGGTTCCCGGCTGCGTCCAGATGTTGAAGCCGACGCCGGGATTCGCGTTGTAGATCTCGAAGATGCCGGGGGCGTTGACCGAAACCGACATGAACGTCCCGTTCGGGAGCAGGCTCCAGCCCTCCTCGAAGTTGTTGCCGAACTTGCCGGTCGAATTTCGGCGGGTGAAGTTCCCCGTCAGTCCCGGAAGCAGGTTGAGCTGCTCCAGGTCGGTGCTGCTGGTGCCCGCGATCAGGAACGTTCCGTCCGACAGCACCGTGCATTGCGCGTCGCCGATGCCGCCCGGGCCGAACCCGAGGCCGCCGTTGGTCTCGTCGAGCTGAGGGCCCCAGATGTTTGCGACCGGGTCGTAAAGGAACCCGATGTTCGTGAACGCGAACCCGTTCGTGCCGGCCGTACCGATGAGGGTCGTATTGCCGTTGTACTCGCCGCCCATCACGATCACGCGGCCGTCTCGCAGCACCGCCGACGCGAAGAAGCGCGGCGCGTACATGCAGGGCGTGGCGGCGACGCAGGGCGTGCCCACGCCCGTCGCCATGTTGAATACCTCCAGGCGCGGATCCACGGCGTTCGGCATCGGCGGTATGACGAAACCGGGATCGTCCCAGGTCCCGGTCAGGTAGCTGCCGTTGATGTCGGGCCGCAGGTGGTGCCAGATGTTCGTGCCCGTCTCGAGACACATGACGGTGCCGTCGGTGAGCAGCAGGCACGTCTCGATCGCGGCCATGCCACCGCTGCCGTTGAGCGGCTGGTTGCCCAGCGTCCGCCACTTCTGCGCTTGCGCCGTCCCCGACAAGATGCCGACGAGCACAACCGCCACTCCGAGCCTCGATACGTCACGCATACGCATGTCTCAACCTCCATCTCCGCAATGACCCTGTCCCGCGCTGCGCGACTATCTCATAACGAAAACGCGACGCGCCAGCTGTTTGCGTTCAATTCGTCAATCGACGCGCGGAACGTTTGCAATCAAACGAAACGAGCGGAACGTGTTGGAACACAAACAGCGCGTTCCAGAAACCCGCGCAGACGGTTCGTCAGGGCGCGAGGCTGGTCACGGTCAGGGCGCCGGGAGCGATCTGCTGGCAGTTGGTTGCCGTGCCGACGCAACCGCACGTCGGCGTTGGGAGGCATTGCGACGGGACGGCAACGCAACTCCCGGTCGATCCGGATCGGCTCATGATGATCAGGCAATACTGAGCGTTTACCTGGCAATACAGGCCCGCCATGCAGACAAAACAGCCGTCAGCTGTGGCCAGGCATGCAGGGTCCCCTGTAGTGTCGGAGCCGCCAGTGTCCGCGACTGTGTCGCTGGCCGAATCCGCGATCGAGGCGTCGCTCTTGCTGGAGTTGTCGCTGCATGCGGAGGCTGCCCAGAAGGCGATGGCGGCCGCCGCGACGCCAACGGTTCGTCCATGGCGTTGATTTGCTTTGGCAAACATCATCTGACTCCATCGTTGGGGTTCATGAGCATCCAGGTGACCTCGACCCTTCCGGACACCACCTCCGGGCTCGTCCGGCCCCTCGGCCCTGGCCAGCCCTCGAACGCATCATCCTGAAGAAAGATGGGGTCCGCCGCCGTGAACGCGCTCATGTCCGGGTAAGACACGTCAGCCAAGCAACCCTTTTCGTAGCACTCGACGCGCTGGATCTCGATCTGGCGGGCCAGCTTCGCGGGCACGGCGTGCTTCATGCCCGCGAAGATGGCTGGCGCCGAACGCGTCCACGCGCTGGTCACCGACCCAGAGGAGGTGATGCTCTCCACGATGAGCCGTCTATTTTCGTGCGGATCCTCCGCGCCGGCCTCGGCGGGCGCGATGCCCCCGTCGGCCGCCGGCGTCGGCCCCTTGGCCGCCACGGCCCCGATCGCCAGCGCGGCGGCCAGCAGCTGCCGCGCCTGCTCCGTCCGCTGCCGTTGCGCAGGGGTTTCGGCGAGAGGCCCGGTCGCGGCAGGGGCCGCCGACGACGTTGCCTCGTCCGCTGACCCCGCCGGCTCGGCGGCCCCGCGCAGCCGGCGCGCCCCCTTCACCGTGACGATGGCGACAATGGACGCACCCAGCAACACCAGCACGAGCAACGTAATCACCTTCATTGACGCCTCCGCCTGACTCGATCAACCCGCGCGAATCCTTTGTAACGACCTCCGCGGCAAAAGAAAACCCGATTTCGCGACTTGCTGCCTTTCGCCGGCGGTGTCGGAGCGGAAATCTGTAGGGGCCCGGACGTTTCGATCGGGGCGCGCTGCGGTCCCGCCGTCGCGGAGACGCCGCCGGGGCGTGTCCGACAACGCCGCTTCCGGAAACTCCGCGCGCAGTCGTTCTGAACCAACCTGTAACTGTTGCACGCGAACACTGTCGCGATACACGTCGGCGCGCGCGCCGCGACTTCCGCGGACGAGGCGCCCGAATCTGCCCTCCCGGCGAGGGGCATGGCCGTTGCTCAAGGCGGCGCCCGGAGGTCACCATGCACAGGCACACATCGTCACGACGTTCGCTCATTCGCTCGACGGCACTCTTGCCAACCATCCTCATCTCGCTCGCCGGGTGCGCTGCGCCCGACGGAGAGGAATTCACTGACGAGGACCCAGAGATGGAACACGTTCTGGGGCCGCTGTACGCCAACTCGGGCAGGTTCTGGCCGGGCAGCCCGCCGGTCATTCCCGTTTGCTGGGAGAACCCGACGGCGAGCACGGCCACGAAGCGCGGCTGGGTCCAGCACGCGGTCCAGTCGCAGTGGGGCCGCTACGGGCGCATCAACTTCACCGGATGGGGCACCTGCGCGAAGACGTCACTGGGCATCCACGTGCTGATCACGAACACCTTCGCGGCGACGGGGGACGCCAACGGCGTCAGCGGTTATCCCTGGCTGAACGGCGGCAAATACGACGCGAGCGGCAACCTGACGAACCCCGTCAAGGTCGATCTGAACGTCGCGTGTCCCGACTACGCGAGCAACGAGCACTGCATTCGCGCGCTCACGCTCCACGAGTTCGGACACGCGATCGGCTTCTATCACGAGGAAGAGCGCCCGGAGCTCACCAGCGATCGCTGCGGAAACAACGGCGCCTACTACAACGACAAGCCGCTCGAGCTGGGCGGCTACGACACCGAGTCCGTCATGAGCTACAAGGGCCAGGCCGCGCCCGGCTGCGCGCCCGCGCAGACCCACCCCCACACCTACTGGAAGAACCAGCTCGGCGCGGGTGACATCGCGGCGCTGCAGACGGCATACGGGCGGCGTATCAAGGGCCAGATCGTTTCGATGGGCGGCAAGTGCCTGGGTGCCAGCAGCTCCGCCAACGGCGCGAAGCCCTCGCTCGCCGACTGCACCGAGCCGGGCGGCGCGTCCGGCACCCAGAGCTGGAACAACCCGGGTTACACCGAGCTCGTTCTGCGCGGGACGAACACCTGCCTGGACGTCCCCGGCGGCAACACCGCCAACTCGACGCAGCTGCAGATGTGGCAGTGCCTGCACAACGGCAACCAGCAATGGCGGTTCGAGAAGGTGGCCGTCCGCGGCTGGGGCGGCAAGTGCCTCGATCTTCCGAACGGCAACCTCGTGAGCGGGCAGAAGGTCCAGATGTACGCCTGCCTCGGCGAGTGGGCCGACGTGAACTTCTGCCCGACGGCGGCATCGGGCCAGCCCTGCCGTTATCCGAACGACAGCGCCACGCGATCGAACGCCAATCAGCAGTGGTCGTTCACGGGTGACGGGCGTGTCCACTTCGGCGCGAGCAGCTCGAACTGGTGCCTCACGTACCCGTCGACGTCGAATGGCGCGCAGCTCTACATCGCGGCGTGTGGCGGCAGCAATCAGACGTTCGCGTGGTCCGACGAGCAGCTGTTCGTCGGCTCGCCGACGTCCGGCAAGTGCGTCGACGTCCCCGCGCCGCTGACCAGCCAGTACAAGAGCACGCGGTCGGGCTCGACGCTGCTCACCAGCGGCGCCGGGGTGCCCGTCAACTACGCGATCCCGACCGTGTACAGCTGCGTCTCGAACCAGTTGAACCAGAAGTGGACCATCACCGGCGCGCTCCAGTTCGGCAGCGCCGCCAAGGTCGTCAACCGCGACGGGAACAGCGAGACGACCGGCACCATCCCGACCATCTACGACCGCTGGTCGCCGCTGCCCGCCTCCGAGAAGTGGGACATGTGGTAGGCCGCGGTTGAGCGCGCCCCGGCTCGGACCCGTCAGCTCATCGTCCAGGCGGCCATCCCTGGCGGCAGACGGGTTCGATCCGGGGCCGTTTGCGTTCCAGTCGAGGCGCGGCCCGACGCGCTCATCTTGTCCGCGGGTGCCACGCACCCTGCGCAAGTTGTGCGCCCATCGCCGCGAAAGATCGCGGGGTTGGCCTTGGCCCAGTTCGTGCCTATCCGTGGGCCATGTTCAGCAAAGGAACGACCTGGCCGCCCAAACGACTGGCGCGGACGCGCGTATTTTCCGGATCCCTGCCGCCGGCGCTCAACGACGGGCTCGACGGCGGGCGGCCGCCATCGGAGTCAGCAGCGGTCGCGCACGGTGACAGCCGCCCGACGGAAACCCACTGGGAATCCGTCATCGATCGCGCGACCGACTGAACGCGCGTTCGCTGTCTCACGTCGCCGCTGGCCCGTAGCGGCCCGGTGACCGCCGGGCGCGACCGCGGTGATTGAGTTTCGTCCGTGCTAGGAGGAGGCGCTGATCCGGCGCACGCGAGGTCAGGAGTCGGTTCTAGCTCGACGAATCACGGCTCCAGCAGCTTCGCGAGCAGCGTCGCCCGGTTGTCGACGCCCGCCTTGTCGAAGATTCCCTTCACGTGGAACTCGACGGTCCGCTCCCTGATGCCGAGCGCCTCCGCTATCAGCCCGTTCGTCAGACCGTGCGCGAGCCACCGGAGCACGTCCGCCTGGCGCGGGGTCAGCCGCCAGCGCTGGCTCGCCGCGCGGACGGGATCGCGAGGGGCGGGCGGCGGCCGCGGCCCGCGCAGGATCGCCAGGAATCCGCGCTGCTGCTCGGTTCCCTGGAGCGGCGTCAGATCCCAGGTGGCGTCGCCCGCCGACGCGCCCGCGATCGCCTCCGCCAGCGCTCGCGACACGCCCGGGGCGTCGCACTCCAGCAGGATCTGGGCGTTCGTATTCGCATGCAGGACCTCGCCGCCCAGGTCCACCACGATTGCGGGCGCGTCGATCGCGTTCAGCGCGGTGTCGAGCGCCGCCAGCGCATTGGCCCCCCGCAGCCAGCCGCCGCCGTCGGCCCCTCCCGCCGCTGCCTTCGGCTGTCCGTTCCATGATCGCTGCCCCCCGCCCTTCACGACACGCCTCCGACCACCAATCCCGGCAAGACCAACATCGTCTTCCCTCTCTATTGGAGTGCCCTGCGAGCCCGAGGTTCCAATCGAAAAACTCGATGGAACATTCCGCGCCGCAGCCGCCCCGGGCATCCACATGACATTGACCGTTCCAACATCTCTTACAAGCGGTCATGCCTCATCGTGTGACGCTGCAATTAACTGTCGTTGACCCACTTACGAAGAAAAGATCGGCCGTCAGCGCAGTCGCCCCATCTACGATCCGGACGAAGTTTTCGACGGTGTGTCTCGGCTGCAAGGCACCCACGGACCCAGTTCACGGCTCATTTTCCGTCGGTGAATAGCTATCTCGTGTGCGCCATTACAGGAAGCCCCGAGAACCGTCCAGATGGGGGCACATGTCGGTGTGCCATCGCGCACGACGGTGGCGTCCGGCTGTGAACGCACTGTGCAGTTCGTTGCACGGTTCGTTTAACAACGATTCGCATAGGTGATTGGTTAAATAAAAACTGCTTCGTTGTACCTGTGGAAAACCCTCGTTGCCGAGGTTGATCCGACCGGGCATCGTCGTTGGGAGACAGAGACACGGACTCTGAGTCGAGGAGACGACGATGGCGATAGCAGGACTGACAATCATCGGCCGACCATTCGCGCTGTGGCCTGCCACGCTACAAATGATGCCGGGCGGTGTTCTGGACGCCGGCTTCGGCCGGTTCTTCGTGGGCGTCACCCTTTCGAACACCAGCGCGCAAGCCTGGCCCGCCACGGAGGTGCACCTCACCGCGAGGGGCCGGCAAATCCTGGCGGCTGCGGGAATCACCGTCGGCGACGGTCTGTCGCTCGGTGACAGCGCGGCGCTGGGCCAGAGCGCCTCCGGTGAATGGATATCGATACCAGCCCTCGCGGCCGGGGCGTCGCGGGTGGTGTACTTCAAGCTCGACGTCGGCAAGGCGGCCGTCGGGGCTCACGCCCTGGAGATCGAGGTCCGTGATCCGACGGTGCCCGCGACGCTGCTGAAAGCGAGCGCGCCGCTGTTCGTGGCGCGGACGACCGGATCGGGCACCGAGCGGACGTTGTCGTCGATTTGCGACCGGGGCACGCTGACCGCGTCGCTGTCCGCGGTGACGATGGACCAGGAGCTGTTCCGGCGCGTGCTGGCGCGCGCCCGCGCGATCGCCGGGACACCACCGCCCGGGATCCGGACGCCGGCGGAGACGGAGCGGGTGCGCCGACGCCTCAGGGCGGTCCTGTGCGGCGAGGAGAGCGACGTTTGCGCGGTGATGGCGGATCTCACCAGCTCGTGCGCGATCCCGCCCGGGCTGCCGCCTGGACCGCCGCCCGCGGGTGGTCTCGGGGCGCTCAGCGTCTTTTCAACCGTGGCGACGGATCTGCGCGATCGGACGCGGATCGCCGACGGCAGCGTGGGGTCCAACGGCACGGTCGCGACCGGAAACGACAGCATCATCAACGGCAACATCACAGCCGGCGGCAACGTGACGGTCGGCGATCGCACGCGCGTCCAGGGCGACGTGACGACGGCGGGCGTGATCAACCGGACGCCGAGCGGCGGTTCGGTGATCACGGGGGCGGCGAAGGAGCGCGCGGTCTACACACCGCTGACCATCGCGACCAAGACCGTGTCCACCAACACGACCAACGTCACGGTCCCCAACGACGCGACCCAGACGATCAATCCCGGCACCTACGGCATCGTCACGCTGTTCGCGCGATCGAAGGTGACGTTCAACACCGGCCTCTACCAGATGTCGCAGCTGATCGTCGAACCCGACGTCACGCTGACCTTCAACATGCCGACCGGCCCGCTGGACATCCGGGTCAAGGACAACCTCACCTTCGGCGATCGCGTGATCATCAAGTTCGGCGCGACGACGGCGCCGGGCGCCCTGGCCCAGTTCTATTCCAACCAGACGACCGAGGTCCGGGTCGGGACGGACATCGCCCTGTTCCCGGTGGCGATGGCGGTTCCGAACGGAAACATCCACGTCTTCTCGCGGACCAACGTCATCGGGTCGCTGCAGGCGAAGAACGTCACGATGGAGCCGGACACCGGCGTGGCACGCGTGCCGGCGGATGACTGGCTCGGGACCGGGGCGAGCGGTCTCGAGTTCCTCGGGTATCCGACCAGCGTCGCCTACTCGGTCCTCCACAAGGAGGGCTTCTTCGGCACCACCGGCCCGCTCGCGTTCGGGGCGCTGCCGTGGAAGACGCTGCTCGCGAATGCGATGCTGCTGTTCGACCTCGGGATTCCGGGTTCCGTCGGCGCCGAGCTGATCTCGATGGCGGCGCAGGCGGTGATCGGGAACGTCAAGACGTCGGTACTCAACGCGCCCACGACGGCGCCGGGCACGACGCCGCCGGCGACGCAGGCCGGATCGGTCGACGCCGCGGTGGCCCGGGTGACGGCGTCACGGGCGCTCGGCTTTCCGCTGTTCGCCCAGCTCGACGCCGCTCCCGGCGAGGCGAACGCGACGCCGGAGACGGCGCTCGGGGGCACCTTCGACACGACCGGGTTGTTTCTGACCAACGCGGAGATCAGCGCCATCATCGCGGCGGCGGGCTCCGATCCGGCCGGTCTCAAGGTGCACAAGTCCGGCGCCGGCACGGGCGTCACGCGCGGGTTGATATCGGCGCTCGTCCCGGTGTCACCCCGTGACGACGCGTCGGGCACGCTGCACTTCATCAACCAGGTCGTGATCGTCCCGGATCCGGCGGCGCCGGCCGCGGGCGGAAAGATCGCGGGGATGGGCGATTCGGGCTCGCTCTGGATCCAGACGCGCTCGGGAAAGGTCGTGGGGATGGCCCACACCGTCGGTTCGAGCGGCGCGGTGGTGTCGCGCATCGAGGACGTGGTCAATGCGCTGCAAATCCAGTTTGCGTGAGGAGAAGGAACCCATGAACGCTGAACACTCAGTCGCCAAGACAAAGACGATCGCCGACGTCGCGTTCGAGGAGGGACGCCGCCTCGCCGACGATCCGAACATTCTCGCCGTCGGTCACGGCGTCAAGTTCCGGTGCGGAATGCCGGACGTCGTCGAGGCCGTGACGTTCTTCGTGCGAGAGAAGCTCCTGTCGCGCGCCGCGATCACCGAACGGGGCAGCTGGCTGGTGCCGCCGACGATCGACGGGTTCGCGACCGACGTCGTCCAGCTGGGCCCCCTGGCCGCGGCCAGCGCCGATCGGACCGCGCCAGCGGGCCAGCGGGGCACGCGCATCGACGATCCGGTGGTCGGCGGTGTCGCGACCATGGGCCTGGGCCCGTCGCCGGCCGGCCCGGGCGGCTTCGGGACGCTGGGGGGGCAGTGCTTCGACAACGTGAGCCGCGCGCCCCTGGTTCTCTCGAACGCGCACGTCTGGGGAACGACGGCGGGGACCGAGGTCGTGCAGCCGATCATGGCGTCGGCCATTCTCGGCGCCCCCGTGACGACGGCAGCCGTCGGGACCCCGGCGGCGGTCGTGCAGACGCGGGTCCCGACGGGACTCGCCGCTCCCGTCGCCTTCGCGAACTCGGTTGGACAGAGCTACCTGATCACCGGCAGCGACACCGATCCGATCCCGACCGGGCAGGCCGCGACGCCGGTGAACGCGACGACGCGCACGGACAGCGAGCAGGTGATCGTCAGCGCGCCCGCCGCCGGGCTGGCGCCCGCGGGCGTCCGGCTGTCGCCGACGGTGGCGTGGGCATATCAGCGTCTGGCGAACACCACCGTCCTCCAGAACACGACCAGCGCGGCGCGCCCCGCGACGAAGATGTTGACCGCGCGGCGGGTGTTCTCGAACGCCGCTTCGTATTCGGGCAGCCAGCCGATCAACCTCTACGCCGAGATCATCCCGGCGCCCGGGGGCGCGCCGGCGACGGCCACGTCACACCACGCGCTCGCGCTGCTTTACCCTGTTGTGACCGGCGACAAAGTCATCCCGCGCGTATTGAGGCCGACCGCGCGGCAGACGGTGACGACCGTGACGACCTCGTTCGCGGGGTTTCCGAGTCCGGCACGGGCGGGGACGGCGGTGCTGCCGGCCATCGCGGGCGGCTTCGCCGTCGACAGCGACCTGACCGGCACGTTCGTCGTGCCGCCCGGCGGGTCCGGGCTGCCGGCGGGGACGTTCGTCCTCAGGTTGCCGGCGGGCAACGTGCGCGTCTTCGTCCCGATCGGGACGCAGGTGGTCGTCGACATCAACCTGACCGGCAGCCCCGGGCCGCTGGCGGTGAGCGCGCTCAACAGCGCACGCGACACGGTCGCGGCTACCTTCACGACCGCGCCGGGCCCGTCCGGGCGGACGCTGGTGACCATCTCGGCGTCGGAGATCGTCGAGGTGGTGATGAGCGGCGTCGCGAACGCCCAGCTGTTCGGCATCACGAGCAGGCGCGCGAGCCCGGAGACGGCCGCACCGCTCTGCTACGCGGGCACGATCAGCGCGGCCGATCTGACGCCGAAGGGCAAGTGGGGCGTGAGCCTGTTCGTGCAGGAGGCCGCCGCCGCCACCCCGGAGTCCGCGAACGTCGTCGAGACGGCGATCGCCGGCGCGGCGCTGGTCACCGACTGCACCTTCGACGTGGCGTAAGGCGGGAACCGATGCTCATCGATCCGGCAGATCCCAACAATCTCAATGGCAATCCCAAGCTGGCGCTGCTGGCGCTCGGTGTGGTCGGTGACTATCGGGCGCTGCTGGAGCAGCCGCCGCTGAAGGAGGGCATCCACCTCCGCTGGACGTTCGACCACCCGGAGGAGTTCGACAAGCGGATCGGGTTCCCGTGGTACGGCTTCTACCTCCTGCGGCGGCTGACGCCGGCGGGCGGGGCGGGCACGACCTGCGCGTCGACACAGTTCGGCGGGCTGACGCCCGGGTTGCGATCGTCCAGCCTGACCATCCCGCTCGGGACGTTCGTCAGCGACAAGAACCTGCGTCTCACCGACGACTTCGCGCCGACGGGGACGATCGAGCTCGATCTGTCCGGACGCGACTTCGTCGAGTTCCGGATGGCGCCGACCCAGCCCTGCCGGCGGCTTCAGGTCAAGATCGGCTTCGTCTCCGAATTTCCTCCGCCCGGCGGCGGGACCGGGACGCCGCCGACGACGGGCACGGGCCCGGGCACCGGCACGACCTTCCCGCCCGACGGAGGAGGCGGAGACAGCACGGGCGGCTCGGGCCTCGGGCGCGAGGGGATGGGAGGGGGCGGTTGTGGCTGCGGCTGCGATCATGCCGCGATCGTTCCGATCGCCGAGCGGGTCATCCCGATCGCGCCCGGGCAATACCGCGCGACCTTCGGATACCGCAACGGCGGCGCGACCGCGATCTCGATGCCCATCGGGCCGGAGAACCAGCTCCTTCCCGCGCCCCAGGATCGCGGTCAGCCGACGGTCTTCCTTGCCGGCCGGCGCGCGAACGTGTTCTCGGTGGTGTTCGACGGACGGCCGCTGACCTGGCGGCTCGCCGGGCACACGGTCACGGTTTCGGCGGCCGACGCTTCGACACCGGGTGACGACGTCGACGACGGCACGGACGGCCCGGGCGGGCCGGGTGGGCCAGGCGGGCCCGGTACCGGACCGACCACGGGAACCGGGACCTCGAACGACGGCATCATCATCACGGCGCTGCGGACCGGCATCGAGGTGGCGACCCGGGTGGTCGCGGGACGGGCGGGGGAGATCGTGACCACCACGATCGACTTCGAGTCGATGGACGGCGTCCGCGTGAGCGCTGGACCGGCGCGGCTGGTCGACATCTGCGCGACGCTGGTCACCGACCGTCTCGGCGAAGGCTGGGAGCCGGTGCCGAACTTCCCGCAGCCGATGTGCCTCCCGGTCTTCAGGCCGGACTATCCGTGCAACCGGGGGGTGGAGGACGAGCCGGCCGCCGTGGCGATGGCGGTCGATCGCATCAGCTACGAGAAGACGCGCTGGGTCGGCAACCCCGCGGTCAACGAGCTGTACACGGAGCTCAAGGCGATGGTCACCGGCGGCCCCATGAAGGGGATCACCGAGTTCGTCGACGACGTCGTCATCGCCGAAGACGATCCGGCGGATCCGAGCGCCGATCCACCCGAGGCGGTCCAGCAGTCGTCCCTGGACATGGTGCTGGGCGGATCGATCAACCCGTCGGTGGCTCAGATGCTGGGCCTCTACTGGGTCGACGACACCGCGGTCGAGGGACAGAGCTACGACTACATGCTGGTCGCCGACTACGTGAACGCGGCCGGCGGCAGCCTCGCCACCGTCCAGTCGCTGGTGGCCGCCCAGAATTTTTCGGGCATCGACGCCTACCCCAAGAGCGGCGCGTTCCGCGTCGTCTCGCCGCCGCTCGCGGCGCCGCGGTTCGCGGCGGCCTATTCGCTGCCGGCGGGCGCGCCGCCGCTGGCCGTACCGGGCGACGCGGTGGGGATCGTCGGTTTGACCTGGGACATCCCCCTCGAGACCAACGGGCGCCTCAGCTCCGAGAGCCCGGTCCTGCATCACATCTGGCGCGCGGCGCTCGGCAGCGCAGCGCCCGGCGACGTCGTCCCCGACGGTAGCCACACACGCCTCACCGACATGCCGGTCACCCCGGGCAACCTGCTGTCCGAGCCGCCCGAGGAGGTCCTGACCGGGTGGCCCGCGTTCGGGATGTTCGCGACGGACGGACCGCTCGTCGACGGCTGGTACTCGTACCGCTTCAGCGGCATCGACATCTTCGGCCGCTTCAGCGCGCGATCGCCGGGCGCCCAGTGGCTGAAGATCGACGGCGTCACACCCGAGGTGAACAGCTACGCGGTCCGCATCAAGGACGAGATCCCGCCGCCGCCGCCCGCGCAGGTGCAGGCGTGGGTGCTCGATCCCGCCGATCCGTTCGTGGCGCAGGACGACGCCTACGACGACTGGCGTAACCCGACGCCGCCTGTTCAGGGGCGGGCGACCACGGTCGGCCTGCGCGTCCGCTGGATGTGGACCGGAAAGCAGATGCGCCAGGCGCCGGACCTGCGGGAGTTCCGGCTCTACTTCCATCCGGGCAGCCAGCTCCCCGGCGCGATCGACGCCGGGAACTGGCAGACGCGCATCGCCGTCGTCGACCCAGACGACCACATCACGGACGACCTCGTCGCCATGAGGGAGGGGGCGTCGGCCACGGCCAGCGGCAACCAGATCACGCTGGGCGGTTCGGAGGTGCTGGAGGGCCTGGAGCTCTATGGCGCCGAGATCGAGCTTCCCGCCGCGGTCGGCCGCAAGCGGTTCCTGATCCTCGACCTCGACGTCCCCCACCGCATCCTGCTGGTCGACGCCGCGCCGGTGCTGACCGGGTCGTCCGCGTGGACGATCGGCATGCGCCAGCGACTGTACGAGGTGTTCCTGCCGAACGACGGACAGGCCTTCACGATGCCGCTGTCGCCGACACAGGCGACGCCGCTCCTCTACGGCCTGGTCGGCGTCAGCGCCGCCGACGACAAGACAGAGGCCGACGACCCGTGGCCGGGCAGCGGCGCGCTGTCGAGCCGCTACGGAAACGAAAGCCCGGTGGGCGGGCCGGTGAACGTCTATCGGGTTTTCCGCGACCCGCCTTTCGCGCCCAAGTTGCCCGCCTTTCCCGACGCGCGGCTGTTCGCCACGCGCGCCGACTTTTACAGCCGGTCGTACTTCAACCTGCACTGGACGCGGACGCCGAACCTGTTCACGCACGTCTTCCGCGCGGTCGACCAGTCGCTGTTCGAGATCGACCGCAGCAAGGGATTCGACGGCTCGCCGCGCGATGCCGAGCTGTCGGACCCACTCCTCGCGCCGTTCATCTACCCAGCCGAGTGGTCCTCGACGCCGGGGCGCGCTGCGGCCGCCGCCGCGCAGATCAACGCGCTCCATGGGTTCGAGGACTACGCCTCGCTGGCGGACGACGCGCTCCGCCTGCTGGCCAGCCTCCCGTCCAATAGCGCGGCGTTCATGCGCCTGACGCGGGCGCCGCTCGGCCGGCCCGACGTCAACGGCGGCGACCCCGATACGGTGGGACCCAGCGACCCTCCGGGTTACCAGACCCAGGGAAACCGCGGCGCCTTCCTGGACACGCTCGACGGACGCGCCGGCAACCTCTACTTCTACCGGACCGCGGACGTCGACGCCGCTCAGAATCTGGGTCCGCTCGGTATCTCGACGCCCCCGGTGGCGCTGCCGACGGCGGTGTTGCCACAGCCGCCGGTCCTGATCGGCGTCTCGGGCGGCGACCGCTCGATCTCGCTGTCGTGGGTGGCGGCCGTCGACCGGAGCATCGACACGTACCGGATCTACCGTGCGGACAGCGCCGCCGCGGCCCGCACCCTCGGCACGATGGAGGTGATCGCCACCCTCACCGACTCCCGCCCGCCGGGCTCGCGCACGAGCCCGGTGACCACCACCGACGAGACGGTGACACCCTACCAGGACTACTTCTACCGGGTCACTGCGCTCTCACCCGACGGGATCGAGTCGTCCGCCGCTCCCGCGCAGGGCACGCGTGCGTTCGACGACGCGCCGCCGCCCGAGCCGACCTGGGAGCGGAGCGAGTGGATCAAGCTCGACGCCGCCGGTGCCGAGCACCCATTCTCGGACGCATCGCCCGACCTCGTCCCCGCGATCGCGGTCAGGCTGGTGTATGCGAGCCCGTCAGTTGCCCGGGCGCTGATCAAGGTGGTGGTGGGTGGGGACTCGCAGGCGGCTTCGGTCTGGTTCACGTCCACGGCCGATGGAAACGGACAGTCGCTGGTGACGGGCTACGTGCGCAGCCTCAGCCCCGTCGTCGCTCAAACGCTGCGCGCACGCGCCGTCAACCGTGGCGGCATCGAGGCGCTGTCGGCGCCCAGGGAGGTAAGCGCGCCATGAGCGTACCCGGGATATTTTTCGATTTGGCAGAGATGTTGGCGGTCAAGTCGCCGTACGCCAACAAACGGCAGTTCTCGCTGCCGCTCGCAGCGCACGTACCGCCCGACGGTGCGAACGACCCCTTGGCCACCCCCACGTCCAGCGACATGCCGAACCGGTCGATCTATTCCTTCGCCGACCAGTACGTTCACGACAACGCCAACAACGTGACGAAAGAGGTCGGCCTCGTCATCGGCATAAAAGGACCCTTCGCGCCGGACTTCGAGGGCAACTTACCGCCGGCCTCCATCCGGGTGCACGCCATCACCGGGGGAAAGCTGGGCTTCCGACAGCCCAACGTTCTCGTGTTGCGGACCAGCCTGTTCAAAGGCCTGACGGAGACTGTCGTTCCCTGGTGGAGGAACTGGTCGGACGCCAACTGCATCCCGGTGGAGATCCTTTACGAGAACGTCGACATCAACCATCTGACCGCTTACCTGACTAACAAGCTTCCCGCTGCGGGTGGGCAGGGCCTCAAATTCCCGGGCTCGAAGACGCCCATCGATAGAAACCAGTTCGTCCAGGACTTCTTCACGGGCGCAGCGGACGCCAACGGTGACCCGGTCGTGTATTTCACGGCGGAGCCCGGGGCCGTCATCGGCCGCGCCGATCTGGCGACAGCCACGGGTAACGATTTTCAGCTGATCATCCGCGCGCGCTATTCGGATCACCTGAAGCCGCGCGAGCAACCCATGAACCCGCGTGAGCTGCTCTACCTGCTCTTCGGCGAAGACAGCTCTCCGGCGCAGAATCATCCGCTGTTGAGGGCCCTCAACACCCTGCGGCCCCCGCCGACCAAGCCGCGCGACCAGATGACCCTTCGCCCGCCGCTGCGGACCTGGGCCCGCCTGATGTGGGAGGCCCAGCGAGAAAGGGACGAGGACGCGACCTTGGCAGGGGCGAACCGGCATTGGAGCGCGCCGGGAAATCTTGGCACCGCACAGGCCGGGCAGGACCGGCTCTTCGACACGCTGTTCAAGAGGAACAACGGCAGCGTGAGCTACTCCGGCGTTCCGAACGGGACGAACAAGTGCAACATCTTCACGTCCGAGATCTGCGTGCGCGCAGGGTTCAGGGCGATGGTGGGGCAGCTCAGCTCCGGTGTCTGGCACTACATCAGGGCGAACGCTCATGCCAACGCCGGCGTGGCGTCGCTGGCGGCGAACAAGACCACGCCCCCGGGCCGCTACCAGATCATGGGGGCGGTCGAGGACGCCGGGCGCCTGTGGGGATGGGTCCTGACGCACTACCTGCTCGCGAAGGCGAAGACCCTCGACGAGATCAACGAGATGATGCACGCCGAAGGACGCGCGCTCATCGTTGCGGGCATGCGGCCGGCGAGGGGATTCGTCACCGGCGGCGGTGGCACACTCACGGATCAATCGGGCCACATCGTGCTGCTGCGCAAGCTGGAGCCTTGGCCTAACCCGCCGGTGCCCGCGTCAGTCCCGAATCCGTTCCTGCTCACCAACACGGATCCGAAGGCGGTCGGAATGACGACCAGAATCGGCGAGATCTACTCGTTCACGGCGCAGGCGAGCGGAGCTGACGGCGCCCAGGCGAACTTTCCCTACGAAATGGTGGTGCTCGGCCGCACAAAGCGGCTCCCGGCATCGAAGACCGGCGCGGCGGGGGGATCGACCGGCTTCTTCAGGCTGCATCTCCTCGAGGCCAGCCCGGGTCGGGATCCCGACCTCTTGCAAGGGACCTTCGACCTTCACATCAAGGCACTTGATCGCGTTCGTCTTGCGGACAGTCCGCCGGACGCCATTCCCTGAGGTTGTGTCATGGCGGGACCATACTTTTCCAATCTGAAAGACGAGCTGGGGCTTCCGGACGCGTTCGAGGGAATCGCGACGTCGCTCGACGATCTATTCGCGAATCTGGCGAGTCACGGCATCGCCATCACCTTCGCGAACCCCGAGATCCCGCCCGACGACAACCCCGATCCGGGCGTGCAAGGAGATCCCGAACTGGGCAACAGCGAAGAGATCTCGGAGGGGGACGTTCCTCCCAACACAGAGGACCCCTCCGAGCCGCCACCCGAGACCGCAGCGCCGGAGTCGGGAGCCACGCGCCTCCTCACAATCGAGCTCGAGGCTTTGTCCGAGATCGAGGTCGGGCTCCCGGGGCTGGACGCCGTCAAGATCGTGATCAACCCGGCGCCGTTCCAGGTCGGGGCCAGCATAAACCGCGTCGATGGCGTGCTCATCGAGGCGAGGCTTGGGGTGGCGGTGCGCTTCGACCGCAAGCTGCTGGTCCCGATGCGCGCCGTGAGCGACGGCAAGTTCGAAGAGGATCCCGACGCACCCAGCGTCGACATCATCGTGGCCGAAGCCATCGTACGCGCGACCGGCGCCGGAGGCCTCGACCTCGACTTCGGGGCCGGCCTGACGCTCACGCGGCCGGCGATGATCGGACAGACCGGCGTCATCATCGAGTCGGCCGACCTGGCGTTCAACTTCGACGGCAGCGGCCCGCGCCCTGACGGCGCGCCCGAAGGATGGAAAGGCGTCCTGTTCGAGCAGGCGTCGATCCGCATTCCCGCGGTGTTCGACGGCGCGATCACGGCCGAGCGTCTCGGGTTCGGGAGCGGCGGCGTGACGGGTACCGTCGCCCGCACGTTTCCGGTCGACCTTTCCGGTACGGTCCTCGGCATGTCCGGCGGCGTCACCGAGGTCGCCCTCACGTTCCGCGAAAACATCCTCACCCAGTGTGCGATCACCGCCCGCGTGTTGATCCCGTTCTTCGACGAGGACAACCCGGTGGACCTCCTGATCACCATCGGGACGGACGGCACCGTCACTGCAACGCTGGCGGGTTCGCTGGTGACGCTGGAACGCGATGGCATCGTCCGCTTCGACGTAACGTCCATCACCTTCGGGATCGAGGACGGGGAAGCGTTCACCGCGATGAGCGGCATCATGCGGCCCCTGGTCGCGGACCTCGAGTGGCCCGGCTTCGAGATCCAAGACCTGCGCATCGACGCCAACGGCAACGTGACGTTTGCGGGCGGCTGGATCGATCTGCCCAGCCAGGTGACGCTGAATCTGTTCGGCTTCCTGTTCGAGATCACCCGCATCGGCTTCGGCAAGACCGAAGAGCAGCGGCATTGGATCGGCTTCAACGGGAGCCTCCGGATGCTCGAAGGCGTTCCGGCCGGGGCGTCGGTGGAGGGACTCCGGATCATCTGGGGCGGTCCCGAAGCCAATCCGCCCCCGGTGCACCTCACGATGGAGGGGGTCGGCGTCGACCTGGAGGTCCCGGGCGTCATCAAGTTCGCGGGCAAGGTCTCGTTCCGCGAGCGCGAGGTCAACGGCCTCACGGCGCGCGAGTTCGCGGGCGCCGTGACGGTGGTGCTGCCCGCGATTTCGTTCGAATGCGAAGGGCAGTTCGTGGCCGGCAAGGTCCCCGGCACCGACGTCACGAGCTACGGAGTCTTCCTGCAGATGCAACTCCCGGCCGGGATCCCGCTGGGTCCGACCGGGCTCGCCTTCTACGGCCTGGCGGGCCTCTACGCCCACAACCGGGAGCCGAAGAAGCTGCCGCAGCAGGGCTGGTACAACAATCCCGATTTCTCTCCCGGTTGGTTCACCACGCCGCCGGTCGGCGTGACCGACTTGGTCGAGAAATGGCAGCCGGCACAGAACCACATGGGCTTCGGCGCCGGGATCATCCTCGGCACGTTCGCCGACAACGGGTTCATGTTCAACGGGCGCCTGCTGCTGGTGCTCGTGTTCCCCGGCCCGGTGATCCTGATCGAAGGCATGGCCAACCTGTTCAAGCAGCGCACCGGCCTGACCAGCGGCCCCGATCCGAACTTCCACACGCTGGTGGTGATCGAGCCGGGCAAGAGCTTCCTGGCCGGTCTCGACGCCCAGTATCGCTTTGCGGGCGGCGGCGAGCTGCTGGACATCCGCGGCAGCGCCGAGGCGTTCTTCAGCTTCCAGCAGGCGGATCCGCAGTGGTTCATCTACCTCGGCGTCGACCACCCGACCAGCCGCCGCATCGGCGCGCGCGTCTTCCAGCTGTTCGACGTCAACGGCTACTTCATGCTCAAGCCGGGCCAGCTGAAGGTCGGCGCGGGCTGGTCGTACAACAAGCGCTTCGGCCTCAAGCGCCTGCACGTGCGCCTGTATGCGTCGATGGAGGCGAACGCGGTCGTCAGCTGGAATCCCACCCACTTCCACGGCTCGGTCGGCGTCGAGGGCGGCGCGGAGCTGTGCGCGTTCGGGATCTGCGCGGGCATCTCGGTGGGGGCGAAGATCAGCGGCGACGTGTTCGACCCGTTCAAGATCCGGGGCGAGTTCCGCGCCCGGCTGAACCTGCCGTGGCCGCTGCCGGACATCAAGAAGACCGTGGTCATGCAGTGGAAACACGAGTTCTCGGATCCGGCGGGGCCGCGCATCCCGGTTCCCCTGCGTGAGGCCGCGATCGAGCACCTCATAAGCCGGAACACCTGGGCGCTGGAGCGGAACAAGGCGCTGGTCTCCGACGACGGGGGTGGTCAGTTCGAGTTCGAGCGGCCGGGCGGCGCGCCCGCTCCGGTTGCGCCCGACGCCATCTTGCCGCCGTTCGCCGCCGACGCCGGCATTCCCCGCGTGCCGTGCGACAGCAAGGTGGCGCTGACGTTCGCGCGCCCGATGCACGATCCGGTGTTCCTCGCCATGAACGAGAACGACGTCGACCCGGAGCTGATCGGCGATCCGCGCCGGACCAGCGACGCGAAGGGCGGCGCCTACGAGGTCGGGTACAAGCTCGTATCCGTCGAGCTGCAGAAATGGGCGCCGGGCGACACGGCCGGCAGCGGCGCGCTCGGCTGGGTGACGATCCGGAGCGGCGGCGTGGGTTCGGAGGACGGGCGGAAGCTGGTCGGCACCTGGGGCCTCGGCGTCGAGGATCCACTGGCTGGACGCAGCGAACGCCACAAGCTGTTCATCAACTCGACCAACCCGTTCGACTACACGGCGGGGCGCAGCACCTCGTGGGAGGACTGGTTCGTGGGCGCCAACCCGGACTTCGCCTGTCCGCTGCCGCAACCGTCGGAGGTCGCGCGCTTCAACCAGCCGCTCGGAACCGTGCTGGCTCCGGATCCTGGTCACTTCGAGTTCGATCGACCGGCGTTCGAGCTGCAGTGGCACTACGGCGGCGACGTGACGTCGAACCGCGAGGTGTTGGACGGCCTCCTGGAGCCGATCGATCGCGGTCTCCGGAACCACGACGAAGGGTTGCTCTCCGGCGCCCCGATCGCGGAGATCGTCACCTGGGTGTTGCCGCCCGCCGGAGCCAGCGAGGTTCACCTGCGGTTCGGCACGCCGCCCATCTTCAAGCACACCGGCATCGGCGCCATGAGCCCCGAGACCACCACACCGTCGCGGCCGGCGTTCATGGAGCAGTTCGTGGCGATCGCGGCGTTCGACAGCGACGGACCGATCCCACATCCCGTCGGCGGCACCCTCCACGGGCGCCCCGGGATGATCATCGAAAGCGGCGTCACGGTGGAATTCACGCCCAACGCGCCCGCGCTGGCCGTCGAGCTCACGCTCTACGGGGGCGAGAGCTCGCCCGTCGCCCGCATTCAGCTGTTCGACTCCGGGGGAAATCCGCTGCTGAACCCCGCCCAGCAGATCGACGGCGAAGACATCGTCCTCCGCTACGATGTCGAGGACATCGCCAGGGTCGCGATCACGGTGGAGTCGGACGAATTCGTCCTTTCCCGCCTCCAGTTCCGGACGCCGGTCAACGCGATCGCTTTCAGCGCCAGCAACCCGACGACGGAGATTGGACGGTTCGTCGAGGACGCCGACGGCTTCATCAAGGTGCAGTCGAGCGACATGGGGAAGATCTTCCTCTATACACCGACCGGCGGCGACTTCCTGTTCCTCGAGCTGATCGTCCCCGGCCGCGAGGGCGAGATCATCCGCCACACCATCGAGTCGCTCACCCACCTGAACACGGAAGACCCGCTGTTCGAGCCGGAGAACGACTACCGCCTGGTGGTCACCACGAATCGCGACGACGCCGCCGTGTCGGGGTCGGAGTTCGGCGGCGTCCTGACGCACAACACCACCTTCATCCACCACGCCTACTTCCATGTGGTGGGACCGCCCGGCATCGAGACGCCGGATCAGCCGCCGGCCCCCAACCCGGAGTCGATCGGGCAGACCGGGCTCACCGATCTGCGCCTTTACGTGCAGCAGACGCTGCCGCCCGTCATTCCGGACCAGGGCGACAAGCTCATCTTGCCGCGCGCGTTCTATCGCGGCTACGACCCGGTCGTGAAGTTCAATCTGCCCCACACCGAGCTGATGTACCTGACCGCGCGCCGTTCGCTGACGATCAGGCTCTACGACGGCGAGGACAACCCCGTCCTCAACGCCGCCGGACGGGTGTCGATCCCGATCCCGAGCTGGGAGCGCAGCCGCGATGCGACGCTCAGCGAATCGGTCGCGAAGTGGGTCTCGTCGGTCAACCAGATGGCCTGCCATCCCGACGACCTCCCGCAGTTCGACCCCACGTCGGTCGTGAGGCCGCAGACCTTGTCGGGCGCAGGCGAGGACGTGGTGATGGCGCCGCAGACCATGCATCAGGCCCGCCTGGTGCCGTCGCTGCTCCACGAAACCTTCCTGGATCCGCTGCCGGGCCTGATCGCCGACGCCGGGAACTACCGCCTGGAACGCTGGGTGGCGCTCGGGGCGTCGCAATGGGAGATCGATTTCGAGACCGTGACGATCCCGGAGGTTGGCCCCTCCAAGGTGTTCTTCGTGAAGGAGGGGACGCAGGCCACGTCGGTCCTCCTGTATGACGGCCCGCTCGGCGCCGTAGACGGTCCCGACGCGCCTCACAATTGGCTTCACTTCCGGGCCAGTGCGGTGGTGCGATGGGAAACCGGGACCATCGGGTTCGACTTCAGGCGGTCGGTGACCGGTCACTACATCCGGCTGACGCTGGAGCGCGATCCCGGCAACCCCGGCACGGGCACGCGGCGCCTGGTGGCGCACCTCGGCGGCTTCGACAACGAGCTCGCCAGCGACACAACGTCGTTCCCGAATGGGCAGACCGACCTGCCGATCACCATCGAGTGCGTGGGCACGCGTTTGCTGGTGTTCCAGGACGGCGAGCTGGCGTTCGACCTGAACAACGCCCCGGTGCTGAACGGCACGCTCGGGCTCTACGTGCAGGGCGCCACCAGTCCACGCTTCACGGAGATCCGGGTCGACGACCTGCGGCCGACGCCGTCGACGGCGTTCACCTTCGACTTCGTCACGTCGAAGTACACCAACTTCCATCACCACCTGCACAGCTTCCCGGATCGGATGATCGACGGCGCGCCCGGCACGGCCCTGACGACCGCGGATCTGTCGGAGAAGGTCGGCGCTTCGATCGCGGTGCCGGCCACGGGCGGCGACGGCCTCGGGGAGATCCTCGACGGCGAATGGCGCGCCTTCGACGCGCTCGAGACGAAGGCGTTCGGCCAGGCGGCGCTCGCCACGCCCGAGGGCATCGAGATCACGCGCGTCTCGCAGACGGGCGCTCCGACGGCGTTGATGGTACGCAGCCCCGAGCCGTTCTTGTGGGAACGCACACTCCTCGAGGTGAGCAGCACCTCCGACGACGTCGCGGCGATGGACATCCCGGGCGATCTCAAGCTGACGGACGTGACCTTCGGCGCCGATGCAGCCGGCGAGAGCGTCACGATCCTGGTGCGGGAGAAGACCAGCCTCGCCAGCCATCGGCTGGAGTGGCGACCTCTGCCCGATGCGGGCAATCCCGATCCGGAGTGGAACACCTACTTCGAGTTCGACGCCGGCGAGGCCGAGCTCGCCGACGGCAGGCAGGTGCGGGTGTTCGCCTGCGCGGTGGAGGAAGGGCCGCCGCGGGAGCCCGGCACGATCCTCAGGTTCCTCGTCACCGAGCCGGACACCGGCGTCGTGCACTTCAACGTGCCCGGCGTGGAGGTGCGCCTGCTCGCGCCGGACGGCGAGACGGTCGCGCACCAGCGGCGCTTCCCGACCCCGGACGCCTTCGCCCCGTTCCCGATGCGGGCGGTGCGGAAGCTCGACGGGACGGCGTTCGTCCTGTTCGTCGCGCCGGGCACGCCCGGTCCTGCGCCCGCCGCTCTGCGCCTGCGCTTCGTGTTTAATCGTGTCGTCGGTGAGGAGGACCTGCGCTTCCGCCAGGGCGGTAGCGAGACGCAGGAGGTCGCCGTCCTTGATTTCTCGATGGCGGCTGCGGTCTGATCCGCCGGTGAGGAGGGCGGCGTGGCCCTGATCCTCTTCGTCGCCGAGCTGGGCGGGGGCTTCGGCCACGTGCGCCGGCTGCTGCCGGTCGCGGAGGCGGCGGCCCGGGCGGGGCACCGGGCGCTGTTTCTCGTTCCGAACCCGGCGGAAGCGGCCGCGTTCGTGGCGAGGTCCGGGTTCGGTCTGCGGCCGGCGCCGTCCATCCAGCGGGCGCCGGCGAGCCGGCCAGCCGCCGGATCCGTCGCGACCAGCTTCGCGGACATTCTTGGCGGCGCCGGCTTCGCCGACGTCGACTATCTCCACGACCTCGTGACGGCGTGGGACGCGACCATCGGCGAGCTTCGCCCCGCGGCCATCGTTTGCGAGTTCAGCCCGTTTCTGAACGTGGCCGTCTTCGGCGGGACCGTGCCGGTGCTGGTCCTCGGCTACGGCTTCGTCCTGCCGCCGCCGCAGCTGCCGGCCTTTGCGCCGCTCTGGGACGGCGCGCCGCTGTTCGACGAGTCGCGACTGCTCGAGAACGTGGCGCATGTTTGCACGCGGCGCGGCCGGCCGGCGCCAGCCGCGCTCCCCGCGCTCCTCGGCGGCTCCGCCCACGCCGTCACCGGACTGGCCCACCTGGATCCGTACCGCGCGCGGCGCGCGCGGCCGGCGGTCGGACCGCCGTCCGTCGAGTCGCGGCTCGCGGAGACGGAGCCGCGGCATGATCTGTTCGCCTATCTGCTCGGGGATTCACCCTCGACGATGTACGTGCTGCGCGCGCTGGGGTTGTCGGGGCTGCGCGGCCGCGTCTTCGTGCGGCGAGGAGGCGAGGCGCACCGCCGGCTGCTGGAAGGGACGGACATGGTCTGGCTCGACAAGCCGGAGCCGATCGGGCGCGCGCTCGACGAGGCCCGCGTGATCGTCCATCACGGCAGCATGCTCACGAGCGAAGAGGCGCTGGTCGCGGGACGGCCGCAGGTCGTCGTTCCCCTCTATCTGGAGCACCTGCTCACCGCGCGCGCCCTGGACGAGCTCGGCGTGGCGGCCGTCGTTCGATCCGCGCGTGATCCCGGCGACATCGCGCGCGCTCTCGCCGGCGGCCTGGCCGACGACGTGGTCGCGCGCCGCGCGCGCGCCTTCGCGGAGACGTTCTGGCGCGCGTCGGCGCCCGCGCCGGATCTCCCGGACCGGCTGTTGCGCGAGGTTGCCGCTCCTGCGCCGCCTGGTCCTCGGGGAACTTGAAGCCGAAGCAGGCGCCGGCGCTTCGTCACTTCCCGCTCAGACCGGCGATCAGGTCGGCGATGCTGTCATAAACCTCCAGCGATTGCAGGTGATGAAAGTTGTTTTCGCGCGGACCGACGATGCACAGCCGCTTGCCCGTCGCGAGCGCGACACCCAGCTCGACGTGACGCCCGCTGCAGGCCGCTCCGGCGACCTTGCCGGTCGCGTCTTCGGTGAACGACACCAGGCACTGCGCGCGGGCGAGGTCGATCAAATCCTCGACCGCCGAGACGATCGGCGCGTCGCCGCCCCGCCCACCCTCGATCCATCGTGACGTCACCTCGTGACCGGCGCGTTCGAGCGTCGCCGCGACCTTGAGCATTTGCCAGCGACGGTCATAAGAGGCGGCGATGTATATCGTCATCAGTTGACCAAGGCGGTCGTGGCGGCCCGCTGTGACTCGCTTTGATCGAGGAAAGCGTGGCGCGCGCGCACGAGAGCCCGCTCGAGCCGCTTGCGCGCGGCCGCGTGCGAGATCCCGAAGGACGCCGCCAGCTCGAGACGACTTCGGCCGTGGATGACCGCGTCCACGATCAGATCCGCGTCCGGTCCGACCGCGGACAGCAGCCAACGCCGGAGCGCGACGACATCTTCTGCATCGGATTGATCGATGGGCAGCCCAAACAGCGAAGTCGGCGGGCGCGCATCCTCGAAACTGGGAGCGGGGATCGCGTCAGGCGCGACGCCCTCGCATTTCGCCGCGCGCGCCCGCTCGCGCAGGCGGGCGTCCACGACGTCCCGCTCTGTATTCAGTACGAGCGTCGCCGCGAGGCAGGAGACGCGCGCGAGGTCTATCCGCTGAACCTCGCCGATGAACCGGTCGATGATCTCGAGCGCGAGGTCGTGCGCTTGCGCCTGGAACAGCGGGCGTCGCTTCCGGAAGATTCCATCGAGGCCAGGCCAGAGGCCGAGCAGCAGCAGGGCCAGCGCCATCCGCTTCGCGCTCCCCCCGCTCGCCTCCTCGACCAGGAAGCGCAGGACCCGATCGCGTTCGGCGAGACTATTGCCCTTGCTCGCGAGAAACGTTCCGACCGCGGCCGGTCTGCAAAACGGCGCGAGCACCGGCGATCGCTGCCGGAGCTCCTCGAACGACCGAACGGACTCTCGCCCATCGATCATTCGCATCAACCCCTCGTGAAGCTCTTCCCAGCCTGAACGCATCGTCATGGTTCACAGGAATGCCAGCGCGCGTGTCGCTTGCGGTCGTCAGCGCGTCGCCAGAGGGTCGACTCTTTGTCGTCTCCAGCCGTGCTCGCGCGGAGTGACTAGGCGGCGATCACCTGCGCCCCGCCTTCGGCGTTCAGGCGCAGACCGGTGCCGGGGATGTTCTCGAACAGGTGTTCGACCTCGTTGGCCGGGACGATGCCGGCGAGCGCGCGCCGGAACGGGCTGATGACCTTGTAGCGGATCTCGCGGAGCTCCGGCGCGACGACACGCCGGTCCGACCGGCTCAACTTCTGCATTTCCGCCGCGAGCTCCGCCATCGTGACCACCTTGCCGGGGCGCGCGGCGAGCACGGCCAGCGCCAGGACCGACTGGCGCTGGAGGTGGTGCGGCGGTTTCGTCGGAATGGGATGGCCACGGTAGGTCACGCGCAGAGACGACAGATCGACGACGAGGGTCGGCTGGGGCGGCTCCGCTTCCGGATCGGCGTCGGCCAGGCGGCCGGTGCCCGCCGGCACACCCGCTGAAATGGACTTGTTCGCGGGCGCGGGTTTTTCGACGGCTGTCCACAGCGCTGTCATCGCCGCCTTGTGCTTCAGGACGCCGGCGACAGCGTCGCGACCGGCGGCACGGAGCGCTTCCGGGTCGGCGAATCCGCCGTCCACGAGCCGACGAAGAAGAGCGCGGCCGACGCCGCGCGCCCGCAACCGCGCGAGCGGCAGCGCGTCCGGCTTGACGCCGTACGCAAGCCGTTCGGCGAGGGTGTCGAGCACGCCGCTGCGCGCGTCCGTCCAGCCGCTGGTGCGCGCCACGCCGGCCAGCGCGTCGACCAGCCAGCCCAGCTCCGCGCCGGTTCGGCGAACGGCGCCCGCCCAGCTCCGATAGTGGCTCTCGAGGTCCCGGGTTCGGACCTCGGCGATCCAGTCAGCCATCAGCAGCGTCTTCTTGATCGCCTTCGTGGTGTCGTACTCGAGGCTCTGCAGATCCGCCGCGATGTGGGCGAACACGGCGCGGGACGACGCACCGGCGCTCGCGACGCGCGCGAGCAGCTCGCCGCGGTAGTCCGCCCGCCAGCGCTCGTCGCCCGCCAGCGCGATGTACACGTCTCTGCCGGCCGGACTGGCGCTCACCGTGTAGAGGACCTCCAGCTCTTCCGGCGTGGCCGCAATCGCCTCCCGCGCCCACTTGGCGAGCGCGGCGCCGGTCGCCACGCCGATCCCTTTGGCCGCGCACACGCGCCCCACGGCGGTCACCTCCAGCCGCCCGTCCTCGAGCGCCCGCAGGAGCCCACCGTCCAGCCCGCACGCGACCGCCTTCTGGAGCGCCTCCGAGAACTCGCCGCTGCTGATCTTCTGCGTCCAGTGCGCCCACCCGGTGAAGCTCGAGAGGAGCATCTCCTCCAGCTCGCCGCGGGACGAAGCCAGGCCCGACGCCATGAGGTCTAGGACGTGGTTCTCGAGCGGTGCATCCGCGAGGGTGGGGCGGATCTCCTCGAACTCCCCGCCGGCGAAGTGCTGGAGCCAGACGTCGGCCTCGAAGGGTGAATACGTGACCAGGATCGACCGGCCGAAGTCATCGACCAGCGAGAGCCGGCCCGCCCGGCCACTCATGTTTTCGTACTCGGACCTCGAGATGTCCTGCAGCGACCAGCGGCCGTAGCGCCGCAGGTACTCCCAGCGCTGGTGGTCCAGCACGACGTTCTTCACCGGCAGGTTCATTCCGACGGCGAGAGTCGACGTGGAGAAGAGCGCCCGGACGGCGCCGGCGCGGAAGTGGCGCTCGACGATCTCGCGCTCTTCGGGCGACAGGTCCGAGTTGTGGAACGCGATCGCGCTGCCCAGGACGCCCAGCAGCGCCTCGCGGGCCATCGTCTCCTCCTGCTGGCGCAGCTCCTCGACGGCCGCCGTCGCCGGACCCGGCGTGAGGCGCTGCGCGAGCACGCGCGCGAACAGGACCGTGGTCGCCCGGTCCGGGACGAACGCGAGGACCTGCTCCCCGCGCCGGACCAGCTCCTCGACCGCCGACAGCAGCAGCTCCTCGCGCTTCTCGGATCGGAAGTCGGCGAACGCTTCCACGCCCTCAACGCCGGAGTTGTGCTCTCTGTACCGGAACGCGCCGCGACAGAGGACACCCTTCCGCAGATCGACCGGCCGGCGCGTGTCCACGAGCAGGCGCGCGCCCAGCCAGTCGGCGAGGGACTGCGCTCGGCCGAGCACCGCCGACAGACCGATGATCCGCGGCTTTGACGACGAGATGCGCAGCTTGGTCAGCAGCAGCTCCAGCGTTGGACCGCGATCCTTGTCGGTGATCATCTGCAGCTCGTCGACCACCACCAGCCCGACCACCTCCATCAGCTGCGGCTTCCCGATCAGCAACGCCTGCAGCTTCTCGAACACGACGATGGCAATGTGGAAGTCGAACCGCGCGATCTCGTCGTCGTGCTCCCGGCGATCGCGCGAGGACACCACCACCTTGATCCCGGCCGGCTCGTAGCGCCGGTGAAGCTCCTCGAACTTCTCGGCCGCCAGCGCCTTCTGCGGCACCAGGTAGATCACCTTCGTATTCGCGCGCGCCGCCTTCACGGCCGCCATCTCCCCGATGAACGTCTTCCCCGACGAGGTGGGCGAGAAGACGATGAGGTTCGTCTCGGAGAAGAGGCCGAACTCCTTCACCGCGCGCTCCTGCACCGGCAGCAGCTCCACACCGATCTGAGACCGCCAGATCTCGAGGATGTCCGGCGGGACGTTGTACGCCTCGAGCGTGTCGACCTTCATGACCGCTCCTACGCCGCCTTCGCGCCGGTCGTCGGCTTCGCCTCCACCTTCTCTGGCTTGTCGGGCTTGGCGCGCGCCGGCGCCGCCGGTACAGCGGTCGGCACCGAAGCGGGCGCCGCTTGCTGACCACGGATCCCCGCCCGCTCGAGCAGCTTTGTCCGCAGCTCCTTGAGGAGGTCCTGGTTCTCCAGCAAGTGCTGGCGCGCGGCCTCCCGTCCGTTGCCGAGGCGCTCGCCCCCGTATCCGATCCAGGCGCCGCTTTTCTCCAGGAGCCCGACCTCGACGCCGAGGTCGATGACCTCGCCGGCGCGCGAGATCCCCTGTCCGTACGAGATGTCGAACTCCGTCTCCCTGAACGGCGCCGCCATCTTGTTCTTCACCACCTTGACCCGCGTCCGGTTGCCCGTGACCTGGTCCCCGTCCTTGAGCGCGCCGATGCGCCGGATGTCGAGCCGCACCGACGCGTAGAACTTCAGCGCGTTCCCGCCGGTCGTCGTCTCGGGGTTCCCGAACATCACCCCGATCTTCATGCGGAGCTGGTTGATGAAGATGACAAGGGTCTTGCTGCGCGCGATCACGGCGGTCAGCTTCCGGAGCGCCTGGCTCATGAGGCGTGCATGGAGGCCCATGTGCGAGTCGCCCATGTCGCCCTCGAGCTCGGCGCGCGGCACCAGCGCCGCGACCGAGTCGATGACCACCACGTCGACCGCCTCCGACTTGATCAGCAACTCGACGATGTCGAGCGCCTGCTCACCGCAGTCCGGCTGCGCCAGCAGCAGGTCGTCTGTCCTGACGCCCAGCTTCCGCGCGTAGCCCACGTCCAGGGCGTGCTCCGCGTCGACGAACGCGCAGACCCCGCCGGCCTTCTGCGCCTCGCCGACCACGTGGAGGGCGAGCGTCGTCTTCCCTGACGACTCCGGTCCGTAGACCTCGACGATGCGCCCCCGCGGCAGCCCGCCCGTGCCGAGCGCGATGTCCACGCCGAGCGATCCCGTCGAGATGACCGCCACCTCCGCCGGCGCCTCCCCGTTCCCGAGCCGCATCACCGCCCCTTTCCCGAACTGCTTCTCGATCTCACCGACCACCGTCGCGATCGCCTTGTCCTTCTGGTTCTCCATGACTTCACCGTTCCTTTCGTTGAAGTCAGGGTAGCCGGCAGGTATGACAAATCCGGTCGCACCCGCGTATCCTCCCGGAACCATGGCCCGAACCGGACCCCGCTACGCCCCCGCCAGCCGCATCCACGAGGTGCGCGCGCTCGTCGACTCCGGCAACGGCGCGTCGATCTATGACATCGCCGAGCGTTTCGACATCAGCACCCGCACCGCCCTGCGCTACGTCCAGGCGCTCCAGGCCGCCGGCGAGCCGCTGTACGAGGAGACCGTCGGCCGCCGCAAGGTCTGGCGCCTCATGCCCGCAGCCCGCCGCCAATCCATCACCCTCACCACCAGCCAGATGGTGGCGCTCTTCGTCTCGCGCCGGGTCTTCGACTTCCTGGCCGGCACGGGCTTCAAGGAGGACCTCGACGAGGTATTCGAGAAACTCGAGGCGATGCTGAAGCGCAAGGACTTCCTCGCCGTTCGCAACCTCGCTCGCAAGGTCTTCGACGTGAACGAGGCCCGGCACATCTACGAGGGTCGCATCGAGGATGTCGACGACATCGTGACCGCGCTGTTGCGCGAGGACCGGCTGCGCGTCACCCACGAGGGCGTCTCCGGCGGACGGAAGACCTTCGTCCTCGAGCCGTACACATTGCTCGTCTACAAGAAGGGCCTCTACCTCGCGGGCTTCAGCCACCAGCACCGGGAGATTCGGACCTTCGCCCTCGACGGCTTCCGCGAGCTCCAGTGGCTGAAGGGCGACCACTTCGACTACCCCACCGACTACCGCCCCGAACAGCTCACCGAGGGTGCCTTCGGCCTGATCCGCGGTGAGCCCACGCGCGTGCGAATCCTGTTTGACCGAAAAGTCGCGCGCTACATCCAGCGACGGCAGTGGCATCCGACCCAGAGGTTTCGCCGCCGCGTCGACGGCGGCGTCGAGATGACCATGGAGGTGCGGGGAACCGTGGAGCTCGTGAGCTGGGTGCTGGGATTCGGGGACAAGGCGCGCGTGATCGAGCCCGACGGCCTGAGGAGCGCCGTCGTGGCGGAGGTTCGGGGCATGGCTTCCACCTACGCGTCGGCCTCGTAGCGGCACTTTCGTGGCGGGTTGATGAAGTAGTGTTAAGAGCGTGAAAGCCGCGGCCGCCGAGGGCGAGAGGTCGGCTAGGCTCGCCCGCATGGGCAGCTCGCTCCTGCGCATCTCTGGCTACGCGATCGGCGCCGCCCTGGCGCTGGTGCTGATCCTCGTCGTGCTCGCCTGGTTCTCGACCGATCACTTCGTCGCCTTCGGCGGCAAGCCGGACGCGGCCCGGCTGCGCGCCTCGCCCGAGTTCCACGGCGACCGCTTCGTGAACCCCGAGGCGACGTCGCTGATGGCGGCGTCGAAGTGGCCGGGGGCGATCAAGCACTGGCTGTTCGGCAAGGAGATGCGGGCCCCCGTCTGTCCGCTCCCCGCCGCGCCCGACGCGGCGGCGCGGCTGGCGGCGACGCCCGCCACCGAGCTGCGCGTCACCTGGCTCGGCCACTCGACGGTGCTGGTCGAGATCGACGGCGCCGCGGTGCTGACCGACCCGATGTGGGGCGAGCGCGCGTCGCCGTCGCGCTGGGCCGG
>Ga0111539_10000248_pt1 | contig 64984 bp, 55 predicted proteins | sample RhiMethybrSRZTD1_FD_79667 | JGI IMG/M metagenome (GOLD analysis project Ga0111539, IMG submission 79667) | Populus rhizosphere microbial communities from Tennessee, USA - Rhizosphere MetaG P. TD hybrid SRZTD1 (version 2) (version 2) | ecosystem: Host-associated > Plants > Roots > Rhizosphere >...
AACTGCTTGCCGCCGATGTTGATGTAGCGCGCGAACACCAGGCGATTGCCGTGCGCGATCGCGACGCGCGTGCCGCTCCAGCCCATGTCGGCGTACAGCGTGGTGATGTGATCATCGCCCACGCGGCGATTGATGTGGTCGAACGCGCGCACAAGGGCCAGCGTCTCGGTGTGCACGCCCACGACTTCCAGTTTGAAGCGGCGCAGCAGGTCCACGTAGCGCATCACCGTGTCCTTGGCGATGGCGAAGCAGATCATCTCCGTGCGGGCCTGGCCGTTGCGATGCACCGGCCCGACCTCCACGCTGCGCACCACCACGTTCTGCGGCAGCACGTTCAACTGCATCTGCAGCTGGGCCTTGATCGCATCATCGCGCGTGAGGCCGTCGGTGTCGGCGATCTGCATGTGCTGGGTCAGCGTCTGGCTCGCGTGCATCGAGATCACCGCGCGCTTGCCCTTGAAGCGGCCTTTGCGCAGGGCCTCGGGCAATGCCTCGGCCCAGAACATCATGGTTCGGTCGGCGTCGCCGCGGGCATCGTCGGGAATGGGCACCTCGGTCGCGGCGACCAGCGCAACGGCATCGCCGTGGCTGCCGGTCTGCAGCAACTTCGCCGACGACGACCCAAGGTCGATCGCGATGGGCGATACCTGGCCCGAGAACATTCCGAACGCCATGCGCGAAACCTCCAGCCGCCAGCGCTGCGCGGAACCGCTCCGTGCAGCCGGGGCGCTATCTCCCCTCCATCGACTGCAAGCGCGGAGGTGTTGAGCAGGGAAGATGGACAAGCGCGAAACAAAGCGCTGTTCACGGCGGGTGTTATGGGGCGCAGGCAGGCTGCGGCGTGAAGCCGCACGCGTTGTGAGGCGCGTCCTGCATCCATCGCGCGGAGAGCCGCTGCTGAATTGTCAACTCACGAGCCGCGATGTCGCCTCGCGCGCGGCACCGGCCGAGCGCTTCGAGCCCGCCTGCAGGTCCCATACCTGCTCGGCGCGATCCTGACGTTTGAAGGTCGATGCGTGCTGATGTTTGCCACGCACCGTCGGTGCGTTCAAGAGTGTATGGAACGAAAACGACGGCCACGAAACCTCATTCGTGGGCGCCGACGGAAAGCCGGGCCTTGCTGAAAGCCGTGTCAATCCTCCAGCATCGACTCGATGCACTTCTCCACAAATTCGTTCCAGTCTTGCGAGTACGGCTCCAGGTTCATGGCAGTCGCCAACTCCATGGCAACTTCTGGCTGACAGTCCTTCGTCAGAATCATGCGATGTGATGTCCTCCTGTTTGTTAGCCAGTCCAGTTGGTGATCACCTGTAGCAGGTCGTTAACGTTGACGATCCCATCGTCATTGATGTCAGCCGGCGACACAGAGTCACCCCAGTCTTCGATGACAGCAAAAATGTCTAGTTGGTTGACGATCTCATCGCAGTTGACATCGCCCGCTTGCCTAGGCCGCGGCGTGAGCACGACGACGACATTCTGTCCTTGCGAAGTGCGCCCTTGCGCAATGATCACACCGCTTTCATTCAAGGCCGGTGCGGACCGAAGGTTTACGTTCGCGCCGGCCGCGAGCAGTGTGTTGAGGTTCACCGGCAGTCCGTCAACCCAAACAAACGCCGTGGTCGGCCCGGGGGGCATACCGAATTGGCTGATCATCTGACAGTGACCAAGGATCACGCCGCTGCTGTTCACATCGCGGGTCGTGCAACTTCCGAGGTCCGGGCCGGGGGTCGGCAGCGCCGTCAACACGTTGTCATTGAAGTCGACAGCGACTCCCCAGAAATGCGTCTTGGTGATAAAAAGCGACCCGCCAACCATGCGACCTCCGGCGACAATCGCGCTTGGGCCAAGGCCGTTAGCGCCACTAAGAGTACCCATGGATGTCAGTCCATTTGGCCCCCATCGATATCCGCCTGGAGTCCCCTCCAGCCCCACTGCAACTAGTCCCTCAGGAGAGATATCGACGGCACTGGTTGAGAATCCATCGATCAAGCCGAGATCAGTGATGCCATCCTCCACGGTCCATCGGAATGCCGTCCTGGGCTGATTGGCGGCTTGGGCGCTGCCGATGGATCGATAGCCGCACGCCTCGTTGTTATTGTTGATGGCGCTGACGCTCGACCATCCCAGCGGGGGATTCAGCGGCAGCAACACTGTCCATTCGCCTGAGTTCGTGCTGTAGATCACTCCGCGCAGGCCCACCGCGCCCCCGTACCACGCCTCGCCGCAAACCAGGCCATTGTCGTTCAGGTCAGACCCAGTGAACCCGAGCATGCCCGGCGGCCGCGGAATCAGCGTGGCGGTTGCGCCGCCGGTCCACACGTACGTGTCGTTGTAGCCTGGCTCAGCGCACTGAGAGCGGAACAGCAGCACGTGACCGAGATTGTTGATCGCCGTCGGCGTGCCCGGCACGGGATTGCCGCCGAAGCAACTACTGAATGGCGGCACGTTCGTCACCTCGTACGAACACGGCAACTGTCCCAGCGCTGCGGACGACCACGCGACGACGACGAGCCGCGCCATCCCGTGCAGCGTCGCGCTGACGGTGGTCTTAGCCGCGACGACCCCTCGCGTTTTCGAATTGGCCGGTCTGGTGCGATCCACGAGGTTTCCCCAGTACGGCGACCACAAGAGATGCGAGGCGGGTCGCGACTTCATGAGACTAACCCACGAATCCAGACGGTCAAACGAAATCCTCCCGATTCACCAACACGGTCGCCGGTGCCATGCAGATGTCAATGTGTGAAAAGAGCTTCCGCCTCGTTCATTCTGACCGCGCTGGCGCACGCGCCGATGTCGATCGCGCCTTGCCGTGCCAGCTCCATCCATTTCGCGCGCCCAACGCGATCCGGGTGTCAATTCCTGAGAAGTGGCACCGCCTCGCGCGCGGAGCGTCCGAGCGCGTCGAGTCCAGCCTGCAGGTCCCATGCCTGCTGCGCGCGATCGCCCGTGGTGTTGCTGATGGCGCGAATCTCGATCGCCGGCACCTTCAGTCGCCGCGCCGCGTGCACGACCGCCGCGCCTTCCATGGCCTCGGCCAGCGCGCCCGTGCGCCGCACGACCTCGCGGGCCGCGTCCGCGGTTCCGCTGCAGGTCGCCACCGTGGCGATCGGGCCGATGCGGAACGTGCCGCTGAGTCGATCGAGCAGGTCCTCATCGACGGGCACGGCGTTGCCGGCGAAGTCGCCCAGCGGGAAGCCCAGGGCCTGCATGCCCGCGAAGCCGCGTGCGGTGATGATGCCCTCCTCGGCGTAGATGCAGGATGACGCGACGATGGTCTCGCCGATCTTCAGCGTCTCATCGTTGTTCTCGGCCGGCAGCGCGCCGCCGATGCCGGCGCTGATGACGCCATCGATCCCGCCGCGCTTCCATGCATTCAAGATCGCCTCAGTGGTGGCGCTCGCCGCGTTCGTGCGACCCACGCCGGCGATGACAATCTGCGCGCCGTCGATCGCGCCGATGGCCTGGGCTTCCTTCTCAACGGCGACGACCACGATGAGCATGCCGCAAAGTCAACAAGTCAGCACGTGAAAAGTCAACATTGCATCACGCCGGGTCTGACCGAAGGGAAGACCCGGATCGATCGTGGGGGTGATCCGGGTCTTCCTCGCTGCGCTCGTCAGACCCGGCGTGGTCCTGCCGATCGAAGCGCCAGATCCATGCGCCTTCCTTGCGATGGTGATCGCGGATGTATGCGAAGACTCTGCGAGCATGTGCGATGCCATGGACGGCCTCGACCTCGCAGCCCTCGCCCCACAACTGGCCGCGATGTCCGGGGCACCTGAGCGATGCGAACTGCTTGGCCCGGCCAACCTGCCGCTTGACCTGGCGTTCGCTCGGGGCCATCAGCACGTGCACATGCGTGGGGCCGCACGAAAGTATGAGCACATCGCATTTCATGCGGATGAGCTTCTCGACGAAGGCCCGACCGACAGCTGCCTGTTGATCGCGACGCAGACGAACCGCTTTGCCCGTCATTGTTCGCAGGGCGTGATTCCGCAGGCCCTCATGTTCATGTGGCGGCGGAGGATCGCGGTAGTCGCCGGATGAATGAACGCGATGCCGGCGCGAGCGGAAGCCGCGCCGATCGCCCGGAATCCACTGCCGGTGACAATGGCACATCACATGCGCCAGGTTCGAAGGCAGCCGGAACTCCAACGCTCATGCACCTCGTGCTTCACAGTCTTGCATCACGCCGGGTCTGACCGAAGGGAAGAGCCGGATCGTGAGTGATCGATTTGGGGGGGATCCGGGTCTTCCTCGCTGCGCTCGTCAGACCCGGCGTGGACTGCGTTGATCACAACCTGCGGGCCCAGATGTTGCGGTACTGCACCGGGTCGCCGTGGAACTGCAGCAGGAGCGGGCCTTCCTTGACCATCGTCTGATCGATGCCGCCGGCGGTGGTCGAAGGCATTTCGACGTTGTTGTGAATGACGATGCCGTTGTGCAGCACGGTGATGCGCGGGTTCTCGGTGACCTTGCCATCGGAGCCGAAGCGCGGGGCGCGGAAGGTGATGTCGAACGTCTGCCACTCGCCCGCGGGGCGGGATGCAGCCACCAGCGGCGTGGCGACCTTGTAGATGCCGCCGCACAGATTGTCAGCCGGCGGCTGGCCGAAGGAATCGAGCACCTGGATCTCGTAGCGGCCATGCACGTACACGCCCGAGTTGGAGCGGGCCTGGCCTTCGAGGTTGGTCACCGGGCACATGAACTCGACGTGCATTTGGAAGTCGCCGAAGTTCTCCTTGCTGATGGTGTCGTGCCCGCCGGCGATGCCGACGCCGTCGGGGGTGACGGTGAAGCCCGAGGGCTTGCTCGTGTCCTTGTCGGTGAACTTGGACCAGTGCTTGCCGTTGAAGAGAACCACTGTCTTGTCATCCACGCCGGCCATGGGTGGCTTGGCGCCGAGCGTGGCCGATGGTCCAGGGTCCTTGGGGGCTGACTGAGCCGCTTGGAGGCCCGGCTTGGCGCCAAACATCACCGCAGCGCTCAACACGGACACGGATGCGAGGAAGACGATCGGAGAAATGCAGTTGCACATGGCGGTGTTCAGGATTCGGTGGTCAGAGGTCAGCCGCGCAGTTTCGCGGCGAGATCATCGAGCGCAATCTCAATCTGCTCGCCGCTGTCAAGGTTTTTCAGCGCGACGCGCGGCGGGCTGGCAGCGAGTTCGGAGCCGAGTATCACAGCATACCGCGCGCGACTCTTGGCCGCGTCGCCCAGAAGTTTGCCGACGTTGCGCGTGGTCTTGTACGACTGCCGCACGTGCAGGCCCGCCCCCCCATGCGTGCGAAGGTCGGCGACGATTGCGGGCACGCGCGCTGCTGTCTCATCGCTGGCGGCGATGACGAAGGCATCCGGCCGGGGCAGGTACTCCTCGGCGGGCTTGAGCAGGCCCTTGTCCTTGAGAATATTGGCGAGCACGACATCGCCCATGCCAAAGCCGCAGGCGGGCAGCGAAGGGCCGCCGAAACTCTCGATGAGTTTGTCGTAGCGCCCACCGCCGGCGATGGCGCGCTCGCCTTCGGCAATGATCTCAAATACCGTGCCGGTGTAGTAGGCGAGGCCGCGAACGATCGAGAAATCTGGCTTGCACCAATCCAGAATTGCAATTTCGCCGAGAATGTCCCACAAATCGGACAATTGCTCCAAATCAACTTCTACGACAGTGCCATTGACTTCAAATTCCACGGTCGTGAGAGTCTGCGCTGGAGTCTTCTTGCCGCCCCCATAGAGGATGTTGTTGAGCGCGGACGATAGTTCATCGAAGACTGCAACCGCATCGCGGAGACCACGAGCGTCTGCCTCTCGATTGAATTCGCTGCCAGGGAGTCTTGACCGTTTATCAATTAGGTCAAAGAGGTCTGGCAACGCCGATTCCTTTGTGCCATATCCTCGCTGGGCTTCGATCAAGATCACTCGGTTACTGACACGAACCTGCACATCTGCGGGAGTCAACCGAAGATTGCTGAGTGCTCGAACCGCCGTCGCAATCACTTCCGCATCCGCCTGCGGCGACGCGTCGCCGATGAAGTCCACGTTCCACTGCATGAACTCGCGCAGGCGGCCGCGCTGCGGCGCCTCGGCCCGAAAGTGACTGGGAATCGCGAACCACTTGATCGGGCGCGGCAACTCGGCCGCCTTGGCCGCGACCATTCTTGCGAGCGTCGGCGTGAATTCCGGCCGCAATGCCAGCGGCGCGTTCTCGCCCTTGCGAATCGCCGCGACCTGCTCCGGGTCCTTGCCGCTGAAGACCTGGAAGAGTTCTGACGCGATCGCCGGGCCGGACTTGTGCGTGTACAGGTCGAGGTGTTCGAAGGTCGGGCCGTCGATCTCCTCGAAGCCGTGGTTGATGGATGTCTGCCGCCAGACGTTCTCGATGTGCCGGCGGACGGCGAGATCGGCGGGATAGAAATCGCGCGTGCCCTTGGGTGACTGGAACTTGCGAGAGGCCTCGGCCATGCGGCGGTCAGTGTAGCGAAGGAATGAACATGTGAGCACCGCGTGACACGCGGTGCAACGGCGTCCGCTGGCGCACATCGCGAAGAAGCGCAACCGGCCGTGGACGGCACCGCGTTCTCACGCGGTGCTCATGTGTATGCTGCACGCCCATGCCCCAGCCGTACGAGAACGCCTTCCGCAACACGCGTGCGCTCGTCACCGGCGGGGCGGGATTCATCGGTTCGCATATCGCGCGGCGGCTCATTGACCTGGGCGCTGAGGTCATCGTGCTCGATGATCTCTCCGGCGGCTTTCGCGAAAGCGTCCCCGCAAAGGCGAAGTTCGTGCACGCATCGATTCTCGATGATGAAGCGCTGCGCGATGCGACCAAGGGCTGCGCATTCGTCTTTCACGAAGCCGCGATGGTCAGCGTCCCCGAGAGCGTGGGCGATCCGCAGCGCTGTGCCGCGATCAACATCGCAGGCACCGAGCGCGTTCTGGAGGCGGCGCGCGATGCCGACCCCCCCGTGCGGCGCGTGATCTTCGCAGCCAGCGCCGCGGCGTACGGCGGCGCGCCCAAACTCCCCAGCAGGGAGGATCACCTGCCCGACTGCCGCTCGCCCTATGCCGCCAGCAAGGTTGCGGGCGAGGCGCTGCTGGCGGCGTTCGCGAACTGCTATCCGATCTCCACAGTCAGCCTGCGCTACTTCAATGTGTTCGGCCCGGGGCAGAACGCCAACTCGGCCTATGCCGCGGCGATCTCGGCCTTTCACAAGGCGCTCAGCGTGGGCACCGAGCCGACGATCTACGGCGACGGCCGGCAGACGCGCGACTGGGTGTTCATCGACAACATCGTGCACGCGAACATGCTCGCGGCCGCCTCGCCGCGCGAACTCAAGGGCGAGGTGATCAACATCGGCACGGGCCGGCGCATCGATCTGCTCGAGGTGCTCAAGCACATGGGCAGCGCCATGAAGGTCGACGTGAAGCCACGGTTCGCCGAACCGCGGGCCGGCGATGTGCGCGACAGCGTGGCGGACATCACTCGGGCGAAGCAACAGCTGGGGTACGAGTCGATCGTCGATTTCGCGGAAGGCATGCGAAGGATGTTGGGGTAGAGCGAAGAGACTGAGAGACGAAGACACGCAGAGACGAAGTGATGAAGGCGCACTCGTGGGGCATTCACTTCGTCTCTGCGTCTCTCAGTCTCTTCGTCTCTCTCTCCGTGGTACAACATCCACGTGGCCGTTCCGCGGATCGAGCATGTGATCGTCGAGCGCCTGCACGGCACATCGCGCCGGGGCACGCGGCTGTGGCGCGAATGGTGCTTTCTGCGCGTGGCGATGCGGCATTTCCGGGTGCGTTTCCTGCTGATGGCGGCCATCGTCGTGGGCGGCGCGCTGCTGTTCATGCTGCTCGAACCCGAGAAGAAGCACACGCTGCCGCGAGCCATCTACTACTCGTGGAGCCTGGTGTTCGCCCAGTCGCCCGAGGCGTTTCCAGAGTCGTGGATCCTGCGGGCGCTGTTCTTCATCATGCCGGTGCTGGGGCTGACGGTGATCATCGAGGGCATCATCGACTTCGCGCTCATGATGCGCGAGCGACGTCGCTACGAACGGAGTTGGTGCACCATGCTTGCGAAATCGTTCAACCGGCACATCGTGCTCGTCGGGTTCGGCAAACTCGGCTACCGCATCTTCCACCTGCTGCGCAAACTGGATGAGCCGGTCGTCGTCATCGAGCGCAACGCATCCAACCAGTTCCTCGAGGAACTGCGGGCCGACGGCAGCCCGCTGCTGGTGGGCGATGCCCGGCGCGAAGCCCTGCTGGAGGAGGCGAACATCCGGCAGGCCAAGAGCATCATCCTTGCGACCGATGACGACCTGGCGAATCTCGAAGTCGCGCTGGATGCGCAGCAGATGGCTCCGAACGTGCGCATCGTCATGCGCATGTTCGATCAGAACATGGCCGACAAGACGCGCACCGGTTTCGACATCGACCTGGCGATGTCGCAGGCGGCCCTGGCGGCGCCGACGTTCGCCACCAGCGCGGTGGCGCCGGCGATCGTCGGAAGTTTCGTCGTGGGCAAGAATCTCATCGCCATGCAGCGCTGGCTGGTGCGCGGCGGCGGGCCGCTGGATGGCCGCAGCGTCGGCGAGGTGACGGCGTCGCTGGGATTTGGCGTGGTGGAACTGCATCGCCCGCCACAGGAGCCGCGGCTGTTTCCCACGCACGACACGCGCCTGCAGCCGGGCGACGGCGTGATTCTGCAGGGGCCGCTGAATGATCTGGAATCGCTGTGGGAGCGCAACGTGCCGAATGCGATGGCGACGGCATGACGGCACGTCGCGCCTACCGGGCGCGGGCCAGGCCGGCGAAGTAGGTCGTGTCGTCCATGGGCGTGAAGATGACACGGTCGCCGGCCTTCACGCCATGCGCGCGGAACCATCGGCCCCAGACACGCGTGCGAATGAGTTTGCGCGGGCCGACGATGTCGGTCTGCACGGTCGGGCCTTCATGCAGGATGAGCGTAATCGGCCGCGCGGCATGGGACTTGTTCGCGCCGCCGATCGTCCACGCCGGGAAGCGATCGATCACGCTCGTGGCATAGAGCGTGTTGTTCTTGAGGTTGCCGGGCGTGATCTCGATCGCGAACGGCGTGCGCGCGTGGACGAGGCCGGCAGCGGCGCCCTGGCCGTTGCTGCTGAGCATCGGATCGCTGCGTTCGATGCGGCGCCACGCGGGCTCTTCATCGAGGCACAGCCACGCCACGCCCTGCAGCGGGCGAATGGCCGGGCCGCTGGTGGTTTGCTCAACATCCTTGAGCCAGACGAGCGATGCGAAGTTGGCATCGCGCTTGCTGCGCCAGAACGCTTCCTCGCCGCGGATCAGGTGGTTGTAATCGCGCCTGATCTGGCTGATGCGGCGCGGTGTGAGATTCGATTCGAACAGCGCGTGCTCGACGGTGGCGGTCGCGGCGTACGGTCCGGCCGACTGTTTGAAATAGATTCGTTCGCCGGCCTCGATGCGCTCGAAGGGATCGCGCGCCTGCATGGTCAGGCGGCACTCGACCGTCTTCTCACCCTGGAGAATGAGATCAAGGTACGGACGAAGGAGGACGGCGATGTGAATCAAGGCATTGACGATTGTGGATTGACGATTGACGATTTCGCAAGCGACACCCGGACGCCAATCGTCGATCGTCAATCCACAATCGTCAATTGCCTACGTTTCCTCGTCGCTGGTCAATCGCTGCAGCGTCGTCTGCATCAAGGCCTGATGCGTGCCGAGGGCTTCGAGCGAGCCTTCGGCGACATCCTTGGGATAGCGCAGCACGTACGAGCCGTCGCTCTGCATGTCCCATGCCTGACGCTGATCGTTCAGGCAGATCGTCAGAATCTGCCACAATCGCGCCCGCAGCGTGCGGTCCTCGATCGGGCAGACGGCTTCGACGCGGGCGTTGAGGTTGCGGTACATCCAGTCGGCCGAGCCAATGTAGAAGTCGCCATCGCGCGGATCCTCCTGGCCGTTGCGGAAGTAGAAGATGCGGCCGTGCTCGAGGAAGCGGCCGATGACGGTCTGCACGCGGATGTTCTCGCTCATGCCGGGCACTCCGGGTTTGAGCGTGCAGAAGCCGCGCACGATGAGATCGATCTTTACGCCCGCCTGGCTGGCGCGATAGAGGGCTTCGATGACTTCCTGGTCCTGCATCTGGTTCATCTTGACGATGATGCGGCCGGCTCCTCCACCCTTGGCGGTGTGCGCCTCGATTTCGCGATCGATGAGTTCGATGAAGCGCTTCTTCATGGCGTGCGGCGCGACGAGCAGTTTGCTGTACTGCGGGGCGCGGCTGCGGCCAGTGATCGAGTTGAACAGATCGATGACGTCGTCGCAGATCACCGGATCGCAGGTGAACAGGCCGACGTCCTCGTAGAGGCTGGAGGTCTTGCTGTTGTAGTTGCCGGTGGAGATGTGGGCGTAGGCGCGCAGGCCGTCGGCCTCGCGGCGAACCACCAGCGCGATCTTGGTGTGCGTCTTCAATCCCACCACGCCGTAGGCCACGTGCACGCCGGCGTCCTCCAGGCGGCGGGCCCATTCGATGTTCTTCTCCTCGTCGAAGCGGGCCCGCAACTCCACCAGCACCGCGACCTGCTTGCCCTGCTCGGCGGCGCGGGCGAGTTCGCGCACGAACGGGCTGTCGCCCGAGGTGCGATACAGCGCCTGCTTGATGGCGACGACGTTGGGATCGCCCGCCGCCTCCTCGATGAAGCGCTCGACGGAGGCGTCGAACGATTCATAGGGGTGATGCACGACGATGTCGCCCTGGCGAATGGCGCTGAAGATGTCCTGCTCCAGCGTCGCCAGGCGCGGCGGAATCAGCGGCCGCCATGGCTTGTAGCGCAGGGTCGGCATGTCGAGGTCGGCGATCGAATTGAGCACCGTGTAGTCGATCAGGCCCTGCGTCTCGTAGATGTCATCGGGCTGGATCTCCAGTTCATCGCGCAGGTACTCCAGCAGCCGTCTATTGGGCTTGCGCGCGATCTGCAGCCGCACCACTGGCGCAAAACGCCGCTCGCGCATCTGCTGCTGAATCTGCTCCAGCAGATCCTCAGCGTCCTCGTTGTCGTCCGCCACGTCGGCGTTGCGCGTGACGCGGAAGGGCAGGACCTTGCGAATCTCCATGCCGCTGAACAGGCCGGCGAGATTCGCCTCGATGATGTCGGCGGTGAGCACGAAGCGGTGCGTCTTGCCTTCGGCGGGCAGGCGGCACCACGCCGGGACAACCTGAGGCACCTTCACGCGCGCGAAGAACTGTTCGCTCTCGCCCGGCCGGCGCAGCATCACGCCCAGCGAGGTCGAAAGATTGCTGATGAACGGGAAGCGGTGGCCGGGATCGACCGCCAGCGGCGTCAGCACGGGAAAGACGTTCTTCTGGTACCACTCGCTGACGAAGCGCGTCTCCGATTTGCTCAGTTCCGAGTAGTCGAGCAGGGAGATGCCTTCGCTGCGCAACGCCGGCAGCAACTGGTTGCGATAGCAGTCGGCGGCCTTCTGCATCGCGGGCAGGACCTTCTGACGGATCGCCGACAGTTGCCACGCGGGGTTGGCCATGTCGGGGCCGATCGAACCCACGCCCGCAGCCAGTTGCCGGCGCAGGCCGCCCACGCGCTTCTGGAAGAACTCGTCGAGGTTGCTGGCGAAGATCGCGAGGAAGCGCAGGCGTTCAAGCAGCGGCGTGCGATCATCAACCGCCTGGAACAGAACGCGATCGTTGAACTCCAGCCATTGCAGTTCGCGATTGAGATAGCGGCTGGACTGATCGACGACCGGCTGAGCGAGTTGCGCGACGGCGCTCGAGGCAGCCGATGCCGACGATGCCTGGCCGTTCTCGCTGGGGGCCGGCACCGCCGCAGCGGCGGTGGTTGTCGTCTCGGGATTCGGCGTCGCGGCAGTCATGAGAAAGCGGTAGGCGGTCAGCGATCTGCGGTCAGCGTTCAGGACTTGTCATTCGGCACAAATGATGCCTTGCACCCGGGCGCTTCGCTTACGGTCGTGCGCCGCATCTTGACGCGGGCCGGGAGTTTCCTGCGCACTTCCTCGCCGATGTGCTCGGCCACGCGCTCGGCCGTGGGATTGATGCGATCGAACGGCGGCGTGGCGTTGAGATCGGCGTTGTTGAACCGCGCGATGACCGCGTCGATGTCGCGCTCGATGACGTGAAAATCGCACAGCAGCCCGTTGCGATCCAGTGTCTTGCCGGCGACGACGACCTGCACCTTCCAGTTGTGGCCGTGCACAGGCTCGCGGCGGCCGTTGATGACGATGGCGTGCGCCGCACAGAATTCGCGCTCGACGCTGAGTTCGAACATGGACTGCAACTATATCGACGCAATCAAAGCGGGGGTTGGCGTAAACGAAACGCGAACACACGGCGGCGGCGGAACGTCAATCTCTCACGTATCCTTCGCGTCGCATGTCCCAGCCCGCTCCCCCCGCAGTCCCCGCTCCCCTGATGCTGTCTGTCTCCGGCGCGAGAGGCCTCGTCGGGCAGACGATGACGAGCGAAGTCGCCCGCGATTTCGCCGCCGCGTTCGGCTCGTTCGTGCGCGCCTCGACCGCTCAGGCGAGTCCGCTCTTGTGCATGGGGCGCGATGGCCGGCCTTCAGGATTGGAACTGATGCAGGCGGCGATCGACGGCCTGCTCTCGACCGGCTGCCGCGTCATCGACCTGGGCATCGTCACCACGCCATCGGTGGCGGTGATGATCGGCAAGCACCTCGCGGCGGTGGGGGGCGGCGCGGTGGGGGGGATTGAGATCACGGCCTCGCACAATCCGATCATCTGGAACGGCATCAAGTGCCTGAACGCCGACGGCGTCGCGCCGCCGCCGCACGATGCCGACGAGATCATCCGCCGATTTCGTGACAAGGACTTCGTTCGATCGCCGCTGGACCGGGCCAAAGCCTGCCGGCGCGATGACACGACGAATGCCACGCACGTCGAGCGCGTGCTGGCCAGCATCGGCGGGGTGGGGGGACCGGATGTCGCGGCGATTCGGACCGCGAAGTTGAAGGTCGTCCTCGATTCGATCAACGGCGCGGGCTGCGTGCCGGGGCGCATGCTGCTCGAGGCGCTCGGCTGCCAGGTCGTGCACATCAACGGCGAGCCGACGGGCCAGTTCGCGCACACGCCCGAGCCGATCGAGGAGAACCTGCGCGATCTCGCGGCCCGCACGGCGGAGGAGAAGGCCGCATGCGGCTTCGCGCAGGATCCTGATGCTGATCGCCTGGCGATCATCGACGAGACCGGCCGCTACATCGGCGAGGAATACACGCTGGTCCTGGCGGTCAAGCGCGTCCTGCAGGTGTCGCCGTTAGCCCCCGGCTCTGCCGGGGGATCGAAGCGCGTGCTCGCGACCAACCTGTCCACAAGCCGCATGATCGATGATGTCGCGGCTCAGTTCGGCGCGACCGTGTTGCGCACCGCTGTGGGCGAGGCCAACGTGGTTGCGGCGATGAAACCGCACGGCTCCCATGCCATCCTCGGCGGCGAAGGCAACGGCGGCGTCATCCTCCCCCCTGTGTGCTGGGTGCGCGATTCGCTTTCGGCCATGGCCCTGACATTGAGCCTGATCGTCGCCGAGCGCAAGCCTTTGAGCGCGATCGTGGGCGGGCTGCCGAAGTATCACATGATCAAGCACAAATTCGACCTGGCGAAGATCGGTGGACTCGCCATCGTCAAGCCCGCGCTGGAGAAGGTGCAGAAACGATTCAGTGCCGCGAGAATCTCAACCGTTGATGGCGTGCGACTGGATTTTGATGACGGCTGGGTGCATCTGCGCCCCAGCAACACCGAGCCGATCGTGCGCCTGATCGCCGAGGCGAAGACGGAATCGCGTGCGAAGGGATTGATCGATGAGGTGGCGGTGGCGGCGGGATTGAAATGATCGAAGACGCCGGCGACGGGGGCGTCGCCGGCTAAACTGTGAAATGCTCGCCACGTATCACAATCACTCGAACTGGTCCGACGGCAGGCAGACGCTGCAGGAGATGCTCGACGCCGCCACGCGCATGGGAATCGGCGAACTGGGCGTGTCGGATCACTGGGTGCTGCATCCCAAGGGCACGATCATGAAGTGGGCCATGCCGGTCGATCGGCTGGCCGACTACATCGAGGCGATCATCGTGCTCAAGCGCGATTCGAAGACCCGGCGAGGGCCGGAGGTGCGCATCGGGCTCGAGGTCGACTGGTATCCGGTTCGCCCGGACTCGGCCGATCCCGGCCTGCCTCTTCGGGCCATCCTCGAACACCACCCGTTCGATTACCTGATCGGTTCGGTGCACGAGGTCGATGGATTCATGATCGACGGTTCGCCCGGCGGCTGGGCGCCGCTCTCGCAGGATCAGATCAACCACATTCACCGCCGCTACTGGCAGAACATGCGGACGCTGGGTGAAGCAAGCCTGTTCGACCTCGTCGCGCACATCGACCTGGCCAAGAAGTTCGCGTTCTATCCGACGACCGATCTGCGCACCGAGATCGGCGAGGCGCTCGATGCCATCGCTGCCGCGCCCAACAAGCCGGTCGTCGAGTTGAACACCGCCGGCTGGCACAAGCCCTGCGCCGATGGCTATCCGACACTGGAAATCCTCCGGGAATGCCGGCGGCGCGAGATTCCCGTGACCATCTCGGCTGATGCGCATCAATCTGAGCACCTGCTGCGGGATTTCGACAAGGCCGCGGCACGGCTCGCCGAGGCGGGCTACACCCACGTGGCGCGGTTTGCCGGTCGCGAAAGGCGGTTTGAGCCGCTCGAGGATGCGGTTCCGACTGCCAACGCCCGTTGAGGGGCCTGGCATCTGGTATAGTGGCGGGTCTCATCGCGTCTGGAACCGGCGTCGCGCGTCAGCCGTGCGCTGGTCGTAACAACCCCTGCTGACGACAGTCTGCCGATCGATTGAAGCCGCTTGCGGTTTCGTGGCAGCATTGCGCGATGATCCATGGCCATCGTTCCCCTTCCGGTCTTCGAAAAAGAGGCTGATCCTTCAACGCGCTCGGTCATGAGCGACGAGGAGATCTACGCCCGCATCGAGCCGCCCAAAACCATCGTCGTCCGGTTCGGCTACCTCAAGCACGTCGGCGAGTTCCAGCACAACACCGACGCCAAGCCCGGCTGCGGCTCGAAACTCATCGCCCGTACGCCGCGCGGCACCGAAGTGGTCGAGATGCTCACCACCACATGCAGCAACTCCGGCTGCGGCAAGTCGGTCAGCCGGCGCGAGATGCTCGACTACATCGAGCACTCCGGCGGCAGGGACTATCCGTTCCACACCAACGGCCGCGTGATTCGCGTCGCCACCATCGAAGACCTCAATCAGCAGTCGGCCCTCGAACCCACGCGGCGCGAGGCGGTCAAGAGCGCCAAGGCGATCGTCAGCGAACTTCAACTGCCCATGAAGGTGGTGGAGGCGGAGGCGATCCTCGGCGGCGAGTGCCTCACCATCTATTACATGGCAGAGAACCGCGTCGATTTCCGCGACATGGTCAATCGCCTGGCGTCGCAGTTCGGCACGCGCATCGAGATGCGGCAGGTCGGCGCGCGCGATGAAGCTCGCCTCGTCGCCGATTACGAGCGCTGCGGCCAGCACTGCTGCTGCAAGAACTTCCTCAAGGTCCTCAAGCCGGTGTCGATGCGCCAGGCCAAGGTGCAGAAGGCGACGCTCGATCCCCTGAAGATCTCCGGCCGCTGCGGGCGGCTGATGTGCTGCCTGCGCTACGAGGATCAGACCTACAAGGAACTGAAGACGCGCCTGCCGCACAAGAACACGCGCGTCGGCACCAGCGAAGGGCCGGGCGTGGTGGTGGACAGCAAGATTCTCGTGCAATTGGTGCTTGTGCGTCTGGAGCACGATCAACGCGAGGTCGCCGTGCCCGTCGAGGAGTTGCTGGATCCGGACAAATGCCCGCAGCCCGCGCGGGTCCCCGATGCCGCGGAATTGCGCGAGGCCCGCGAGCGGCGGCGCGAGGAACGCAGCGGACGGCGCGATCAGCCGCCCCGCGCCAGCGAGCCCCCGCCAGCGCCGGTTTCGAAGTCGCCTCCGGTGCCAGGCATTGACGATCCGCTCCGTGGATTGAGCGAAAGCGAAGCCGCAACTCGCGCTGGCCAGGAAGGCGGCAGCCGCAAGCGCAGGCGAAGACGCCGGCGCAAGGGAGGAGGCGGAGCCCCGATGGCCGACGGCGCCGGCGAGCAACGCACGCCTTCCGAATCCGAGCGCCATCACCAGCAGGATGCGTTCCGCGCCATGTCTCAGGCCCATGAGCAGGATGCCGGCGACGACGCCGCGGGTCCGGATGATGAGGGTGGCGCGCCAGACCATGGCGCAGATTCTGCGCCTCAACAGCAGTCACAAGGTCCGCAGGAAGGCGGCCGCAAGCGGCGGCGACGTCGCAGGCGTCGGCGGCGGGGTGGCCAGGGCGGCCCGTCCGGCCCGTCGTCGATTCCACCCGCGCCATAGCCCTCGGAGGGCAACAGGTTGGGAAATCTTTTCGAAGGTTTGCGCCCGAGCCGGGTTTCTTTCGTGTGTGGGTGTGAAGCGAAAACCCGGCCGGCTGGATGGCGCGCGGGACGTCTCTCGCGGCTGACCTCGGCCTGACCACAGGAGTCACCAATGTTCAAGCCCGTCACCATGCTGTCACTGCGCGCTGCTGCCGCCGCCGGTTCGTCCGTGCTGCTGGCCGCCAGCGCCTCTTCCGCGTTCGCCCAGAGCGACGAGAAGTCCAACGTCCTTCCGCCGCCGTTCGTTGGCGACGTGAAGACCGCCCCGAAGAACTACGGCAAGGAGGCGACCGATCCCACACGCCTCGCGGCCCCGGCCCCCGCGCCGATGCTGGCCGCCGGCGACAAGCAGGCCGATGCGGCCGGCGCCGTTGCGGGCCCGCACTTCAACGACCTGTTCACGTCCGTGCTCTTCGACACGTCGGCCGATGGCTCGATCTGGGCCCGCGGTCGCTCGTACAAGGCGCATTTCGCCGCTGACGGCTTCACCTACGTGCCGTTCCTCGGCGCCGATGCGCCGCGCAACTTCCCCGTGCGGATGATCATCGACGGCGTCGAAGTCGGCGGCCAGCCGATGGAGATGACCGCCGCGGCCATTACGCGCAACGGCAACGAGGTCGCCATCAACCGCGGCAGCGTGGTCGAGCACTACAACCTCGCGCCGGAGTCGGTCGAGCAGTTGTTCACGTTCGGCGCCAAGCCCGGCTCGGGCGACGTGAAGATCCGCATGCATGTCGAGTCGGAACTCGGCGGCGGCACGCGCGGCGACGCGCTGACCTTCGGCAACGAGCGCGGCGAGGTGTCGTACACCAAGGCCGTCGTCGTCGATGCCCGCCAGACGCACACCGCGGTGCCCACGCAACTGATCGACGCCAACACCGTCGAGATCACGCTGCCCGCATCGCTCGTGGCCAGCGCCAAGTATCCCCTCACGGTTGACCCGGTGCTGACCACCACCCCCCTGGGCGCGCCCTCGAACAGTTCCACCTCGGGCCGCACGGACGTCTCGTTTGACCTGACCACCAACACCTATCTCCTGGTGTGGGAAGACAACTTCAGCGCGGCTGACGGCGACATCTTCACGATGCGCATCAACAGCAGCGGCTCGGTCGTCGCCGGCACTGACGCGACCATCGACTTCACAGACGTCAACTGCCGCAGTCCGAAGCTGGCCAACAACCGTCTCAACGCCAAGTACCTGATCGTGTACGAATCCGGCGCCGCCGGCTCGCGCAAGATCATGGGTCGGCTCCAGAACGCCGGCACCACGACGCTCAGCGATCCGTTCCAGGTCAGCGACAACGGCTTCCTCGGCGATCAGCACGATGCCGACGTTGGCGGCGATCCAAGCGATGCCCCGCCCACCAATTTCTGCGTGGTCTGGCAGCGCGATTTCAGCGCCATCGACACCGACATCTTCGCTCGCCTGGTCGATCCGGTCGCCGCAGCGGCCAGTGGCGGCGTGATTCAGCTGGAGAACTCGGGCTCGACGATTCACCGCAACCCGGCCATCTCCAACACCAACGGCCGCGGCGTCTCCGCTGACCAGGAGTGGACCGTCGTCTGGCAGTTCAAGTTCAGCGACACCGATGAGGACATCATGGGCGCGCAGATCCACTGGCAGGGCACCGTGACGCATCCCGCGTATGGCATCGACACCTCGGCCACGACCGACTTCAATCCCACGGTCTCCACCATGATCATGCCGTCCAAGCAGTACATGGTCGCCTACGAGGAGAACGGCTCGTTCATCTTCGCCCGCGCGTTGACCGGAACCACCATCAACACGGGTACGAACCTGACGAGCCTGGAGGGCGCCTTCCCGAACGAGCACGCCTGGGCGCCGGTTCTCGACGCCATCGACGGCAAGTACATCATGGCCTACAACCAGACCGTGCCTAACTTCCCTGATGCGGACGCCTTCGTCTCCACGTACTGCACGGCGACCGGTTCGTTCCGCGCCGCCGAGGCGCACCGGCTGCTGGCGAACACCACCGACAACGAAGATCTGCTCGCTCTTGCCTCCGCCTATGCAACCGGCGGCAGCACGACGGTTCGCGACGGACTGGTGTCATGGACCAAGCGTCCGGGCGCCGGCTTCGGCGAGATCTTCCTGGCTGAGTATCGCGGTCATGCTTCGTGCTGCCGCGGCGACATCGCCCCCTCGGGCGGCAACGGCGTCATCGATGTGAACGACCTCCTCGCGGTCATCGCCGCGTGGGGCAATCCTGGCGGAACCCCGGCCGCCGACATCAATGGCGACTACACCGTCGACGTCAATGACCTTCTCGCGGTCATCACGAGCTGGGGTCCGTGCCTGTAACCACTCGTTGATCTCGAAGTAGCCGATTCTCCTTCACATTCGCGACGACCCCCGGCTCTGCCCGGGGGTCGTTCGCTTTCATTCAGTTCTCGTCTTCGGAACACGAATTGCCGATCGACTACCATCCCGCACCATGCCCGAGAAGCCGCCACCATCATCCGCCGCGCACCAGACCGACCTGGTCGAGACGCTGCAGTCGCTGGTCGTGGCGTTCGTGCTGGCCATGACCTTCCGCGGCTTCGTGGTCGAGGGCTTCGTCATTCCCACCGGTTCGATGGCCCCCACGCTCATGGGTGCGCACACGCGCGTGCAGTCGCGCCAGACGGGATGGGAGTTCGCGGTGGGAATGGATCAGTCGAGCCCGAACGCCGGCGCCCTCATCGCCGATCCGATGCTGGGCCCGACATACGCCGGCTCGGCTCTCGCGCCCAACGTGCCGCAGCGCCGCATGGGCGATCGCATCCTTGTTCTCAAGTGCCTCTATCCGTTCTCCGAGCCGCATCGCTTCGACGTCGTCGTGTTCAAGAACCCCACGCGTTCGCAGGGCGATGAAGCCAATTACATCAAGCGCCTGATCGGCCTGCCCAACGAGGAACTCTGGCTGGTCGATGGCGACGTTTTCGCCCGCCACTCGGGGGATTCAGAGTTCCGCATTCAGCGCAAGCCCGAGCACGTGCAGCGCGCCGTCTGGCAGCCCGTGCACGACAGCGACTTCACGCCGGTGAATGTCGATCGCCTCAGCGAGCAGTCCGGCCGCCGCTGGCCCGGCCCGCCATGGACCGGCGATCCGGCGATCTGGGACCTCGGCGGCCGCACCTACCGCTGCAGCAGCGATGGCCCGTGCGAACTGACCTGGGATTCCAGCCGTCGCGAACTCGATGACTGGACCGCCTACAACATGCTCAGCTATCCCGGCTTCGATCGCCGGCGCTATCTCTCGTGGGTCAGCGACCTGCGCGTCGCGGCGACCATCGTGCCCGAGCGCGATGGCCTGATCACGCGGCTCGAACTGCAGGCCCGCAGCCAGGTCTTTGAGTTCATCATCGAGCCGACGCGCGCGATCATGCGCATGCGACCTGCCGAGGGCGGCGACAGCGGCGCGGGCGTGATCGAACGCAGCCAGGCCATCGAACTCGCCGGGGCCGGGCGCGCCTTCACCGTCGAATGCTGGCACGTTGATCAGCAGATGCGCCTGTTCATCGACGGCGATGAAGTCATGCAGCCGCTGACCTACGACTGGGCGCCCGTGCAGCGGCTGCAGAACTCCGCGGGCGTGTTCACCAGCGATAACCCCGAGACGCTGCTCAACCGCAGCGTGCTGCCGCCGCGCCTGAAGTGGACCTTCCAGGGCTCGCCGCTGACGCTCAATCGCGTGCGCGTCGATCGCGACCTGCACTATCGCCGCGATTCGCTGCCATCCAAGGCCGTCGAGAATCCCACCAATCCGGGCTTCGAGAACATCGTGCGCCCCGGCATGCCGGCCTTCGGCACGCATCCCGACAACCTCGCGCACCTCGGGCCGGATCATTTCATGATGGCCGGCGACAACAGCCAGATGTCGCTTGATTCGCGCCTGTGGGGCAATCCAGATCGCCTGGTCGCCTCGCAGATCGATCCTGCGCCGTTCGTCGTCAATCGCAAACTGCTGCTGGGCAAGGCGTGGGTGGTGTACTTCCCCGCTCTGTACCCGCTCAAGCACGAAGGCGTGCCGGTGATTCCCGACTTCGGCAGGTTGCGGTTCATTCGCTGAACCGATTCATCCATTCGTGCATCGAATGTTAGGGTGGGTAGAGGGTCGCCCTTGGCGACCGAAACCTACCGGCTCGGCGCAGGATCGGCAGGGTCTTGTCGTAGAGAACACGGGAGGGGACGATGTTCTCATCTCTCGCTCGTGCACACCATGGAGGTCCCAGCCATGCACGAGAATGCCGCTTCGTGCGTGAATCGAACGATTAGAGCAGGACAGATGTCGGCGATCCGACTACTCGTGATCGCTCTGTCCACTTCGTGTGTATCGATGCGCACGATGGGCCAGGCACTGCCCTGTCACTACGATGTGGACCTGATCGTCGGACCCAGTTGCGGGTCGGACACTGCGAGCGTATTTGGCGCGGGCATCAGCGATGAAGGACATGTCTGCGGCTGGTTCCAATGCCCGGGCGGAACCGAGGATGCCTTCGTAGCGTGGAACGCCGGGCCGTTGGTCCCGCTGACCATGCCGCCGGGAGTGACGCAAAGCCGCGCCACCGACATCAACGGGACGACGATCGTTGGCGAGTACGCATCCGCCGGCGGATATCGGGGCTTTCGCATCCAATCCGGCATTCTCACGACGATCCAGCCTTTGGCTGGAGGCAACTGGGTTGAGGTCGCGCGAGTCAATATCGCAGGTGTCATTGTGGGCGCGTGGGGCAACACCGTAACGGGTCCTTTTCCCCGCGCCTTCAGATGGGAGAATAGAGTGCTGCAGGACATCGCTGCGGATCTACTGCCCGGCGAGAGCAGGTGCTACGACATCAACAATAACGGCGCGATTGCCGGATTCATGGGACAAACTGCATTCCCGAACAATGCGCACGCGTTCATCTGGCAGAACGGCGTGGTCACCGACCTTGGGCTCATGCCGGGCTCGATCGGCACTGAAGGACGCGCGATCAACAGCAGCAACCAAGTCGTTGGAATCGCGTGGTTCACATCAAACAACTTCGCGGGATATGTGCGCCGCGGCTTCTTCTGGCAAAGCGGCGAATTCACGGACCTTGGCACTTTGCCCGGCTACACCGAGATCTTTCCCTACGACATCAGTGACGATGGGACGGTGATTGTCCGCCTCGTGAGCGAGCCCGGCGGGAGTTCCGCTTTGAGCGTCCTCTGGAAGGCAGGCGTCATGCGTCCGATCACACCGTTGCTCATTGCCCCCCCAGCGCAATTTGCCGATCTCATGCGCGCGATCAATGCGAATGGGCAAATAGGAGGCAGCGTTGACATGTTCAATCACCCGAATTGGGGTGCCCGGCTGCGACCGGTGCCTCGCAATCCGGGTGACACGAACTGTGACACGCTTGTCAACGTCGTCGATCTCCTGGCGGTCATCACGAGTTGGGGCAACAGCGGGGTCGATGCTGATCTCAACGCGGATTTCACGGTGAATGTGAACGACCTGCTGCTGGTCATCACCAACTGGACTTCGGGAATAGGTGGAGGAGGGTAGAGCCCACTTGGTGGGTTTCGGTCGCCGCGCGGGCGACCACGGCACCAATTCGCTGCATCCTCGCCCGCTCAACCCACTCTACGCACTCACTCGCTCGTGAATCGTTCGAAGCGCAACAGGCACTTGCGGAAGTCGCTGAGCGATTGCCGGGCGCGTTCCGCCAGCGGCGCGATCTTCGGGAACGCCGCCGTCCGCACCTGTTCCATCTGCTTCGACTTCGCCCACTCGGTGAGCACCGGCGCGAAATCGCCGGCGCCGCGGGCCGCCTTCACGTCGAAGATGCTCTCCAGCCCGGCCAGGGCCGCGTTCATGTCGTTCTTGCGGAAATACGGCGAGAACGTGCCGTAGTACAGCGGCTCCCAGTGGTCGTAGATGATCGCCAGCGACAGCAATCGGTCGGTGTCGAGGCTCTCGCGAATGGCGTCCGCCGTGTCGCGCACCTCGTCGCTGAACTCAGGAGGACCGGCCGGCAGCCCCTGCACCCAGTAGCGCACCGGAAACTCAAGATTGCGCCGCATCGTCGCGATCGCCGGCTGATAGTGGAACGGATCGCCCCGGCTGAACCGGCGCACGGCCTCCTGCAGCAGCGCGATGTGCGACGACTCGAGCAGCCGGCCATCGATCGCCGCATCGGCGAGGGCATCGACGTCGGCGAAGACGCGATGAGCCGACAGCGATCCGCCCACGGTGCCATCGGTCGTCAGGTCCGCGCTGAGCAGGTACGCCGTCTCCAGTCGCGCCGCCGCCTCGTCATAGCGCTGCGCGTGAATCATTCGCGCCGCATCAGCCACCAGCAGCCGTCCGCACCACAGCAAGCCCGCTTGATATCGCCTGAACACGTTGGGCCAGTGTCCCGCGGCGTAACTCCAATCGCTGCGCGGCAGATGGGCCGCGGTCGAGAGCGTGCCGATCACCTCCTGCATGTCGTGGCGCGCGAGGATGGCTGTCAGGTTCGCGTCGGCAGGCACATCGTGCTTGGCGGCATAGGCGTCGCAGGCCCGGCGCTTGTCCGGATCGATCGCCTCCACCTGCCGCGTGGCGCGGATGTACCACACCGCCGCATTCGCCAGGCTCATCGGATCGATCTCGCCCGAGGCGATGCCGCGCAGCAGCCGCCGTCGATCGGCGATCTCCTTGCGCGTGCGCTCCATGTTCAGGCGCAGCATGTCGGCATCGACCACCATGAAGTACTTGGCGAGGTTGGCGAACTCGCTGCCTTCGACTTCCGAGCGGATCTGCACGATGGCCGCGTCGCGCTGGCCGCTGTCGGGATTGGCGAACGCCTCGGCCATGCCCGCCGCCGCCCGCGAGAACGAGGCGAACATCGTCTGCAGGCGCTCGGGCGTCAATCGCTCAAGCGCCGGCTCGGCCTGGTCATCATCGGGAAACGACTCGCGATACATGTCGCGGAACTGTTCGACAGCGTCTTCGCCGCTGAAGCGCTTCTCCAGCGTCCCGGCGATCAGCGTCTTCTCATGCGCCAGGGCCGGCAGGTAGCCCATCGGATCGGGGCCTGTGAAACGATCGAGTTCGCGCAGCAGCACCGTCGCCTCCACCGGGCCGATGAGCGCGTGGTCAAGGGCTACATCCAGCCGGTCATCGACCCGTGCCATGAGCGCGCTGCCCGCCAGCGAACCCACCAGCAGGCGCTGCTGGCTGACGTGCGCCGCCATACGGTGCATCGTGACCAGGCACTCGACGACGCCGCGCACATCCTGATCCTCGATGCGCGCCAGGTAGTCGTAGCACAGGATGTGAGCCAGCCAGCGGACATCGCCGAAGTCGGAATAGCGCGTCGATGAATCCGCGAAGTCGATACGGAAATCGCACGATGGCCGGCGCGAGGCATTGAGCGTGCTGGAGAGCACCGGCTGCAGACGCTTAAGCATCTGCCGCACCTCCAGCGATGGCCCGCGGCTGGGGTCGGCTTCGAACTCGCTCAGGGCGAAGTTCATCTCCTCGCGCGTGCGCTCCGAGAATTCGTGGTACTTCTCGATCGCCTTGCGATAGAAGGTGGCGGCGTTGGCAGGATCGGGCGCGGAGGGAGTCGTCGATGCGGGCGGCGTGGGAGGGCCCGGGGCGGTGGGGGGTTCCTGGGCCAAGGCCGCCGGCGGGCTGAGGAGGAAGCCGCCGATGGCCAGCATCAGGACGATGAAGATGATCCTGCTCCGCTGCCGCATGCCGCACACACACGCTCCAGTTCGGATGATAACGCCGACCTGAAGTGCGTCTTGCCCAATTGCGATTGGCGTGTGCCTTCGCACGAAAACCGTGCGAATGACCGAGATGGCCGCCTAGGGCTGCGTTGCCGGCGGCTCGGCGTCCCTCATTCCCAGTCGCCGCAGGCAGGCGCGGAAGTCATCGATCGACTGCCTGGCCCGGGCTTCGATCGGCGCGACCACCGGCAAGTCGGCCTGCGGCAGCGCCGCCAGCGCGCGCATCTTCGCCCACTGCAGCAGCGCCGGAAGCATCTCGCGCGAGCGATTGAGGGCTTCCACATCGAAGATCGGCCACAGGCCATCGACGGGCGGGCGGATCGGATGAGGCACTTGCGGATGATTGACCACGTTGCGCTGCTCAGAGATCACCTGCAGCGTGAGGAGCGTGTCGGCGTCGAATTCACCCAGCATCGCCTCGGCCTGGTCAACGAGTTCGGGCGCAGGCGGTTTCGGGCGGCCGGTTGTCGGGATGACCAGGGCCGGTGCACCCTGCACCATCCAGATCAGCCAGCCGCGTGCGGTAGTACGAAGCGAGGCGATCGATGCCTGGTAATGAAAGGGATCGGCGCGGTCGAACTGAGCGAGCGCCGCGCGCAGCGCCTGATTCAGGTTCGGATCAAGTCCGCGCTCGATGAGCGCAGCGAAGATCGGCTCGCCGCTTTCGAACAGGCGATGGGACGCAAGCGATCCTGAGATGCAGCCGTCGCCAGACAGTCTGGCCGAGAGCCGCCAGAGTTGCACAAGCCGCGCTGCCGCCTCATCGATCCTGCGCTCGCTCAACAGGCGCATGGCATCCACAGCAAGCAGTCGTCCGCACGCGAGCACGCCTGCGTGATACGGCCGATAGAACTGCGTCCAGGTGTTGGTGGAATAACTGAAGTCGCAGCGATCAATCGTGGAAGCCGTCGTGAGCCGTTCCAACGCAGCGCGAACATCATCGCGCTTCAATGCCTCGGCGAGTTTTGCATCGATCGCGGCTGCTGGATCGGCCTTGGCCGAATGCGCCTCAATCAGGCCAAGGGCATCGGGATCGATCTGTTCGATCTGCACGCTGGCGCGGATGTACCAGCATGCAGCATTGGCCAGCGACAGGGGATCAGTCGTGCCGTCGGCAAGGCCCTTGAGCATCGTCGTGCGATCGTCAAGCAACTTGCGCGCTCGATCGGTTTCGACGAACGCCCAAGCCGAGTAGCCGATGGGATAGCGCGCGAACGGGCCGTGTGCCCCCTCCTTGACCTCCTTGTCGATAGCCTCGATCGCTGCTCTTGCTCTCGAGCCGTCCGGCTCCTGCAGTGCTGCGGCGATGCGTTCCTGCACGGCCCGCCATCGGGACAGGAACTGGTCCAATCCCTCGCGCGACAGGTTCTCCAGCGCTTCGATGGCTTTCGCGTCACTCTCCTGCCGGTAGTACGGCAGACAATCTTCCCGGAATCGCTGCAGGCCGTCGGCAGCCGAATACAAGGCGATCCGGTGTTCGATCTCGGCCGCGTGCTCGACGCTCATCGCCTGGCGAAAGCGGAAAGGGTCCCCGCCTTCGAATTTCTCCAGCTCCCGCAGGAGATGCGTGGCCTGGCCGGGGCCGATCAGCGCGCGATCGACGGCGTACTGAATCATGCGATCGGCCATGTGCAGGATGGCGCTGGCGATCAGTGCGGGCAGCGGAGCGCGCTGCGAGGCGGCGTGGCGCGACGCATGCAGCACGGCGACGAGATGCTCTATGGCCTCGTTGATGTCGCCGTCGAAGAGTTGTACGCGATAGTCATCGTTCAGCGCCGTTACCAGAGCCCGCAGCGAACCCACATCGGACGTCGCCTGGCGATTGAGCACGTCGTACGGCCCGAAATCGCAGAAGTCGCGCCGCGCTCCGCGCTTGGTCAGATCCACTGCCTCGCGGTAGCGCCGCAGGAACCCGCGCGCTTGCGACGACGGGCCGCGATCAGGATCGTTCTGAAACACCGCGAGGTGTTCGTACAGGTCCATGTCGAACTCGACGGCGCGGTACGCGGCACGCGCCGCGCGGTACCACGTCGCCGCGTTGTTCGGATCGCCGCCCCCCGGCCCCCCCGGAGGATCCGGTGGCTTCGCCTCCATCGCTGCAGTAGCAGCGACCGCGCTGAGCATCAACAGCATGATCAAGGCGGTTCGCCGGCAGCGGCCCATCACCACATGCTACGACATGCAGACCCGCAATCCTGCGCATTCGGGCGTCAGTTCAGGGTTCCACCGCCGCGATGCGGGCCTGTTCGTCCTCGTCGATGACGATCATTCCGATGAGTTTGCCATCGCTGCGGGCGATGACGCACGCGCCGTGCCAGGTCGGGTCGATGGTGATGGCCGGGTCGATGTTCCAGCCTTCGACGCCGCCGCCGGAGCCTGTGATCGTCGTCATGCGCGCGGCGGCGATGGGCAGCGGCGCCGCGGAGGCGTCGGCGATGACCACGCATTCCTCCGGCTCGCCGCCGCGGCGCACGCGCTGCATGGGCCAGATCGCGGCACTGGGCACGTCGAACTCGAGCATCGCCAGGCCGTGACGCTGCCAGCGCGGCGCCTTGGTCAGCCGCGCCACGTCGCCGGAAACCTCGAGCACAACCGTTCCTTCCTGTGCTTTCTCGCTCGCCGTCAGAAGGTTGGCCGGACCGAGCACGCCTTGATCAGTCTGCAGCACCCAGCCCTGCAGGCTCTTTTCGCGCGAGATGATGCTGCCCTGCTCCCACGCGATACCGGCCCGCAGCGGCGAGGGCGGCGATTCGCCCGGCGGCAGCAGCGAGTTGCCGATCGCCACCATTGGCTTCCACGCGCTCCATTCATCCTTGGGCTCGGGGTCGAGCCGGAAGCGATGGCCTGTGCGCACGATCTCGCCGCCTTCGGGCGGAGTCGCGAGCGCGACGCCGCCGGCCAGCAGCGCCTCGGCGGATTGGATGTCGAAACTGAAACCAGTCAGTCCGACTTTCGCCTTCAATCCGCCGGCATCCCAGAAGCGCGAGCGCTCGCGGATCAGCGGCACGTACGGCTGCTGCACGTGCGCGCGGGCTTCGACCGATCCGCCATCGCCGGCGAGGCCGACGGACAGAATCGTGCCAATGCGCGTCTGTCGATAGAAGACCGGCCCGCCCGCAACCAGGCTGCCGCGCTGCGGGGCTTCGAGGACGATCTCGAGATCGCCGGGCAGTCGTTCGCTGACCAGCGGCGGCGACATCAGGCCGACGAACTGGCGCTGCGGGCGACCGCGGCCCAGGCCGCTGCTGGGATCATCGCCCGGCAGGACCGCAAGGAAGCGCGGGCCGATGATCGTGTCGAGCCCTTCGATTCGCGTGAGCCCGAGTTCCGGCCGCACCACCCAGAAGCGCGCGCCGCTTCGCGCCAGGCGATCGGATTGCGACACGAGGCGCGCCGTGACGACAACGCTGTGAAGATCATCGGAGAGCGTGACGCTGTCGACGATGCCCACGGCGATGCCGCGATAGCGCACGTCGTCGCCGGTCTTGAGTCCGTGGCCTTCGGGAAGTTGCACGATGACGGTGACACCGCGCGCCTCCCAGGCGCGCCAGCCGAGCCACATGACAAACAGCAGCGCCGCGAGTGGCACCAGCCAGACGGGCGAGACTCGCCGGGCCGTGCGCAGCACCGCGGTGGGAATGCTCTGGGCAGCGTTGATCGGGGTGGTGAGCGATTCGCTGGTCACGCTGTGACTCTCCGCGAACGTGCGCCGCCGGCGCCGTCGTCAGTCCAGATGCCGTGCGGATCGAACGACGCAGTCGCCAGCAGGCTCAGCAGCACGCACATGCCGAATGTGAACGCGGCCGGGCCGGGCGTGACCTCCATCGTGTTGCCGAGTTTGAGCGCTGCGACGAGGATCGCCACGGCAAGCACATCCAGCATGCCCCAGCGGCCGGTGAATTCGATGATGCGATGCGTGAGCACGCGATGGCTGCGGGCCATGCGATCGCCCCCCAGCGACATGATCAGCAGGGCGATGAGTTTGCCCAGCGGGATGAGGATCGAGCAGCACAGCACGATGGTTCCGACGAAGATCTCGCCACTGGCCAGCAGCGTGATCACTCCATCGACGATGCTCGAGGAACTGGCGTTGCCGAGTTGCCGGACTTTCAGGATCGGCAGCGTGATGGCGATGGGATAGAGGATGAGCGCGGCCAGCGCGAGCGCGGCGGTCAGGGCGTTGTGCCGTGCGGATTCACCGGGCGTGCGCAGCGCCGCGCCGCAGCGGGCGCAATGGGCTTGTGTTCGCAGCGTTCGGTTGCCGGACGTTGCCGACACGTTCGGCAGCCGCTGCGTCAAGCCGCACGATGGGCACACGTGGAGTTGATCCTGTGGCGGGCTCATGCCTGCGAGCATTATGCACGGGAGAAGGAGGAATGACGAATGTCGAATCGGCGAACGACACATGGCGATATGCCCATTGATCATTGGACATTCGTCAATCGTCAATCGAACTCGTCATCCCCCGCCCGGCTGATACCATGCGCCTGATGCGGCATCCTCTGGACGAGATCAAGCAATTGCAGGCGTGGCGCGGCCGCCGGGGGGGCGATCCGTCGATCGCGAGGCTCGTAGCCGTCGCCGGCGACAACGCGGAGCGCACGCATCGCCGGCTCGGACAGTTGATCGATCTCTGGCAGCAACTGCTGCCCGCGCAGGTCGCCTCGCGCACGGTGCTGGCGGGGATCCGCAACGGCGTGCTGCTGGTGAAGGTGGATTCATCAGCCACCGCCTTCGAGGTCGATCGCCTGCTGCGCGGCGGGGTCGCGGCGGAACTGCGGACGCGCTATCGCGGCACGCTGCTGCGCGTGAAGACCACCGTCCAGCCGCTTGATCCCGAAGATCAAATCGCCGATCAGGTGAAGTCGAGCCGCGCTGCCGGTTCTCGCCGACGCAAGGCCAGGCCGCGATCGGCCGGCGTCGCGGGCAACATACGCATTGGCGCACGCAGGCCGGGCCGTTAGTGTCATCTTTCTCATCCCGCATCGACGCGCGTGCAGGGATGACCGCTCGTTCCGACATCGATCATGCAATGACCGTGTTCTCGCCCGCCAAGCCCACCTCGGCGACCGCGCCTGCTTCCGCCCCCGCCTCCCCCGCGCGGGAAGCAGCGGGGCATACGCTCCGCGCCTCGGCTGCCTCGGCGCGGTCAGTGAAGGGCAACGGCGAGGCCAGGAGCCTGCCGCGCTATTGGCCGACTTGGACGATGCTGACGGTGTTCATCTTCATCGGCTTCGAATGCATCCTGCTGGCGGCGGCGCTCAAGGGCTCGTGGCTGATCCTGCTGGCGCCGGGGCTGGTGTGCAGCATCAAGGCATGGGACATGTGGAAGCAGTTGAAGCGCGCCGTGGAAGATTGACGCCGCGCGTTATCCTGCGGCGGATGCCGGCGACTCACAGCATTTCCATCCGCGTCCGCTACAGCGAATGCGATCCGATGGGCGTGGCCCATCACAGCGCCTACGCGCCATGGTTCGAGATGGGCCGCACGGAACTGCTGCGGGTCAGCGCGGCCGATGGCATGGACTATCGCCAGATGGAGGAGCAGGGCATCTTTATGGCCGTCGCGCGGCTGGAGATCCGCTACAAACGCCCGGCCCGCTACGACGATGTGCTGGAGCTGCGCACGACGTTGACCGATATCGGCCACGTGAAACTCGAACACGCCTACGAGCTGTATCGCGCCGCTGACGGCATACTGCTGGCAACGGGCGAGACGACGCTGGCGTGCCTCGATCGCGACGGCCGGCCGCGCGAACTGCCGGCGTCGCTGCGCGCCGCGGAACGCCTGGGCTGAGCACCGCGTGCCAACGCGGCCCTCACGGTTATTTGCCGATGCAGAACGATGCGAAGATGCGGCCGAGGATGTCGTCGGGCGTCATCTCGCCGGCGAGCGAGGCGAGGTCATCCAGCGCGGCCCGCATGCTCGAAGCGATCAATTCAGGATTGGTGAGGGCGCGGGCGGATCGCTGCGGCGAGACGAGCATGATCGCCTGATCGATGTTGGCCAACGCCGAGCGCATGGCTGCCTCGTGCCGCGGCTGCAGGGCCAGCGCGCCGGCGGCAAGGCTGACGGCGCGGCTGGACAGGCGATCGGCGATGGCCGCTTTCAGGTTATCGAGGCCTTCGCCGGTGGCCGCGCTCGTGGCCAGAAGCGACTTCGCTTCACTGCAGGCGGTCGAAGCCTTTTCGCGCAGGTCAGCCTTCGTGAGCACGAGCATCGCGGCAGCGTCTTTCGCCATGGGCCCGTGCACGTACGAGCAGATCGATCGATCAAGCGCTACGCAGCGCAGCCGCAATTCAGCGCGCGCCATCGCGCCGCGCGCCGCCACCTGCATCAGCGCGTTCATCGATGAAGGATCAGCATCATCCAGGCCGGCGAGATCGACCAGCATGACCTCGGCCCTGCCGTGAGCGGTGTCGATGGTCAGCGGCTCGGCCAGCACATCGCGCGTGGTGCCGGGAATGTTCGACACCACGGCCCGCTCGCGCCCCAGAAGCGCGTTGAACAGGGCCGACTTGCCGGCGTTCGGCTCGCCCACGAGCACGACCCAGGGAATGGCCCGCAATTGCTCGATGCCGACGCTGCGCTCCAGTTGTTCGCTGAGCCGCTGGCGCAGCGACGTCAGTCTCTTATAAAGGTCCGCGGGCGCGATCGCGACGACATCGTCCTGATCGGTGAAGTCGATGCCGGCCTCGACTAGCGCCAGCGCCGCCGCCAGATCATCGGCGAGGGCATGCGCGGTCGCTCCAAGCCGGCCCGATGTCAGGAGACCGGCGGCAGCGAGTTCGGCGTCGGATTGTGCAGCGATGGTCGCCGCGACGCCTTCGGCCTGCGTGAGATCGAGCCGGCCGTTGAGGAACGCCCGCGCGGTGAACTCGCCGGGCTCGGCGCGGCGAACGTCAAGCCCCGCCTCAACGCTGGCCGCCATGAGCGCGTCGACCACGCGCGCCAGCAAGGCCGGATTGCCCGGCACCTGCAGTTCGATGGAATCGTCGCCGGTGTAGGAGTGGGGCGCGGGGAACTGAAATGCCCAGACGCTGAAACATTGAGTCGCCGACAACGTCAGGCGGAGGCGGCGATGACCGCGAACGTGCAGGAAGGAAGCATCGGCGGTTGATTGAGTGACACGATCAATGAGCGCAAAGGCGTCAGCCCCGCTGATTCGAATGATGCCGCGCAGCGATCGCCCGGGCGGTGAGGCGATGGCGATGATCGTGGCATGAGGGCTCATTCAACGCCGGGATTCTTTGCCCCGGTGCAAGCCCGGGACTACTTGCGCTTCTTGAACGAGCGCTGCTCCTGTTTCGCCATCCGTTGCTTCTCGCGGATCGCTTCCAGGCGCTTGGCCCACGCGCGGCCGAGGGAGCCCTTGGGCTTGGCCGCCTTCTCCGCCTTGGCCTGCGGCGAGACATCCATCTGATCAATGTGCCTGCGGATGTAGCGGCTCTCGAGGATGCCCACCGTCGTCGAGGTCAGGATGTACAGCGTCAAACCGCTGGGCGTGTTGTACATCATCACCGGGAAGAGGATGACCATCATCCACTTCATGATCTTCTGCTGCTGAATCTGCTCGGGCGTCATGTTCGCCGTGGTGGGCGGCGTCATGTACTTCTGCTGAATGAAGAAGACGATGCCCATGAGGATGGGCAGGATGTTGATGCCGCGGATCGTGCCCAGCAGGGGAATCTTGAAGCCGGTTCCGAAGGAGATGAAACTGTCGGGGCCGGACAGGTCCGCGAGGAACGGCCAGTGCTCAGCGATCATCTGGAACACGCCGTAGAACGCCGGCTGCTGGCGCAGATCGAACGCGAGATAGAGCGAGGCCCACAGCGCGATCCAAATGGGCATCTGCAGGAACATGGGCAGGCAGCCGAGCATCTGCAGGGGGTTGATGTGATGCTCGCGCATCAGCCGCATCTGCTCCTGCTGCATCTTCTGCTTGTCGCCGCCGAACTTCTTCTGAAGCTTGTCGAGTTCGGGCTTGAGGCCCTGCATCTGCTTGCCGAAGCGCATCATGTTGACCTGCGACTTCTTGGTCAGCGGGTGCAGCAGCGTGCGCACGACGATCACCAGGCCGATGATGGCCAGGGCCCAGTCGAAGAACACGAAGTCGTGCAGGACACCCAGGAACCACAGCAGCAGGTGGGCCAGCCACTGGAATGTGAGGAACGTGCAGCAGCCGGCCATGCTGTAGATGATCATGCCGGTCATGCGGAGCGCACTGAAGGCGCCTTGATCGAGCGCGTGCCGATCAAGCGGCCCGGCGTAGATGGCGACGTCAAACGCCTGCTCGGCGCCGGGCGCGACGCTGACCGCCGGGCTTCGCAGCACGGTGTAGAGCGTCTCGCTGCCCACGACGCCGACGTTCGAGACGCCGAGTTCAACCTCGTTGATCGAGTTCTCGATCGAATACGCGGCCGGCACATCGCCAGCCAGCGGCGGATGCACCGCCAGGCCGAAGTATCGATTGGTCGTGGCGAACCACGACATGCCCATGCTCGCGGCCCGCGTGTCGGCCGTGGGCCAGAGCAGAAGCGATTCAGCACGCTGAGCCGCCGTGGCCGCGCTCTGGCCCCGCTGATACTGCTTGATCGCGCTGCTGCGCTCCAGCACGTGCTTGTCGTCGGCCAGGACCATCGTCGGCCGGCCGAGCGGATCGGGTAGGTAGCCGAAATGCAGCCGGCGTCGCGGGATGTAGCCGGTGGCGTCCTCGGGCAAATCGACCGGCCCGTACTGCTGCCAGCGGATTTCGATCGGCGCGCCCGTGAGGTTCCTGATGCGCTGCTCAAGGGAGATATCGAATCCGGCCGCGCTGAGGGCGTAGCGCCGCGTCACGTGCGCAACGGGCTCACCTGCATCGTCAACGATGCGGCTCTCGAACACGCCCGGCGCCGTTTCGCTCCAGGCATCATCGTTGAGCAAGTCAACGTTCGTGCCGTTGATCGTCAGCCAGCGGCAGGCCATGATCGGCACGCCGCTGTACAGCCATTGCCCTCCGGCGCTGTCGAAGACCTTGCTCGGGCTGCGCGCCGCGAGCACATACCGATCGCTCTGTGGCAAGCACGCCGGATCGAGCGGGCCTGATGCGCCGATCTCCTTCAGATACTTCGCGGCCTGCCGGCGCGCGAGCGAGGTCTGCCACATGTTGGAGAACTCGATGCGCTCAATGCCTGCGCCGAAGCGGGACAGGCGCACGTGCAGGACGTCGCGCCGCGGATCGAGCGAGCCGAGTTCAGCAGGCCCCTGCGCGCGAGAACCAAGGTCGTTGCCCGGCGCGACCGCACGCAGGCCGGGAATCGCCGGCGCGGTGGTCAACGATGGGCTTGTGGCCGGCGCCGCAGGCCCGGTCGCGGACGCAGTAGTGGCCGGTGCAGTCGAAGTCGGCGCGGCGCCGGCAGGCTGGCTCGCCGCAGGTTGCTGCTGCTGGGCGACGTTCGTCCCGTTGGTCGGAGCCTGGCCCATCCGGTTAAGACGCGACTTGCCATAGACCACGACCCATACGATGAGGGCTGCGAAGACACAGACAGCGAGGGTGAAAAGTATTCGGCGGGCGCGCTTGCTCATGATGAGGATTTTGGATTTTGGACTTTGGATTTTGGATTCAACGCGCCGCGGGATTCCCAGAGTCCCGGCAGTGTCGCTTCCAGCGTCCGCCATCGCATCCGACCTGCAGAATCTTGAATGTGGGATTTGAGATTTCAGATCTGAAGCAGCAATCCAAAATCCAAAATCCAAAGACCAAAATCGCTCAACGGCCTTCGCGCAGCCGCTCGCCCAGCCAGTCGCTGAGCTCGGGAATGTCGTGAATCTTGTTCACCACCGAGTCGATGTCATACTCCAGCCGGAAGAACTCGACGTGATCATCGTTGACGATCGCGTAACTGGAGCGCGGGTCGAGATCGCGCGGCTGGCCGACCGAGCCGGGATTGATGATCGCCTTCTCTCCGTTGTTCAACTTGTACTGGCCCTGCAGATCATCCGGCGGATAGAAGTCAGGCTCATCGGTGAACACGCCCGGCACGTGCGTGTGGCCGACGAGGCAGTACTTCTCCACGCGCTCGAAGATCTGCTGCATCTTCACCGGTGAGTTGATCGCATCCTCCGGAAAGAGGTACTCGTTGATGGGCCGGCGCGGCGAACCGTGCACGCACAGGAAAAGGCCGTCGTTGACGCGCACGCGCAACTTGCCGAGGAACTCCCAGCGCTTGGCCGCCTTGGCCGCATCGGCTTCCTTCTCGAACTGGGCCCGCGTCCAGTAGGCGGCCTGTTCGGCGGCCTGGTTGAAGTTGGTCGGCTCGTACAGCGCGCCGAAGTCGTGATTGCCCATCAGGGCCCATTCGCAGCGCTCGGCGACCAGATCAACGCACTCCACCGGATTGGGACCGTAGCCGAGGATGTCGCCGAGGCAGACGATGCGATCGACCTTCTGCGTGTCGATGTGCGCGAGCACCACCTCCAGGGCTTCGAGGTTGGCGTGGATGTCGCTGATGACGGCGGTGCGCACGAGGAGCAGGCCTTCCTGGGCAATCATGGCCCGAAGGACGAGCGGATAAAAAAGAGGCCGGCGGCGACCCGGGGGCTCGCCGTCGGTCGAATCGGGAATGGTAGAAAGCAGCCGCGCGAGCGTCAAAGCCATCTGTCAGGCATCGCGGGACTTCTCTACAATCCCCGCTCTTCACTCAGAACCGCACCTCGCTCCAGCAGGACAGGAACTCCGTGGCAGAAACAAGGCATTACGATCTGGTGGTCATCGGCTCTGGACCGGGCGGGTACGTCGGCGCCATCCGCGCTGCGCAACTGGGCATGAAGGTCGCCTGCATCGAGCGCGACAAACTCGGCGGCGTGTGCCTGAACTGGGGGTGCATTCCCTCCAAGGCTCTCCTGCACACGGCCGAGTTGTGGCAGCACGCCATCGCCCATGGAAAGGACTGGGGCTTCGACGTCGATGCGGCGAAGGTGAAGGTGGATTGGCCTAAGGTCATCGGACGCAGCCGCGACATCACCACCAAGATCTCCGGCGGCGTCGGCTACCTCTTCAAGAAGAACAAGATCGATCACATCCAGGGCCACGGGAAGATCCTTAGCGGCAAGACCGCGCACGGCCCGTGCCGGATCGAGGTATACGAGCCCACCGGCGACTACTACAACGGCGCCGGCGATGCGAAGAAACTCAAGGAGACGGTGACGGCCGACAAGATTCTCATCGCCACCGGCGCCAAGCCGCGCGAACTGCCGGGCGGCCCGCCGTGCGACGGCAAGCAGATCGTCTCGTCGTACGACGCGATGAACCTGCCGAAGAAGCCCGACTCGATGGTCATCGTCGGCTCCGGCGCGATCGGCATGGAGTTCGCGTACTTCTACAACGCCTTCGGCACGAAGGTGACCGTCGTCGAGATGATCGATCGCATCCTCCCGATCGAGGATGAAGACATCTCGAAGCTCGCGTTGCGCAGTTTCACGAAGCAGGGAATGACGTTTCACGTCGGTCACACGGTGAAGACCGCGACCAAGTCGAAGAACGGTGTGAAGGCCACCATCGTCGATGTCAACGACGAAAAGAAGACACAGGAACTCGAGTGCGAGGTGCTGCTGGTGGCCATCGGCGTCGCCGCCCGCATGGATGGCCTGTGTGATGACAAGCTCGGCTTGAAAGTCGAACGTGGCTACATCGTCACCGACTACAAGACGGCGAAGGAGCCGACGTACAAGACGTCGGTGCCCGGCGTGTACGCCATCGGCGACATCATCGGGCCGCCGTGGCTGGCGCACGTGGCGATGGAGGAAGCGGTCACCGCTGTCGAGCGCATGGCCGGGCATCACACCATCGGCATCGACTACAACATGATTCCCGGCTGCACGTACTGCAATCCGCAGATCGCATCGATCGGCAAGACCGAGCGCGACGTGAAGGCTTCGGGCATCAAGTACAAGGTCGGCAAGTATCCGCTGCAGGCCCACGGCAAGGCGATCGCCGTCGGCGCCACCGAGGGCGTCGTCAAGATCATCACGTCCGAGCCGTATGGCGAGATCCTCGGCGCGCACATCCTCGGCGAGGACGCGTCGGAGTTGATCGCCGAGTTCTCGCTGGCGATGCGGCTGGAGGCGACCGCGGAGGACATCATCTCCACCATTCACGCCCACCCGACCATGCACGAAGGCGTGCACGAGGCGGCCCTGGCGAGCGAGGGGCGGGCGATCCACCTCTGATCGTCGCTTCGTGTTCGGACTGTGTGAAGTTCCCCGGAGTCCCGCTGATTTCACTGTGCCTGCATGCGGCGGTGCGATATGCTGCTGCGTTCGGTGTCCAGGACGACCCCGCGTATTCAATCCATACAGAACCCCCATTCGGAGGAAGAAAGCATGCGAGGCATCCTGCTCACGGCAGCAGCCGGCGCTTTGATCGTGTCATCCAGCGCGCTGGCAGCCATTGATGTTCTGTTCTGTCAGGTCGCCGGCAACTCCAAGGCCCTTGTGCCGCCCGGCAGCGGCCTGCCCGGCACGACTGAGTTCTTCTTCGTCACACAAACAGGCTTTGACCGTCCCTTTGCCAGTCCGGACGGCACCAAAGTATTCTTCACCGGTCGCGCCGGGGCGCCGGCGGTGGCTGCTGACGACGAATGCTTCGTCGTGCTGAACGGCGCCACAGCGACAACCGTGGCGCGCGAAGGCACGTTGATCGGCTCGCCGGACGCCAATTTCGTCGGCCCTGGCCCGCAGCGCATGGGCATCAATGACGCAGGCCAGTTTGTGTTTGGCTACAACACGGCCTCGGCCACGGTCAATGACGACTACATCGTGAAATACGACGGCGCCAACTTTATCGCGGCCGTTGTCGAGGGTCAGCCGGTCCCCACCATCGCCGGCGAGGCGCTCGGCTCGACGCTGCAGTCTCCCAACATTCTCGCCGACGGAACCGTCGCGTACGCGGCCGGCTCAACCGTCGGCGCGCTGGGGACCACGCAGGACGACTTCCTCATCGTCGGAAACACCGTGCTGGTGCAGCACGGCGTCACGCCTATCGGATCGTTCCTGTGGGATGTGTTCAACACCAGCGATTTCTGGGTGACGCACGACAACGCCCACTGGCTCATGGTTGGCGACGACACAAATCCCACGACCACCGAGGACAAGATCGTGGTTGTGGACAATGCCGTGGTTGTTCGCGAAGGCCAGGTGCTACCGGGCTCAGGCTTCACCTCGCCGGTCGCCAGTGCGCTTAGCGCCACCTACGAAATCACGATGTGCAACGACGGTGCCTGGCTGCTACGCAGCCGTAACGTCGACGGCGAGGACTGGGTGGTTCGCAACGGCACGATCCTGGCGACCACGGATGACCCCATTGTGCCTGCGAGTGCCGAACTGTTTGATGACGCACCGTTCGCTGACTGCTTCTTCTTCATCGCCGGCAACGCGGTTGGCGATTACGTGGTAGGTGGCGTGACAAATGCCGCCGATCTCAATGCCAACGCCGTGCTCGTTCTGAACGGCACCGACGTCGTGGTTCGCGAGGGCGACATGGTCGATCTCAACGGCAACGGCCTGGCCGATGACGACGCCTTCGTCAGCGTCTTCAACAACGATGATGGTGTGCTGACGGACGACCTGCGCCTGGTGTTCTTCGCCGACATCCGCAACGCCGCGCTGACCAGCCTCGGCCAGGCGGTCCTCAGCATCGACCTCGCGCCAGCCCCGTGTCCGGCCGACATCGACGGCAGCAACTCGGTCGATGTCAATGACCTGCTGGCGGTCATCACCACTTGGGGCGTGTGCCCCGGCTGTCCGCCCGCCACCTGCCCCGGCGACATCTCTCCTGCCGGCGGCGACTGCAACATCGATGTGAACGACCTCCTGCTGGTCATCACCACGTGGGGTCCGTGCCCGTGATCTCCAACGGCTGATCGTCTCGACTTACCTCGCATGCAAAGGGGCGCGCGACAGCGCGCCTCTTTGCTTATGACACGTTCCCGCTGGTGTGTTCTGTCCGGTTTTGGTGCCGCAGCGTCGCGAGTGTTCATCGGCGCATTCGCGGCCTCGCTCGCGCTGCCCGCGCACGCAGCGCACACCAGGAACATCCTTCTTACCGGCTACTGGCCGCCGACCAACGAGATGGTCCGCCCGTTCAGCACCAACCTCGCGCTCAATCCCGGCGGCTGGATCGGTCAGAACTGGGAGAGCCGCGGCTACGACGTCTATTCCTACTTCCCGACATTCGCCAACCCGAACTGCTCGAGTTGCGGCCAGGGTTCGGGCGATTTCGAGGTGGACTATCAGGACACGTCGGCCGATTTCTGGCCCATCGTCGCGGCCCTGAAGCCGGTCGCCATCGTCACCTGCAGCCGCACAAGCGGCAACTTCGTCTGGCAGGTCGAACTGAACACGCACAACTACGGCTCCTGGACCAGCGACTACACCGCGCCGCTCATGCCCACGCCGAATCCGCCGGATGCAAGCGTGCCCGTCAACTTTGTGCGGCAGAGCACGCTGCCCATGCAGGCGATCGTGGATGCCGTGAACGGCGCCTCGCTGGGCATCACCGCTTCGATCGATCCAACCAACTCCGGCAACTTCCTCAGCGGCTACATGGCCTATCACGGCACGTGGTACCAGAGCCTCCACGCCGCGCCGGCTGATGCGGCCCAATGCCTCGCGGCCGGTCACATTCACGTCGGCGACACCATCTCCTGGCCCAACGCCCACGAAGCGACCAAGATCTCGCTGCGCGAGGTCATCGAGCATCTCGACAGCCTGCTCGAGATGCCCGGCGATGTGAATCTCGATGGCGTCGTCGACGTGAACGACCTGCTGGCGGTCATCACGCAGTGGGGGCCATGTCCTCCCCAGCCCAGCGGCTGCATCGCCGATCTCGATGACAACAGCACAGTCGATGTGAACGATCTGCTGGAAGTGATCGTGAACTGGGATTGACGTCCCGTCAGCGCGGCACGCGCTGCAGGTGCATCGGGCCCATCCATAACTCGGGATCGTCGGCATGCGCGGCGAGGAAGCGCCGTATGTTGCCGGCGCTGTCATCGATGCGCAGCGAGCCGCTCGCTGCATGCGCGATGATGCGATCGTTCTCAACGCTGGTCGTGGTCGCCAACAGCGGCTGATTGTCAGGGCTGAATGTGAAGTCGCGCAGCGCCCGCGGCTCGGCCTGCACAAGTTCGTACAGTCGCGAGCCGTTGAAGAGCCAGAGTTGAAGATCGTTTGACGAGCGCCACACGCGATACGTCGGCGCGGGCTCGCCGCCGTCGCCCGGCTTTCGTCGCACGAAGAGATACATCGCACCGTCCATCGCGACGAGGTCGATCGCCTGCCGATCATTCGCCTCATCGGGTGGCGCGGGCAGACCAGGGTCGACGCAGTCCATCAGGTACCCGCCCGCGCCATCGGCTTCGAAGCGAAGGGCGAAGTCATCGCCATCGCTCCACTCGCCGAGCAATCCAGGATCGAAGCGGCGATCATGCGCGGCGTCATACAAAGGTTCGCTGGCCGTCACGGCGACGCACCCGCCTGCATTGGCGAGTACGCATGACGCCACTGTCGTCAGCACGTGTCTCCAGATCGATGGTGCCTGCATCATGACAATCGCACGCATTATCCACCGAATCTGAACCGGCCGCTGATGTCGATGCAAGTACCGATGCCATAGATACTTGCGCACGAACCGCAACCGAGCCTCATGAATCGAAATCGTGTGCAAGGCCCGGATAAGCCATCATCGCGCGAAACTGGGCAAACGCCTGAGCCGACTTTCGCCTAGGCGCGGTATGCTTTCGTTCCGAAGAAAACGACCCACCATGATTGGTTTGCGGGGTGGGGTCGGAGTGAGAGGGCGGAATGATGTGGCCGAAGGAGCGCGGTCATGTCTATGACGACACTGGCACCAGCACAATCATCGACTGTTGAGTTCTTCGAATCGGTCTACGCCGAAGCCCATGGCGACGCTGCGCGCGTGCGCTGGGCCGACGAGCGTTCCAACCCGGCCCTGGTGAACTGGCTCAATGCCGTCGCACCGTCGCTGGTTCGCTGCGGCGCCCGGGCATGCGTGGTCGGCTGCGGCCTGGGCGATGACGCCCAGGAACTCATCAAGCGCGGCTACGACGTGACGGCCTTTGACTGCGCCCCGACCGCCGTGGACTGGGCCCGCCGTCGCGATCCTGAGAATGCGCGCAACTACGTGCAGGCCGACCTGTTCAACATGCCCGCCAAGTGGCGGCATCGCTTTGATCTGGTCGTCGAGATTTATACGATCCAGTCGCTGCCTCCCGAACGACACGAATCCGCTATGAAGGCTCTCGCTGAAATCCTCTCGCCGCACGGCCACATGCTGTTGATCGCCCGGGCGGCGACCGATGACGGCGCGACCATGGGCGATGAGCGTCCCTGGCCGCTGACCGAGGACGCACTACGGCGTCTGTGCAATGTGGCCGGGCTGAACATCATGGGCGATGTGGCGATCTTCGAGGACGATGAGGACCCGCCCGTTGTCCGCATGCGCGCCGTGCTCAACAAGCGCGCCTGAGCGTTCACCACTGAGAATACACAGGATACGGAGGGAGGTTTCCGCGCTGCTTTTTCGCATCGGCACGCGGCACGCGCGTATGCTCCGCGCATGCCTGTCGAGTTCCAGCACGCACGCCTGTCCAACGGCCTGACCGCAATCGCCGAAGTCATTCCCGAGGCTCACACAGCCGCCATCGGCTTCTTCGTCAAGACCGGCGCCCGCGATGAGGACTCGCGCCTCATGGGCGTCAGTCACTTCCTCGAGCACATGATGTTCAAGGGCACGGCGAAGCGCTCGGCGGAAGAGGTCGATCGCGACTTCGACGACATCGGGGCCGATCACAACGCCTTCACCACCGCGGAGATGACCGCCTTCCACGCGCACTGCCTGCCGGAGCATCTGCCGCGAGCTCAGGAGGTGCTCAGCGACATCCTGCGGCCGGCGATCCGCGAGGCCGATTTCGACTCCGAGAAATCGGTCATCCTCGAAGAGATCGCGATGTACAACGATTACCCGTTCTGGGTGCTGTACGAGCGGGCGCTGGAGGTCTTCTTCGCCGAGCACCCGCTGCGGCATCGCGTGCTGGGCACCAAGGAAACGGTGGGCGGGCTGCGGCGCGACCAGATGCTGGCGTACTTCACGCACCGGTATTCCGCGGACAACACGGTGTTCGCGGCTGCGGGGCGCATCGATTTCGACGCGGTGGTTGAGCAACTCGATCGCGAATGCGGGCAGTGGAACACCACGCGGGCCACGCGCGATGCCCGCCCGCCGCTCTGCGTGCGCGACCGTTTCGCCATGACCTCAGACATGGTCAAGCGGCACTACCTGATCATGCTCGCGCCCGCGCCCCAGCAGAACGATGACCGCCGCTACGCCGCCGCGATGCTGGCCCAGATCCTCGGCGACGGCGAAGGCTCGCGCCTGCACTGGGCCCTCATCGAGACAGGCTTGGCCGACGAGGCCCAGTCGCAGTACGACGGCCGCGACCATGCCGGCGAGTTCGTGACCTCGCTGTCATGCTCGCCTGAGTCGGCCGGCGAGGCCGAGAGCGTGGTGCGGCGCGAGATCGATGGGCTCGTCGCTTCGCTGACGGATGATGATCTGCAGCGCGTGCGCAGCAAGATCGCCACCGCGGTGACGCTGCACGGCGAACTGCCTGCCGGGCGCATGACGCGGCTGGGGCGTCTGTGGCTGATGCGCGGCGAGTACCGCTCGCTGGACGAGGAACTGGCCCGCATCAACGCAGTGACGCTGAACGATCTGCGCAGCGTGGCCGAGGCGTTCCCGATGCAGCCGTGGGTGACAGGGGCGCTGTCGCCGGCGTGAGTGTTCCTCACACGAGGTAATCGACGGTTGAGAAATCTCGATTTCGCAAGACGCGTGGGACCAGCCCGCGTCCACGCTTGCCTCGTCGCATCACCCATCCTGCGGCGGCGTCTGGTCGCGCTTCGCGTACCCTGGCTGTTCCGTCTCGTCAAGGCCGAAGTTCTTCGCGCCGCGAAGCAATCCCACCAGCCCCGATGCGCCGAACAGCAGGTACGCGCCGATCAGCGTCTTGGCGACATCGCCCAGCGAATGAATTCCCCATGCATTCGCGTAGTTCTCCGGCAACGCGTCCGACTGCTGGCCATACACCGCCATGGCCACTCCCCCCGAAATCAGCGTCGGCACGCTGGTCACCAGCAGCCACAGACCCATCGTCGAGAAGGCGATGGCGTGCATCTCCCGCGCATTCGGCCGACGATGCTCGACGTCCGGCTCGTCGGGCGCGTCCTGCAAGTCGTGGCCGATCATCCACGCCGAAACGATGTTGCTTTTGCGCCACAGCCACAATCCCAGGCCGATCTGCATCGCTGGATAGAGCGTCACCATGAGGATGTACCAGATCCACATCGAGCCCGGCATGCCGGCAGAGGTGTACATCCCCACGGCCGTGAGGACCGATGGCACGGCGCTGACGCCGATGATCAACACGTACACCGCCAACAATCGGCAGCACAGGTTGGCGAGCTCGCGCGGCGTCATCGCCGCTCTCCGGTGTCCAGCATCACGCCCAGCGCGACCGCCAGGCGGCGATCGAGCAGTCGACGCTCGTCTTCGCTCATGTCGAGCACGTAGCGATCGAGGATGGTGATCTTGCGATTGAACTCGCCGAGTTTCGTCGCGCCGTCGCTGGCGTAGATGTTGAAATTCGTGCGGATCAGGCCGCCCAGGCCGTCGACCACGCCCAGAGCGCGGCGGATGATCGACAGGGCCATCGAGTCCTCCATCGCGATGGCGCACACCTGGTCATCCGGGCCGTACACGTACCAGCGCTTGCGAATGACGTTGTACAGGTAGTTCTTGCGAAGCCAGCCGATGAGGTTGAAGTCGGCGTCCGCGACAGTGTACGTGGCGTTGATGAAGGCGATCTTCTGATCCTGGTAGATCTTGATCAGTTCGTGCCGCATCGACTCATCGGCGAACAGCCCGATGTGCCGCTTGGGCATCAGCACCACGCCGACGACGATCATGGCGACGATGGCGAGGAGCGCGCCGGCCAGCACCAATACGAGCATGAGCGTCTCGTACTTGCGCCCGTCCAGCATCGTGGCCGGGATGATGAAGGCACAGCCCACGATCGCGCCGGCCAACAGCGCTCCGAAGAACGCGGCGATCTGGCGCAGGTGCCGGCCCTCGCGCTTGACGAACATCACCGGCGCGCCGTCCTCATCGAACACGCGATACGTCTCGGTGAGGGCCAGGTGCTTCTGCTTGAGCAGAAATCGATCGCGATCGAAGGCGGTCGAGGCGTGGACCGGTGCGGGCGCGGTGGTCATGGCTGCAAGCCAAGGTAGCGGCTGCACTTCGCCTGAACAACCCCGGGGCTGCGGGCTTGAGTCGTCAGGTCGGCGTCGCCGGCTCAATCGCCTCGCGCCGCGCGCGCTTGAGCAGGTGCGTGATGCCGCGGGCCCCGAAGATCAGCCACAGGCCAAGGAGCAGTTGGAACGACCAGATCCAGATGCTGCCCTCAACGCGCCCGCCGGCGCGGGCCAGTTGGCCGCGCGTCGCGATCAACGTCAGCAGGACATCGAAGATCGACGACAGGATTCGCGGCACCACCTGCAGAAGCACCCATACGCCGAGCGATGAGAGCACAACGGCCTGCACCTGCTCCATGTTGACGCGCTGCGGCGTCGGATCGGGCTCATCGGGCTCGTCCTGCAGCGTATCGCCGGTCATCCACGCCGCGACGACCCCCGCGCGCCGCCACAGCCAGATTCCAGCGGCAATCTGTACCGCCAGCGGGATCAGGCTTGTGAGGCTGTACCAGTAGTTGGAATAGACATTGATCCCATTGCTGATGTACTGGACGATCGTGATGACCATCTGCAGCGGCGCCGCGAGGAGTTCAATGGCGCTGAACAGGGCCCAGATCGCCAGCACCCTGCACGCGAGCGTCGCCGCCTGGCGGTAGGTCATGCGGCCATGGTACCTGCCGCGCCAGGATGGAAAAAAAGACAAGGCTCAGAAGCGCTGGTGCTTGTTGATCCAGTTTCAGCTGAATCGCGACCAGTGATTCGAGCCTTGCACCCACAACTTACGCCAATCTGTACGCCTCGACCCTCGGGAAGACGCCTCATACTTGGTGGCCCGATCCGCACCCAGTCCTGCCGCCGGAAACCGAGCATGCTTGGCACGCCCGCGGCATCCGGCTATCCTTGCTCCCCCCGTTCGCCGCACCCCCGGGTGAAAGACAGCATTGGCCTGGGCCGCATCGCACGTGCATCCACGGCCCATCAAGTCCCTCGCTCCGACCTACAGGATCGCCCCTACTCATGGCCAAACAAGGCTCGAATCAAGGCACCATCATTCAAGTCATCGGCTCGACCTTCGATGCCCAGTTCCCGGAAGATCGCCTGCCCGAACTGTACAACGCCGTCGAATGCGAACTGGAGATCCGCGGCGAGAAGACGCGGCTGGTCGGCGAGGTCGCACGCCACATGGGCGGCGGCCAGGTGCGTTGCGTCGCCCTCGCCTCCACCGACGGCCTGCGCCGCGGTCAATCGTGCACCGATACCGGCTCGCCTGTCACCGTGCCCGTGGGCGAGGGCGTGCTCGGCCGCGTGTTCAATCTGCTGGGCGAGACCGTCGACAATCGCGGCCCGTGCAAGGCCACCAAGCGCATGCCGATTCACCGCGAGCCGCCCGAGTTCGTCGACCTCAACCCCAAGACCGAAATCCTCGAGACCGGCATCAAGGTCATCGACCTCCTCTGCCCGTTCGTCCGCGGCGGCAAGATCGGCCTGTTCGGCGGCGCAGGCGTCGGCAAGACCGTCGTCATCCAAGAAATGATCGCACGCGTCGCCCGAAACTTCGGCGGCTACAGCGTGTTCGCCGGCGTGGGCGAACGCACCCGCGAAGGCAACGACCTGTGGCTGGAAATGCAGGAAGCCGAGTACACCGATGCCGAGGGCAAGAAGGCCCACGTGCTCGACAAGGTGGCGATGGTGTTCGGCCAGATGAACGAGCCGCCGGGCGCGCGTCTGCGCGTCGGCCTGAGCGCTCTGACGATGGCCGAGGAGTTCCGTGATTCCTCCGGAAAAGAGACGCTGATCTTCGTCGACAACGTCTTCCGCTTTACCCAGGCCGGCTCGGAAGTGTCGGCTCTGCTGGGCCGCATGCCGTCCGCCGTGGGATACCAGCCGACGCTCTCGACCGAAATGGGCGAGATGCAGGAGCGCATCACCTCAACCGCCAAGGGCGCGATTACCTCGGTTCAGGCGATTTACGTGCCCGCCGACGACCTGACCGATCCCGCGCCCGCGACGACCTTCGCCCACCTTGACGCCTTCATCATTCTCGAGCGCAAGATCGCGGAGAAGGGCATCTATCCCGCTGTCGATCCGCTGGGCTCGACATCGCGCATCCTCGACCCGCAGGTGGTGGGCGAGCGGCACTACGCGGTGTCGCGCAAGGTGCAGAAGATCCTCCAGCGCTACAAGGACCTGCAGGACATCATCGCCATCCTCGGCGTCGATGAATTGAGCGAAGAGGACAAGCTGACCGTGGCCCGCGCCCGAAAACTCGAGCGCTTCCTCAGCCAGCCGTTCTATGTCGCGGAAGTGTTCACGGGCTTCAGCGGCGTGACGTCATCGCTGGAGGAGACGATTGAGTCGTTCGACCAGATCTGCGAAGGCAAGGGCGACGACCTGCCCGAAAGCGCGTTCATGTACGTGGGCACGCTGGACGACGCCCGCAAGAAGGCCGAGAAGATGGCGGCGAGCGCGTAAGCGCGGGCGACGGGTTCACGAGTCAGCATCAAAGCACGACGCCCACGGATCGAATCCGTGGGCGTCTTCGTTGAACGATGATGACGTGCGCGGGCGAGGCGTTCAGATCGGGGCGGGCCGGCGTCGCTGCAGGCGCGGCTGTTGCGGTTGCGGCGGCTGCACAGGCTGCGGCGCGGGTGGCTGATCCATTTGCTGCTGCGGCGCGCTTGCGCCGGATCCTGGGCGTCGCCGAGGCATCGGGCCCTGACCAGGTCCCGGTCCCTGACCAGCGTCCGGACCGCGGCGCGGCCCCGCGCCGGGTCCGAATCGCTGATCGAATCGCTGCTGGCGGAATCGCTGGCCGCGCTGCCCCGGCCCGGGTTGCGCAAACTGGCGCGGGCCGCCGCGGCGAGCGGGTCCATCCTGGAATCGGCGTCCATCCCGGAAGCGATCGGAGAGCCGGTGAATCATGATGCGATTGCGCATGATCGCACGTCGCAATGCCGCCTGGTCGGCGCCGGCGCGACGGCCTTCGGGCTGGCCGCGACCATCGCGGACGGCGCGCGGCGATCGCTCACCCGGCCGCTGACCCTGCAACTCGGGCCGTCGCTTCTGGATTTCCTGCTGCATGCGCTCGCGCGGCTGCTGCTCGCGGCCGAAACGATCGACCCCGGGCGCGGACTGCATGGGCGGAGCGGGAGGCTTGGAGGGGAAAGGCGCGGCCTCATCGCCCGGACCCTCCATTGGTGGAGCAGGCGCAGGATCTCGTGCAATCGGATCCTGCGATGGCACTGGCTGAGGCGCCCGGCGCTGACGCTTTGGCGGCTGTTGATCGCTGTGCGCGGCGCCGCCAGGCAGCGGCGCGGCTTGTGTGATATCGATGACCGCAGCCGCTGGCGCAGGCGCGGTCAGCAGCAGCATTGATGACGTTCCCAGGACGAGCGCGAACGTTGGCAGGCGAAGCATGCGTGGTCTCCATGTGCGGCCGCAAGAGCCGGCCGGTCGATCACGTTGTAGGCATGCACGCGATGAAACATCCCTGCGGCACCATGTGTGACGCGGCGGTGACAATGGAAATCGGACCTCGATCCTCCGAACATGCCAGCGACGATGCCGCGTTTCGTACGCAGCATCGGCCTTTGCCACGGGTCCTGCGAATGATTGTGAACTTCTGTGAATGTCGATCTGCCATCCTGCATCGCCGGCAGCAAGCGCGCGTGGGATGATTTCGTGCGCGCCAGCGCGCCGGTCATCTACGCAGCGGTGCGGCGCGCGCTGCGTTCGCGGCACATCGACGCGGCCCAGACGTCCGATCGCGTGCAGGACGTGTACGTGCGCCTGTTGCGCGAGGATTGCAAACTGCTGCGCACGTTCAATCCTTCGCGGGCTTCGCTGGTCACGTGGCTGACTTTGATCGCGCGCACGGTCGTGCACGAACATGCGCGGCGGCGCACGCTCTCGACGCTGCCCATTGACGGCCGCGAACCTGCCGCGCCCGCCGACAATCCTCATGCGGCCGATGCGCCGTCGCACGAATCGACCTCGCCGCTCTCGCAGTTCCCGCTGCAGCTGCTCTCGGAGCAGCAGCGGCAGGTGATCGAAATGCTGTTTCAACAGGGCCTGAGCGTGGAGGCCGCAGCGGCCCGCCTGGGGGTTGAGCAGCAGACCATCCGCAGCGCCAAACACAAGGCCCTGACGCGGCTTCGCGAGGCGCTCAAGGCCCATTTGGAATCGCCAGAGGATGCGGAAAGCGGGGGATATCGTCGCCCGCCGCCCGCTACAACAACAAGGAAGAACGATGATGCTGCGCGCTGACTCAAACATTCCGATCGCCGGCGAAGGCGATGGCGCCAACTGCCCATCGCTGGTCGATCTCGCCGCGTACGCCGGCCGAAGCCTGGGCGAGGAGGAGAACGAGCGCATCGAGGCGCACGTGGCCGCGTGCGCGTCCTGCCTGGCGCTGCTCGATGGGCTGGCGGCTGAGGTCGCCGCTATCGATGACGAAGCGCGACTGTTGCTGCCGCCTGCGAGCGTGCTTGAAGCCGCGATGAGTCTGCGAACAGGCGACACGCTGGAGGCGACATCGCACGCTGCCGGGCCGTGGCGAATCTTCATCCGCCGCGCCGCGGCGCTGGCAGCGTGCGCGGCGATCGCAGCCGGCGGCTACGTCATCGGCGATTCGCTGGCAACGCCATCGGTCGCTGATGACGCGTCGCTGGTCGCGTCCACGAACGGACTCGATTTCGGCCTGCTCGACAGCGGCTCGGGCGATGCCTTCGCTGACGATGGCCTGTTTGCGTTCGCGCAGGTTGATCCTGGTGCGGCGAAGGAGGCCACGCCATGAGTCGCCGCGTGCTCGTCATCCTGCTGGTGATCTCGATGGTGTTCAACGCGGCCGTGCTGCTGGGTTTTCTGCGCTCGCGCACGAAACCGCATTCCGAGCCGACGCCGGTGACGACCATGCCGATGGAGCATCCGCCGCTGACCGCCTTGCCGCGCGACTTGAACCTTGACCAGGCGCAGGTGAGCCAGGTCCGGTTGCTGCAGCAGCGCCAGCAGCAGCAGGCCACCGTCTTCAACGACAGCCTGCAGGTGGTGCGGCAGGACCTGCAGGAGGAACTGCGCCTGGCGGATCCCGATCTGGAACGCGTTCGCGCACTCGTCGATCAGGAGGCCGACCTGCATCGCCAGCGCCGGCAGGCTGACGCCGAGTTGTATGGCGAACTCGTCGGGCTTCTCACGCCCGATCAGCGGCGACGACTGGGCGAGCGCTTCGGCCGGCCCGATGCCCGCCAGCCGAATCCCTCACGCGGGCGCACGCCACTTTCACCCGAAGTCGCGCGCCGCTACGACCGCGACCGCGATGGCCGGCTCAATAGCGACGAGACGCGCCAGGCGCGGACCGATCTGCAGAATCGGCGGCGCGAGGTCGCGCCGCACGTGCCGCAACTTCCGCCGCTCTGGCCGTGGTTCGATGAAGATGACGATGGCATGCTCAATGCAGCCGAGCGGGCCGAGATGCAGAAGTTCATGAACGAGCACCGCCCGCCACGCATGGGTCCGGGTCAGCAGCCGCCGGATGATGGCCGTCGCGGCGGCGGTGATCGCCGCGGCAGCGGAGTCAATCGCGGCGCGCAACCGCCGCAGGGCGCACCCGGCGAGCCGCCCGCATCGCAGCCGCAAACGCAGCCGCGCTAATTGCGATTTGACCACGCGGTGGTTGCGCTTGGCACGGCCCGCCCATCAGGACAACTCGCGCCGCACCATCTGCGCCAGAGCCAGATGATGATCGTCGTGATCGGCAAAGAAGACGCACGTGTCGACCACGCGCTTCTGCATGCTGAGGCGCTCGTGCCACGCCGAGCGCGCAAAGAAGTCGCGCGGATACGACTCCAGGCGCGCGACGGTCCGAATGCGCCTGGAACGCACATCGCGCAGCACATCGGCCAGCGGCCGCTGGTCGTGATCGGCCTGCACAGTGCGTGTGTTGGTCATGTCGGCGGCGGGAAGCGCCGCGTCGCCACGCTCGTAGGCGTCGAGTCGCGCCATGAACAGGTCCTCGAGATCCGCGAGATGCCCCAGATGCCGCTGCACCGACCAGCCATCCTCGGGCGCCTTCGCCGCGAGACCAGCGTCAAGCGATGCAGCGAGTTCCTCAGCCCGCGACGGCAGGCCGCGCAGGCGCTCGATGACCGCCGGATAGAGTTCCGCGGGGAATTCGAAGCGCCATCGTCGATACACCCAGGGCGTCAGGATCTGGCCCTTTATCATCGCGCAGTCCTCCTCGGTCGTACCAGCGTCGCTCGCCGGACGATAGGCCGCTCACACATCGCGCTCATCGAGCGAGCCGGTCAGGCCAAGGCTGACCTGGAACGCCAGTTGCTCGAGCGACTGCGAGAAGTCCACGCTCAAGACGCTGACCTGGTCGTGTACCTCGAGGCGCACGGGCGCGAAGTTGAGGATGCCGCGCACTCCCGCGTCGATGAGTTGATCCGCCACGCCCTGGGCCGCCGCCGCCGGCACCGCGACGATGCCGATGAGGATGTTGCGCTCGGGCACCAGGTGCTTGAGGTCGGTCATCGGCCGCACCTTGTGACCGGCGATCACCTGGCCATGCACCGTCGCATCGCTGTCGAAGACGGCGACGATCTCGAATCCCTTGCGCCGGAAGCGCGTGTAGGGCATGAGGGCCCGGCCGATGTTGCCCGCGCCGACAATGCACGCGTTCCACTGGCGATCGGTGCCGAGGATCTTGCGCAGTTCGGTGATCAGCTCCTCGACGCTGTAGCCGATGCCGGGGTGGCCGAACTGTCCGAAGAAGGCCAGGTCCTTGCGAACCTGGGCGTCGGTCAGGCCCAACGCGCCGCCCAGTTGCTTGGAGGAGACGGTCTGCAGGCCGCGATCGCTCAGGGCTTCGAGTTCGCGCAGGTACAGGCTCAGGCGCTTGACGGTCGGTCGTGGAATGCGTGCTCGCGGAGTCATGCGTCGATCAACCCGTACCGTCGCGGATCGTAGCAGACGCGCCCCCGTCGTCATGGTCACATGTCAGGCACCAGCACCAGCACGGGCGTGAGAGGCTTGACGCCCATCTCCGGCCGGAAGCGGTCGGCGTAGTCGAACTGCGGCTCTCCGTTGGCCAGACGCTGCGGAAAGTGCGACGCGAGTTCAATCACCATGTCGGTGTACAGGCCGCTGGTTTCGTTGATCGCGCGATGATCGAACAGGCCCACCGTCACCATGCTGCGCTTGGCGACATCATCGTGATAGAAGTACGCCTCGAAGCCCTGGCTGCGCAATTGCCTGGCGTAACGCTCGGCGGAGCGGCGGATCTCGTCATACGACAACTTGCCCGAGTCGAAGTCATCCCACACCGCGATGTCGAGCGTGTACAGCGGCTTGATCTTGGGATGCTCGCGCCGCGCCATGTGCAGGTCATAGGGATGCAGGTCGGCCTGCAAAGGACGCAGATCGAGGTGGGCCAGCATGACGCTGGAGAAGACCGGGCGATTCTGGTACTTGATCGATTTCAGCCACGTCCGGTCTTCGGCGGCCTTGGCGTCATCGCGCCCGGGATACTCGCCGTACACCACCATCGAGCCCTTCGACGTGGGGTGGACGCGAAGGTTCTGCACGTCGGGTGCGACCTTGGCGGTCTCGCTGATCATGCGCTGGGCCGCCTCGACGGTGTTGCCGTCGGTGAACGTGGCCAGCACCAGCGACCACACGCCGGCTGCGCGCTGCTCAGCGAGCTCTGAAGGCAGCGGCGGAACCGGCCCGGCGCCTGCACCGGAGCCGATTGGAGCGGGCGGCGGCAGGGCTGAGGTCTCGTCGACCTTGGCCGGCTTGTTGTCGCCGGCCCCCAGCGGCACGCCGTGGCTGCTTCGCACGACCGGCGACTGGCGCTCGGGCAGAAGCGCGGGATCGATCTTGTCGTAGCCTTTCGCCGACAGCCAGGCGCTGGAGTAGTAGTCGCCGTCGGCGATGTTGTTGGAGGTTTTCGCACCCGTCTGTTTGCCGCCGCCGGCCTGGTTGGCGCTGTCGCTCGCGCAGCCGGCCAGCGAAAGCGCAAGAACTGCCGACATGACGGTCGCGAAGAGGCCTTTTTTTGGAGTGCGCGCAGGCATCGTCAAACAACAGTAAGGCTTTCGCACGGATCGGGGCGGGAGGTTGCCGGGCCAAGGTCCGAGAATGACATAAGTCCGCAGCCGTGCAGTAGTTGTAGCAAAAACGACGTGAAATCTAAAGTTCAAGAAAAACCGAGTTGCGCGACGATCATTTGGGCAGTGGCCGCCGGGAAAAAGAGGCGGTCACGACGGCCCGCTTTCGATCGGCGATGCACGCCAGAGAAGGTTCGAGCAAGGGCTGTCAAGGAGCATAACTTCTTCATGTCAGATCTATCGATTCAACCAGCGGCCAACGGCCCGGTGCATGCCATCCGGAACGTGGCCTCCCTCTCGCACACCTCGCCCAGCGGCATTCGCCGCCTCGACCCGTTCGACGTCGCGCCCCTGGCCGGCGCCAGGGCCGATCGCGTGGAGCTTTCGGAAATGGCCCAGCTGCTCGCCCGGATGCGCGAGATGCCTGATGTCCGGCAGGATCGCGTCGACATGGCGCGCTCCGCCATCGATCGCGGCCTTTACGAGACCGATGACAGCATCAACCGCGCGATTGACCGGATGATCGAGGACATGAACTGGCCGTCCTGAGTCCGTCCTGAATCGGGTCTGGCCGTTCGACGAGACATTAACAGTTTCCGTTCCCTGTTCGCCCGTGGCCCGCGTCCTGCGGGCCCTGTGCGTTTTGGGGCGGGCAGGCGCGACGGGGGGGGCGGGGGCGCGAACTTCTGACCCGCGGGGCACGTTCGCCGTCGCGTCTAGAATGCTGATCCCGCACCTTCTGAATCAGAGGAATTCGCTGCATGCCATCGTCCGCCGCCGCCACCCACGCCCCCCCTGTGGCTGTCATTCTCGCCGCCAAGCGCACGCCCATCGGCAAGTTCATGGGCGGTTTCAGCCGCACGCCTTCGCCGCAACTGGGCGCACTGGCGATCCAGGCTGTGCTTGCGGAAGTGCCGAAGGCGAAGGACGCAATCGACGAATGCATCATGGGCTGCGTGCTGCAGGCGGGTCTGGGGCAGAATCCCGCGCGACAGGCGGGACTCAAGGCCGGTCTGCCCAACACGCTCAATTCTCAGACCATCAACAAGGTGTGCGGCTCGGGCCTGCAGGCCGTCATGCTTGCGGCCCAGTCGATCAAGGCCGGCGACAACCAGTGCGTCGTCGCGGGCGGCTTCGAGAACATGTCGCTGGCCCCGCACCTGGAGTATCTGCGTGCGGGCGTGAAGTTCGGCGATGCGAAGATGATCGATCACATGCAGTACGACGGCCTGTGGTGCGCCTTCGAGCAGTGGGGCATGGGCAACGCGGCTGATCACATCGCGAGCAAGTTCAAGATTTCGCGCGCCGATCAGGATCGCTTCTCCGCCCAGTCGCATCAGCGGGCGGCGCACGCGTGGAAGGAATGCTGGTTCAAAAGCGAAGTCGCGCCGGTAACGGCTGAACAGATCGGCGGCAAGGAAGGCGTCGCACAGGATGAGGGCATTCGCGGCGACTCGACCGCCGAAGGCCTGGGCAAGTTGCGCCCGGCGTTCGCGAAGGACGGCAGCGTCACGGCCGGCAACGCGTCGCAGATTTCCGACGGCGCGGCGGCGATCATTGTCGCCAGCGAAGCCAAGGCGAAGGAGTGGGGGGTCACGCCGATGGCGCGGATCGTCGATTACTGCACCGCGGGCGTCGCGCCCAAGGACATTTTCGATGCCCCAACGCATGGCCTGCGCATGATCATGGAGCGCAACAAATTGACGCCGAAGGATGTCGATCTGTTCGAGATCAACGAGGCGTTCGCTGCGCAAGTGCTGACGAACATCACACAACTGGGCATTCCCGAGGACCGGCTGAACATTGCCGGCGGAGCGATCGCGATCGGCCATCCCATCGGCGGCTCCGGCGCGCGCGTGCTGACGACGCTGCTGCACCAGATGAAGCGGACGAACGCGAAGCGCGGCATCGCGAGTCTGTGCCTGGGCGGCGGCAACGCGGTGAGCATGCTGGTGGAGCGCGCGTAGCGCAACGAGAAACACGACAGCGAGCCGCGGCGTCTCGCCGTGCCGCCAGCGACGCTCGCGCATTCTTCACAGATATCGCCGTTACTACGATCTCACCCATGCCCATGACTCTCCGTCGCGGCACACCCGCTGACGCCGCCATCTGCGGGCGCATCTGCTTCGATGCGTTCACAACGATCTCGAAGCAGCACAACTTCCCGCCGGATTTTCCCAACCCTGAGGTGTGCGTCGGCTTCATGTCGATGATGCTGGCGCGGCCGGACGTGTTCTCGGTGATCGCCGAGCGCGATGGCAGTATCGTCGGCAGCAATTTCCTTTGGGAGAACAACGGTGCGATCGCAGGCGTGGGGCCGATCACCGTCGATCCCAATGGCGGCCAGAACACCGGCGTCGGCAAGAGCATGATGATCGCCGTCATCGAGCGCGCCCGGCAGCAGAAGTTCCCGGGCGTGCGACTTGTGCAGGCGGCGTTTCATTCGCGCTCGCTCAGTCTGTATGCCAAACTCGGATTCAACATCGTCGAGCCGCTGGCGTGCATGCAGGGCAAGCCCAGTGGCCAGAGAATCGCCGGCCGCAGCGTCCGGCCAGCAACCACGACCGACATCGAAGCCTGCAACACGCTGTGCTGGTCGGTGCATGGCCACACTCGCGTCGGCGATCTGCGCGATGGAATCACACATGGCTCGGCCGTCGTCGTGGAACACGACGGCCGCATCACCGGCTACACCTGCGGCATCGGGTTCTTCATGCACACCGTCGGCGAAACCAATGTTGACATGCGAGCGCTCATCGCCACTGCAAAGGGAATCACGGGCCCGGGGTTTCTGCTGCCGACGCGCAACACCGAACTGTTCCGCTGGTGCCTGTCGAATGGCCTGCGCGTCGTGCAGCCGCTGACGCTGATGGCATTGGGTCTGTATCAGGAGCCGCGCGGCGCGTTCCTGCCATCGATCCTGTACTGACCATTGGTCGCCGGCTCCAGAGCGTTGGCCATGTCGCATCGTGGTACCATGGCCGCCCGTCGCGCAACGGGGTTGCAGCGACATTCGAGAGAAAGTCTCCCATCATGCGGCAGAGCATCCGGTCGAAGATGATCGCGTGGATCGCGCTGCCCACGCTCCTGATCTACCTGCTGGTGGCGGCCGGGGCCTTGCTGTTCCTGCGACACGTCGAGGAGGATTACGCGCGCACGCGCATGACGCAGCAGGCCGCGAACTATGCGCGCCAGTTTGATCTCCTGCTGCGCGAAGCCGCGATGATCGCAGACACTTCCGCACGCCTGCTCGAGATCGAGCCCCAGCCTAGCGAAGAGAAGATCTACGAATTGCTCGCGTCGAACGTGAACAACGGGCGCTACGTGTACGGCTCGGCGTGCGCGTTCGAGCCCGGCTCGTACAAGACCGACGATTCGCTGTTCAGTCCGTACGTCTATCGCGGGTCCAATGGCCTTCAGCGAATGGATATCGATCGCAGCGTGTATGACTGGTACAGCGATCCCGCCTGGCAATGGTTCCGCAAGCCCAAGGAGCGACGAGCCGGCACGTGGACCGATCCGTACTTCGACGAGGGCGCGGGCAACGTGCTGATGGTCACCTATTCCGCGCCGTTCTTCCGCAACGGCGAATTCCGCGGTGTCGTCACCGTCGACATCCAGTTGCCGCAGTTGCAGCAGACGCTCGGCCGCGCGATCAATCCTGATCTCGACTTCGTCGTCCTCACCAGGGAAGGCCGGTTCGTCTACTCCCCCGAGACGCGCAGGATCATGACGCAGACCATCGACGACGCGCTGCAGGAGTACGGCCGGCCGGAGCTGGCGAAGGTCGTGCGGCAGGCGCTCGACGGGGGCGTGGCCGGCGTCGAGGATGTCGAGGGCTGGGACCAGCCGCAGCGGCAGTGGCTGTTCTATGCGCCGATCCCATCGACGCAATGGATGTTCCTGTCGCGCCTGCCGGAATCGGTGGTTCTGCGCGAGGCGCAGCGAAAAGCCCTGCTTCTGGGAGGAGCGCTGGCCACGACGCTGTGCCTGATGCTCCTGGCCATCTATTTCGTTTCTCGCCGAATCACCTCGCCGATTGCGCGGCTCAATGACAAGGTCCTGGAAATCGCGCATGGTGATCTGAACGCGCGCGTCCAGCAGATCAAAGGCGGCGACGAGGTCGCTGAACTCGGTCGCACCTTCAACAAGATGGCTGATGATCTGCAGGTGCACATCAAGCGCGTGGCCGAGCAGGAGGCGGCGCGGCAGCGCATGGACCACGAAATCGACCTGGCGCGCGACATCCAGGTGCGCCTGCTGCCGCAATCACCGCCGAAGATCGATGGATATGACATCGCGGGGTGGAGCCGGCCCGCGGAGAAGACCGGCGGCGACTACTTCGACTGGCAGCCTCTGCCCGATGGCCGCCTCGTGATCAGCATCGCTGACGCCACCGGCCACGGGATCGCGCCGGCGCTCGTCACCTCCGTGTGCCGCGCCTATTCTCGCGCCAGTTTTCCGACCGGCCAGGGGCTCGAGCAGCTGGTCGGCCGCATCAACGACCTTCTCGTGGAAGACCTTCAGAGCGAGCGGTTCGTGACCTTCGCGGTGGCAGTGCTCGACGCACGCACGCATTGCGTGCAACTGCTCTCGGCCGGACACGGCCCGCTCTTCTATCTGCACGCAGCGGGAAATCGGATCGAATCCCTTGATTCGCACGGCCTGCCGCTGGCGGTGGCGGCCAACAGCGCGTACGGACCGTTGCAGACGCTGGAGATGCAGGTGGGAGACATGCTGATCCTGATGACCGACGGCTTCTTCGAGTGGTTGGGGCCCAATGACAAGCAATTCGGCACGGCGCGGCTGGCGGAGGTGCTCAGGCAGGCGGCTGCGAGGCCTTCGGCCGAAATCATCCAGGCCGCCTACGACGCTGTTCTCGCGCATGCGGGCGGCTCGCCGCAGCAGGATGATCTGACGGCCGTGGTGATTCGGCGTGTGCGCTGAGCGACGGCCGCCGCATTATCATGCCGGCGCGTTCCTGACACGCACAGCCCGGAAGATGTCTCCGCGCCTTGGACCACTTTGGACCTGCCCTCAATGCGGCCACCGCTTCGTCGGCCGCAACATGTGGCACTCGTGCGTGAACGTTCCGATCAGCTCGCACTTTCGCGGCAAGCCGGAACTCAGGAAGGTCTTCGACAAGTATGCCGCGCTGGCGCGCCGCTGCGCGCGCACGCGCATCACGATCTACGCCCAGAAGAGCCGCATCGTGTTCCAGGCGCGGGCCCGCTACGCCGGCTGCATGGTGCGCAAGGATCATCTGGAAGGGGGCGTGTGGTTCAAGCGCCGCGTGGAACATCCGCGCTTTCATCGCATCCTGCACATCCCTCCGCACGATTACGCACACTACTTCCGGCTGCGCAGCGTGGACGATGTGGATGCGCACCTGGCGAAACTGTTGCGGGCCGCGTATCGCACGGGCATGCAGGAGCATCTGCGGCCGGCGCGACGATCGGCCGCCGTTCGACGAAAACGCACGAGCCGCTCGCCGAAGAAATCGGCGCGACACGGCGCCGTTTCGGCGCGTCGCTGATCTCCGATCGCCACTCGCCCCGCATGACAGGAGTTCACATGCCCCAGGCCCGCACGTCCGATCCCATGCAATGCCCGCGCTGCGAAACCGCCCTGCAGTACGTCGGCACGAAGAAATTCCACGAGGGCACCCGGGCCCTGTCGTTCTGGCTGGGCGACCTCGGCGAGTTGTTCACCAACCGCGAGCACTTCGACGTGTATGTCTGTCAGCGCTGCGGACGGGTGGAATTGTTCGTTGACGGCATCGGCGAGGAATTCCGGCCGCATTAGACTGCTCGGCGGAATCAGTTCCTGCACAGCCCCGAACCACCAAGGAGGACCAGCCATGTTCGCGAGGATGATGCGACATCGCGCCGCACTGCGTTTCACGATGACATGCGCCGGCCTGCTGCTGGCCTGCCGCCTGTGCGCGTGCCAGACCACCGGCTCAAAGCCGCCGCCGCCCAAACTCACCGATGCCGATGTCACGCGGATCCTCGATCAGGCCGTGGCCGCGGCGGCCGCGCAGCCGTCGCTGCTGCGCGTGAACACCGCCGGGGAGAAGCAGACGACGCGCATGCACATCATCGTGCTCAACCGCGGCATGCGGACCGAAGGCCGGCGCTCGATGGAGGACGCCTGGCACGGCTCGCTCTCGATCGCGACCATGAAGGCGTACACCGCCGTTGCTTTCAGCAGCAATCAGAACGCGCTGACCACGCGCACCATCGGCGCGCTCAGCCAGCCGGGCGGGCCGCTGTGGCAGATCGGCAACTCCAACAAGGGCTTCATGCAGCCGGGCCTGATCGAATTCCCCGGCGGCGTGCCGCTGTACAAGAATGGCGTGCTCGTGGGCGGCATCGGCGTCTCGGGCGATGGCGTGGATGAGGACGAAGCCGTGGCGCTCGCCGGCGCAAAGGGCTTCGAGGCGCCGGAAGCGATTCGCGTGGACAAGGTCTCGGGCGGCAGTGTGCCGTATGTGAAATAGTGTTGGTGCATCCTGCGCCGCGTGCGTGACGTCATCACTTCACGCGCTTCGCCACCGCCTGCCCGCCGCCCTGGAACAGCGTGAACGACTGGCCGTCGTCGGCAAAGAGCATCTTGACTTCGGTGTCGAATGAAGCGCGGAATTCGTTGCCGCCGTTGACGTCCGGCCCTTGCCACTGGATGGCGAACGCGCCTTGGCCTTCGCCCGAGGCCTGCAGCATGGCCTTGCCGGCGTCCTCCCAGATCTTCACGTCCATGCCGATCTGTTCCATGCGGTAGTTGCCGACGATCTTCGTCATGACGTCGGGCGTGATCGGCTCGTTCTTTGCGGCAACCTTCTCGATGCCCATGGCCGCCCGCGCGATCTCGTTGGCGATCCGTCCCGAAGGCAGCGGCTCGCCGTTGGAGATCACCGCGATGTGCACATCCTCTTCGGGCAGCCACATGAGCATGGAGTTGAATCCCATGATGCCGCCGCCATGGCGAATGCACCTGCGGCCCTCCCAGTCGTCGATGCCCAGCCCGAAGCCGTAATGAGTGTTCTCGCCGTCGAGCGTGATGAAGGGCGTGGTCATCATCTTGTACGACTCGGGCTTGACGACTTTGCCGCTGCTCAGTGCCATGGACCATTTCACGAGGTCCTCGCCGGTCGATATCAATGAACCGGCCGCATATGGCTGGCTCATGCCCAGCGGCTTGTCGTTCACGAGTTTGCCCTGCCGCATCGAGTAGCCCTGCGCGCGATTTTTCATCAACTCGCTGTTGGAGTCGTAACGCGTGCGCTCCAGTTTGAGCGGAGTGAAGAACTCCTCCTGAAGGTATTCGGCGTAGGTCTTGCCGCTTACCTTCTCGATGATCATGCCCAGCATGTAGTACGCGGTGTTGTTGTAGGCCCACTTCTCGCCCGGCTTGAAATCGAAGGGCTTGTCCTTCACCAACGCGAGCATCTGCTCGTGCGTGAGTTCGAGTGGCTGCACCTTCACCCACTCCTCGCCGATGTCGGTGTAACTCGGAATGCCCGAACTGTGGTTGAGCAGGTTGTAGATGGTGACCGTGTTGCCCTGCGTGGGGAACTCCGGAATGTACTTGGCCAGATCATCGGTGAGACTGATCTTGCCCTGCTCGACGAGGCGCATGATCGCCGCCGCGGTGTACTGCTTGGTCACCGAACCGATGCGGAACATCGTGTCCTTGTCGGCGGGCACGCCGAACTCGGCGTCGGCCAGGCCATAGCCCTTGGCCACGATCACCTGCCCCTTGCGCGCCACGCCGATGGAAAGGCCGACGGCGCTGGGTCTGGTGAGATAGTCGGCCGCGATCGCGTCAACCTTGGACAGCACCTCGGCGTCCGATGGCGGCGCGGCGTTCGCGAGCGATGACACTGCAAGCAGAACGATGAAGCCAACGATGGCGCGCAAGCGCGAAGGCAGGTGCATGACAGCGATCTCCTGTTGCGTTCGACGTACTTGGGAATGCACGAGCGGCAGTTTCGCACGCCGAAGCGCCAAGACGCAAGCCCAACTGGCGGCGCGCATCGGGACGGCATGCACTTCTACGTCGCGGCGCTGCAGCGTTTCAACTTTTTGACCTCTGGCGAATCTATTTCTTCTGCGTCGCAGCCCGCCAGCCCGTGGGCACGTAATGCCGCACCATCGCGCCGGAGGTCATGCGGATGTCATCCACCACGAAATAGCACTGCGGGTCGAGGCCGCGCGCGATCTGGGCCACGTGCATCGCCGCCTTGCGCGGCACCTCGATAAACAGCAGTTCCACGTGGCCATCGCGTCCGCGGCCGTCGATCTCGGTCACGCGCCAGCCCTTGTCGCGCAATTGCGCCGCGATCTCGCGGCCCTTGCGGCTGAAGATGCGCACGACCTGCTCGCCGAAGGCGATGCGCTGCTCGACCGTGATGCCCACCCATGAGCCTGTTGCCGCGCCGACAGCGTACGCGATCGCGTACGCCGGTATGTTGAGGTTGGCGATCACGCGTGACACCACCATGACCCACACCAGGACCTCGCAGAACCCCAGGCACCACGCGAGGTTCTTGCGGCCGTTGACCACGCACACGGTTCGCAACGTGCCCAGCGACACATCGCAGATGCGGGCGAGAATGATGAGCAGACAGTTGCCGAGGACGATCCAGGTCATGAGCGGCTTTCCTTCGCGAGACGATCGGTGGAAAGTCGGGATCGTATGCATCAACTCCAACGCATGGCCATGCGGGGGCTTTGCGCTTCGTCAATGAAACAGCCCGTCGAGAAGTTCAACCACGCCCTGGCCCTGCGTCGCGATCGTCTCGAAAATCGCCCGGCCGGTGGCGACATCGCGCAACTCGCGCACGAGTTTGTTCTCGCCGGGGAAGTCGGCCTTGTTCACTACAAATACGTCGGCGATCTCGAGGATGCCTGCCTTGTCCATCTGCACCGCATCGCCCATGCCCGGCACAACCACCACCGCCGTGCGATCGACGAAATTGCGGATCGCGACGTCGTTCTGCCCCGCACCGACGGTTTCGATCATGAGTTTGTCGAAGCCGGCCGCGCCGATCAGGTCGATGATCGCTGGCAGCGTCGAGTAATCCTCGCCGACGATCGCCAGCGAGCGATAGAAGACGTTTTCGTCCACGCTGTTGAAATCGACGCGCAAGCGATCGCCCAGCAGCGCACCGGAGGTGATGGGCGACATCGGATCGAACGCGACGACGGCCATTTTCCACCCGCGGCGGACGGACTCAGCGCACATCGACGCCGTCAGCGTGCTCTTGCCGGCCCCCGGCGCGCCGGTGATGCCGACAACCTGTGCAGGGCGCTTCGCGGCTCCGGCAGACTTGCTCGAGCCGGTCTGTCGCGATCCTCGTGCGCCTCCGTTTGCGCCCGGCGCTGCATGCGCGAGACTGATCTCGCGCGCCAACCGTGCCGTCGCATTCGCATTCTTCGAATCCAGCGCCGCGTACGGCTTCACCGAAGCGCGCACGCTGTCCACGATCTGCTCCATGCTCGTGCCGGTGTGGAAGACCTTGTTCACGCCGGCCTTGATCAACGTCTGCACATCTTCCTGCGGAATGATGCCCCCGACGTTGACGATCATGTCCGCGCGGCCGACCTTGCGACATTCGTCCAGCAAGCGCGGCACCAGCACCAGGTGGCTGTTGCTCATCATGCTGCAGGCGATGCAATCGGCGTCTTCATCCCGGGCCGAAATCGCCAAACTGCGCGGCGTCTGCCACAGGCCGCTGTAGATGACGTGCACGCCGCTGTCGCGCATGGCCCGCGCGATGAGTTTCACGCCGCGATCGTGCCCGTCCAGCCCCATCTTGCCCAGCAGCACGCGCGGCCGATGCGGCAGATCGGCGCAGCGATCCTGCTTGGCGATGGAGGTCGTCGGATCAGTCGTCGGCGTCGGCATGCGCGTGGGGGGACCAGGGGCGTCATGATAGCCAACTCGCCTGCGAATCCGGCAGCGGCGCACGCGCTGCGATCATCAGGTCACACCCGCGGCGGCAAGCGTTTCTATACTCTCGGCCATGCCCGCTGCCGCCGCTGTTTCGAGTTCGCCGCACGCGTCCGATCCCGTCGCGCTGCTCGAGCGCGCCCTGCAGACCGGCATCGTCGCAGCCCTGGGTGAGAGCTTCCGCGACGCCGACCCCGTCATCAAACCCAGCCAGAATCCGCAGTTCGGCGACTTCCAGGCCAACGGCGCGATGGCCCTCGCCAAACAGGCGGGCCTCAAGCCGCGCGATCTCGCGCAGAAGATCGTGGATGGCGCGGCGACCGAACTCAAGGCCATCGCTGACAAGGTCGAGATCGCCGGCCCAGGCTTCATCAACGTCCGCCTCAAGGGCGAAGCGCTTGCCTCCGCGCTGCATGCGATGGCCGAGGCGCCGCGCAACGCGCTTGGCGTCGAGCCCGATGCCGACACGCACAACGTCGTCGTCGATCTCTGCGGCGTCAACGTCGCCAAGCAGATGCACGTCGGGCACCTCCGCGCCACGATCATCGGTGATGCCCTGGCCCGCGTCTTCGAGCGCCTCGGCCGCAACGTCTTTCGCCAGAACCATCTCGGCGACTGGGGCCTGCCCATCGCGATGGTGCTTCACCACCTGCGCCTGAACAAGGTCGATCTCGATCGCCTCGAGATCGCTGACCTCGACCGCGCCTATCGCGAAGCCCAGAAGCACGATGATCCCGCCTCGCTCGAAGGCGCCAAGCAGACCCTCGTCAAACTGCAGAACGGCGACGCCGACCTGCTGCGCGACTGGCACAAACTCATCGACTGCACCATGCGCTCCGTGTACCAGGCGCTGGAGATGCTCAACGTGCATCTCAGCGAAGACAGCAACCGCGGCGAGTCGTTCTATCGCGATCGCCTGGCGGGCGTGGTCGACGCGTTCGTTCGCAGCGGCCTGGCGAAGGAAGACAAGGGCGCGATCGTCGTGCCCTTCACGGATCGCGAGCGGCCGCTCTTGATCCGCAAATCCGATGGCGGCTACCTGTACTCCACCACCGACCTCGCGGCCGTGCGCTATCGCGTGCAGGAACTTGGAGCCGATCGCGTCGTCTACGTCGTCGATGCCCGGCAGCGCGATCACTTCAAGGATGTCTTCGACGCGGCCCGCCTCATCGGCTGGACCAAACTGCCCGACAGCACCGACGCCGAGGTGCGCCACATCGGCTTCGGCATGGTGCTGGGCGAGGACAAGACGCCTCTCAAGACGCGCTCGGGCGAGAACGTCACGCTCAAGAGCCTGCTCGATGAAGCCATCGCCCGCGGCACCGCGGAGGTGCTCAAGCGGGCCGAGGATCCGCTCGCACCCACGCACGGCCTGCCTCGCAGCGAGCTCCAAGCCATCGGCCGGGCCGTCGGCATCGGCGCGGTGAAGTACGCCGATCTCACCAACGACCTGGTACGCGATTACATCTTCAGCCTCGATCGCATGATCGCCTTCGAAGGCAACACCGGGCCGTACATCCAGTATGCCCACGCGCGGATCTGCTCGATCTTCGCCAAGGCGGGCATCGGCATGGGCGCGGCGCGCGGTGAGTTGCGGGTTTCCGAACCCGCCGAGCGCACACTCGCGCTTGCGCTGCTGCGCTACGGGGGGGTTGTGCACGACGTCGCGCGATCGCTGGAGCCGCATCGACTGTGCACGTACCTGTTCGATCTCGCCAACACCTTCAGCGCGTTCTATCAGGAATGCCCGGTCCTGAAGGCCGAGGACGCGGCCACGCGCGATTCGCGCCTGCGGCTGTGCGACCTCGCGCGCCGCGTCCTCGCTGACGGCCTGAACCTGCTGGGCATCGAAGCGCCGCAGCGCATGTGATCAAGCCCCCGGGCCACATGGGCATTGCGGGCGCTGGGTTTCGCCGCGCCGGAATCAATAGAATCGCGAGCATGGCCAAGCCCTCTCCTCGGCAACCCGCTCGCACCGCAGCGCCGCAGATCGTCGCGTCGCCCATTCCCGCCGGGCTGAGGCTCTTGGGCGCGTCGTGCCTGCTGGTCGCGATCGCCGCGGCGTTCGTGCTCGCGCTCGATCACTTCGCGATCGCCACGCCGCCGGGCTGCGGCCCGCAGTCAGGCTGCGATCGCGCCACGCGCAGCATCTGGGGCACGATTCCCGGCATCGACTGGCCCACGAGTCTTGCCGGCGTCGCGTATTTCACCGCGCTCCTGGTCGCGTGGCTCGCCTCGCCGCGCGCCATCCATCCGCTGATGCGCATCACGGTCTGGGCCGGCGTGATCGGCTCACTGCTGCTCACGGGCGTGATGCTGCGACACGGCTACCTGTGCAAGTACTGCCTCGCCACGCACGTTGCCAACATCGCCTTTCTGGGCGTGATGGAACTGGCTGTGCGACGAAGCGCCCCAGCCGTTCCGGGCCTCGCGCCGATTGCCGCAGGCGCGCTGGCATTCGTCATCGCCACCGCGGCGCTCGCCGTCGCGCATCAGCAGACGACCGCGCGGCGGCTGGCGCGCTCCGAAGCCGAACTGCGCTCCTCCACCGACGAAATCGCGCGCCGCTCAGCCGCATCACGACCTGCATCCGCCACGACACAGACATCGTCCACGCAGGCCGCCGTCGTCGGCCCGACCCCGCCGAACGCCGCCGAGATGGGCCCGCCCGCGCCCGGCTCCTCGGGCGCTTCCATCACTGCCACCGCCGTGCCCTCGGAGCGAAAGCCCTTCACAGGACGCTGGCGCCTCGGCCCGGAGAACGCCCCCATCCGCATCGTCATGTTCATGGACTACCAGTGCGAAGACTGCCAGATGATGGAGTCGCAGGCCGCCGCGCTGCTCACACGCCGCAGCGATGTCTCGCTCAGCGTCAAGCACTTCCCCATGTGCGCCGACTGCAACCGGAATGTCGGCGGCAGCAACATGCATCCCAACGCCTGCTGGGCCGCACGCGCCGCCGAAACCGCCGGCATCCTCAAGGGCAACGACGCCTTCTGGCAGATGCACAACTGGCTCTTCCAGCGGCACGGCTCGTTCACCGACGTCGACTTCCCGCCCGCGCTCCAGCAGCTCGGCTACGACCCCAACCAGTTCATCCAGACGATGATGTCGAACGTCACGCTGCAGAACGTCCTGGCCGACATCGATGAAGGCGCATCGCTCGGCCTGCATTTCACGCCGCTGATCTTCATCAACGGCGTGGAACTGCGTGGCTTCATCGGTAACCCGGGCGCGCTCACGCGCGCGGTCGATGACCTCGCTGCCCGCAACCTCCCGCCCGGCACCGCACTCAACGATCAACCCGTCCGCGCCGCCGACAAGTACATCGAAGACTGGCGTGCCCAGCCGCAGCGGCCCGTG
>Ga0111539_10000253_pt1 | contig 64123 bp, 53 predicted proteins | sample RhiMethybrSRZTD1_FD_79667 | JGI IMG/M metagenome (GOLD analysis project Ga0111539, IMG submission 79667) | Populus rhizosphere microbial communities from Tennessee, USA - Rhizosphere MetaG P. TD hybrid SRZTD1 (version 2) (version 2) | ecosystem: Host-associated > Plants > Roots > Rhizosphere >...
CAGCGCCTGGGGATCGGCGTTGCCGATGTCTTCGGACGCAAAGCGCACGAGCCGGCGGGCGATATAGAGCGGATCTTCGCCGGCTTCGAGCATGCGCGCGATCCAGTACACAGCAGCATCCGGATCGCTGTTGCGCATCGATTTGTGCAGTGCCGAGATCAGGTTGTAGTGCTCCTCGCCGCCCTTGTCGTAGAGCAGCGCGCGCCGCTGAATCGACTGCTCGAGCTGAGGCAGATCGAGCCGACGGATGCAGGTCGCGGGATCCATCGGCGCCGCGGCGACGGAGAACTCGAGCAGATTGAGCGCGGCGCGGGCGTCGCCGTTGGCGAACCGTGCGATCGCTGCGATCGCTTCGCCTGACACATTGAGCGCGGTGGCGCCGAGGCCCCGCTCGCGGTCGGCGAGCGCACGCCGCAGGATCGACTGGATTTCCTCGATGCCGAGCGGCTGCAGGACGAACACTTTCGAACGCGACAACAGCGCGGCGTTCACCTCGAACGACGGGTTTTCCGTCGTCGCGCCGATCAGGACGATGTCGCCGGCTTCGACACGTGGCAAAAACGCGTCCTGCTGCGCTTTGTTGAAGCGATGGATTTCGTCGACGAACACGATCGTTCGCCGGCCGCTGCGGCGGCGGCGGTCCTGCGCCGTGGCCATCACCTCTTTGATTTCCTTGATTCCGGCGAGGACGGCGCTGAAGGGGACGAAATGCGCGTCGGTGATTTCCGCAATGACACGCGCCAGGGTGGTTTTCCCGGTTCCCGGCGGTCCCCACAGGATGATCGACTGCAGCAGATCGCGCTCGATGGCTTCGCGCAGCGGACGTCCGGGGCCGAGGATCACGTCCTGACCGACGATTTCGTCGAGCGTGCGCGGCCGCATCCGCTCGGCGAGCGGTGTTCCCGGCGCCGCAGCGCCTGTCTCGCCGACGCCGCGAACAGGCGAAGGCGGATCGTCATCGAATAAGGATTCGGAGCTCACGGGTTCATCCGCTGGTTCCGCGCGGTGTAGATCAACACTGCGGCGGCGACGGCCACGTTGAGTGATTCAACCGTAGTCGCCATCGGAATCGAGACGCGCGCGTCGCAGCGCGCGACGAGCTCGTCGGCCAGCCCAGGGCCCTCTCCGCCGACGAACAGGCCGACCCTGCCGCGCCAGTCGACGGCCTCGGGGCTCTGGCCGCCACGAGGGACCGCAGCAATCGTCCGCAGGCCCGGCTCTGTCATGCAGTTCATCACCGCGTCTGCTGTCATGCCGGCGACCGTCGGCAGACGCAGCGCGCTCCCCATACTGCCGCGCAGCGCCTTCCAGGAAAAGGGGCTTGCCGACGAGCCGCAGACGAAGGCGCCGGTGGCGCCGCCGGCTTCAGCGACACGGATCAGGGCGCCGACGTTACCCGGATCCTGAACGTCGACCGCGGTGACCACGAACGCGTGCGGATGGTCGCAGATGATCGACGGTGCGGTGACCTTCCGCCGCACGATCGCCGCGATTCCGGAGGGTGTCTTGACGGGACTGAGCGCGGCAAACACTTTGTCGTCAGCCGTGACAACGTCAATCGCCGACGCTTCGAGCCGGCGGGCGAGCGGTTTCTCCTCGCGCACGGTCCCGAGCTGTGAAGCCGCAACCACGAGCAACTCGAACACGGCACCGGCGGCGTGTGCCGCACTGACCAGATGCGAGCCGTCGAGGAGCACGCGCTCGCCCGTGGGATCGGGATCGTCCGCGAGCGCGCGGAAGGTGCGGACGATCGGATTGTGGCGGCTCGTGATGTTCTTCACCTTCGACGGCTATGTTACAGTCGGTTTCACATGAAGGACCGGATCCTGAAGCGCTTCAACGACGAAATTGCCGCGCTCGAGCGTGAGCTGAAAGTCGATTTGCCGAAGGAGATCCAGCGCGCACGCGAGCTCGGCGATCTGCGGGAGAACGCCGAATACAAGGCCGCCAAGGAGCGTCAGGAAATCGTCAACGCCCGCATCGCCATGCTGAAGAAGCGCGTGGGCGAGATTTCACTGCTCAACCTCGATCGCATCCCGCACGACCGCGCCGGCTTCGGCTCGACGGTGCACCTGCGCGATCAGAACGGCGACACGATCATCTATCAGCTCGTCATGCCCGAAGAGTCGGACTTCGACAAGGGCATGATTTCCACCTCCTCGCCGATCGGCCGTGCCATTCTGAACAAGGAAGAAGGCGACGCGGTGAAAGTGACGACGCCGAACGGCGTGCGGACGTTTGAAGTCATCAAGGTTCTCACTATCCACGACGAGTGAGCCCATACTCGCCAGAGCGTCGCACGGCACTTGTTCTCTGCGGTACCGGCGCCCACGGCGCCTACCACGCCGGTGTGTTGCGAGCGTTGCAGGAAGCCGGCGTCAAGATCGACGTCATGGCTGGGCAGGGGATCGGCGCCGGCGGTGCCGCTCTGGCCGCGATCGGCGGTGGCAGCCGGCTGTGGGAGGAAACGGGCGTCTGGCGCTCGGCCCCCGTCAAGACGCTCTACGCATGGAAGCGATCGGTCATGGTCGCGCCCGCCATCGTCGTTGCTCTCACCGCTCTCTTCTTTGTCACGCTCATGGCGGTTGCCGCCGGCTGGATGATGCCGCGGTGGTGGACGGCAGTGCTGGTGACGCTGCCCGCCCTCGCCGTCGCCGCGTGTATCGCCTTCATCAAGCGCGCGTCGGCGGCGGCGCGCCGTGCGACGGGGACGTGGTGGTGGCGGTTCTTTGGCGCGCCCGTGGACGCGGAGCCGGCGCAGGACCTGTTCGCGACCGTCATCTGGGAGTTGATTCGTGGCGCGGCGCCGGCGGGGCGTCCCGCGCGTGCGGCACTCGGCCGCCGCTACGCGGAGGTGCTGCTCGAGAACCTCGGACAGCCCGGGTTTGCGGAGCTGGTGCTGGTGGCGACGGACGTGGACGCGCGTCGCGACGTCGTCGCGGCACTGCTGCGGGAGCCGTATTGTGCGGAGTTCCTGGCCGCGCGCCCCGGCCGTGACCGGCAGTCCGAGGTGCTCGACCTTGCCGGCGTCAGCCGCGATCACGCCATCGACGTGGTTGCCGCCGCGCTGACCCCACCGCTCATCGCCGATCCTGCGGTCGTGACCTTTGCCGCCGACAGCTTCTGGCGCGGCGAAACACATCGCATGTGCGATCGGGTGGCGTCGCTGAACCGGCTGCTGGAGGAGGTGGCGGCGGCCGGCGCGACACAGGCAATCGTCGTCAGCGCGACGGCACCGGCATCAGCGCCGCACATGCTGCGGGTTCCGCGCATGGATCTGCGCAGCCGGCTCGGTGAATACCAGGTCACGGCTGAAGCTGCGGCGCTGCGCGACGCGCTCGAAATGGCGCGGCTGCGGTTCGACTCGGTCTACGTGGTCAGTCCCGCCCACAATCCCGTCGGGCCGTTCGACGTCAACGGAGCGTATGATGAGGCCTCCGATCGTCGGCAGGATTTGAGCGAGCTGATGGCCCGCGCCTACGAGGACGCCTACCGGCAGTTCATCGAGCCTGTCGTCGGGGCGAGCGGCGACCAGCTCGTGCACGCGGAGCCCGGTCCCGACGACACGCGTGTGCGTTCGGGAACGGACCGTCTCTTCGGAGCATCGTAGTTAATTTTCCTCATGCCCCTCACCAGGTTCGAGCAGGTGAGGTAAAGCCTCCCCCTCGCCCGTGGCGAGCAGCCCCGCGCGTGCGTAGGTGAACAGCTTGTCGCGCGTGTCAGCGATATCGAGATTCCTCATCGTCAGCTGCCCGATGCGATCCTTCGGCGTGAAGACCGACGCACCCTTTTCCATCGTCAGCCGCTCGGGCTTGTACGTGAGGTTCGGGCTGCTCGTGTTGAGAATTGAGTAGTCATTGCCGCGGCGCAGCTCGAGCACGACTTCGCCGGTGACCGCCTTCGCCACCCAGCGCTGCGCCTGCTCGCGCAGCATCAGGGCCTGTGGGTCGAACCATCGGCCTTGGTAGAGCAGACGGCCGAGGCGACGGCCGTTGTCGCGGTACTGTTCGATTGTGTCCTCGTTGTGGATACCGGTGACCAGCCGCTCGTAGCCGATGAAGAGCAGCGCCATGCCGGGCGCTTCGTAGATACCGCGGCTCTTCGCTTCAATGATGCGGTTCTCGATCTGGTCGCTCATGCCGAGACCGTGACGGCCGCCGATGCGGTTCGCTTCGAGCATCAGTTCGACAGCGTCGCGGAACGTCTGCCCGTTGAGCGCGACCGGTGTGCCCTGTTCAAAGGTGACGCTCACTTCCTCCGGCTTGACGGATACGTTCTCGCGCCACGACGCGGCACCCATGATCGGCTCGACGATCTTGATGCCGGTGTTGAGGTGCTCGAGGTCCTTGGCTTCGTGTGTGGCACCGAGCATGTTCGAATCGGTGGAGTAGGCCTTCTCCGTACTCATCTTGTACTTGAGCCCGTTCCGCTCCATGTATTCGGACATCTCGCGGCGTCCGCCGAGCTCGTCGATGAACGCCTGGTCGAGCCAGGGTTTATAGATTCGCAGCGACGGGTTGGCCAGCAGCCCGTATCGGTAAAAGCGTTCGATGTCGTTGCCCTTGAATGTGCTGCCGTCACCCCAGATGTTGACCTCGTCCCCTTTCATCGCCAGGACGAGCATCGTGCCGGTTACGGCGCGACCCAACGGGGTCGTATTGAAATAGGGCACGCCGGCGGTGGTGATGTGGAAGGCGCCGCACTGCAGCGCCGCGACGCCTTCGGCGACGAGCGGCGCGCGGCAGTCGATCAGGCGTGCCAGTTCGGCGCCGTACTGGCGCGCCTTCTCCGGGATCGCGTCGTAGTCCGATTCGTCAGGCTGCCCGAGATTCGCTGTGTAGGCGTACGGTATCGCGCCTTTGCTGCGCATCCAGTGCAGCGCTGCGCTGGTGTCAAGACCGCCGGAAAATGCAATGCCCACCCGTTCGCCGACAGGAACGCGCTCGAGAATTGTCGCCATTCGAATTCCGATCATATGCATGAAAGGAACTTCCGCCTAAAGGCGGAAGAAGAAGCCGATAGAATCGACAGGTATGTTTCTCGCGAATTTCGGACTGCCGATCGTATTGATGCTGCTCGCGGTCGCCGTTGTTGGATTCCCCGTGCTCGTACAGAGTGACAAGCCGCCGGCTGGATCCGGCATGAATCCGCTGGTGGCGCCGTGGCGTGGTGCGTACGGAGGCGTCCCGCCCTGGGATCACGTCCGCCCGGAACACTTTCCTGACGCGTTCACCACCGCGTTGGCCGAAGAGCGTGCCGACGTGGAGAAAATTGCGTCCAGCGCGGACGCACCGACGTTTCAGAACACGATCGAAGCGCTCGAACGAAGCGGCCGCACGCGTGATCGTGTGGCGCGATTATTCGCGGTGGCGACCGAGAACATCACCAACCCGCAATTTCAGGCACTGGAACGGGAGTGGGAGCCGAAGCTGACCGCGGCGAGCGATGCAATCTTCATGAACGCCGCGCTGTTCAAACGGATCGATGCGGTTCACAGCAGTCTGACAGCCGCGCCGCTCGCCGCTGAGCAGAAGCGGCTCACCGAACGGCTCCACGATTTGTTCGTCAGGCGGGGCGCTCGCCTCAGCCCTCCGCGCAAAGAGCAGCTCTCGACGATCAACCAGGAATTGGCCTCGCTGTTTGCCGAGTTCCGGCACAAGGTGCTCGCGGACGAGGACGCGTGGACCGTGCTCGAAAGCGAAGCTGATCTTGCGGGCCTGCCACCGTCGCTCGTTGCCAGCGCGCAGAATGCGGCCACGGATCGCAGGCTGGGCGGTAAGTGGGTCATCGTCAACACCCGCTCCAGCGTCGATCCCTTTCTGACGTTCTCGTCGCGGCGCGATCTGCGCGAGCGGGTCTGGAAGAGGTTCAAGCGCCGCGGCGACAACGGCGATCGCAGCGACACCAAGACGACGATTGCCCGGATCGTCAAACTACGCGCAGACCGCGCCCGGCTCCTTGGATTCGCGTCACACGCTCAGTGGCGCATGGCCGACACGATGGCGAAGGAGCCGAAGGCGGCGCAGGCGCTGATGATGCAAGTCTGGCCTGCAGCGGTCGCGCGCGTGCGCGAGGAAGTCGCGGACATGCAGACGATCGCTGCCAGCGAGCAAGGTCCGGCCACGATCGAGCCGTGGGACTACCTCTATTACGCCGAGAAGGTTCGACGAGAAAGGTATGACCTGGATCAGGGCGAGCTGAAGTCGTATCTATCGCTCAGCAACATGATCGCGGCCGCGCTCTGGGCCGCCGAACGGCGCTACGAGATTTCCTTCACCGAGATTACGGGCAAGGTTCCGGTCTTCCATCCGGACGTGCAGGTGTGGGAGGTGAAGGACGTGCCGTCCGGGGCGCATCGCGGGCTTTTCTATTTCGACAGCTTCGCGCGGCCTGGCAAGCGCTCCGGTGCCTGGGCGATGAGCTATCGGACGCAGCACAAGCTGGACGGAACCGTCACGCCGATCGCGTCCAATAACAACAACTTCGTCAAAGGCCCGCCCGGCGAACCGACGCTGATTTCGCTCGACGATGCGGAGACGCTGTTCCATGAGTTCGGGCACGCGCTGCATGGGCTGCTGCAGGACATCACCTATCCGGGCCTTGCCACGACACCGCGCGATTTCGTCGAGTATCCGTCGCAGGTCAACGAAAACTGGGTGTTGACACGCGACGTGCTCGATCGCTTTGCGAAGCACTATAAGACGGGTCAGCCGATGCCGACGGCGCTTGTCGAGAAAGTCGAGCGCGCGCGCAAGTTCAACCAGGGGTACGCGACGGTCGAGTACCTGGCGGATGCGATCCTCGACATGGATCTGCACACGCGTCCCGACGGTGCGTTCGATCCGGCGGCGTTCGAGCGCGAGGGCCTGGCACGGATCGGTATGCCGCGCGAAATCGCGCTGCGCCATCGGCTGCCACAGTTCGATCACCTGTTCGGCAGCGACAGCTATTCAGCCGGTTACTACAGCTATCTGTGGTCGGATGTGATGGCTGCAGACACGTGGAAGGCGTTTCTGGAAGCGAGCGGGCCGTGGGACAAAGGAGTCGCACACCGGTTCCGCACGATCATTCTCGCGGAAGGAGACTCCACCGATCGCGCCGCTGCCTATCGTCGCTTCCGGGGCCGCAACCCGGATGTGAAGGCGCTCTTCGAGAATCGAGGATTTCCGGTGAAATAGCAACCCAGGCCACCCACCGAAGCTACAATCCGGGCATGTTGATGATCCGACGCCTGATCACGCTTGCCCTGATCCTGCTGGTTGCCGCGCCTGCCATTGCGCAGACGCGCCGCACCGACCACTGGGTGGCCACATGGGCGACGGCGCTCGTCCAACGTGCGCAGCCCGCCGCGGGCGCAGGCAACCGGGGGCCTGGGCCCGGTGGTGGCCCGGCTGCTACGGCGCCGGCTCAGCCCCCGGCAGCGGCGCCTGCTTCTTCCGCAGCGCCTGCGCCGTCCACCGCGCCTCCACCGGCCCGTCAGGGTGGTCCCGGCGGTCAGGCCGCGGTGACCGTCAATAACCAGACGGTCCGGCAGGTCATTCATACGAGTATTGGCGGCAGCCGCGTTCGCGTCGTCCTGAGCAATGCGTTTGGGACGGCGCCCATCCAGATTGGCGCGGCGCATGTCGCCCTGCGCGACAAGGACGCGGCGATCGCGGCGGGAGCGGCGAAGCCGCTGATGTTCAATGGACAGAGGACCGGGACGATCCTGGCCGGCGCGACGCTCGTCAGCGACCCTGTCGAACTGAACGTGCCGCCGCTTTCCGACCTCGTGGTCGATCTGTTCCTCCCGGGCGACCTCGGCGTCGGCCCGTCGCCCGTCACCACGCACAATGGTGCCAGCCAGACCAACTACTTGTCGGAAACCGGCGACCATTCCGGAACGGCGGCGCTTCCCGTGGCGGGACGCACGAATGCGTGGTTCCTGCTCGCGCGCGTTGAAGTCGCCGCGCCGGCGAACACCGTCGCGATCGTCGCCTTTGGCGACTCCATCACCGACGGCGCGCGGTCGACGCCGGATATCAACGCCCGCTGGCCGGACGTCCTGGCGCGACGGCTGGCAGCGAGGCGCGGACCTGCGGCCGCGGTGCTGAACGCCGGCATCAGCGGGAATCGGGTGCTCGGCGACGGCGCGGGAATAAGCGCGCTGGCCCGCTTCGACAAGGACGTGCTGATGCAGACTGGTGTCACGCACGTGATCGTGCTCGAAGGCATCAACGACATCGGCGTGGCCCGCAACAATCCGACGCCGACCGCCGATGACCTCATTGCCGGCCACAAACAGCTGATCGACCGGGCGCATGCACGCGGGCTGAAGATCTACGGCGCGACCGTGACGCCGTTCGAAGGCGCCGCCTATTACACGCCGGAGGGCGAGGCCAAACGGACTGCGCTGAACGAGTGGATCCGCACCAGCAAGGCGTACGACGGCGTCATCGATTTCGACAAGGCGACGCGCGATCCGAATGCGCCGACGAAGTTCCTGCCCGCCTACGATTCCGGCGACCACCTGCATCCCGGTGATGCCGGCTACAAGGCGATGGGCGAAGCGATCGACCTGGCGCTGTTTGCATCGAACAACTGAGGACACCATGAAAGTGCCGACCGCCGTATTCGTCGTCGCCCTGCTTGCCGGCCCGGCAACCGTCGCACCTGCCGCAACGGTTGACGGCGCCACGATTCACTGGACGTCGCAGGGCAGCGGACGGCAGACGCTGATCCTGGTACATGGCTGGACCTGCGACGACTCGTCCTGGCGCGAGCAGGTGCCTGCGTTGTCGAAGTCCTACCGCGTCATCACGCTGGATCTGCCAGGCCACGGCAAGAGCGGCATGCCGAAGGGTCCGTTCACGATGGAGCTCTTCGGCCGTGCCGTCGAAGCGGTCCGGGCGGAAGCAAAGGTCGATAAAGCGGTTCTCATCGGGCACAGCATGGGAACGCCGGTCATTCGCAAGTACGCACTGATGTATCCGAATCGCGTCGCGGCCCTGGTGCTCGTGGACGGTCTCGTGCAGATACCCGCCAACGGCGTCCAGCCCGGTCAGCCCGGCCGGGGCCCGATTCCGGTCGTGAACGCTGCGGCGCGCGAAAACATGGTCAAAGGTATGTTCGGACCCGCGACAACGCCTGCGCTGCAACAGCACATCCTGAAGATGATGATGGGGACCTCCGAAGCGACCGCCTCGGGCGCGATGTCGGCGACGTGGGATCAGTCTCAGTGGTCGGAGCAGAAGATCACTGTTCCGGTGCTCGCCGTTTACGCCGGAACGCGGCCGCTGGCGACCGAGCAGGCCGTCAAAACGCTCTACCCGAATGCCGAATACCACACAGTTCCCGAGACGGCACACTTCCTCATGATGGAGAAGCCGGCCGAGTTCAATCGCCTGGTCGCGATGTTCGTCGAGAAGCTCCGATAATGCGCCTATGAGGCGTGAGAAAAAGGGACGAAATCATTCAAAAACCTCAAATTAGCAAACAGTTGACGTTCTTAACGATCTGTTTGCCGCGTGTTAATCACCCTGCCGAGCCCACCCGGAATAATGCTCGGCATGCATTGCACCAAGCGCCTTTTCGTTGCCGCCGCCCTGCTGTTCGTCGCCATGCCTGTGTTCGCCCAGACCGCGACCAACCAGGCTCAGCTGCGTCTCATCGTCGTTGACCAGACCGGAGCCGGCATCCCGGCCGCCACGGTAACGGTCAAGCCGGCCACTGGTGAGCCGGTCGTGTTCGTCTCCGATGAGCACGGCGTCGCGGCCGCACCGGCGATGACTCCTGGCGCGGTCACCGTGCAGGTCGAGTTTCCCGGCTTCATGCCGTTCGATGCGCCGCTGACGCTCAAGCGCGGCGCCATGACCGAAACGGTGACGCTGAAGATCGAAGGGTTCAAGGAAGAGGTCGAGGTCAGCCAGGCGGCTGAGCCCGAGGCCGCGAAGAAGGCGTCCACGACGACGCTTACGCAGGAAGAGATCGATGCCCTGCCGGACGACCCCGAAGAGCTCGCCGCGGCGCTCGACGCACTCGCGGGTCCCGGCGGCGCGACGTTCTTCATGAACGGGTTCAGTGGCGGCCGATTGCCGAATCGCGATCAGATTCGCTCCATCCGTATCCGCCAGAACAACTACGCGGCCGACAATCACGACGCCGGTCGGGCGCAGATCGAGATCGTGACGAAGCCGAACGCCACCTGGGCGGGCAATGCCAGCGTGACCTTCGGCGGCGACGCGTTCAACGCCCGGCAGCCGCAGCAGCTCGTGGAAACGCCATCGCAGGAGCGGAACCTCCAGTTCGGCCTGCGCGGACCGATCGTCGCCGGAAAGACCTCGTTCAGCTTCACCGGCAACGGCCAGTCGCGCTACCTCTCGAATCCGATCATCGCCGTGGATCCCTCGGGCGCGCGGATCAACGACGCCGTTCGCTCGACCAACGATCAGTCCGGGTTCACGCTCAGCGTCGAGCATACGCTGACGCCGAATCAGGGTCTGCTCTTCAGCGTGCAACGAACGACGAACGAGGGCGCCAACCAGGGCGTCGGCGGCTTCAACCTGTCCGAGCGCGCCTCGACCCGACTGAACGATTCGACGCAGGTCCGTGCCCGGCTGCAGACCGTGGTCGGCACGAAGTATCTGAACGAGGCGCGGCTGCAGGTCACCACCAACGGCAGCGAAACCTTCTCTGCTTCGAGCGCGCCGACGATCGTCGTCCAGGACGCGTTCACCAGCGGCGGCGCTGGCGTGGCGACCAACGGCTCGACGAAGCGCGTCGAGTTCGCCGACAACTTCGACTTCACGATGGGCAAGCACCAGATGCGCGTTGGCGCCCTCGTGGAAGGCGCGTTCTACTCGAACTTCGACGAGCGCAACCTGGCGGGAACGTGGACGTATCGGACGATCGCCGACTTCAATGCCGGCCGTCCGGCGCAGTTTTCACAGCGAATCGGCACGCTCGACACGGCCTTCAGCCAGTACCAGGCCGGATTCTACTGGTCCGACGAATACCGCGTGCACCGCGACGTGTCGCTCGGCCTCGGTGTCCGCAACGAGATGCAGTCGCGCATCGACGACAAGCTGAACCTGATGCCGCGCCTGGGGGTGACCTGGGCGCCATTCGGCAGCCCGACGTCCGCCATCCGCGGCGGATACGGTCAGTTCTTCGACTGGTACGAAGCGAGCCTCTACGATCAGACGCTGCGTGTCGACGGCACGACGGTTCGCGACCTCCGTCTCTCGTGCTTCGAAGCGAACGCTTACTGCGCCAACGCGAACAGCCTCGACGCGCTGGGCATTGTGGCGACGGCGAGCGGCCGCATTCAGGCCGCCTCTGAACTGCAGATGCCGCGCGTCCATCAGGCATCGATCAGCTACGACAAGCAGGTGACGCCAAACATCACGCTGCAGACGTCCTATCAGGTTCTGCGCGGTAACCATCTGATGCGGTCGCGCAACATCAACGCCCCCATCGACGGCGTGCGTCCGAACCTGGCGTTTGGCGACATTTCCCAATTCGAGTCGACAGGCCGTTCCTCGAGCGACCGTCTGACGGTCGGCACGCGTATTCGGCTGCCGCTGTCGAACAATCAGCCGGCGATGTTGAACGTCAGCTACAGCTACGGCCACGAGAAGAACTTCGCCGACAGCGCGACCTCGCTGCCGTCAGACAGCCGGAACCCCGATCTGGATTGGGGTCCGTCCCGCGGCGACATTCGCCATCAGGTCCGCCTGCAGGTCAATGCGCCGATGTTCTTCGGTGTCCGCGGCAACGCCAACCTGAGCCTGAGCTCCGGCGTGCCCTACACGATGACGACCGGCCGTGACGACAACGACGACGGCGTGTTCAACGATCGGCCGGAGGGCGTGACACGTAACTCGCTGCGGGGTGACCCGACCTGGGGCCTCAACCTGAACCTGAGCCGGCGCTTTTCGCTGGGCGGCCTGACAACGCCTACGGGTCGCGGCCAGGGCTTCGGCGGACCGGGCGGACGCGGCGGCAACTTCGGCGGCGGCCGCAGCGTGGAGCTCTTCGTCCAGGCCCAGAATGTGCTGAACCACGTGACCTACACGGGCTATACCGGCAACCTGCTGTCGCCGTTCTTCGCTCAGCCGACGAGCGTCGGGGCGCCGCGAGACGTCAACGTCGGACTTCGGTTTAACTTCTAACAGCGGGCTGCGGAGACGCGGAGTCGCGGAGATAGTTGAATTCCTCCGTGTCTCCGCCTCTACCGGTCTGCGGACCGTGAAGGTTGTTACGCTTTGGCCAGGCTAGCGGCGTCGCTAGCTTTTTTTTTGTCGCCGCCCGGCGGATGCTCGTGGAGGAACTCGAGCGCCAGGGCCAGTACTTTCTCGGTGAACTCTTCGGCCTGCAGGTTGCCGAACTTATCCCGGAACGCGCGTAGCGGCACGACGGCCTTTGCCATCGAGCGGTGGCCGCCGGCGCTGCCGATGTCGTTGAAGTACTTCCGCACGAACTCGCCGGCATTCTTCGAGTAGCCCAGGTTTCTCACCGACATCACCAGCGAGTCGTTGACGATTCCCGAGACGATCGTCCATTTCACGCTTTCGAGCTGCAGGTAGAAGTCGGCGACGTAGGGGATGAAGTCCTCGCGCGGCGAGGTGCCAAGAAACGCGCAGTACACCTGCTCCTGCATGCGGCCGTGCTGCTTCGCCTTCAGCACGTACTCCAGCCGGTCCATCGTGATTTCCGCGCCTTCCATCTTGCGGATGAGCGTCGCGTCGGCCAACGGGTACAGGTACGAGAACGCCTCGATGTCCACGCGATTCGCCTGGCGGTTGAAGAACAGCGTGTCCGACTTGATCGCGTAGAGCATCGCGGTCGCGGTCCGTTCCGAGATGTTCACGTCGATCGCCCGCAGGTGTTCGGTCAGGATGGTCGAGGTGGAGCCATAGTCCGGACGGATGTCCTTATAGACGGCGGTGTACCCCGGCTGCTCAGGATGGTGATCGATCACGAGATCGACGCGGTCGATCATGTCGCGGAAGACATGCGGCTGCACGTCCACCATCGCGATCCGGTCGAAGCCGACAATCTGTTCCGGCGTCAGGATCTCGACCTGGATGTCCAGCAGATTCATCATCCGCTGGTTTTCCGGACGAGTGACACCCTGCAGCGCCGCAATCACCGCGGTCTGTTTCGTCCGCCTCAGAACGTTCCGAAGCGCCAGACCGCTGGCCATCGCATCGGGGTCCGGATCGTTGTGCAGGACGATGACGACGCGGTCGGCGTCGGCGAAGAAACGCTGGTACTGCTGGACCTTGAGGCGGGTGAGGGAGCGGCTGAACTCAGTCAGGAGCGGCCCGCCGAACAGCTCCGACAGGGCCAGGTAGTTCAACTCGGGAAACTGCGCCTTGAGCTCTTCTTCACGCTTGCGCGTGTGCGGTGCGCCGATCCCGAGCACATACACCAGGGTTCCACCGGCATCCCAAATCGCTTCGAGGATCTTCTTGAGGCTGCGCTTCCCGTTATCCTCGACGACGACGCAGGTGCCGGGACTCAGGTCCGCTTTGACATAGGTATCGGTGCGCCGCAAATCACCGGCAGTAACGTTGAGGCCGCTTTCGTGGAGCCGTCGTGCGACCGGTTTGCTTTCAACCAGGAATTCGACTTCGAAGCTGGGCAGCAGGATTTCGTCGAGCATCCTGATGGCCAGCTCGGTCTGGCAGACGGCGAGGCACCTCATTAGAGGGTCGGTACTCCCACGGGGCAGCGCGTTGGGCGCGCCAAACGTTGATTATACTCCCGCTGCGTGACGGCCACGGGTTACCAGTTCGGAGCATTCCGCTTCGATCGTGTGACATATCAGGTCATTCGTGGGTCCGAAACGGTCGATCTGACCCCCAAGCTCCTGGATTTGCTGCTCTACCTGCTCGAGCGTCCAGCTACGCTCGTCACCAAGGAAGAGCTGCTCGACGCGCTGTGGCCCGGCGCAAACGTCACTGAGAACGCACTTGCGCAAGCCGTCTCGGAATTGCGCCAGGGGCTTGGCGACGAGGCATCGGCGCCCCAGTTCATTCGCACAGTGGCGCGGCGAGGGTACCGGTTCGTTGCGCCAGTAACTCCGTTACGCCCTCCCGTCCCCGAACGACAGCCGGTATCTGCGGCGACGAGCTCGTTGCCGCTGCCCGCGGCAACTGAGCGCGACGCCCGCGCCGTCGCGGTCCTCGACTTTGTTCACACGTCCGCGGATCCCGGCGACGCCTGGTTGGCGGCGGGTATCGCCGAAACGGTTACCAACGATCTGCGCCGCCTCGGCCACTTCCGCGTAGTTGATCGTCGGCGCGTTGTCGAAGCGGCGCGCGCGACGGATGGGTCGCTCGATGCGATCTCTTCGACGTTGGGCGTGCGGCTGCTCGTCGTCGGCAGCGTGCAGCGCAGTCAGCAGAGAGTGCGCATCACCTCGCGGATCGTCGACGTCGTCAGTGGTGAGGCGCTGGCGGATGCAAAGGTGGACGGCGACATCGACGGAATCTTTGAGCTGCAGGACGAGGTCGTCCGGCAGCTGGCGAGGGAAATGGCCCTCCCCGCGGGGACCCACGCCCGCGACACGGCGAGTCTTCGTGCGTTTCAGGCGTTCACGGAAGGATGGGTGCGGCTCGAATCACTCGAGGTCGCACAGTCGCGAAGTGCGGTCGTGGACTTCGAGCGTGCTGTTTTCGCGGACCCAAAGTACGCGCGGGCGTACACCGGCCTCGCGAGCGCCGAGCTGGCGTGCTACGAATCGACGCGCGCTGATAACGCCCCCGACCAGTCAATGCTCGAACGCGCGATTGCCCACGCCCGTGAGGGCATCCGGCTCGACGACACGCTGGCCGAGGCGCACGCGACGCTCGCCCTCGTACTGGTGAGCTCCGGGCAGTCGAACCTGGCGGCCGCGGCCGGACGGCGCGCGGTGGCGTTGGAGCCGTCCAACTGGCGTCACTCGTTCCGGCTCGGACATTCGACCTGGGGAAGCGAACGATTGCGCGCCGGCGCGCAGACGCTGGCGCTCTACCCCGAGTTCGCGTTCGCCCATTTCCAGGCGGCGATGGTCCACGTGGCGCGGCGCAATCTTGCGGAGGCAGAAACGGTCCTGCGCCAGGGAGCCGCGGTGCAGGACCGGCAGATCGCCCGCGGTGGCCGTTACCCCGCCCTCGGCCTGCATTGGCTGCTCGGGATGGTTCGCCTTGCCCACGACGATGTGGACGAGGCGCTGGAGGAATTCGGACGGGAGGCGCAATTCGCCGAACTGCATCGCCTCTACGGTCGCGAGTTTCAGATGCACGCCGCCACAGGACGCGCTGCTGCACTGATGTGCGCCGGGCGCCTTGACGAAGCCATTGAGAGCTTTCGCCGAGCGTTGACGCTCTATCCTGGCAACGCTCCCGCCAACCTGGGGCTTGCTCGTGCGCTGGAAGCACGCGGCCTGAAGGCGGAGCAGGACACATGCTGGACACACGCGGAGGCGGCGCTGCAGATACTCCAGCGAACACGACCGGTGTATGCAGCGATCGTGAAGGCGGAGATGCTGACGGCGCGCAACGACAGTGCAGCGGCGGGCAAAATGTTGTGGGACCTGCTCGATACGGCACCGCCAGGGTTTGCGTGCTGGTCGATCCCGGTCGAGCCGGCTTTCCGTCAAGTGATTGATTCACCGGCGTTTGCGCCAGTGCTGGAGGCACTCGACCGGCGCGCCCGCTGACTCTCTTGTCGTGCCTGAGCGCCAACCGCGAAGGCGGACAGGGTTTCTCACGGTTTTTCAACCGCTCTTCAAGACTCACCGGAAACGCCCGACATATCGTTTGCGGCAGGGAGAGCCACACGTGAGCAGCTACACGCAGACACTCAGGCGTCCAGGATTTCAACCGTTCCTGTGGACGCAGTTCCTCGGCGCGATCAACGACAACCTGTTCAAGATCGTCGTATCGATGCTGGCGGTCCGGGCCGCCACGCCGGGCGCCGACGGACGGGCGCTGTCGCTGGTCGGCGCGCTGTTCATCCTTCCGTTTCTGCTGTTCTCCGGCTACGCCGGCCAGCTCGCTGATCGCCACAGCAAGCGCTCGATTCTCATCGTGACGAAGATCTTCGAGGTCGTCGTCATGGCGCTCGGCGTCGCCGCGCTCGCGGCCGGTTACCTTGCCACGGCCTACGCCGTACTGTTTCTGATGGCGCTCCACTCGACGTTCTTCAGCCCCGCCAAGTACGGAATCCTGCCGGAAGTGCTGCCGGAATCGGACCTGTCGCGCGCCAACGGGCTGCTGGAGATGAGCACCTTCGTCGCCATCGTGGTCGGCACCGCAGCCGGCGGCTTCATGTTCGACGTCTGGAGCGAGCGCCTGTGGCTGATAGGCGTGATCACGCTCATCCTCGCTGTGATCGGCTCGGCCACCAGCCTTCGGATCAATCGCGTGGCGGCGGCGGCGCCACAGCAGGAGATGCGGTGGAACCCCTTCGGCGAAATTCGCGACGGCCTGGTGCGGCTCTGGGGCGATCGGGTGCTGTGGCCGACGGTCGTCGGGCTCTCGTACTTCTGGTTCCTTGGCGCATTGCTGCAGCTGGTCGTGATCCTGTTTGGCACGCACATCATGGGTCTCGACGATCGCTGGATCGGCGTGCTGACGACGTTTGCGGCCATCGGCATCGGCGCCGGCAGCATCGCCGCTGGACGGCTCTCGGGTGACAAGGTGGAACTGGGGCTGGTGCCGATCGGTGCCTTCGGCATGGGCCTGTTCGCGATCGTGTTGTCCGTATCCGGCGACTCGTTCCTGCTGGCGAGTCTCAGCCTGACGCTGATCGGCTTCTCGGGCGGCCTGTTTGCCGTGCCGCTCAATGCGATTCTTCAACAGCGTCCCGACCCGGCGGAGAAGGGCCGCCTCATCGCCACGAACAACTTCCTGAACGTCGTCGGTATTCTGCTCGCGTCTGCGCTCCTATGGCTGACAAGCGACGTGCTGAAGCTGTCGGCCGATCGGATCTTTCTCGTCGGCGGGATCCTGACCGTCATCGGCAGCGTCTACGTGCTGGCGCGGGTCCCGGAGTTCTTCGTGCGCTTCAGCCTGTGGCTGCTGACACACACGGTCTACCGCATCCGGATCATCGGGCAGCAGCACGTGCCGACGCGCGGGCCGGCGCTGCTGGTCTGCAACCACCTGTCGCACGTTGACGGCTTTCTCGTCGGCGGATGCATCCAGCGCTTCGTTCGCTTCATGGTCTACCGGCCGTACTATGAACACCCGACGCTGCGCTGGTTCCTCTCGCGCATTCACGCCATTCCGGTGGCACCGGGCCGCGAAGCGATCGCATCGCTCGACCGTGCGCGCAAGGAACTCGAAGCCGGCCACGTTGTCTGCATTTTTGCAGAAGGGCAGATCAGCCGCACCGCCAACCTGCTGCCGTTCAAGCGCGGGCTCGAGCGGATTGCCGGCGGCCTCGCGGTCCCGATCATTCCCGTCTACATCGACCGGGTATGGGGCAGCATCTTCAGCTTCGAACGGGGGAAGTTCTTCTGGAAGTGGCCGCGTCGCATTCCGTACGCCGTGACGGTGTCGTTCGGGCGGCCGCTGCCGTCGACGGCGACCGCGCCTGAAGTCCGACTTGCCGTAATGGAGCTCGGCTGCGACACCGCCGGAGAACGGCACCACCAGGCGCACACACTCGCCGGTGCCTTCATCCGAACGGCCAAGCGCAGATGGAAGGCATTCGGCTTTGCCGACTCTTCCGGTCTTTCGCTGACGTTTGGACGTGCACTCGTCAGCAGCTTGTTGCTCTCCGAGTGGCTGCGCCGGCGCGCGCGCGACGAAGAGCAGATCGGGCTGCTGCTGCCGGCGTCCGCAGGCGGCGCCCTGGCGAACGTCGCTACGGCGCTCGCGGGCAAGGTTGCCGTCAACCTGAACTTCACGGCGGGGCCGCAGGCGATGGCGTATGCGATCGATCGCTCCAGAATCCGCACGGTCGTGACGTCGCGAAGGTTCCTGACGAAGGCCGAGATCGAAGAGACCCCCGCAATGGTGATGCTCGAGGATGTGCTACGGGAGTTCTCCTCGTTTGACCAACTCCGGATGCTCGTCGTCGCGCGCATGTTGCCAGCGCGGTGGCTGGTACGCCGTTACGGACGACGAGCAAACGCCGATCGAACGGCGGCCATCATCTTTTCGAGCGGCAGTACCGGAACGCCAAAGGGCGTCGAGCTGACGCACCGGAACGTGCTCGCGAACGTGCACGCAGTCGCCCAGGTGTTCGACATGCGCAGCAACGACGTGATGATCGGTGTCCTGCCGTTCTTCCACGCGTTCGGCTACACCGGCACATTGTGGTTTCCGCTGCTCACCGGGTTCGGCGCCGTGTATCACCCGAATCCGATGGACGCCAAGACAATCGGCGATCTGACGGAGGAGCATGGCGGCACGATCCTGATGAGCACGCCGACGTTCTGCATGTCCTACGCCCGGAAATGCCGGCCCGGGCAGTTCGCCCAGGTGCGCTACGCGGTCGTCGGTGCCGAGAAGCTTCGGCCTGCTGTTGCCGACGCGTTCCGCGAGAGGTTCGGCATCCAGCTTCTCGAGGGTTATGGCTGCACCGAAATGGCGCCGGTGATCGCCGCGAACGTGCCCGACGTGGAAGATGCCGGCGTGCGCCAGCGCGGGACGCAGCCGGGCACGGTTGGCCACACGCTACCCGGCGTTGCCGCAAAGGTCGTGGACCCCGAGACCTTTGACGGACCGCTTTTCGGTCGTGAAGGCCTGCTGCTCGTCAGAGGGCCCAACCGGATGCGTGGATATCTCGGCGATCCGGAACGGACGGCGGAGGTTATTCGCGACGGCTGGTACGTGACCGGCGACATCGCGTCGATGGACGAAGAGGGATTCATCCGCATCACCGATCGGTTGTCGCGATTCAGCAAGCTCGGGGGCGAGATGGTGCCCCATATCAAGATCGAAGAGTCCATCGCCGGCCTGCTCACGGAATCGCACGAGTGCGTCGTGACGTCGGTACCGGACGAAGCCAAGGGCGAGCGGCTGGTGGCGTTCTTCACCGATCCGTCGCTGACCGCGCACGCCCTGTGGGAGCGCCTGTGCCAGACAGAACTGCCGCGACTGTGGCTGCCGAAGCGCGAGGACCTGCACCACATCGATGCGATTCCAAGCCTCGGCACCGGCAAGACCGACCTGCGGCGGGTGAAGCAGATGGCGGCGGAAATCACCGCTCGCGGCCGAACCGCCGCGGGTACGCAGGCTGAAGAAGCGAGGCTGTGATGATTACCGTAATCGCGTTCATGGCGCTCTTCGCGTTCATCTGGCGTACGCGAAAAGATCTGGAACTGACGATCGGAAGCCTGACGCGTCGCATCGAAGCGCTCGAAGCCGATCCGGCAGTTGCTGCCCGACCTGTCATTCTCGAGCCGCCGTCAGTGCCGCTACCGCGCCATCCCCAGCCTGCGCCTGAGGCAAGCACGCGCCCCCGTATCGACGTCGAACCGCAGCCTCCGCCCGTCCCGACCGTCGTGCCGGCGCCGATGTTCGCATCTGCAGCGGCAGTGCCGTCGAGCGCGGCGGCGGACACGTCGACGTCGCTGGAGACGGAAATCGGTTCTCGCTGGCTGCTGTACGTCGGCGTAATCGCGCTCGTCGTCGGGGCCAGCTACTTCCAGAAACTCGCGATCGAGAACAACTGGATCGGCGAGCGGGCCCGCGTCATCGAAGGAATCCTTGCCGGCCTGCTGCTTGTCGCTGGCGGCCGCTGGTGCATCAAACGCGGTTACGACGTCTACGGCCAGATCGTCGCCGGTGGCGGTGTGGCCGTGCTCTATGTGTCGATCTACGCCGCGTCAACGCTGTACGAGCTGATCGGCCGGGGTGCGACGTTCGCGGCGCTGTGCGTTGTCACGGCGCTCGCCGCGTGGCTTGCTGATCGCTATCGATCGCAGGGGCTCGCAGTGATGGCAGTCGGCGGCGGCTTCATGACGCCGTTTCTGCTGCCGAGCGACCGCGACGCGCAGATCGCACTGTTCACCTACGATGGAGTGCTGATCGCCGGAACGATGTTTCTGGCACATCGGCGGGTGTGGCCGCTGCTCAACGTCGTGAGCTATGTGCTCACGTGCCTGACGGTGTTTGCCTGGGCGGCGATGCATTACACCTCGTCGAAGTACCCCATCACCGAGGCGTATCTGACGATCTACTGCGGGATGTTCCTTTACATCCTGTTCCAGATTCGTCGCGCCAGCACGCCGACCGCAGAAATCGCGCAGGCCGCCCTGTGGACCGCTCCGGTCGTCTACTACCTCGCTTCGCTGGCAATCCTCTGGCCGCACGCGATTGCGCTGCTGGTATTCCTCGGCATCGTCGCCTCGATCGGCGCCGCGCTGGCACCGCGTGGTCATTCCTTCGTCCGCCTCGCCGTCTGGGTCGCCGTGGCTGTGCCACTGATGGTCTGGAGTCTCGGTCATGCTGAACGGGAGTGGCTCGCCCCAGGTCTGATCGCGGTGGCAGGCATTTATCTGGTCAATCTGCTTGCGCATCTCCACGGCATGAGCGGGGAGGGCGGACTGGCCGAGTCAGACATTGCGCTCGTGCACCTGAACCCACTCGTCCTGGCGACCGGCGCGTACTGGCTCATCGACGCGGTGTATCCGAATGCGACGGCCGGTTTCACGTTTCTGTTCGCCATGTGGAACGCGATGATCGCCGTCGCGATACGCGGCCACCGGCGCGAATATGCCCTGCACTTCGCCGCGGTGGCGGGAACGCTGCTGGCCGTGGCTATCGGCCTGCAGTTCCAGGGTGAAGCGCGAACGATCGGCTGGAGCGCCGAGGGAGCCGCAATCGTGTGGCTCGGCTTGCGCCAGCAGCGCGACTGGTTCCGCGTCGGGGGCCTTGTCGTTTTCGTTGTCGCGGTGTTCCAGTGGCTTGAATTGTTTCGCGTTCAGGCGACCGTCGATTACGTCGTCGGCCTGAACTGGCGGGCGGCATGCGGTCTGTTCGTGATCGTACTGACGTACGTCCTGGCCTGGCTGCATCGGACGACGCGGCCCGCCGGCACCCCAGGCGCCGCCGCAGCATTTGTCATCGCGGCGAACATTTTCACGCTCTTCCTGCTGTCCAACGAGATCGGCGCCTATTGGCGCGTGCGCGAGCTGGCGGCGCCCGGAACCGCTCAACGGCTCGCCCGGGAGTTGACACTGTCGATCACATGGGCGCTCTATGCGACGGTCCTCATCGTCATAGGTTTAGTCAGGCATTACGCACCCATCCGGTATCTGGCCATGGTGATATTCGGGCTGACCACCCTCAAGGTGTTCTTCTTCGACCTCGCGGAGCTCGAGCAGATCTATCGGGTTTCCAGCATCATCGTCCTGGGGATCCTGCTGCTCCTGACGTCCTATCTCTACAACCGGTCGCGAGCCCGGGCAGAAATGTAAGCACGAAGGGCACGAAGAAATCGAAGGGCACGAAGAAATCGAAGGCACGAAGAGATCGAAGGCACGAAGAGGTCGACGCGCGTCAAGACCACTTTTCGTGCCCTTCGATTACCTTCGTGTTCTTCGTGCCCCCGCGTATAAGATGTTCGCCGTGCGCCGGGTCTGGATCGTGACGTCGATCGTGCTTGCGTCGATGGCCGTCGGTTCGGCGCAGCAACAGCCGGTATTCCGCGTGGAGACAGACCTCGTCAGTTTCGGGGTCACGGTCATCGACAAGCGCGCAAATTTCCAGACGGATCTGACGGCTGAAGACTTCGAGATCGTCGAGGATGGCAAGCCGCAGACGCTCAAATATTTCGTCCGCGGCGATCAGGCGGATGCTGCGCCAGAGCTGCATGTCGGACTGCTGTTCGACACCAGTGGGAGTATGAGCGCCGACATCGCGACGGCGCGCACGGCGGCGATCAAATTTCTCAACGCACTGCCAGAAGCCAAAGACATCACGCTCGTCGACTTCGACACGGAAGTCCGGCTCTCCAAGTACGGCCAGCAGGATTTTCCGCGGATCGTCGAGCGCATTCGCGCGCGCAAGCCGGACGGATTTACCGCGTTCTACGACGCGCTCGGGCAGTACGTCAACGGGGCGGAGGACGATTCCGGACGCAAAGTGCTCGTCCTCTTCAGCGACGGTGGCGACACGCGCAGCGCGCTCGGGTTCGCCGATGTGATGACGCTGTTGCGCGGTTCGGACGTCACTGTCTATTCAATCGGCTTCATGTACAACCAGTCGACGTCCACCCGCAGCCAGCAACGCCTGAGGTTGCAGCAGATTGCCGAAGAGAGCGGCGGCGAGGCCTTCTTTCCGCTGTCGATGAAGGAAATCGAGAGCGCTTACGACCGCATCCTGACGCAGGTGCGCGCGCAGTACACCCTCGGCTATGTATCAACGAACGCTGCGCAGGATGGCCGCTGGCGAAAGGTCGAGATTCGGGTGCGCCGTCCGGACCTGAAAGGCGTACGCGTGCAGACGCGGAAAGGATATTTCGGACCGTATCGAGCTAGTCGGTAAACTAGCAAGAGTGCCTTCCGTCAACGATCGCTTCAGGCTGGTCAGCGACTTTGAACTGCGTGGCGACCAGACACGCGCCGTGCCCGAGCTCGTCGACGGGCTGAATCGCGGCGACTCCCATCAGGTGCTGCTCGGCGTTACCGGATCTGGAAAGACCTATACCATGGCGCAGGTGCTGGCTCAGGTGAACCGGCCCTGCCTGGTGATGGCCCATAACAAAACGCTGGCCGCCCAACTCTATCAGGAGTTCAAGCGGTTCTTTCCTGACAATGCCGTCGAATATTTCGTCAGTTATTACGACTACTACCAGCCGGAAGCCTACGTGCCCGCGACCGACTCGTATATCGAAAAGGAGGCGACGGTCAACGACGAGATCGACCGGATGCGGCTGTCGGCCACGCGGTCGCTGTTCGAGCGCCGCGACGTCATCATCGTCGCCAGCGTGTCATGTATTTATGGCCTCGGCTCGCCGGAAGCGTATTACGGCATGCTGCTGCCGCTCGAGGTTGGCCAGCGGATCGATCGCGATCAGATCCTGCGCAAACTCGTCGAGATTCAATACGAACGCAACGACACGGAATTCGGCCGCGGCACCTTCCGCGTCCGCGGCGACATCGTCGAGGTGGTGCCCTCGTATGAGGAACATGCGCTGCGAATCGGACTGTTCGGCAGCGAGGTGGACGAGCTGGCGTGGTTCGATCCGCTGACCGGCAAGGTGATCAGGCGTCTCGACAAGATCGCCGTCTACCCGAAGTCCCACTTCGTCACGTCCCGTGACCGCACGAAACAGGCCGTGGAATCAATCAAGCAGGAACTGGAGTGGTATCGCGGCGTGCTCGAGTCGGAGGGCAAGCTCCTCGAAGCGCAGCGGCTGCATCAGCGAACGATGTTCGACCTCGAAATGATTCGCGAGATCGGCTACTGCCACGGCATCGAGAATTATTCGCGGCACCTCACGGGCCGTGCGCCAAATGAGCCGCCGCCGACGCTGCTCGATTACCTGCCGGACGATGCGCTGGTCATCGTCGATGAGAGCCATCAGACCGTCCCGCAGATCCGCGGCATGTATGCCGGCGACCGCTCGCGGAAGGAAGTGCTTGTCGCCTATGGGTTCCGCCTGCCATCGGCGCTGGATAACCGGCCGCTGAACTTCGAGGAGTGGGAGCAGCGCGTCAGGCAGGTCGTCTTCGTTTCCGCCACGCCAGGCCCCTACGAACTGATGAAGTCGGCCGGGGTGGTGGTCGAGCAGGTGATTCGACCGACGGGGCTGATGGATCCGCCAATCGAGGTCCGACCAGTGCGCGGGCAGGTGGACGATCTGTTGCAGGAGATCCGCCAGCGGGCCGCCCTCAGGCAGCGCGTGCTCGTGACGACGCTGACGAAACGCATGGCGGAAGATCTCACCACCTATTACCAGGAGCTCGGCGTCAAGGTGCGCTACCTTCACTCCGACATCGACACGCTGGAGCGAATCGAGATCCTGCGCGACCTGCGACGGGGCGTCTTCGACGTGCTGGTCGGGATCAATCTCCTTCGCGAGGGCCTCGATCTTCCGGAAGTGTCGCTCGTCGCCATTCTCGACGCGGACAAGGAAGGGTTCCTGCGGTCGTCTGGCGCACTGATTCAGACGTCCGGACGCGCGGCGCGCAATCTGAATGGGCGCGTGCTCATGTACGCGGACACCATCACGGCGTCGATGAAATCGGCGATCGGCGAGACCGAGCGGCGTCGGGCGTTGCAGGGGGCCTACAACGCCGAGCACGGCATCACCCCCGAATCGATCGTCCGGCACATCGACGAGGTGTTCTCGAGCGTCTACGAGCGCGATTACGCGACGCCGGCGGTGCGCGAGACGAAGGAGACATTCCGCACGCAGGCCGAACTGGACGCGGAAATCGCGCGGCTCGAGCTGGAAATGAAGTCGGCGGCGGCCAATCTCGACTTCGAGCGCGCCGCTTCGATTCGCGACAATCTCAAGGCGCTCCGCAACCGCGAGCTCGGTCTCACCGGATCGGTGTCGGGACACTGACGGAGTGCTGGCCGCCGCAAACAACTGGCTCAAAGCGGGCGTCCTCGAGGCGCAGGAATACGTGCGGCTGCAGGCGGCCACGGTGCGCGGCGCCGTCTCGCGTCCGTTCTATTTCCACGACGTCGTCGAGCAGTTCGAGCAGATCGGCATCGGCTCGCTGACGGTCGTCGTCCTCACCGGGTTTTTTACCGGCGCGGTGCTGGCGCTGCAGACAGGCATCACGCTCGACCAGTTCGGCGCACGTCCCTTCGTCGGGCGCCTGATCAGCGCATCGATGATCAAGGAACTCGGCCCGGTGCTGACCGGCCTGATGCTCGCCGGGCGCATCGGCTCGGGCATTGCCGCCGAACTGGGGTCGATGGTCGTCACCGATCAGATCAACGCGCTCCGCGCCCTCGGCACCGATCCGATCCGCAAGCTGGTGGTACCGCGCGTCCTGGCCGGGTTCTTCATGGCGCCGGTGCTGACAGTGATCGCCAACACGGTCGGTATCCTCGGCGGCTGGCTCATTGCGGTATTTGAACTGCGGGTCGCGTCGAGCCTGTACTGGTCCTCGATCATCGAGGGGCTGTACATGGATGACGCCATCATGGGGCTGGTCAAGCCGTTCTGTCTCGGCTACGTGATTGTGACGATCGGTTGCCACGTCGGCCTGCGCACGACAGGCGGCACGCAGGGTGTCGGGCGGGCGACAACGGCGGCAGTCGTGGCGGCATCAGTCGCTGTCATTGCCGTGGACTTCTTCGTGACGCGACTCCTGATTTCGCTCCTCTACTAGCCGATGGCCGTCGAGACCCTGCAATCACCGGAGACGAAGGCGACACGCGACGCTGAGCAGCCGGCCATCGTCCTGGAGCACGTGTCGCTCGCTTTTGACGACAAGGTGATCCTCAAGGACGTCAGCTTTTCGCTGCTGCCCGGTCACACGAAGATCATCCTGGGGGCGAGCGGGTCGGGGAAGTCGACGATCCTGAAGCTGATCCTTGGGCTGCTCAAGCCGGACGGCGGGAAGATCTTCGTCAACGGCCAGCGCGTCGACGTGATGCGCGAACGCGAGTTGATGGTGGTGCGCGCCGACCTCGGCATGGTGTTTCAGGAAGGTGCGTTGTTCGACTCGCTGACCGTGGCTGAGAACGTCGGCTACAAGCTGTTCGAAGAGACCGATCTGGCGATCGCTGACGTGCGCCGGCGCGTTGAAGAGGTGCTCGGCTTCGTCAGGCTGAGTGAGTTCATCGACCGTCGTCCGTCAGAGTTGTCGGGCGGGCAGCGCCGCCGCGTGGCCATCGCCCGGGCGATGGCTGCGAAGCCTGGCATCCTGCTCTACGACGAGGCGACCACGGGCCTCGATCCGATCACGGCGACGACGATCGACGAAGAAGTCGTCAAACTGCGCGATCTCGAAGGCGTCAGCTCGATCATCGTGACGCATCAGCTGCGCGACGCGTTCTTCGTGGCCGAGCACGAGGCAGTCCGCAACGGTCCGGACCTCGAGATCGTCCGCGCCGATGCGGCGAAGTGCGACGAGGCGGAGTTCATCATGCTGCGCGCAGGCGTGATCGCGTTCGAAGGAAACGCCGCCGAGCTGCGCGCATCGAAGGATGCGTACATCCGCGAGTTTTTGTCGTGAAGAGAACAAAGATTCTTCGCGGTTAAGGGGAAGCTGTTATGCCACGTACACGATCGCTGGCCTGGGCCGAGCTGAAGATCGGCCTCATCTCGACCTTCGCCATCGTCATGACCGTCCTGATGATTTTCCTCCTGAGCGGCGAGGGTGGCTTCTCCTGGCAGCAGTACGGCCTGAAGACCAGGTTCGATAACGTCGCTGGCCTCAAGCCGGGCGCGCCCGTCCGTGTCGCCGGCGTGGAGGTCGGCTCGGTGACCGACACGACGTTCGCCGGGGATCGCGTCGAGGTGGCGATGAGGGTCAACGAAAAATACCGCCATCTGGTCACGTCGGAGTCGACGGCATCACTCGGCTCGGTGTCGCTGCTCGGGGAGGCTGCGGTGGACATCACCGCCGGCAGTGGCGGCACGGTGATCCCCGAATGGGGTTACGTGAAGTCCGGGCGTGCGGTCGGCTCGTTGACGGACGTGGCCGAACATGCCACCCAGGGAATCGAGCACCTGACGGCGGTTCTCGACGACCTGCGCAACGGGCGCGGTACGGTGGGGCAGCTGTTGACGAACGACTCGCTGTATCGGGAGCTCAACAGCCTGGTGGCGGCAGCGGAGGAGGTCGCGCAGAACGTCAACTCCGGGCGCGGAACCATCGGACGTCTCGCCAACAACCCGGCGGCGGCGCAGGCGCTCGAGACGACGCTGCAGAACCTGCAGGAGGTGACGGCACGAATCCGTGCAGGGGAGGGCAGTCTCGGGAAGTTCCTGAACGACGACGCGCTGCATCGCAATCTGACGTCGATGTCGAGCAACGTCGATACGATTACCGGCCGCCTGAGCAAGGGAGAGGGCACGGCCGGCGCGCTGCTGAACGAGCGCGAGCTGTACGACCGCATGAATTCGATGATGAACCGGCTGGATCAGGTCACGGCGGCGCTGCAAAAGGGTGAAGGCACCGCCGGACAGCTGCTCCACGACAAGCAGTTGTATGAGAACATGAACGCAAGCGTGGCCGAGTTGCGCAAGCTGATTGCCGCGATTTCGGCCGACCCGAAGAAATACCTGAACGTGAAGGTCAGTATCTTCTGAGGTCTGTATGTCACATCACAACCAGGGCATCGGCGGGGGCACTGTGCTTCTGGCGTTCGTCGCCGGAGCGGCGGTCGGCGCCGCCCTCGCGCTGTTGTTCGCACCGGCGTCGGGGAATGAGACGCGTGCCTATGTGAACCGCCGGGCGCGGGAAGCGCGCGATCGCGCCGCGCAGGCAGCGGAGCAGGGGCGGGAAATGTTCAACCGTCAGCGCGAGAACTTCACGACCGCTTTTGACCGTGCCCGCCAGACGCAGCACCAGGGCGGCGAGGCGGATCAGGAAGCGTGAGCGATCTCTTTCTCGGCGTCATCGCCGCAGCGGTCCTGGCGATGGCGGTGATTCAGGTGACCGCAATCATCGTCGCGATGCGCGCGGCGCGGCGTGTCGGCGACGCCGTCAGCCGGTTCGAAACGGACATGAAACCGATCGTGACGAATCTCAAGGCAATGTCCGCCGACGCCGCACGGGCCGCCAGCATCGCGTCGGCGCAGGCGCAGCGCGCCGAGCATCTGATCAACGACCTGACCGTGCGCGTCAACGACACCGTCGCCGCGGTCGAAGCGACCATCGTGACGCCCGTTCGTGAAGCCTACGCAATGGTGCAGGGGCTGTTCGGGGCGTTGAGCGTGTTCCGCCCCGTGGCGCAGGCACCCGCACCGCGAGCGGGCACCACCGAAGAAGAGGACTCGCTCTTCATCGGTTAGATACCCGATTGACGCCGCCGCGCGGCGGTGGTACAAGTCGCCTCCTCGCTACCGCAAGGAGGTCATCATGGCCATTTCAGCTCGCAGCGTCGGCGCATTCGTGCTTTCCGGCCTCCTGCTGCTTCCAGGCCTGGCCTTCGCGCAGGATTCCAAATCAGCACCGCTCGCCGCAGAACTGTGCAAACTGCTCGAAGACCAGAAAATGGACAGCATCGCCGCACAGCAGGCCGCCGGCGAGTACGTGGGGGCGCTGTACTTTTCCGGAGCGCAGCTGCTGGTCGTCAGAGGGAAGTTCCCGGGCGCGGCGCGCATGAACGATCTGCTCACCAAGAAGGACTTCAAGGAAGTCTACATGGACCTGAGCAGCGCCACCGACACGCAGTCGCGCGCCTTCATCATGGATCTTGGCGCCAACGGGCTGCGCTTCAAGCGCGAAAACGATCAGCCGTTCGATACCGTTGACGTCGGCGGCAAGACTTATCGGTTCGACGGCGAGTGGAGCAAGGCTAAAATCTCTGAAGACGAATATCGCAAAACCTACACGCAGACCGATGAGGACTACGCGCACATGCTGCAGGCGCTCATCGCCGTGCTGAAGAAGCCCTCGTAGCCGGCGCTCTGCGCCAACGTACGAGGCAAAAGGGGGCAGCCCTTTCCGGTTGCCCTCTTTGTGTGTACGGGAGGATCGCGGCACGGTTTATCATCCCGGGCCACGGAGGTTCGGGATGCGTCGCACGATCAGCGTGGTTCTTACCGTCATCATCATCGCCGGGGCGGGCAGTCTCGCCCAGGACAACTGGTATCCCTCGCGCTGGGGCGCGCAGGATCAGCGCGGCGCCGCCAACCGCATCACCGCAGCCAAGGTGCTCGAGGCGAAGAATCTGATCACGCGCGGCCAGACCTATCAGCTCGGACGCGTTTACGAATCGGGCATGCCGATCTTCGGCACGCGTCATTACAGTCTGCGCATCCCGAAGATGTTCGGACCGAACGGCACGAACCAGATGTATTACCACGACGAGATCATCAGCGGCGAGCTGGGTCAGATCGGCACGCAGTTCGACGGTCTCGGCCACGTCGGCATCGGCGACCGCTTCTACAACGGCAATCGCGAGGTCGATTTCGCGAAAGCGGAGGGGTTGCAGAAGCTGGGTATCGAGAACGTGGGCGCGCTGGTGACGCGCGGTGTGCTGATCGACGTCGCGGCCTACAAGGGGCAGGCGATGCTGCCCGGTGGATATGAGATTACGCGCGCCGATCTCGACGGCGCGCTCAAGCGACAGAACAGCACGATCCGTTCTGGCGACATCGTGCTGTTCCACACCGGCTGGGGATCGTTGTGGATGAAGAACAACGCGCAGTTCAGCGAGAAGGCTCCGGGAATCGGCCTGGCCGTGGCGCGGTATCTGGTCGAGCGTGAAATCGTGATGGCGGGATCGGACACATGGGCCGTCGAGGTCGTGCCGAACCCGGACGCGAAGCTGGCGTTTCCCGTCCATCAGCTGTTCATCCCGCGGAACGGGATCTACATCTTCGAGAACCTCGCCACTGAGGTGCTGGCGCGGGACAACGCCTACGAGTTCGCGTTCGTCTTCGCGCCGCTGCGGCTGAAGGGGGCGACCGGATCGCCAGGTAACCCGCTGGCGATCCGCTAGTGTCTCCGGGTCCGCTTTCTGACCCCGTTTACTTCGCCTTCTTGACGGCGAACTCGAACGGCATGCCGGCGAAATCGAGGGTGAATTTGATCTCTTCGGACGAGACGACGCCCGTGTAGTTGATGTCGATGGCCATGCCACCCAGGTCGAGGGACACCAGGAAGGCGATCTTGTTGCCGTCGATCTTGCCGTCCTTGATCGGAACCGACGCGCCGTCGGGCCCGGTCGTCGTGCCCGTGAGCATCGTCCCGTCGGACTTCAAGTCAAAGGCGACGTTGACGTCGCCGCCAGGCGTCGACACCGTGCCGGTCCACATGCCGTCGACGTCGGCCGCCATCGCCGGCGCCGCCCACAACAACATTCCCAGAAGAAGTACGCGGATTTTCATATTCCTCTCCCCCATGTAACCTCGCCTCGCGATTATCGCCCAATGTCCAGCTTTGCGGATGTAACGGGTACAGGTGATGGCCACCCATAAGCTCTGGAGCCGTCGGGCACGTATTCAGACGCATCCAGCGCGTCGGATGTTGCGTCGGGTTGCAGAAACCGCAACAAATCGTGGGCGGGACGTATGGCGTGAAAGGAATGAGTCGACTTTCGCGACGCGCGCCGCGGCGAACAACCTCCGCGATGGCCCGGTAACGTAGCTCACGCTGCAGATGCCAAGCGTGAAGCGTGGTGGGCGCGGGTGGAATCGAACCACCGACCCCCCGCGTGTGAAGCGGATGCTCTACCGCTGAGCCACGCGCCCGACCGAACGTTCAGTGTAACTCGACAATCGGGCGAGACCAACGGCCCAGTGGCTATCGAACGGCCTTCAGCGCGTCCAGGGCCGCGACCTCTTTCTGGTCGGCCACCCACAGGATCGACATCTTGCCGCTCTGCAGCGCGTTCGAGCGCAGCGCCCAGCTCTCGTCACGCAGCGCCAGGTACGTCTGGGCGGCGGCGATCAGTTCCTGCTGCTCCTTGGGCAGCAGCTGCCGGTCCACTCTGGCGATCCGATCGCTTGCGTATTGCAGTTCGGGGACGATGACCTGGTCGATGACGGCGACGAGCGCCTTCGACGTCATGCGTCCGTCCGTGAAGTCCTCGAGCGCCGTGCGGAACGCGGCCGACGTCCGGTCTTCCATCGCCACCACTTCGGCAAGGTCGCGCCGCGCGTCAGCGATGCCGCGCAGCGGCACCGCAGTCGAGATCGCGAGGCAGAGCAGCGTCGCCACGGTCGCCGTCATCCGGACCGCTGGCGTCGGCCGTATGTTCACGCCGCGACAGACGATGACCCCGGCAAACAGACCGCACGTCGATCCGACAACGACCAGCGGCAGCGCGCCCGTCACCGTCGTGTACGCCACGAACAGCGCCCCACACGCCGCAATCCACTTGAGGGCAATCATCGGGACGAGCAGACGCGGGCGCTGCGTCACGCCCCACATCAGTGCGGAGAACAGGAAGCCATATCCACCGGCGACACCGCCGGTGGCGCCAGCCGTCACATCGACCGGAAACATCGACAGACAGAACAGGCTCGCAAACATCCCCGAGGTCAGATACACGGCAAGAAACGCGAGCGGCCCGACGATGCGCTCGAGCATCATGGCGAGCGGAATGAACGCGATCAGGTTCACGATCAGGTCGAGCACATTCGCGTGGACAAACAGCGCGCTGACCAGCCGCCACCATTCGCCGTTTGCCGTGCGCGGACCGAAGTTGGCGCCCCAGGACACCAGCGGATCCGGATCGTTCAGCAAATGTGGGTGCACGACCATGCCGATGATGACAGCCAGGTTGGCGACGACGATCAGCGGGGTCACCGGAGCAATCCTCGTACGGTCGCACAGTGACTGGCGGAAGGGCTCGATCTCTCGCCACCAGCCCTGGATCTTCCACAGGTACTTGTCGATGGACAGCAGCGTCGAACGCAGGTATCGCTTCCGCTCGTCGGCGGTCGTCGCGCGGTACGCAATCGTCAGCGCAGCCGCGAGCAAAAGGATGTAACCCATATTGCTGAGAACGTGCAGACGGTCTGCCAGCCCGGACCTGGCAAATTAGGCCGAACCCTGAAGGATCCTGAGAGGCGCCGATTTCAGGAGTCGACGCCCGCGCACGAGGATGTAAGACGACCGAGACACGGCGGACACCGAGGCTTGGCTCAGTGGCGCGACGCGTCGCCAATCCGATGTCGGTGTTCTACCGCCCGCCGGGCAGTGCGTCGACCGTACCAATCATGCGCTTCCGCATCGCCGCGTCCGGCAGGCGGCCGCGGCCGCCGCCAAGGTTGTCGGCCATGTTCTTCGCCTGGCTGGTGGCGGGTGTCACGACGGTGATCGCGGGATGGCTGGCGACGAATTTGATGAAAAACTGCGCCCACGTCGTGGCGTCGAACTCCTTCGCGTAGTCGGGCACGGGCCGATCGCCGACGCGGTTCCACAGCCGCGTGCGCCCGAACGGCTGGTAGGAGAGCACGCCGATCTTGCGTTCCTGCGCCAGCGGCAGAATCGACTCTTCGACCTCGCGCGCGTCGATGGCGTAGTCGATGCCGATGAAATCGATCGGCTCGCGTCGCATGATGTCCGCGATCTGCGGATACTGCTGATCGAAAGTGGTCGTCACCCCGATGTACTTGATGCGTCCCTGCTGTTTCAGTTCCTTGAGGATGGCAAGCTGGGTCGGAACGTCGCCGAGGTTGTGCACCTGAATCAAATCGATCTTCTGTTTCTTGAGCCGGCCAAAGGACTGATCGATCTGCGCGCGCGCCGCGGCCGGGTTGGCCGAGCCGCCGCCGAAACCCGCGGCGTTCACCTTGGTGGCCCAGAAGATCTTTTCGGTCAGCGCCAGTTCCGAGGCGACGCGACCGGCGACCTCTTCGGAGGCGCCGTAGCCCGGCGCGGTGTCGAACAGTGTGCCCCCGCCTCCGACGAGCGCTTTCAACACTTCGCCGATCGCAGCCACGTCCTGTGCCCGTGCAACCTGCGAGAACGTCGCCGAGCTGCCCAGGCCTACGACCGGCAGGCGTTCACCGGTGCTGGGCACGGTACGGGCGATCAGCGGTTGCTGCGCCGACAGCCACGCGCGATCGAGCGTTGCCGCGACGCCTGTCGCCAGCGTCAGTGAAAGCCATTCGCGTCGTGAAAGCATCTGCGGGTACCTCCTCGCTACAGCCAGGCGCAGCGGAGTCGTGATTGCCTAAACAGTACCGTACAGGCGGTCGCCGAAATCGCCGAGCCCGGGAACGATGAACTTGTGCGGGTTGAGTTCACGATCGATGACGGGCGTGTAGATGACCACGTCGGGATGCCGCGATTCAAGCAGCGCCACACCGTCAGGGGCCGAGACAATACAGATCATGCGGATAGTGCGGGCACCAGCCGCCTTGATCAGATCGATTGCGGCGGCGGCACTGCCGCCTGTCGCCAGCATTGGGTCGACCATGAGAACGAAGCTGTCGCGGATACCTCCCGGAAGCTTGGAGTAGTAGCGCGAGGCGATCGCCGTCGCCTCGTCGCGCTGCAGTCCGATGTGCCCGACGCGTGCGGCCGGGATCAACTCGAGGACGGCGTCGAGCATTCCGAGACCCGCCCGCAGCACGGGAACGACGACAACGTCCGTGCGCACGGCGTATCCGTTGGCTGGACCGAGCGGCGTGGTCACCACGGTCGGAACGATCGGGACATCGCGGAGCGCTTCCGCCGCCAACAGCACACTGATCCGGTTAGCCGCGCGGCGGAAGGCAGGCGGCTCGGTCCGCGAATCGCGCAGCTCGACGAGCGCGTCCTGAACCAGTGGATGATCGACGAGTCTCAACGACACGCGCCTATTCTAGGCCGAGCGGGGCAGGGGCCAAGTCGGCCTGAAGGTACTATCCGCATATGAAGGTGCGTCTCCTCCTTGTCGCGTGCGTGGCCGCGGCGCTGATGTCGATCGTCTTCGCGCAGTCGGGCCCACGATCGGTTGCCCTCCTCGTCACCAACGCCAGCGTCGTGACGATGAATCCGGCCGGCCAGGTGCTGCAGAACGGTGCGGTTGCCATCGATGGCACGGACATCGTCGGCGTCGGTCCCTCTGCCGACATCGCCGCGAAATTTCGCGGGCGGCAGACGATCGACGCGGCCGGTCAGGTCGTCCTTCCCGGCCTGATCAACACACACACCCATGCGCCCATGGTCCTGTACCGCGGCCTTGCCGACGACCTGGCGCTCGCCGAGTGGCTCGAAAAGTACATCTTTCCGGCGGAAGCAAAGACGGTCTCGCCGGCGTTCGTCCGCGCGGGCACGCGACTCGCTGCGCTGGAGATGATCGAGTCCGGTACAACGACCTACGCGGACATGTATTACTTCGAAGAAGAGATTGCCAAGGAGACGAAGGCCGCCGGACTGCGCGGTGTCCTCGGCCAGACGGTGATTCAGTTTCCGGTCGCCGACGCCAAGACGCCCGCGGACGGGCTGGCGCGCGCGGAAGCGTTCATCAAGGCCTTCAAAGGCGACAGTCTCGTGACCCCGGCGGTGGCGCCCCATGCGATGTACACGCTCGATGCGGCCACGCTGCGCGCGGCGCGCGATCTCTCGCGTCGCTACGACGTGCCGACGCTCATTCACGTTGCAGAAACGGAGGCGGAGGTTACCGACTCACAGAAGCAGCACAGGCTGTCTCCGGTCGGTTATCTGGACAGCCTTGGCTTTCTTGGTCCCGGTGTGCTGGCTGCTCACGGTGTGTGGGTGACGGAAGCGGAGATCGCGTTGCTGCAAGCGCGCGGCGTCGGTGTGTCCCACAACCCGGAAAGCAACATGAAGCTGGCGAGCGGCACAGCCCCTGTTGCGGCGTATCTCCGCGCGAACGTGGCGATCGGGCTCGGCACCGACGGCGCCGCCAGCAACAACGACCTCGACATGTTCGAGTCGATGCGCATGGCGTCATTCCTGCAAAAGCTGCAGACACGCGACCCGAGGGCCGTCAGCGCCCGCACGGCGCTGGAGATGGCGACGATCCGGGGTGCCCGGGCACTTGGTATGGAGTCACGTATTGGCTCGCTCGAGGCCGGTAAACGTGCCGACCTCATCGTCGTCGGCATGACCGGAGCACGGCAGACGCCCATGTACGATCCGATCTCGCATCTGGTCTACGTTGCCCGCGGCGACGACGTCCGCACGACGATCGTCAATGGCCGTGTGCTGATGCGCGATCGCAAGGTGCTCACGCTGAACGAAGCCGAAGTCCTCCGCGACGCCCGCGCGTGGGTCGACAAGGTCAGGGCTGCGGTTCGCCAGCCATGAAGGCGGCAGTCGCCGCGGCGGTCGTTGCACTCGAGCTGATTACCGCGCCGGCTGTCTCAGCTCAATCGCCACGACTCGATGAACTGATGCGTCGAGTCGGCGCCTACGTCACCCGGTTCGTCAGCGGTTTCAGCAACGTCGTTGCCGAGGAGGATTACAACCAGGCCTTCAAGTCCGGGCCGGGCCGTCGACGGCTCAAGTCCGACTTTCTACTCGTCGGTTACCCCGGAGATGCCACGCTGGTCATGACCTTCCGTGACGTGCGGGAAGTGGACGGCAAGACGGTGGCCGACAAGGAGGAGCGGATCACAGCGCTGTTTCTGCAGCCCTTCGACAGCGCGGTGACGCGCGCCCGCGACATCCACCGCGCGGGTCTGCGCTATAACCTTCCCAACGCACGACTTGGCGACCCGCTGGCGGTGCTCGTCTATCTGCAGCCGGCGTACCAGAAGCAGTTCCGCTTCAGCCGCGCGGGGCTGGATCGCAAGCTCGGGAAGGATGTCCGCGAGATCAACATGATCCAGGTCGGTGCCCGCGGAGTACCGATTCAGGCTCGTGCATGGGTGTCGGAAGCGTCCGGCGAGGTCGTCAAGACGGAGCTGACAGATGGCTTCGGTCCACGCGCCACCGTGACAACGACCACGTTCACCCCCGACGCCGCCCTGGGTTTATGGGTGCCGGCGCAGATGCGTGACGTCGCACCACTGGGCTTCGATGAGTTCACCGGCACGGCGAGCTACACGAACGTCAGACGATTTCAGGTGCGGACGGATTCGCAGGTCGGCGAAACGCAGCCGGCTAATCCTCGATAATCGCGATATACGGCAGGTTCCGGTACTGCTCGGCGTGATCGAGGCCGTAGCCGACGACGAAGCGATCTTCGATAGTGAAGCCGATGTACTCGACCGGCACATCCACCTTCCGGCGGGAGGGCTTGCTGAGCAGGCAGGCGGTTCGCAGTTGCCGCGGCGCCCGCGCGCGCAGAATGTCCTGCAGGTACGTCAGCGTCAGTCCGGTGTCGACGATGTCTTCGACGATGACGACGTCGCGGCCTTCGAGTGCCGAATCGAGATCCTTCAACAGCTGCACCTGGCCCGACGACTTGGTGCTCGCACCGTAGCTGGAGACAGCGATGAAGTCGAGCGTGGTCTTTCCGTCGAGCGCCCGCGCCAGGTCCGACAGAAACATGAACGCGCCCTTCAGCACGCACACCAGGTGCACGCCGTGCGGATGGTCGCGCCGGATCTCGGCGGCCATCTCCTGCACACGCGCCGTGATGTCGGCGGCGGAAATCAGCGTCTGTGCGGCTTGAGCGGTCATCGGCCGGAGAGTAACATAGCCGGCCTTGAAGCGATTTCAGATGATCACCGAAGCTGACGCACGTGTTCTCGAACCAGGGAGCACCGTGTTTCTCGTCGCCGGTGGACACATCACGCCCCTTGCCAGGGACACGCTGCATGCCCGCCGCGTTGCGGTCGTTGCCGAGAGCGTCGGCGCTGATGCCGCCGACCTCGCGCCGCGGTCGGATATCCGCACCGTCGCCATCGCCGGCGACCACACGTCGCTCGCACTGAAGCGCGTCATCGTTCAGCACCTGCGCGGCCGCGGGATCGCCGTCCACGACCTCGGCACAACCACCAGCGATCCGGTGGACTATCCGGACACGGCAGCGGCAGCGGCAACAGCGGTGGCGCGCGGCGAAGCCGACGCGGCCATCGTCATCGACGGCGCGGGACTCGGGTCCACGATCGCTGCGAACAAGGTCGCGGGCGCACGGGCCGCAATGTGTCTGAGCGAGACGCTGGCGCGTTACGCCCGACAGCACAACGGCGCGAACGTCCTCGCGCTCGGTGCGACGCTCATTACCAGCGAACAGGCGCTGCCGATTGTGGACACGTTTCTGGCGACGGCGATGCGGGAGCCACGGTACATTCGCCGGCTGGCGAAGATCCGCGATCTCGAGCTGCGGCCGCGGACCTGATGGAACCCGCCGACGTTCAACGGCTGGTCCAGATCATCGTCGAGGAACTGGCCGCGGCGAGCCAGGCGGCACCCCTGCGCTGTAGCTGCCACGCCCTGCTCTACGAGTGCTGTCCAGATCGGCTCCGCGGCGTCATCGAAGCAGGCGCGACGCGTCTCGGACTGCATGCTGCCGGGGGGGCGGTGGCGGGTGTCGCGGCGATGATCGACCACACGCTGTTGAAGCCCGACGCCACACGCCGGGACATTCAGGCCCTGTGCCGTGAAGCGGCTGAATACGGGTTCGCCAGCGTCTGCGTCAACCCGACCTGGGTGGCGGAATGCGCGCGGCTGCTGCGCGACACGTCGGTCAAAGTCTGCTCCGTTGTCGGATTTCCGCTCGGCGCGACCACTGCCGACACGAAACATTACGAGACGCGGCGAGCGGTCTTCGACGGCGCACGCGAGATCGACATGGTCATCAACGTCGGGGCGCTGAAGTCCGGCGACCTGCGGCTCGTCGAACGTGATATCGAGGCGGTCGCGGCGCCGTGCCGCGAAGCCGGCGCGCTCAGCAAAGTCATCCTCGAGGCGGCGCTGCTGACAGACGAGGAAAAGGTGGCGGCCTGCACCATTGCGAAAGCCGCCGGCGCCGACTTCGTCAAGACGTCCACCGGGTTCGGGCCCGGCGGTGCCACCGCAGCCGATGTCGCCTTGATGCGCCGCGTCGTCGGCGTCGATATGGGCGTGAAGGCGGCCGGTGGCGTGCGCGATCTGGAAGGGTTGAAGGCGATGGTGGCGGCGGGCGCAACGCGAATCGGGGCGAGCGCTGGCGTGCGGATCGTTCAGGAAGCGAAGGGCGAGCGACCGGCAGCGGTAGGCAAGGGATATTGAGCGGGTAATTCAAGATGCAAAATGCAAAATGCAAAAATCGGAATGGACGGGTGTGTTCCATTCTTCATTTCGCATTTTTGCATTTTGCATTTTGAATTTTGCATTTCTGCGTAAGGAGGCACCGTGCCTAATTTGGATCAGGAGCAACTGAGACGGCTGGCGCGTCTCGGTGCTGTGGCCAGGCTGGAACAGCTGCGACAGGAAGAAGCTGCGATCCGTGCGGAATTCCCTGAACTGTTCGGCGGCCGGCGGGGGAACGGCGCGGTGTCGGCGCCGGAAGGCGGCCGTCGCAAACGGCGCCGCCCGGCGATGACGGCGGCCCAGCGCAAGGAAGTGTCCGAACGGATGCGGAAGTACTGGGCCGAGCGCCGGAAGGCGAGTTCGAAGTAGTGCTGCGTGCGGCGGCGTGCGCTGTTGCCGCGAGCCTGATCGGGTTCACTCCCGCTGCGGCACAGACCACGTCTCCGCCAGGGCCGTGGGCCCTGGACGTCCGCGGCGTCACCAGTCCGGTTCCCGACGACGCGGCGTTCTATCCGACGCTCCAGGCAGCGACCGTTCCGACGCGCGGTTACGGCATCGATGTCGGCGCCCACCTCTACCTCTTCCACTTCGGGCCGTCGAGAGTCGGGCTGGGCGGCAGCGTGCTCAGCATCCGCTCGACCACCACGTCGACGAGCACCCAGACAATCGACAATGTGACGGTCACGACGTCGGGCCAGCGCCTGACGCTGAACATGCGGATCCTGGCGCCACAGATTTCGTTCAACTTCGGATCGCGCGACGGCTGGAGCTATCTCAGTCTGGGCGCCGGTGCGGCCTCCATCGACACCCGAACCGCGGAGGTTCTGGCAGGAAGCCGTGATTCCGGATGGCGGAGAGCGCTCAACTTCGGCGGGGGCGCACGGTGGTTCTTCAGGCCGCATCTCGCCTTCGGCTTCGATCTGCGAATCCACCGCATCAGCTCCGGCGCCGCCGGTGACATCGTCCTCGGTTCGATCGGCACCGTGCCGTCTACGGAATCAGCTCCATCCGTCACCGCCGTGTCCATCGGCGCGGGCCTGTCGTTCAGATGAAAAGCAAGATTTGATGGTCTGACGCTTTGCCCTCCGGAAGGCTTCGTTCTTCACTTAGGCCTTCGGCCTTCGCCCTTGGGCCTTGAAAAGCGGGAGACGGGGATCGAACCCGCGACATCGAGCTTGGGAAGCTCGCGTTCTACCGCTGAACTACTCCCGCACGGTAGGGTGGGCTGGTAGCCTGGGTTGCCTAGGTGGCCTGGGCAACCCGGGTATTGCGCCGCCGTTAGTTTATCAGCCTGCGACCTGTCACCTACCCGCGAATTACCTCGAGAACCTCGTCGCGGCGCTTTTCCATCAACTCCGGCGTCTCCGCCTCGAGATTGAGCCGCAGCAGCGGCTCGGTGTTCGACGCGCGCACGTTGAAGTGCCAGTCGGGATAATCAACCGAGACGCCGTCCATGTGCGCGATTTCGCCATCCTGGTAGCGCGACTCGATAGCCGCCAGCTTGTGCGGCACCTGGTCCATGCTGGGCAGCTTCGTGTTGATCTCTCCGGAGATGAAATAGCGCTCACGATACGGCGCCAGCAGATCGCGCAGCGACATGTTCTTCTTCGACATCAATTCGAGAATCAACAGCGCTGGAATGAACCCGTTGTCTGCGTAGTAGAAATCGCGGAAGTAGTAGTGTCCTGTCACTTCACCGGCGAAGATGCCATCTTCCTGACGCATCCGCTGCTTGATGAATGCGTGACCGACGCGGTTCATCAGCGCCTTGCCACCGTATCGTGCAGCCGTGTCCTTGACCGCGTGGCTGGCGCGCAGGTCGTAGATGATCGTCGCGCCGGGATGCTTCATCAGGAACGCTTCGGCGAGCAGCGCCGTGACGAAGTCGCCGGAGATGAACGCACCGCTGCCGTCGATGAAGAAGCAGCGGTCGGCGTCGCCGTCCCAGGCGATGCCGATGTCCGCTTGTTGTCGGATGACCTCGGCGGTGATGTCTCGACGGTTTTCCTCGAGCAGCGGATTGGCCTCGTGATTGGGAAACGTGCCGTCGATTTCGAAACAGAGCTTGGTGACCCTGCACCCGAGCCGATCGAACAGGCGCGGCGCCACGAGGCCGGCCATACCGCTCCCCGCATCGAGCACCAGAGTGAACGGCTTGATCGCCGAGGGGTCGATGAAGGACATCACCTTCTGCACGTACCGCGGCAGGACATCGCGCGTCGTCACGGTGCCGGGCGTCGCCGCGGGCGGCGGCAGGCGGCCGGACGCGATCATGTCGCGGATGTCGCCGATGCCGGCATCACCGCTGAGGGGCAGCGCGCCGCTGCGCACCATCTTGATGCCGTTGTATGCGCCGGGGTTGTGCGACGCTGTGATCTGCGCGCCGCCATCGAGCGAGTCCTCGACCACCGCGAAATAGATCTGGTCGGTGCCAAGCATGCCGTAGTCGACGACATTGACGCCCTGCATGACGACGCCCTCGATGAAGGCGGCCGAAAGCGCGGGAGAGGAAACGCGCATGTCGCGCGAAACGCCGATCGTCTTCGGCTCGAGGTACGCAGCAAAGCCGCGCCCGATCTGCCGGGCAATTTCTGCGTTGATCTCGGAAGGATAGAGGCCGCGGATGTCGTAGGCCTTGAAAATACCGGGATTAATCTGCATGAGCGAATTCACAGTTCCGGGTGCTCGGTTCTCGGTTCGTGTTCACGTTCGGTTCCGAGGCTCTGAGTTCGGAGTTCGCCGTGCGGATCGTGGCGTTCGGAAACGACGAACACCCGAGACAGCACCGAACCTGAACACGAACCGAGAAGTGAGAACGCGGAAGCGTGAACGGTCATGCACGCGTAAAGTCTGTCAGCGTCGTCTTGTCGCCGAGGACGGCGCCGTGGTCCAGCGTGACGTTGCGGCCGACGTGGCAGTTGCGACCAATGATCACGTTGCGGACGTCGGCGTCACGGCTGATGCGGCAGTTCGGCCAGATGATCGCCCCCTCGACCACCGCATGCTCCTCGACCTGCGTCTGCCGGCCGATCACCGAGTAGGGGCCGACGCGCGCACCGGCCTTGATGAGTACGCCCTCGTCGACGAAGCACGGCCCTTCGACGACAGCTCCCTCCTCGATTCGCGCATCCGCAGCCACCGCCGCCTGCGCCGTGCCACGGTCCTTGAACGGCACGGCCACGTACCGCCCGTCCATGATGTCGCGATGCACCTGCGTGTATTTCTCCGGCGTCCCGATGTCGATCCAGTAGCCGTCGTACACGTAGGCGACGAACGTCTCGCCGCGTTCGATCAGCGATGGAAAGTAACTGCGCTCGATCGACCAGGCGACATCCTTGGGGATCCGATCGAACGTGTCCGGCTCGAGGACGTAAATGCCGGCGTTGATGTGATTCGTCGTGATCTCTTCGGGCTTCGGCTTTTCGAGAAATCGCGTCACGTTCGCCGCGGCATCGGTTTCGACGAGGCCGTAAGCCGTGGGATTCTCGACCGGGGTCAGGACGATGGTGGCTTTGGCCCGCCGTTCACGGTGCAATTGAATGACCGCCGCGAGATCGATTTGCGTCAGCACGTCGCCGTTGAACACGACGACCGATTCCGTCAGGTTGTCCCCGGCGTATCGCACCGCGCCTGCCGTTCCTAATGGCGCCGGTTCGACCACGTAGCGGATCTTGATCCCCACCTCCGAGCCGTCGCCGAAGATCTCTTCGATGCGCCGAGGCTGGTAATTGAGGCTGAGGATGACCTCGTCAATCTCCGGCACCTGCTTCAGCAGGTCGATCTGATAGTGCAGGAACGGGCGGGCGAAGATGGGAACGATGGGTTTCGGGGTGTGGATGGTCAGCGGCCGCAGCCGCGTGCCCTTCCCCCCGGCGAGAAGGATCGCCTTCATGACAAACCTCGATTTTACAGTAAAATGCGGTCGTTCCCAGGCACATGAATCTACCGAACACTCTGACCGTCGCGCGGATGGTGCTCGTTCCGCTGCTGGTCGTCGTGCTGCTGACCGAATTCGAAGGCAGCCGGATAGCCGGCCTGCCCAAGGAAATCGTTGCCGCCGTGATTTTCGGGGTGGCGTCGATCACGGACTGGCTCGACGGCTACCTGGCGCGGCGGCGGCGGCAGGTGACGTGGCTTGGGCAAATCCTCGATCCGATTGCCGACAAGCTTTTGACCTCGGCGGCGTTCATCTCGCTGGTGCAGCTCAATCTGGCGCCGGCATGGATGGTGGCGATCATCATCGGGCGCGAGTTCGCGATCACGGCGCTCCGCAGCCTCGCGTATTCGCGCGGAGTGACGATCGCCGCGTCGCGGCTCGGCAAAATCAAGATGGGGTCGCAGGTGACGGCGATCCTGCTGCTGATCGTCGGCTGGGGACCGATTCCGGCGCTCGCCCCCATCGGCTACATCGCACTGTGGTTTGTGATGATTACTGCCGTCGTCTCGGCGGTGGACTACTACCGCAAGTTCCAGCGGCTGCTGAACGCGAGGGTGACCGACGTCAATATCGCGCGAGAACGCCGAACCTCGAACACCGAACGCCGAACCGAACCCCGAACACGAACCGGGAAGTGAGAACCTGGAAGCGCGAACCCGCTCACTTCCTCATGCCTACGTAGTCGCCCTCGTAGATGGCGTCGACTGCCGAGACGACCTTCAACGTGGAGGTTTCAGTTTTGACGTCAACCGCAACTGCCTCGCCGACCTGAAACAGGAAGTTTCCGTCGGCGCGCTGATCGTGATAGACCACGAACCGGGCGCCCGCGGTGACGCCGTGATCGCTGCCCCGATCGACGACCAGGTAGTCTCCGTTCCCGAACGTCGTGCGGCGATCCTGTCCGGTCATCACATGTCCGTAGTTGCCGCGTTCCGGGGTGCCGGTCGCCGTTGACGCCGCGGGGAGGCTGGGCAGAACGAACGGCTCGAGATAATCGTCCACGTCAACCGTTTCGCAGGCGTGCGTAATCGTCGCCAGCGACATCTCATCGTCCACGGCCCAGACCCGGATCCAGCCGGTCGTTCGAATCGTGACGGGATTGCCGCGCGATGCCCCGAGGCCGCCGGTCAGCAGACGCCGCGTGTAGAACTCCTGGCCGACGGCGAGGCCACCGCGCGTGCCGGCGTTGATCGTCACCAGGTCGCCAGGCGCATGCGTCAGGCGTAGCGCCGCCTCCTGACCGCCGGCGATGCGCAGCGGAACATCAGGGACGCCGTACGCAATGGTCGGCGCGCAGGCGAGTGCGATGGTGTCGGGCGAGAGCTTGACGGCTGCCTGCGCAGGACCGCGCTGTGCAATCGCGGGAACGGCAGACACGAGCACTGCCGCGCCGGTGTTCAGGAACATCGCCAGGGCGCGCCGGCCGAGCGGGCCGCCCAGGGTCCGTCTGGTCATGACCTCTCCCGATAACTTATTGAGCGTTCAGCTCTTTCAGCCGCATCTTGGCGCGTTCCAGGAACTCGCTCTCGACGAACTCGTCGACGATGCGCTGGTAGTAGGGAATTGCCTCTGCTTTTCCCTCTTTGTTATCGGACAGGGAGTAAATCTCCGCCAGACGGAAGTAGACCTCGTCGCGGTTGGTGAAATTCGGGTCGTCTTTCAGGATTCCCCTGAGCCGGGCCACGGCGCCGCGATAGACGCGCATGTTTCCGTAGGTTCTGGCGACACGGAGCTCGCTTTCGCTCAGACGGTCGCGGGCCACGCGCCAGTTCTTACGCACCTCCGGCATCAGCGCGCTCTCAGGAAAGCGATCGAAGAACACCTGGAATTCGGCGAGCGCTTCGCGTGTGGAGGTCTGATCGCGGTCGGCGCTGCGCATCTGCTCGAAGTAGGTCATCGCCAGCTTGAATTGCGCGTAATCCGCGCGCGGGTGGCGTGGGTAGAAGGTCAGGAACTCTCGGTATTCGCTGTCGGCGAGCACGAGCGATTCCGCGCTCTTCTCTCCCAGGTAGGTGTCGCCGATGCCGAGCTTGGCGTCGGGACGCAGCGGGCTCTGCGGGTAGTTGTCCACCACCTTCCGCAGATACTCCCTGGCTTCCAACCACTTCTTTTCCTTCAGCGCCGCTTCCCCGCGCTCGAACAGGAAGCGATCGGGATTGGCGGCGTTCTGTGGGATGACGTCTTTGTTGCCGCACGCCGTCGCGATAATGAGGGCGCCGAGCAGGGGGCAGAGTCGGACGAGCTTTCGGATCATTCAGAAATCAGTTTTCCCGCTGGATGAATCGTCTATTGTGACATAGACGGCCGGGCTGGTCCGTCGGCCTGCCTCGCCTGGCGAAGACCGGTTGACTCAATCCTCCGGCGACGTGGCCAGCAGGTCGCGCACGGCCGCCGGCAGTCGGCAGGGCCTGCCGCTCGGATCCATGGCGGCGTGGACGGTGTAGCCGCTCGCCAGGGGGCCATCCTCGGTGTCACGCCAGACCTCGTAGTCAAAGCGGACGCGCACCGGGGTCATCAAGGTGGCCTTGGTCCGAATCTCCAGCTGATCATCGTAGCGCGCCGCGCGGCGGTACTCGCAATGTGCCTCAATCACCGGTAGCGACACCCCGTCCTGCTCCATGGCGCGATAGGTCCATCCGGCCGCGCGCAGCCACTCGGTTCGTCCCACCTCGAACCACACGAGGTAATTGGCGTAGTAGACAACACCCATGCGATCGGTCTCCGCATAGCGGACGCGAACGTGGGAGGCGCGGATGGCGATGCTCACTATCGCTGGATGTCCGGAATGCGGAATGCAGGATTCAGACTGCAAAGAACTGCTGCTGTCCTCCCGATTCTGAACTCTGCATTCAAAATTCTGCATGACAGCCAAGCCGCCACTTACACCCTCGTGCCAATGGCCGCGGCATTGGCCGTCGCCCGCAGCGAGCGCGTGGCTGCCTCGGCGTCGCCGGTGGCGAAGATCGCATTGCCGGCGACAAGGATCGTGGCTCCAGCCGCAACAACGTCTGCAACGTTGGCGCTGTCGATGCCACCGTCGATTTCGATATGTGCTGCCGATCCGGCCGTCGTCAGCAGGGCCTTGAGGCGGCGTACTTTGTCGAGACTGTGCGGAATGAAGGACTGCCCGCCAAAGCCGGGGTTCACCGACATCACCAGAACGAAATCGAGATCGGCGGCGACGTCCTCGAGGCTGTGTACGGGCGTCGACGGATTGATCACCGCGCCTGCCTTCACCCCGAGCTTCTTGATGTAGCCGATCGTTCGGTGCAGGTGCGGAAGCACTTCCACGTGCACGGAGATCATGCTCGCGCCCGCCTCGGCGAAATCGTCGATGTACCGATCGGGATCCTGGATCATCAGGTGGACGTCGAGGGGACGCGTCGCAATCCGCTTGATCGCGCGCACGACGGGTGGGCCGATGGTGATGTTGGGCACGAAATGGCCGTCCATCACGTCCACGTGAATCAGGTCCGCGCCGCCGCGCTCGACGGCTGCGATGTCGCGACCGAGCGCTGCGAAGTCGGCCGAGAGAATCGAGGGCGCGACCCAGATGGTTGGCTGCTGCGTCATCGGCTGACCTCCAGCGAGATCGCATCTCCGCCGGCGACGCGGAATCCGCCGGCAGGTTGCTGGCGAACGACAGTTCCGGGTGGGACCCCCGGGTACGGTTGCGAACCGACGATGGTGACGCGGAACCCACGAGCACGAAGGGCGGGGGCCGCGCGTTCGCCTTCCATGCCGATGACATCGGGCATCACGTAGGTAGTCGCCTCCTCGCCGCGGTTGACGAGCAACGACACACGCGGAGAACGCGCCTGCGGCGGTGGATCCTGTGCCACCACGGCATCCGCCGGGTAGTCCGGCGACCGGACCTCCGTTGTCGAGGCCACCTGGATGCCGTCCTGCTCGAGTCGGATCTGGGCGGTTCGATCGGTCTGGCCGACGAGAACCGGTACCACCGTCGCGCGTGCGCCGGCGCTGACCCACACGCGCACCGTGCGCTGCCGTCGCGCCTGGGCACCTGCTGGCGGATCCTGCTGCATGATGCGGCCGGGCGGCACCTTCTCGTCGGACCGCTCGTTGTCGTCGACGCGAAGTCCGAGTCCGAGTTCGGCGAGGGCACGCGACGCGTCGTTGACGGTCTTCCCGGTCAGCGACGGCACGGCAACCTCGCGCGCACGCAGCGCGATGCGCATGGACAGGCCGAAGAAGATCAGGAACGTCAGGCCGAGCGCGCCGGCGAGGACGAGCAGCTTGCCGAATCCCCAGACGCGAGTGCCGAGGCGCATTGACGGAAATATCGTACCACGTGACGAAGACGAGACACCGCGACACCAAGGTCACTGGAGATCACTCTCAGTCCCTCAGCGCCTCGTGTGTCGGCTTTGCTCAACGATGCGTCAGCGCAGCAGCAAAGAACGCCTCCAGGCCGTGCACAAAAGGCAGCGTGCGCAGCATGCCGCGTTCGTCGAGCAGCGGTTCCAGTGCCGGCACGGTACCTCGCAGGTCAACTGCGGCGAATTCCGGATTACCGGCAATGAACCGGTCAACAACCACGTCGTTCTCTTCTGGCTCGCTCGAGCAGGTGGCGTAGACGAGTCGTCCACCCGGCGCGAGCGCATGCGCTGCGCGTTCGAGTAACTGGAGCTGTCGCTCTCCGAGCGCCGCCAGATCCGCTTCGTTGCGTCGCCAGCGAATGTCGGGATCGCGACGGATCGTGCCGAGACCGGAACATGGCGCATCGACAAGGATTCGATCGAACGCCGGCGAGAAGGGCAGTGCGCCGACCGTCGGCACCTGCAGCACATGGACGCTTCTGGCGCCGCTTGCGCCGACAGTCTGGGCCAGGGTTCGCAGTCTGCGCGCGCGGACGTCGGATGCGACGATGAGGCCCTCGTCGCGCATGGCGGCGGCCAGCGCGGTCGTCTTGCCTCCGGGCGAGGCGCAGAGATCGAGGATGCGTTCACCAGGCTGCGCGTCGACGACGAGCGACACGAGCTGCGACGCTTCGTCCTGCACGAAGAAAGAACCCGTTGAGGGAAGCCGCAGCGGGTTGCCTGCGGTGACGATCAGGCCGTCGGGGGCGTAGCGCGCCGGTGTTGTCTCGATCCCCTCATTTCCGAGCGCCGCGGACAGCTCTTCGCGCGTCAGTCGAAGGCGGTTCGTCCGCACTGCGAGCGGCGGTGTCTCGTTGTTGAAGCGGACCCACCGTTCGGCCGCGTCGAAGCCATATCGGGCCAGCCAGCGCGACGCAAGCCAATCGGGGTGCGAGTGTGTCGTGCCGAGGTAGGCGATTGCCGCGTCCCCGTTGTTTTCCTCCGGCCTGGGCGGCAGCGGCAGACGATGGCGGTTCCGAAGCGTCGAGCGCAGCACTGCGTTGACGAACCCGGCGGCGCTCTGCTTCCGCGCCCCTCGCGTCATATCCACCGCATCGTCGACGACCGCCGAAGCCGGAACACGATCGAGGTGGAGCAGTTGATACAAGCTCAATCGAAGAATCAACACGACGTCCGCATCGATTTTCGAGATCGGCCGTTTCGCAAAGTGCTCGATGAGGTGATCGAGCGCGCGCTGCCATCGCAACGTGCCGGTCACGATCTCGGCGGCAAGCGCGCGGTCCCGCTCGTCGGCCAGCTGCGTGCGGGCGCGGACGAGGGCGGCTGGCAGATCAACCCGCTGAGCGGCGATTGCCCGAAGGGCATGAAAAGCCGCCGTTCGGGCTGGCGCAATCATGCCGAGTCGAACCTCATCCCCGGCCGCACGCTGCGTCCCGACAAAAACTCACGCGTCTGCATCGGGCGTTTGCCCTCCGGCTGCAGCTCGAGGATCGAGAGTCGTCCATTACCTGTTTCGACGTCGATAGAGTCGCGGGTCACGTCGACGATCGTCCCGGGAGCCGACGCCGTAGTGCCCGGCTTTGGCCGGGCCTTGAGCAGAATTAAGCGCGCGCCCTCCAGGTAGGTATAGGCATGCGGCCAGGGATAGAGGCCGCGGACACGATTGTGGATCTGGCGCGCGGACTGACTCCAATCGACAAGGCCTTCTTCTTTGGTCAGTCGCGCTGCGTAGGTCGAGGCCGCCTCGTTCTGCGGCTCAGGGCGCGCTGTGCCGGACTCGAGCTGATCGAGGACCGGTAACAGCAGTCGGGCGCCGTCGTCTGCGAGCGCCCGTTCCAGGGCGTCGCTCGTCTCCTCGAGGTCGATCGGACGCGTCGACTTAGCCAGCATGTCGCCGGCGTCGAGCGCCTTGACCACCTGCATGATGGTGACGCCGGTCTGCTCTTCGCCGTTGATGACGGCTCGGTGCACTGGTGCCGCCCCGCGATACTTCGGCAGCAGTGAGGCGTGCACGTTGACCATGCCCAGTCTGGGCAGTTGAAGCAGCTGGTCTGGTATCAGCTTGCCGTACGCGACAACGACGCCCAGATCCGGCGCGTGACGGCGAAGGGTCTCGGCAACTTCCGGCGCGCGCAGCCGTTCCGGCTGGTACACGGGGATGTCATGCGCGAGCGCCGCCGCCTTGACGGGGCTGTCGGTAACCTTCTGACCGCGGCCGCGGCGCTTGTCGGGTTGTGTCACGACCAGCGCGACGCAATGACGGGACGCCAGCAGAAGTTCGAGGGTCGGGACCGCGAACTGCGGCGTCCCGAAGAATACGATCACCATTTGCCGGTGCGCGAAAGCTTCTTGACCTTCCGCAGGATGAGATCTTTCTGCAGACCGCGGAGGCGGTCGACGAACAGCGTCCCGTCGAGATGATCCATCTCGTGCTGAAAGCAGCGGGCGAGCAGATCTTTGCCTTCGACGACCTGTTCCTGACCGTTGCGATCGATCCCTTTGACAATCGCCCGGGAGGGACGGGCGACGGTGGCATTGAATCCGGGAAGACTGAGACAGCCTTCCTCCTCGAGCTGCATGCCGTCGCGCTCGACAAACTCGGGGTTGATGAAGGTGCGCAGGTCCGCGGGATTCCTCCCGGCGGAGACGTCGCAGACGAAAATCCGCAGCGCGACACCGACCTGCGTCGCCGCCAGGCCAATCCCGGGCGCGGCGTACATCGTCTGGATCATGTCGTCGATGAGCCGCTGAACGTCGGGCGTGATCTCGCCGACAGGTTCCGCGGGGGCGTGCAACACCTCTGCGCCGTATCGGAGGATCGGTCGAATCAAGAGGTCGTTGCCTGATTGCGCGCGGCGGCGAAACGCGAGCGCACCAGTTCAGCCGTCGCCGCGTAGTGGCGGCGGATCTCCTCGATCGAATCGCCACCGAACTTTTCGAGGAACGCATCGGCCAGCACGAATGCCACCATCGCTTCGCCGACGACGGCGGCGGCGGGGACGGCGCAGACGTCGCTGCGTTCGATTGCGGCTGGTGCATCCGTCAACGTCGTGAGGTCGATCGATCGGAGCGGCTTCATCAGCGTCGCGATCGGTTTCATGAACGCCGACACGCGGACGTCCTCGCCGTTGGTGACGCCGCCCTCGAGGCCGCCCGCGTTGTTGGTCGGACGGAGGGCGATCACACCTTTCTCGCCTTGTGGCGGCAGGATCTCGTCGTGCACTCGCGAGCCCGGACGGATCGCGACTTCAGGCCCGATGCCGATCCCGACCGCCTTGATTGCGTGGATGCACATCAGGGCCTGGCCGAGGCGGCCATCCAGTTTGCGGTCCCACTGCACGTACGAGCCCAATCCCGGCGGGACGCCGGTGACAATGACCTCGAAGGCACCTCCGACCGTATCGCCAGCCTCGCGGGCGCTGTCGATGTAAGAAATCATGCGCTGCTGCAGGTCGGCGTCCACGCAGCGCAGCGGAGAGTCGTCTGGCAGTGCCTGCGCTTCATTGAACGCCACGACACGATCCGAGGGCACCACCACATCGCCGATTGCGGAGACATGGCTCGCGAGCTGGATGCCGAACGCGCCAAGAAGCTGGCGGGCGACAGCTCCCGCCGCGACACGGGCCGCCGTTTCGCGCGCGCTGGCGCGCTCGAGAACGTCCCGGATGTCGTCGTGGCCGTACTTGACAGCGCCCGCAAGGTCGGCATGGCCCGGCCGCGGCCGCGTCACGTCGGCGCGACGCGTGCCGCTGGCACCTTCCGGCATCTCGCTTTCGACATACATCGTCTGCTGCCAGTTCACCCAGTCGCGGTTGCGGATCAGCAGCGCGATCGGCGCGCCGGTCGTGACGCCATGGCGAACGCCGGACAGCACTTCGGCGCGGTCGCTTTCGATCTGCATGCGCCGCCCGCGTCCGTATCCGCCCTGACGTCGACGCAGCTGCGCGTTCAGCGCGTCGATATCGAGCTGCAGTCCGGCCGGCATCCCGTCGAGCGTGACGACGAGCGCCTGGCCATGCGACTCGCCGGCGGTCAAAAACCTGAGCATTTACCGACGATTTTACCCGGTCCTCGCCGAGGCCGCCGCGGCCGCCTGCAGACGCGCACGCCGTGCGAACTATTCCGCGGCGCATCGGTGTTTTTCGTGGGGCGCGCCGAGGCGTTCGAGCGGATACGGCGCTCCGGCGTGTTATCACTTGCGGGACCACTTGTTGCTAAAAGGAGTCTCCCGATGAGCGTTCGCAGGTTGTGGCTGGCCTTTGGCCTGGTTGTCGGGTTGTCGTTCGCAGTCCTCGGATGGACCGGCGTGCGCATCTACCAGTCGGCCCCGCCAATCCCGGATCGAGTGATCACCACCGACGGCCGCGAGGTGATCGGGCCTGAGGATATTCACTCAGGTCAGAACGTCTGGCAGTCGCTCGGCGGCATGGAAGTGGGCTCTATCTGGGGCCACGGCAGTTACGTCGCTCCTGACTGGACGGCCGACTGGCTGCATCGGGAAGCGCTGTTCATCCTCGACGCCTGGAGCGGTACGGGTGGCTATGCGGCGTCGCCGGCGGAGCGCCAGGCAGAGCTGCAAAGCCGGCTGCAGCGCGCATTGCGCCAGAACACCTATCGCGACGGCGTGCTGACGATTGATCCGGTCCGGGCCGACGCGTTCGCGGCGAACGCAGCCCACTATGCGGAAGTCTTCTCACGCGGTCGCGAAGAGTACGCGATTCCCCCGGGCGCATTGAGCGATCCCGGCAAGCAGAAGCAGCTGGCGGCGTTCTTCTTCTGGACCGCATGGGCCGCAGCGACAAATCGTCCGGGCGAGACCGTTACCTACACCAGCAACTGGCCGCACGAGCCGCTCCTTGGCAACCGGCCGACTGGTGACACCGTCGTCTGGACAGGGGTGAGTATCATTGTTCTTCTCGCCGGGATCGGTTTCATGGCGCTGTATCACGCCGCCAACCGCGAACACGCGCCACTGCCGGATCCACCACGCCACGACCCGCTTCTCGGCTCGGTACCCACCCCTTCACAACGTGCGGTGGTGAAGTACTACTGGATCGTTGCGGCGCTGCTCCTCGTGCAGATCCTGCTCGGCGTCGTTACGGCTCATTACGGCGTGGAAGGCAACGGCTTCTACGGCATTCCGCTGTCCGATTGGCTGCCGTACTCCATCGCTCGGACGTGGCACGTGCAGCTCGGGATCTTCTGGATTGCCACGGCCTGGCTGGCAACAGGCTTGTACATCGGCCCGGCGGTCAGCGGTGTCGAACCGAAGTTTCAACGCTTCGGCGTCAACCTGCTGTTCGGTGCGCTGTTAGTTGTCGTCGTCGGTTCGCTGGCGGGGCAGTGGCTGAGCGTCAAACAACTGCTTGGCAGCGGCCTGGCGTGGTTCTACCTCGGACACAGCGGCTACGAGTACATCGACCTCGGACGGCTCTGGCAGATTGCGCTGCTGGTCGGATTGTTTCTGTGGCTGTGGCTGATGGTGCGGTCCGTTCGACCGGCGTTGCGCGACGCAGGAGACCAGCGTCCACTGCTCATGCTGTTCCTTGTGTCATGTGTCGCCATCGCGGCGTTCTACATGGCAGCGCTCGGTTATGGGCGTCGCAGCAATCTGGCGACGGTCGAGTACTGGCGCTGGTGGGTCGTGCACCTGTGGGTCGAAGGCTTCTTCGAGGTCTTCGCTACGGTCGTCATCGCGTTTCTCTTTGCGCGGCTGCGGCTTGTGTCGACGCGGACCGCCGGTGAGGCGGCGCTGCTCTCGGCCACCATCTTCTTGGCCGGCGGAATCATCGGCACACTGCATCACCTCTACTTCGCGGGCACGCCAACCGTCGTCCTGGCGCTCGGTTCGGTGTTCAGCGCGCTGGAAGTGGTGCCGCTGCTGTTCGTCGGTTTCGACGCCTGGGAGAACCTGCGGTTGTCGCGGCGCAAGGAGTGGGTGCAGAAGTACCGTTGGCCGATTTACTTCTTCGTGTCGGTGGCGTTCTGGAACCTGGTGGGCGCCGGGCTGTTCGGCTTCATGATCAACCCGCCGATCGCCCTGTACTACATGCAGGGGCTCAACACGACGCCCGTTCACGGGCATGCCGCGCTCTTCGGCGTCTACGGGATGCTGGGCATCGGCCTGATGCTGTTCGCGCTGCGGGCGCTCGATCCCGAAGCCGAGTGGAAGGACGGGCTCGTCAGAGTCGGCTTCTGGGCGACGAACATCGGCCTGTTCACGATGGTCACGCTCAGCCTGCTGCCAGTCGGGTTGATGCAGACGTGGGCGTCGGTGGAGACGGGTTATTGGTACGCGCGGAGTCCGGAGTTCCTGCAGACCGGGACGATCGAAACGTTCCGCTGGCTTCGCATCGTCGGTGACACGATCTTCGCCGTCGGCTCGGTGGCCCTCGCGTTGTTCGTCATTGGCCTGCGCACCGGCGGGACGACCCGTCAGCGCCGGTTCCAGGTTCCGGAACCCGCTCCTGCGCGCGGACGGTAGCTACATTCGCGCGCAGCGATCGACGAAAAGTTCCACCCGGGCATTCCCGGCGCGACGCAGCAACTGCGTACTTTGACCGCGTTCACGTGAATTCAGGCCTGATCTGCCGTGGGCGGTGGGTTGCATCCGTTCAGGCGTGGCCCGACTGCTGCACGATCGCTATTACGAGTACGCCCCGGATCGAGCGTGGGATCTGCTTACGGGAAAGATCGTGCCGCTGCCAGCGAACGCAGCGGAGGTCGACCACGACCGACCATCGCTCTCTGCCCTGATCGAACTTCTCGATCATGGGCAGGACGGCGCGCCGCGTTGGATGGTCGTGCAGCGGACGTCAGAGAGCTGGCGCGATCAGGCCGAGGCGGCAGCCACCGACGCACGCCGGCGCGGATACGTGGCGATGGGCGTTGACGTGTTCCTGCGGATCCGTGTCCTGATGACCGAGGAAATCAGCACACGCGCGCTGATGCTCATTGCACGACCGGGAACGCCTCCGCACCGTGCCGCGACTGCATTGCTGTACGCTGCCGCCCTTTCTCCCCGGCCGCATCTGCTCGTCATCTGCTGCCGGGTCCGGCTTCCGGCTTCGCGCGGGGCGCTACGGCGGACAGGGACCCCAGTGAACACGACAACCGTCCCTCCTCTACAGCGCGCCTCCACGGAGTGGAGGGCGGCGGAAGCGCGCGCCGCGTATGGATCGCGTCCGCTGCGCCTTCCGACGCGACCCGTGTCGGCAGACGTCGCGAAGCTGATCGAACGATCGCACCGGGCGAACGACTTCGTGCGGGCCGGCCGCCACGCGTCCGCCGAACGGCTGCTTCGAGAGGTGTCCGCCGCCCTCGTACGGCGCGGCGAGTACTGGTCCGCCGCGAGCACCTACATCGAGCTCGGACAACTGCTGCTCGAACGCGGGAACGCGCAGGGTGCCGACGCCGCCTTTGCCGACGCTGCGGCGCACGCCGAACAGGCGCGGTCAACTGTGCTCGCGTCGGCAAGGGTCTGGCAGGCTGCCGCACGCACCGATGCTGGCCAACTCAGCGCCGCTGAATCTCTCTGCAGGGCAGCACTGCTGACCGGTCAGCTTGACGGGGCGGAGCAGGCTCGTGCCGAGGCAACGCTTGCGCGCGTCCTCCTGTGGCAGGGAAGAAGCGGGGAAGCGCGGGCTCTTTCGTTTGTCGACGCCGGTGATGCCTCAACGCCGCCGTTCGCTGCCGCGACCGCCGTCCGGGTGCTGATCGAGTGCGGAGAGATCTTCGATGCCGGCCGGCGCGCGCGAGACCTGCTGACCAATGTCGGGACGACCGATCCGATCGCGCGGGTCATCGCCTTGGGCGCACACCTTCGCGTGCTGACCGCGGCAGGCGACCTGACGCTCGCCACTGAGCGTCTCGGGGAATTCGCCATGGCGGCGCGCGCAGCTCGCAGCCCTCTCCGGCTCACGCGGATGCGCCTGCTGCTCGTCCACGCGCTCCGGCGAGGCGGTCGGCGGAGTGAGGCCGACATGGAACTACGAACCCTGCTGCGGATGCGTGCCGTCGCTCCTCCGTTGCTCCGAAACGCTATCGATCGGTGTGCGAAAACCACGCCGACGCCGAACAGCACACGGGTGATGGTCAATCGACCGCCCGCAGACGCCGCGCAGCTTGTCATGCTGGCACAGCATGAAGACGACGATGGGCGTGCGTTGAGTGTCATTTGCGAGTTCCTGCTGCGAACGCTCAGCGCGACGCGGGTTGAGGTGTGGACCGCCGACGCCGGACCGGCGACGACGATCGTCAGCGCCGGAGCGGGCGTTCCAACCCGTCTGGGTGGACGTGCGCTCGAAGCCGGAATCGTGATCGGGCCGGAGCCGGTCGAGGCCGGATGTGAGATCGCAGCGCCCGTCCGGCTTGGCTCCAGCCTGATGGCGGCGGTCTCCGTCCGCTGGCCAGCGGACAGAGTCGCACCCGAGAAGGCCGCAGGGTGGTTGACGCTGGCGTGCGCGGTGGCGGCGCCGCGTGTCGAGTCCATGCTGCACGCGAAGCGGCTCGTTGCCGCGGCAGCGACATCGATTCCGGAGCTTGTGGGTGTCAGCGCGTCGATGGCCGAAGTTCGCCGATCGATCGTGCGAGCAGCGGGAGCACCATTCTCGGTTCTCATCGAAGGCGAGAGCGGGGTAGGGAAGGAACTCGTTGCGCGCGCGATTCATCAGTCGAGTCCGCGGCGCGATCGGCGATTCTGTGACGTCAATTGCGCCGCGCTTCCCGACGACCTGTTCGAATCAGAGCTGTTCGGGCACGTGCGCGGGGCCTTCACCGGCGCGGTGATCGATCGCGGAGGTCTCGTCGAGGACGCCGACGGCGGAACGCTGTTTCTCGACGAAGTCGCCGATCTGTCTGCCCGCGCTCAGGCCAAGCTGCTGCGTGTCGTCCAGCAGCAGGAGGTGCGGCGCATCGGCGAGACGTTCAGCCGGAAAGTCGACGTCCGCTTCGTCAGCGCCGCAAACCGCGATCTGCGGAGTGAGGCCGCGCACGGACGGTTTCGATCTGATCTGCTCTACCGACTCGACGTGATCCGCATCCACATTCCGGCGCTGCGTGAGCGGCCGGAAGACATTCCTCTACTTGTGCATCACTTCTGGTCGGCGGCAGTCGCGCGGGTCGCGACGCGCGCAACGCTGTCGCACGGCGTCATGGCCGTGCTGGCGCGCTATCACTGGCCGGGCAATGTCCGCGAACTGCAGAACGTCCTCGCCGCACTGGCCGTCGATGCTCCGCTGCGAGGGCAGGTGCGGGCGGCCCGGCTGCCGGCGGCAATCGCCGGAGCATCGGTGGTCACCTCTGGACGGCTGAGTGAGGCGCGCATGCAATGGGAGCGGCGGTTCGTTGAAGTCGCGCTCGCGCGCGCGGGAGGCAGTCGCACGCGCGCCGCCCGCGACCTCGGGCTGACACGTCAGGGCCTGCTCAAAGTGCTCACACGTCTGGGACTGGCAGCCGCAACGTCGTTGCCGGCGTAACCGGGAGCTCGCGAAAACCTGTGCAGGCCGGAGGGTTTGGATCCGAAGGCTATACAGCGAACGGATCCCATGCTGCGACTTGTCCTGGCGATTGCCCTAATTGCATCAACACTAAGTTTGGCCTCGTGCGGTGGGGGTTCTCCGGCCGCGCCGGCGCCCTCGGCAACCAGCTTCCAGGGCGTCTGGGAGGGCTCCTGGACCCGTACCGGGTGCTCGGAAACCGGCGGCGCCGTCGGCCAGGCGTGCAATCAAACCCCACAGTCAGGGGCGCTGCGATTGACCTTCACGCAGGCAGACAACACCGTGCAGGGCAACGTCGAATTCGGATCGTTTGTCATCCCCGCGACGGGAACCGTCAGCGGCAGCAACCTCACAGTGTCGGGTCAGACCCACCTGCCGCAGCCGAACGCCACAGCAACCGTGTCGAACTGGAGCACGACGCGAACCGGAAACTCGATGACCGGCACCTTTACGTTCAGGCTCGTCGCCGACGATCCGGCGTTCGGTTCGCAGACGCTCCAGCTCGCGCTGCAGAACGTGACGAAGTCCTCCTGAAGGAACTTCCAACTTCCAACGACCAACTTCCAGCGAAGTTCCAAGACGGCAGCGGTGAGATTGGGTTTTGGGATTTGGCTTTTGGATTTTAAAATCGCCCGGGTCACTTGACGCGTTTCCTTGCCCGCCGCCTCGCTCTGACGGTGCCCGTTCTGCTCGGCGTCGCCACGTTGGTCTTCTCGCTCATTCATCTCATTCCAGGCGATCCGGCGCAGGCGATGCTCGGCGAAGCAGCACCGCAGGCTGACGTCCAGGAACTCCGTCACCGGCTCGGCCTCGATCGGCCGCTGTTCGAGCAGTACGCGATCTTCTTACGCGGCCTGGTGCGCGGCGATCTCGGCACGTCGCTGCGAACAGGGGCGCCGGTCACCAGCCAGATCGTCGAGCGCATGCCGGCCACGTTCGAGCTCGCGGCGGCAGCGATGCTGGTCGCGATTCTTGTGTCGATGCCGCTGGGGATTGCTGCGGCAGTTCGGCGCGGAACAGTCGTTGACCACGCCGCCATGACGCTCTCCCTCGCTGGCGTCTCCGTTCCGAACTTCTGGCTCGGTCCGCTCATGGCCATCGTGTTTGCCGTCGAACTCGGATGGCTGCCGGTGTCGGGCAGAGGTACGTGGGCGCATCTCGTGCTGCCTGCCGTTTCGCTCGGCGCCGCGCTTGCCGCCATCCTTGCCCGGATGACGCGAACGACGATGCTGGAGGAGTTGCGGGAGCAGTATGTTCAGGCCGCGCGTGCGCGCGGCGTCTCGAGGCTGCGCGCCGTGCTCCGCCATGCGTTCCGCAACAGCCTGATTCCGGTGGTGACGCTGATCGGCCTGCAGTTCGGCGCCGTGCTGACGGGCGCTGTGATCACCGAGACGATTTTCGCGTGGCCGGGGATCGGACGGCTGCTCATCCAGTCGATCGGCTTCCGCGACTATCCACTGGTCCAGGGCTGCATTCTCCTGATCGCCCTGACGTATGTCGGCGTGAACCTTCTGACCGACATGCTGTACGGCGTCCTCGATCCGCGGATTCGGTACGAATGACGAAGATCGGCGCTGCAATCGTCCTCATCGCCATTCTCGCGGCTGTCGTCGGTCCGGTCGTCGTTCCGTTCGACCCTGCGGATCAAGAGCTGGCGCTCCGACTTGAAGGGCCGACGGGACTCCATTGGTTCGGCCTCGACGAGCTCGGACGCGACATCTTTGCGCGCATCCTGTCGGGCGCCCGCATCTCGCTGCTGGTGGGGCTGGTGGTCGTCGGCGTGTCGTCAACCGTCGGTATTCTCTTCGGATCCATTGCTGGATACTTCGGCGGGGTCGTCGACGAAATCATCAGCCGGGTGATGGACATCCTGCTGGCATTTCCAGGACTGCTGCTGGCGATCGCAATGGTCGCCGTCCTTGGACCGAGCCTGACGAACGTGATTCTCGCGTTGTCATTGATCGGATGGGTGGGCTATGCGCGTCTGGTGCGGGGCCAGGTGCTGCGGGCGCGAGAGCTGGAATTCGTTCAGGCGGCGCGCGCGCTCGGCGCCTCGACACCAAGGATCCTCACCAGGCACATCATCCCGACGGCACTGCCCGCCGTCACGGTCCAGGCCACGCTTGGTATGGGCGGCGCCATTCTCGCGGAGGCGGCGCTCAGCTTTCTGGGCCTGGGCGTTCAGCCGCCGACACCAAGCTGGGGAACGATGTTGAGCTACGGCAGAGCGCACCTGCTCGAGGCGCCGCACCTCACGGTTTTTCCGGGTCTAGCGATCGCTGTGCTCGTGCTCGGGTTCAACTTCCTTGGAGACGGCCTCCGCGACGCTCTCGATCCAACGACAAGGCGGGAGGCACGGTAGCCACACAACTCCGCCGCTACGAACTCGGGACGAGAGCGGCGTAACGCGCCTCGGCGTCGCGGGCTGCTGCTGTGTGACCGCGCCGGCGCGCCGCTTCCGCCAGCAGACGATAGGCCGACGGGTCCACCGGCTGGCGGCTGACGGCGTCCTGCAGGGTGCGCTCCGCCTCGTCTGCGTTGCCGCTCATCAGCTGCGCCTCGCCAAGCAGCGCCAGCACCTCGCTTGTGACCTCGGGACGGCGTGCGAGCGGCTGCAGCGCGGCGATCGCTTTCCGGATCGCGACATAGTCGGTATCCGCGATGCCGGCATCGAGCCACACGCGGCCAAGCGCCGTCAGTACCGCGGGGGAGTCCGGGTAACGTTCCGCCGCGCGACCAAGGGTGGCCACTGCAGCATCGGGGCGCCCCGTTCGGGCGAAGGTCAGTGCGATGTGAACCAGCCGTTCCGGACGCGACGGCTCGAGCGCCGCGAGCACATCGAGCTGCTCGATCGCTTCGCGCGTGCGGCCACGTGTCATGTAGAGGTCGGCGAGCTCCTCGCGCGGCGGCACGAGCTTGGCGTCCAACGCGATCGCGCGCCGGAACTCCCGAAGCGCCTCGTCAGTGCGGTTCCCCGCACGCAGCGCCACGCCGAGCAGGTAACGCGCCTCCGCAAATCGCTCGTCAAATCCCAGTGCCCGATGTAATGGTTCAATCGCCGCGTCCGGCCGGCCGCTTCTTACCTGCGCCAGCGCCAGCTTGTAGAGCACGCGCGGCGCGTGATCGTCGAGTTGGAGGTAGCGGTCGTAGTAGTCGATCGCACTCGTGAACTGACCCATGGTGCTGGTGATGTCGCCCAGCAGCTCGATCGGCTGAGGCGCCGTCGGATCCAGAGTGCTGGCTTCCCGCGCATCACGCAGCGCCGCCGCCAGCTCCGGCTCGCCGCGGCGTCGGTAGGTCTCGGCCCGCTTCAGATGCGCCAGCATCGACTCAGGCTTGAAGGCCAGCGCGCCGCTATACGCCTCGATGGCTTCCGAGGTCCGGTCACCAGCCAGCGCCTCGTCGCCCTCGCCGATGAGCCGCCTGAACTCCCGTTCCTGGCGCACTTCCATCCAGACGACGGTCGTGGCCGTCATGACGGCGGCAAAGGCGGTGATGAGCACCACTGTCCACTTCATTGGGCCTGGCGATGGTACGTCCTGAACTTCCAACTACCAACCCCCAACGTGCACAACTCGGCATTTTGGGGACTTGGCGCTTGGCAATTGGAGGTTGGCCTTCGGGCCCTCCGGGAACTAACGAGCGCAGGTGGTGTCGAACAGTAAAGGTGTAGACTTCCATGCAGACACCGTTTACCGGAGACGTGGTGAAAAACGCCGGCGCCCTCAGCTGGTCGGAAGTCGACAGTCGCGAAGCGACGCTCATCAGCCGTTGCACGACCGGGGACGAGTCGGCATGCACGGAACTGGTCGCCGAGCACCAGCGCATGGTTTTCACGCTCGCCCTTCACCTCCTGGGCGACCGTGACGAAGCCCTCGACCTGTCGCAGGAAGTCTTTCTGCGCGTTTTCCGCACGCTTTCGAGTTTCCGCGGCCAATCCGCTCTCCGCACCTGGATCTACCGCATCGTCATCAATCAGGCGCGCAACCGGCAGCGCTGGTGGAGGCGACGCCACCGGACGAGCCAGGTCTCGCTCGACGACCATTTGCACCAGTGCGGAGAGCTCGAGTCAACGGCGACGGTGCTTCCGGATCGCGCCCTGGCCAGCAAGGAAACCGCCGATCGGATCTGGGGGGCACTCGACCGCCTGCCGTTCGACCAGCGGACCGCGCTGATCCTGCGTGAGATCGACGGTCTGCGCTACGAAGAAATCGCCTTCTCACTCGGCGTGGCCGTGGGCACCGTGAAGTCGCGTCTGACTCGCGCGCGTCAGGCGCTGCGGGCGGAGTTGCTGGGGCTCCGGACATGAGTCAGTACGTCGGCTGCGAGCACGCGCGAACCCTGCTGGAGGGACTGATCGATGGTGAGCTGTCGATGCCCGAACAGCTGGCCGTCGAGTCCCATCTTCGCTGGTGTGACACGTGCGCCTTCCGCGTCGAGGACATGCGTCTGATCGGCGCGTCCCTGCGGGCGCGATCAGCAACGCAGCCCGACGACCGCTCGGACGCCGAGCTGGAAGCGCTCAACGAAGGACTGTTGATGCGCGTCCGCGCCGAACGGGCGGAGTCGCTGCCCTCACGCCTCCGCGAGATGTTCGTCGACATGCGGCTGCTGTGGCCGGCGCTTGGCGCAACGGCGGCGGTGCTCCTGTGCGTCGCCGCGTCGGTCAGCGTGCTCCATGCATCGGCGTCGCGCGAACCTGATTCGCTGGCGGCGATCATCTCGGCGCTCGGCAGCCCGGGCTCCGAGCTGAATCCGCTGCGGCCCGCCGACAACGGCATCACGATTCCACGGCTCCGCGACAAGGAAGAAGGCTTTCTGACCGGCGGGACACTCGAGGAGATGCCTGCCGAGGATGTGATTTACACGATACGCACCGTCGTCGGACGCGACGGCAGCACATCGAACTACGAGGTGCTGCTCGGCGACGACCCCGTGCCGGCGAATCGCCAGGCGGCAGCACGGGCGGCGGCCGAAGAGGTGGCGCTGTTGAACGCCGTGCGCAAGACCCGGTTCCTGCCCGCCAAGACCCCGCTCGGGCGGGCCGTGGCGGTCGACATGGTGTGGGTGCTGGCGAAGACGACGATTGTTGCCGCCGGCCCGCCGGAATCGCTGCGCGCCAGGTCAGTCCCTGAGTCCCGCGTCAAGGATGCGACGAAGCCGGCGCTGCCGGAGCGTGGCATTCCGATCAGCGGCCAGCCCTCGAACAGCCGCCGCTCAGCGACGGCCTGAGCCCGCCGACGGCGTTGGCGCCTCGCCCCGGGCGCTGGCGACGTTGTTCAATGCGTCGGCAACCCTGATAATCACGCCCCTCGCCGCGGCTTCACCTTCCAGCACCAGCTCGAACTGCTCCACGCGTGAATCGGCGATGCCGTCCTTCGGATAAATCGTCTGCCAGCGATCGCCGTCGAGCGAGTAGTCCGCCCGCAGCACCGACGAATACTCGTCACGGGCCTCGAACTCGAGAATCAGGCGCGCGCCGTCGCGTCGGACCGAAGAGATGGTGATTTCAGGCGGCGCGTTGTCGATGTCGAATGAGCTGCTCTCGAGCGCGCCGGTGAGCGCCGTGGACGGCGAATTCGAAGGGGCGTCCGATGCGACGATTCGCAGCAGGTAGGTTCCGTTCGGGACGGAAGTAGTGTCCCACACGACGATGGGATCGACGATGTTGCGCTTGAGGATCTTCCAGGACGTCTCGCCCTCGCGACGGTAGAGAACGTCGAAGCTCAAGTCGTCCTTGTTGTCGTCTTCCGCTCGCCACACGAACGTCAGCAATCCCTTCTGATACACCCGTCGTCCGAGACTTGGCGGACCACCAGGCGGGGTTGCGGCTGCATTGCGCCGGTCAGGGAGGTCGCCGTCGAAGCCGGCGATTTCCGGATCGGTGGGGAAGGGACGCTGGAAGACAGTGCCCGACGGATGAATCGTGATGGACGTCACCCGCGGACGCAGATTGCGCGGCAGGTATGCCGCCGACACGGAGGTCAACAGCGGCGATTCGCCGCGCGCGCCGCTGAGGACGGCGCGCCACTGCAGGTAGCGCGCACGGGGACTGGAGATCGTGCTTCCTGTCTGATTCGTATACGCGGACGCCCAGTCGCTCCACGTTTCGTCGGGCGTGCGCGTGTTGCCGGACCTGGTGGAGATCTCGATGCGCGTTCCGGCCGGTGTCTGTGACCGCCATCGGATCGTGCCCCACGCCGCCACTGTCTGTGCATCACGAACGTCGGAGATGTAGGTTCCGCGATCGGCTCGCGTCGCCGAGAGGCGCAGCAGCTTGCCCGGATTGGCGGTCGCGAAGAGCATGCGGCCATCTTTTTCAGGGAGGACCGCGGTCACCTGCTGAACGTTTGCACGGACGACCAGCGTCGGCTGGGTCGGTTCGCCGGACAGGCGGTAGATCTTCCCTTTATTACCGGTGGCAACGAGCAGGTTCCCATTGCTCTCGAACGCGAGATCGTAGGGAGTGTCTTCCCGCAGTTCCCAGAGCAGATCCGAAGCGCCGTCGGTGCTGATGCGATAAATCGCGCCCGTGACCGGTCCCGTGCTGCGCGGCGTCTGCTGCGGCGGCGGCCCGCTGCCGGACGGCTCGGCGATTCCAATCGCTGTCACTTCCGCCGAGACGGTGACCACCGGCGTCGGTCCCGAGTCGGCGGGCGCCGGCGGCGGCGACGACGTGCCGGGCGTTCCCGCGACGCGGCTGCTCACCGCAATCGCATACGTCGTCCCGTCGGCAGCCACCCGGATGGTGCGGATTTCGTTGAAGCTGGATTCGAGGATCACGAACGGCTTGCCGTTCTGGTCGATGCGGAAGACGCGGCCGGGCGACTCGGTTCCCGCGAGCAGACGGCCGTCGCGGTCGAGCGCGAGCGTCATCGCGTGTGTCGCCTTCGTCTGGTAGAAGACCGTGCCCTTGCCGTCGGGCGTGATCTTGTAAATCACACCCTTGTCGCCGGTGCCGGCGAACACGTTTCCGCTGCGGTCAACGACGAGGCTCCAGATGTAGCGATCGTCCGGATCGAAGAAGACAGAGCCTTTGCCGGATGTGTCGACCTTGTAGATCTTCCCTTGCGGCGAGGTTCCCACGTAGAGACCGCCGCCCGGTGCCGGAGCAATTGCGTGCACCTCGAGCTCTTCGCTGTCGAAGAACACCCCACCCTTGCCCGCGGCGTCAACGCGGAACACCTGGCCTTCGTTGCCACTGCCCGCGTAGACCGATCCGTCGGGCAGCGCGACGACGGTCCAGAGGAACGGCGCGCTCGAGTCGTAGACCGGTGTCGACGTCGGTCCCAGCGTCAACTGGCCGTATGAATCGATCGAGAGGTTTTCGACTTCGCCGCGGAGAAAATCGGCCTCGGTCGAGACCTGCCAGAAGGTCGGCAGCGCGGCGTGCACGGCACTGGTCAGACCAAGGGCGGCCAGTCCCAGAACGACAAGACGAAGACGGCGAGTCACTTATTCTTCGAGAGGGAGAGTGAGCGTGCGTGAGCCTGTCACCGCGTTTCCCGTGACGATCTCCCACTCGCCCATCAGCGCACTCTGCAGCGGCCGGAAGTTTCCGCCATTGCGGTCCGACTCCATCACCGCGAGCACCGACGGCGGAAGCGCAGCGAGCGACTCGCCGCGGACGACCGCACCGCCGTCGCGCGTGACCATGCGCACGTAGAGGCGGTTGTTTCTCTTGGCATCGTTGAGCAGGCGAATCATCTGCGCCACACCACGCGTTTGCGTCGGCTGCACCTGCAGCTCGCGCGCCTCCCACTGCGACAACCGCGTCGCGTCGGCTACCATGATGGAGACGCTGCCGTGGGCGTTGGCGGGAATCTGCACGGCTACGGACTTGGTAATTTCTTCGCCGCGATAGGTGCGCAGAAGAACCTTGAGATCGACGGCCGTCCCGGGCTTCACGCGGGTGCTGTCGACCCAGGCGCGCTCGAGCGTCGCACTTTTTGGCTGCTCGCTGGCATCGATCTCGAGGTTCAGCCCCTCGAATTCCACGCCTTCGAACGAATTGCGGAGCAGGAAGTTGATCGGCGCAACCACCGATGCCGCGGCACCAGTCGACGGCTGATCGCCGGTGAACAGATCCTCGAACGCCACCGCCTGTTGCCCCTTGATGTTGGCGCTGCCGCGTAACGCGTAGGTGCCGACGCCGTTCTGCCGCTCGTACGACTGCAGCGTATTGAGGATGGACATGTAGGCGAGCAGGGGCGTGAACAGCTCGTCGTTCACGATCGCCATGTTGAATGTCTTGCGGAACCCGCGCTCGGTGTTGTTGAGCGTCAGCTTGACCGGAATCATTGCCGGACCGGCGCCGAGCCTGCCGGCAATCGTCGTGGCGCGGTCCTGCGAAATGGTTCCGATCACGTCGCCGGTGCTGGCGATCTTCTGTGACGCCTGCAGGCTCGGGAGGACCGCCAGCACGTGCGCGCGCGTCAGAGGGAATTGCGTCGGGCCAAGACCGTAGAACGGGTGGCCGAACGCGTAGACGCGATCGCCGTCGATCGTGGTGACCGTCCCGGTCGCGCCGAGCTCGAGGTCCCCGTTCATCAGCGCAACCCCGATTGGATCACCCGGACGGAGAGCGGGCGCGGCGCTGCGTGCGGACGGCGGCGCTTGCGCGGCACCGGCAAGCATCGGA
>Ga0111539_10000254_pt1 | contig 64117 bp, 42 predicted proteins | sample RhiMethybrSRZTD1_FD_79667 | JGI IMG/M metagenome (GOLD analysis project Ga0111539, IMG submission 79667) | Populus rhizosphere microbial communities from Tennessee, USA - Rhizosphere MetaG P. TD hybrid SRZTD1 (version 2) (version 2) | ecosystem: Host-associated > Plants > Roots > Rhizosphere >...
ATCGCGGTGCGGTTCCACAGCATCGGCGGCTGGGGCATGATCACGACGGGCAAGAACCTCGGCGAGGTGCTCGGCGAGCTCGGCGACTACGTCGCGAAGGAGCGCAACGAGACCGACGAGTGCGGCCGGCTCAAGGAGGTCGTGCACATCAGCGCGAACCCCAAGTATGGCAGCGAGAAGAAGGGCGCCCCGACCGAGTACTTCATGGTCTGCGCGCCCGAACGCGTGCGCGTCAACTGCGACCTGCGCCACGTCAACGTCGTGTTGTGCTGCGACCCGAAGGCCTTCCTGCACACGAACCCGCTGGAGGGCCTCGAGCCCGGCGGCGCGTTCGTGTGGGAGAGCGACGCCACGCCCGAGGTGGCTTGGGAGCGCATCCCGAAGGGTCACCGGCAGTGGATCCTCGATCACAAGATCCGCGTGTTCATCCTGCCGGGCTTCGACATCGCGAAGGCCGCGACGGACCGCCCCGAGCTGCAGTTGCGCATGCAGGGCAACTCGTTCCTCGGCGCGTTCTTCGCCGTGTCGCCGTTCCTGCGCGAGTTCGGCATCGACCCTGCGCACTTCCGGGACGTCGTGCACAAGCAGTATGTGAAGAAGTTCGGCCGGCTCGGCGACGCCGTCGTGGCCTCCAACATGGCGGTCATGACGCAGGGCATGGAGCTGTGCAAGGAGATCGTCTACGGGCGCGTCGATGCGCCGGATCGTTCGGGTCTGCGCGGCACGCCGCTCTTGCCCGGTTGCGGCGTCGTCGATCGCGTCGCCGTGCACCAGATCTCTCTGCAGCAGGGCAACGGGCATTCCGCCAATGGCCCGTCTGGCAATGGTCACGGCGGCAACGGCAAGACGCAGCCGCCGCGCGCGCCGATCCACCAGCTCGCGACGTTCGACGCCGAGTTCCGCAGCGGGCTCGGCTACCACCAGCCCGCTTCGACGCTGGCATCGGTCGGCGTGATGGCGGCGGCGACTGGAGCCACGTCGAGCAAGTTCGTCGCGCGGCGCCTGACTCCGGTGTTCCACGCCGAGAACTGCACGCAGTGCATGGAGTGCATCGCGAGCTGTCCGGACACCGCGCTGCCGAACACGGCGCAGGACATCGGCACGATCCTGCGGACCGCGGCGCAGAACTACGTGGCGGACGCCGGCCAGAAGAAGAACCTGCTGGCCGCCGTGGCCGCGATCGAGCCGCCGCTGCGCGCGGCCATGGTCGCAGCGGCAGCAGCGGCGAAGGACACGCCGGCGCCACCGGTCGCCGAGCTGGTCCGGCGTGAGCTCGAGAAGCGCGCCGAGGTCACGGCGCAGACGAAGACGCAGTTCCTCGGCATCCTCGAGCAGCTGCCGCTCGCGTATGCGAAGGTCACCGCGATCTTCGCGGGGCCCGAGCGCAAGGCGGCCGGCAGCGGCGGCATCTTCGGCATCTTCGTCAGCGACCTGTGCAAAGGCTGCGGCGAGTGCGTCACGGAGTGCGGCGACCATCGCGCGCTCACGATGGCCGAGGAGACCGAAGACGTGAACGCGCACCACGCCACCGGCACTGCGTTCCTCGACCTGCTCAGCGACACGCCGCAGAAGTATCTCGGTCTCTACGACGATCAGGACGCCGCGCATTCGCGCGAGGCCGCGCTGCGCAACCACCTGATGGTGCGCCGCAACTACGAAGCGCTCGTGTCGGGCGACGGCGCCTGCGCCGGCTGTGGCGAGAAGAGCGTGCTGCGCGCGCTGGCTTCGACGACCGAAGCGCTGCTGCGGCCCGCCTTCCACCGGAAAGCCGAGCGCCTGCGCCAGAAAGCCGCGCAGCTGCAGCAGCACGGCGAAACCCGGCTGCGCGCGCTGAAGCAGCGCGCGGTTGGTGAACACGACATGTTCGTGCGCGCCGTGGCCCAGATCCTCATGGGGCTCGGCGGTGAAGACGATCGCGACACCAAGACGAGGCTCGCGGCCCACAGCCCAGGCACCGGCTTGCCGAGCGACACCGAAGTGGTCGCGGCGCTGGTCGCGGTCTTGAGCCAGGATGCGTTCAATCACGAGCACCTGCAACCGCTCGACGGGCGGCTCGCGAACGGCATGTCGGTGATGGCGATGGCCGCGCACACGGGATGCAACACGGTGTTCGGCAGCACGCCGCCGAACAACCCGCACCCGTATCCGTGGATGAACTCGCTGTTCCAGGACGGCAGCACGATCGGCTGGCTGATGGGGGAGAGCTTCATCCTCGACCACGCGCGCAGCTCCGTGCTGCCCGAGCGACTCTGCGATGCGCTGCTGCAGCGCGATTCGGGCGTGATCGACGAGGCACAGCTGTTCGACTACCTGCACTTCAGCGACACGCAGATGACCGATCGCGAGATCCACGAGCTGCCAAAGGTCTGGGTCGTCGGCGGCGACGGCGGCATGGGCGACATCGGCTACCAGAACGTCAGCAAGGTCGTGCTGCAGAACCGGCCGAACGTGAAGCTGCTGATGCTCGACACGCAGGTCTACAGCAACACGGGCGGGCAGAACTCCGACAGCTCGCTGATGCCGGGCGGCGCCGACATGAACTCACTCGGCGCGGCGACGCAGGGCAAGATGACCGAGAAGAAGAGCGTCTCCGAGAGCTTCACCTCGGGGCACGGTTCACCCTACGTCGCGCAGGTCTCGATGGCCAACGCGGCCAAGCTCTACAAGGCGATGCTCGACGCGCTCGAGTATCGCGGCACCGCGTTCCTGCAGTGCTACACGAGCTGCCAGCCCGAACACGGCATCGGCGACGACCTCTCGACGGTCGAGGCGCAGCGCGCGCGCGACAGCCGCGTGATGCCCGAGTTCACGTTCCACCCGGGCCGCGGCGAGACGCGCGCCGAGGCGTTCGACCTCAAGGGCAACCCGACGGTCGATCGCGACTTCTGGGAGGCGACGTTCGACAACGGCGAGAAGTACGCAGTGACACCGGCGCACTTCGCGGTCCACGAACAGCGCTTCCGCCGCCACCGCAAGGACATCAAGCTCGAGGAGGCTGGCAAGCACCAGGCGCTCAGCGACGTGCTCGCGCGCGTCACGCAGGACGACGTCACGCATCGCCGCTACCTCGACCCGGGCCACCGCGCGTTCGTTCCGGACTTCGGCGTCTGCATCCGCTACGAAGCCGAGGGCAAGTTGCGAGCCTGCCTGCTGTCGCGGCAGCTCGTGCTGTTCTGCATCGAACGGCGCAAGGGCTGGCGCATGCTGCAGAGCGGCGCCGGCATCGACAACCTCGACTACAGAGCACAGCGTGCGGTGATCGCGAAGGTCGACAAGGGCGAGGTGTCGCTCGCGGACTTCCGCGCCGGCAGTGCGGCGATGGTCGCGGCCGAGCGCGAGCGTCTGCTCGCCGAGAAGAAGAAGGTCGTGCCGGCGGCTGCGAAGCCGGCGTCCTGAGCCCGATCGCCCCCAAGGCCAAGCGGGCTCTTTTTCTGTCGGTGCAACCTGCATGCCGGGCGCTTTCTCGCGCGGCCCGCGCAGGGAATCCCTTGCTCCGGTCTGGGGCGCCTGGGGCGGAAGGCGACTACCATTTCGCTCGCGTGGCCGGCACGATTCTGGGCTCGCAGGAGATACCCCAATGAAAACTATGACCCTTTGCCTCGCGGCGCTCGTCGCCGCGACGTTCCTTCCCGCCCAAGCCGACAAGACCGCCCCGGCCCAGATGCCGAACCCGAAGACGAAGGAGCACGAAGCTCTCGCGCTGCTCGTCGGCAACTGGCAGGTCGACTGCAAGATGAAAGCCATGCCCGGCGTGAAGGGCATGGACAAGGCATCCGAGACGACCGGCGCGGAGCGCTGCGAGCTGATCTGCAATGGCCTCTGGCTGAAGTCGACCTACAACAGCACGCACGACGGCAAGCCGTGCCAGGGCATGTGGCTCGTCGGCTGGGACGCGATCGCCAAGACCTACCGCGCCATCTGCGTCTCGTCGGAGGAGGAGGAGTGTGTGTGCGAGATGACCGCAGGTTGGGACGAGAAGGCGAAGACCTGGACGTTCCAGGGCAAGAGCCCGATGGGTGAGTTCAAGAGCCAATACGTCCTCAAGGACAACGACAACTCGATCGAGACTTGCTGGATGGTGGGCGCGGACGGCAAGCAGACCGAGTTCATGACAATGACGCGCAAGCGCGGCAAGCCGGGGGCGGCACAAGAAGCGAGTGCATCGACGGACATGATCGCCAAGGAGATGGTGCCGCTGACGCAGCACCTCGGCACCTGGACCGGGAAGGTCACGATGACGATGCCGGGCCAGGCAGCGAGCGAAGAGACTTGCACGGAAACTGTGGCGAAGATCTGCAACGGCAAGTGGACGTGGTCGGACGTCAAAGGGCAGATGATGGGCCAGCCGTTCGAAGGCCACGCGATCACCGGCTACGACACCACGTCGAAGCAGTACGTCGCCTTCTGGGTCGATTCGTGCGGTCAGCCGCCGATGCGCACGTCGGGCACCTACGACGAGACCAAGAAGCAGTTCACGTTCACGGGCCCCTGCTTCGACGATCAGGGCAAGCCGGCGACCGTGAAGCAGATGTGCTCGCAGTCCGACGCGAACACCCGCACCTTCACCATGATCATGGATTGTCCGCAGGGCAAGAGCGAGATGAAGATCGCCTACACCCGCGTGAAGGGTTAGTCGCGCTGAGCAGCGTTGTCGCGACGCGCGCTGCCGAAGACCAGACAACCGACGGCGCGCATCCGGCGCGCTGTCAGTTCCTCGGCGTCACGTCGAAGATGCGTTGCCGCTCGATGGTCTTGCCCCCGCGCGTGCGCTCGTGGAACCGCGCAGTGATGACCACGGTGTTGCCGTTCTGAGCGACGGCGAACGCCATCGCGCCGCCCACGACCAGGGCTCTCGACCGGCTGCCTGCCGTGTCGTTCATGGCGATGCGCTCGATGTCGGTGCCGGTCAGGCGATACGTGATCGGCAGCGTCATCTGGCCGTCGGGCAGCACACGATTGAACGTGATGCTCTCGGCCGTGACGCGCCAATCGCTGTCGAGCCGGCCATTGCCGTTGCGATCCTCGCCGGCGTCGAGCAGACGGTTTCCGTTCGTGTCCTCGCCGACGATGCTTGCCGACTTCAGTTCCTCGACGACCTGGCGTCCGAGGAGCGAGAGCTTCTCGTCGGCATCCGTCCACGCCTCGGTGCTCTTCGAGGTTCCGGTTGCGACGAGGGACTTGAAGCCCAGCAGCAACAGCACGGCGACCGAGAGGCCGATCACCATCTGGAGGAGCGTGAAGCCCCCGGTGCGAGCGTGGGTTTCCCGTCGTGAAGTAATTCGCTGCTCTCCTCGCGCCGGGATCGCGCGTCAGGCAACCCCGGGACAGCCGAACACGCCGCGCCATTGCGACGTTGGCTTGGTGAAGATCGGCAGAACCGCACGGCCTCTCAAGGGCCACCTCGTGGGGGAGATCATCTTGAGGCGTCGCGGCGAGATTCGCGGCTCTGCGCCATGCCATCGACGCCGCAGGCGATGACCGACTACTTGCCGCGTTTGCTCGCGAACTCGACCGCCGCCTGCACGAAGTCGCGGAACAGCGGCTGCGCCTGCAGCGGCCGCGTCTTGAACTCGGGGTGGTATTGCACGCCGACGAACCACGGGTGGTCCGGGATCTCGATGATCTCCACGAGGTCGAGCTTCGGGTTCACGCCGGCCATCACGAGGCCCGCGGCCTCGAGCTGTCTGCGATACGCGTTGTTGAGCTCGAAGCGGTGGCGGTGCCGTTCGCTGATCGTCGTCGAGCCATAGGCGCGGTGGCTCTTGGTGCCCTCCTTGATCACGCAGTCGAACGCACCGAGCCGCATCGTGCCGCCCTTCTCGTTGGTGCGCTTCTGCTCCTCCATGAGCGAGATCAGCGGATTCGCCGCATTGGGGTCGTACTCGGTCGTCGTCGCGTCCGTGATGCCGAGCTCGCTGCGTGCGTACTCGACCACGGCTGCCTGCATGCCGTAGCAGATGCCGAGGAACGGGATCTGGTGCTTCCGCGAGTAGCGGATGCTCGCGATCTTGCCCTCGAAGCCGCGCTCGCCGAAGCCTCCGGGCACGAGAATGCCGTCGACGCCGCCGAGCAGGCGGTCGGGCCCTTCGTTGGCGACCTGTTCGGCGGAGACCTTGCGGATCTTGACCTTGCAGGCGTTGCTGATGCCGGCGTGGCTCAGCGACTCGTAGATCGACTTGTAGGCGTCGTGCAGCTCGATGTACTTGCCGGACACCGCGATCTCGACCGTGTGCTCGGGGTTCTTGATGATCTGCAGCATGCGTTGCCAGTCCGTCGTCGCGACGGCCTTCTTGGGCACGAGCTGCAGGTGGTTCAGGATGCGCTGGTCGAGACCTGCTTCGATCAACATCAGCGGCACTTCGTAGATCGAGAAGGCGACGTCGCGCTCCTCGATGACCAACTCGGGCCGCACGTTGCAGAACAGCGAGATCTTCTTGGCCATGTCCGGCTCCATGGCGATCTCGGTGCGGCAGATCAGCACGTGGGGTTGGATGCCGATCTCACGCAGCTTGCCGACCGATTGCTGCGTCGGCTTGGTCTTGAGCTCGCCCGACGCGCGCAGATACGGCAGCAGCGTCAGGTGGATGAACATGCAGTCGTTCGGCCCCTGCTCGAGGCTGAACTGGCGGATCGCCTCGAGGAACGGCAGGCTCTCGATGTCGCCGACCGTGCCTCCGATCTCGGTGATCGCGACGTCGGGAGGAGGCGCGCCGGGCGTCGGCGCCGCACCGGCGCGGATCGCCATCTTGATCTCGTCGGTGATGTGCGGGATCACCTGCACGGTCTTGCCGAGGTAGTCGCCGCGCCGCTCCTTCTGGATGACCGACTTGTAGATCTTGCCCGTCGTGTAGTTGGAGTCCTTGTTGACGCGCGCGTGCGTGAAGCGCTCGTAGTGACCGAGGTCGAGGTCGGCCTCGGTGCCGTCGTCGGTCACGTAGACTTCGCCGTGCTGGAACGGCGACATCGTGCCGGGGTCGACGTTGATGTAGGGATCGAGCTTCTGCATCGAGACGGTGAGCCCGTTGCGCTCGAGGATCCAGCCGATCGAGGCTGACGTGAGCCCTTTGCCCAGCGACGACACGACGCCGCCGGTCACGAAGATGTACTTGGTCATCGGTGTGTTCTCGAAGCTGTCAACCGCTGCAGGAAGCCTTCGTAGTCGCTGCGCGTCTCGATGCCCCACGGGTCGCCGCGGGCATCGAGCACGTGCATCGCGATGTCGTTCTCGAGAAAGCGCAGCTGCTCGAGGCTCTCGGCCTCGGCGAGCCCGCTGCTCGGCAGCGAGGGCACCGAAAGCAGCGTCTCGCGCTGGAAGCCGTAGACGCCGACGTGCCGCAGCAGTGGGAACGCGCGCTCTTTCGAATACGGGATCGAAGCGCGGCTGAAGTAGAGCGCCTTGCCGTTGCGGCCACGCACGACCTTGACCACGTTCGGGTTCGCGGCAATCGCCGCGTCGCGCAGCGGCACACACAGCGTGTTGCAGACGGCTTTGCGCTGCAGCAACTGCGAGACCAGCGCTTCGAGGTCCTGCGGCAGGACCTCGGGCCAGTCCCCCTGGATGTCGAGCACGGCCCGGCACGGAATCGCGGCGACGGCCTCCGCGCAACGTTCGCTGCCGGTGCGGCAGGTCTTGCTCGTGCGCGCGACGGTGTAGCCATGGCGAACGGCGGCGGCTTCGACGCGGTCGTCGTCGGTCGCGATGTAGACGGCGTCGATGTTGCCGGCACGCCGGGCCTGATCGGCCGTGTGCAGGAACAACTCCTGGCCGCTCTCACGCAGCAGGGCTTTGCCCGGAAGGCGCTGGCTGTCGACGCGCACGGGGATGATCGCGATGGCCCCCCCCTCTGCGTTCGGGCTCATTGCTTGCGCCCCAGGTTCTCGAGCTTCTTCTTTGCGGCGTCGGCATCGGCCTTGACCCGGCTCTGCTCGGACAGCAGGTCGGGGCGCTCACCGGATCCGCGGTGCCAGGCGGTCGCGCTGTTGTAGAGCTCGAGGAAGTAGGCCTTGGCCTCGTGGAAATCGGCCTCGGCAGCCTGCACCCCGAGCTGGCGGCGCACCCAGGTCCAGCGGTGCCCTGGCTGGTCGACCGTCAGCACGTCGCGCGCATCGGGCGGCACCGAAGCGACGGTCGCGGCGAACATGCCCTTGGCCGTGAACACGTCGAGCAGCGCCTGCAGCTGCGCGTCGGGAACGACCTTGGCGAGCGGATTCGCCGAGGCGCTGCTGTAGACCGCGGCGGCGTCGCCGCTGCTCTCGTTCTGCAGCTCGAACTTCATGCCGCCTTGCACCTGGACCAGCGTGACGTGCGTCGGCTGACCGGACTCGATCGTGACGCTGCGCGGGAGGCTCGGTGCGCTCTGGCAGCCGACGACGAAACCGGCCGCCAGCAGCAGCACGGCAAACCCGGGAGGAGTTTTCCTGACCATGCAGCACGCGGAGCTTAGCGACGCGTTGGCGAAAGAAAACGAATCGCCCCAACCTGTCGCGCTGCGCGACAGCCTGCGTGACGTAAGGGACCCGAACAGCAAGCGGCCATGGCGGCGATGCGATCGGTGTTTCCCCTGCGCTGGCTCAGTGGTTTCCCATCGCTGCGTGGCGGCAAGGTTGCCTCCCGGGTGTGGCCCTCGGTGGTCGGCCCGCCTACCTTCCGGGCGCATGGAGCCGCGTCCCTTCCACAAGATCCTCTGCGCCAACCGCGGCGAGATCGCGATCCGCGTCTTCCGCGCGTGCACCGAGATGGGCATCCGGACGGTCGCCGTGTTCAGCGAAGAGGACGCGACGAACCAACACCGCTACAAGGCCGACGAGAGCTACCTGATCGGGCGCGGCAAGGGTGCGGTGGCAGCCTACCTCGGTGCCGAGGAGATCATCGCGACCGCAAAGCGGGCGAAGGTCGACGCGATCCACCCCGGCTACGGCTTCTTGTCCGAGCAGCATCAGTTCGCGGCGGCCGTGCGCGCGGCCGGCATGGCGTTCCTCGGTCCGAGCGCGCACGCGATCCAGTTCCTCGGCGACAAGGTCGAGGCCAAGAAGGAGGCGGCGCGGCACGGGATCCCGACGGTCCCCGGCATCGAGCTGCCGGCCGACGAAGCCGCGGCGTTGCGCGCGGGCGAAGCGTTCTTCCGCGACAACGGCACGACGATCATCAAGGCCGCGCACGGCGGCGGCGGCCGCGGCATGCGCGTCGTCGACGAGCTGAAGGAGCTGCCGGCGCTGCTGCGCCAGGCCCGCAGCGAGTCGCTGGCCGCGTTCGGCAGTCCGGTGGTCTTCCTCGAGAAGTTCCTGCCGCGGGTGCGGCACATCGAGGTGCAGATCCTCGGCGACCTGGCCGGCAACCTCGTGCACCTGCACGAGCGCGACTGCTCGGTGCAGCGGCGGCACCAGAAGGTCGTCGAGGTCGCGCCGGCGCCGAATCTGCCCGAGCCGGTGCGGCGCGCGCTGTTCGCGGATGCGCTGGCACTCGCGCGCGCGGGGCGTTACCACAACGCGGGCACGTTCGAGTTCCTGGTCGCCGGCGACAAGCACTACTTCATCGAGGTCAACCCCAGGTTGCAGGTCGAGCACACGGTGACCGAGCAGATCACTGGCATCGATCTCGTGCAGACGCAGATCCGCATCGAGCAGGGCTTCGACCTCGCGAGCCCGGAGATCGGCATCTGGTCGCAGAACGACGTGCAGCCGCGCGGCTTCGCGATCCAGTGCCGCATCACGACCGAGGACCCGCAACACGACTTCCTGCCGGACACGGGCACGATCATGGCCTACCGTGCTCCGGGCGGGTTCGGGCTGCGGCTCGACGGCGGCGACGGCCTGGCCGGCACGGTCGTTTCGGGCCACTACGACTCGCTGCTCGTCAAGTGCATCACCTACGGCCCGACGCTCGAGCACGCGGCCCAGAAGGGACGGCGCGCGCTGCGCGAGTTCCGCATCCGCGGCGTCAAGACGAACCTCGCGTTCCTGCAGAACGTGCTCGAGCACGAGACCTTCATGCGCGGCCAGACGTGGACACGGTTCCTCGACGACACGCCGCAGCTGTTCGAGATCCCGCGCAGCAAGGACCGCGCGACGAAGCTGCTGACGTATCTCGCGGACATCGTCGTGAACGGCCATCCCACGGTGCGGCGCGACCAGCGGTTGCAGCCGGCCCAGTGTGCAGCGCCGCCGATGCCGGCCGTGCCCGCGCAGGCGCCGCCGTCCGGCACGGCGCAGATCCTCGCCGAGGGTGGACCCGGCAAGGTCGTCGAGTGGATCAAGCGACAGAAGCGGCCGCTCCTGACCGACACGACGATGCGCGATGCGCACCAGTCGCTGCTCGCGACGCGCGTGCGCACGAGGGACATGATGGCGATCGCGCCCGCGACGGCGTTCCTGTGCCACGAGCTGTTCTCGCTCGAGACCTGGGGCGGGGCGACGTTCGACGTCGCGTATCGCTTCCTGAACGAGGACCCATGGGATCGCCTGCAGCAGTTCAAGCGCGCGATCCCGAACGTGCTGCACCAGATGCTGCTGCGCGGCGCCAACGCGGTCGGCTACACGAGCTACCCGCAGAACGTCGTCGAGGCCTTCATCGACGAGGCGGCGCTCGCGGGCATCGACGTGTTTCGCGTGTTCGACAGCCTCAACGACGTCGATTCGATGGCTGTGTCGGTCGCGCGTGTGTTGCGCACCGGCAAGATCGCCGAGGTCGCTGTGTGCTACACGGGCGACGTCGACAACCCCGCGCGCACGAAGTATGGCGTCGAATACTACGTGGACCTCGTGCGCCGCATCGAGGACATGGGGGCCCACATCGTCTGCGTGAAGGACATGGCGGGCCTGCTGCGGCCACAGGCCGCGCGCATCCTGATCTCGCGGCTGCGCGAGACGACCGAGCTGCCGATCCACCTGCACACGCACGACACGTCGGGCAACGGCATCGCGACCTACATCCGGGCGATCGAGAGCGGCGCGCACATCGTCGACACGGCGCTCGCGCCGATGGCGGGGCTCACTTCGCAACCGAGCATGAACGCGCTGATCGCCGCGTTGCGTGGCCATGAGCGCGAGACCGGCCTCACGAACAAGGCCATGCAACCGCTGGCCGACTACTGGGAGGCCGTGCGCGAGTGGTACGCGCCGTTCGAGTGCGGGCTCAAGAGCAGCACGAGCGAGGTCTACTTCCACGAGATCCCGGGCGGCCAGTATTCGAACCTGCGCCCGCAGGTCGCATCGCTGGGTCTGCTGCATCGCTGGAGCGACGTCAAATACGCGTTCGCGGTCGTGAACCGGCTCTGCGGCGACATCCCGAAGGTGACGCCGAGCTCCAAGATGGTGGGGGACTTCGCGGTCTTCCTGATCCAGAACGACCTGCTCACGATGCGCGGCGACCTCGCGGCCTCCACCGAGGCCACGAAGCAGAAGGTGCTGCTCGAGAGCAAGCGGCTCGATTTCCCGCAGAGCGTCGTGCAGTACTTCCAGGGCCTGCTCGGCAATCCGCCCGGCGGCTTCCCGCCCGACCTGCGCGCGGCGGTGTTGAAGGGCCTGCCGATGCTGAAGGGCCGTCCGAGCGACGGCCTGCCCCCGTTCGACTTCGGCCAGGCGACGCAGCACGTGACGCAACGCATGGGCGTCGAGCCCGCGATGCGCGACGTCGTCAGCTACGCGCTGTATCCGCGTGTGCTCGACGACTTCTTCGGCTTCCAGAACCGATACGGCGACGTGTCGATCCTGCCGACCCCGGCCTACTTCTACGGTCTCGAAAAGGGTCAGGAGGTCTGGATCGAGATCGAGCCCGGCAAGACGCTCGTCGTTTCGCTCGAGGCGAAGGGCGAACCCGACGAGGAGGGCAACGTCACGGCCTACTTCAAGCTGAACGGCCAGAACCGCCAGGTCACCGTGGCCGATCGCTCACTCGTGAAGGACGCGGAGACGCGGCGTCGCGCCGACCCTGGTGCTGCGGGCGAGGTCGGCGCGCCGATGCCGGGTCGCGTGATCGTGCTGCACTGTCGCGAGGGCCAGAGCGTGCCGGCCGGCGAACCGCTGCTGACGCTCGAAGCGATGAAGATGGAGACGATCGTGCGGGCGCCCGTCGCGGGCACCGTGCGCGAGCTGTGCACCGACGTCAAGAGTCAGGTCAAGGCGCAGGATCTGCTCGTCGTGATCGACACGAACAAGTGAGGGCCAAGGCCAATGCCATTGACGCTAGTGGGCAACGCGGCGCAGGTTGCTCAGGTGAGCTCTCGCGCTGCTGGAGGCGTCGCGGAGCGTCATCGTGTGGAAGTCGGCGGCCTGCTCGCCCAAGCGGCCAGGGCACGGCACAAGGTTGCGCGTCTGGTCGAGGCCGATAGTATTCCTAGGTTGTTCCCTACGTCCTCGCGTAGCGGAGTGGTGTCGCTCTTCTCTTCCAGGAGGTCCCCATGGTGATCGCCGCGAAGGTCGAAAGGATTGTGCGGTGTGCTTGGCCGCTCGATTCGTCAGCTCGACGCCTGACGAGTCTTGCCTGCTTGGCCTGCGCGACGATCGCGCAGGTGCCAGCTCTACACCCTAATCGCAACGTGCATCCTGGCATCGCGACGCCAGCGACCACCTTTCCGCTGCATCCCTCGCCAATGTTCGCCGTGCCGGACGGCGTGTGGAACCACGGCGAGGCGTTTGGTTCGAGTCCGGAAGACCACGGAGGCTGGTTCGGAACGCGGGACGGCACGGACGTCACGATCGACGACGTTCACGTCGCGTCGGGCGACACTTGGGTCGCCTATCCCTGGAACAACCCGTTCCTCCCGACGCCCGCCAGCCCACCGGCGATGTTCCGCATCGAAGGGTACCTGCGCCCCCCGGGCTTGGCGCTGCCAACCGCTCATCCACTGTACGGTGCAGTTGGACCCTATGTCGATCAGGCGGCCTTCGAGCTCTTCCGGCCGCAGGCCTCGTGGAGTCCGGCGACGCAGCAGATCCTCCTGGTCGTCCACACCAAAGAGACGTGCCCATTTCCTCTGGACTATCAAGGCCGAGGGCTCGGTTGGCGGCAGATCTACCGCGGCTACTTCAGCGCGGATGGGCTGGTACGCAATGAGGTCGCTCGCACAGCCAGCTCGTTCATTGCCTCCGACGCACTGGATGGTAACGAGGTGGATCGACCTGTGCTGGCCACGTTGCCGTTCTGGAACAGCGGTGTCGGCTATTGGCCGATCGAGGCCTACGTCGTCCTCACGGTGATGGGCCGCAGCACGACGTTGAACGAGCAGCGGTACATGCAACTCGTGCAAGCGGTGAAGTGCATGCTGCAGGCGAGTGATCACCGCAATCCTCTTTGGGACACGGCAACCAGCACCGTGACGCCGCTCACGCCACAGGAGGTTGAATCACGAGTTGTCGTCGTGTTCACTGGCGGCAGCAACGGCGGAATGCAGTCGGGCTTGGCGGCACTGCGTTACCCGCACCTCGTGCACGGGGCCTACGCGGAGGTCATCAATCCCAGCTACCAGCGACTGTATGCCGAACACGATCTGAGCGCCGCGATCACCCAGCTCACGGCGGGTGGCAACGGGCCGTTCCCCGTGGCCGAGGACGACTTCCTGACCTGGAACCAGTACGTCTGGAGCCAGCACCTCGAGATGCACGACATGTCGGCGTTGCGACACTTCGTCGCCGGAACGTCGTACCGCCCTATGTGCTTCGTCGTCGGTGACGAGGACATCACCTCGACGGGGACGAACTGGGTGCGGGTCCTGCACGGCACGCAATGGCAGGCGTCAGGCCTGCAGAACTGCCCTTCGCTCTTCGGTTCACCGTCCCACCACACCATGGGGTGGGCGGCGGGGTCGGGAGTACGGCATGCGGGCAACTTCGGCCCCGTCGGCAACCCGTATCTCGGCGGCACGACCTACTACAGCTACACAGTACTCCACGACTCTTGGCCGAATGCGATCGCGCATCGAGCCGCGGAGTTGGCGCAGAGCCAGACGGCCCCGGTGCCGGCGCTGCAGCCCGTGCCGCGATCGGCGGCTCAGCAACTGCGCGGGCTCGACGATCCGCAGGAATGGTGGCTCGGTCGCCTCGGCGATCCCATGCCTGGCTATGTCCCGCCACTGCAGCTGGACACGGCGTTCGTCGCGGCCGCCAACCCCGGCGCCACCGGCTGCGTGCCGGGCACGAAGGAGGCGATGTTCATCAAGGATCAGCGAGTCTACGTCGGCAGCGTCGACGGTTTCGTCTCGCGCTTCCACGTCGACACTACGAACGCGAAGTTACCACTGGTGCGCGACGCGCAGAGTCCGCGTCTCGGTCACGAGTGTTTCGGGCTTCAAGCAGTGTCGTCGGGTGGCACGTGGTGGGTTGTCGCTGGCACGCGTCGCCACTTGCACAAGCTCGACAAGGACACCCTGCAGGTCCAGCAATCCGTTCAACTGCCGTGGGAGGTGGCGCAGCCGCACCACATCCGGTGTGCCGACGTGCTGCCGGGTCATTCGGGCCCCGAGATCGTGTTCGCGACCGTCCATGGCGGGCTATGTTTCTATGACCTGTCGCTGCAGCCGATCCACGAGTGGTGCGAGCCCGGCATCTACGACTTCTTCATCGACGGCGGTGTGGTGACGTTCCTGTCGGCGCGAGGGCTCATCGCCTCGGTTTCGTTCAGTGGACCGAACCACGACGCGAGCTTGCTTGCCGCGTCGAAGTCGATTCCCCAGCACCTGGTTCAGTCTGGGGCGCCCCTGGAGCCTTCTGCGCAAGGGGGGCCGGTCGGCGACATCGAGCGCATGCTCGTGAACTGGGGACCGGTAGGATTCAATACTGCGGTGATCAGCCTTTGGCAGGGCGACGAAGACGGAAACGCTCTGCGCGGGCACTGGCTGCCGAACCTGGGGGCACAGCCATACCTGACCCAATTGCCAATGTGTCTGGACATCACGACATGCATGGAAAGCACTCCGATCAACGATACGACGAATCCGATCGGTGACCACGTGCTTGTGTTGTTGACTGGTTCGGTGCTGAGGCTGTACAATCAGTTCGCGGGTCTGGTGGGCGAGAAGTCCTTGACGTCCAGTGCACAAGGCCACTATCCGTTCGGAGCGCGAGCGCACCATATCGCGGTGGGCGACCTCGTGGGCGGCGGGCCAAGTGGCCCCTACAGTGAAGAAGTCGTCATCGCGACGAACACAGGGCTCATGTGGATGTACATCAATGAGCTCGTCGGGTTCGCACCACTACCGGCGACCGCCGGGACGGGAGGCGCCTTCGGCAGCGGATTCTGGGTCGAGAAGAACGGGCCGACGTCGGCGCCGACGACGCCGTCGCTGGCCACGACGAATGTGCAGGCGCGGACGAACCAGTCACTGACGGCTACGTGGGCGATGGCGCGCCGACCGGCAGCCGGCGGCGGGTTGGATGGCTACCTGCATGTGCTGAGTCCGCAAGGTGTGTATTGGAAGGTCGGCTACAATGGGCATGCCCAATTGTGGGATTCGGCTCTGTTCGACGCCCGCAGTTGGGAGTACGTGGGCCCTGTCAGCACATCTGGTTCGTTGAACCCGGAGGCCACGCTAGTTTCATCGGGCTCAACTGCCGCCATTAAGACGCAACCATGGTGCCCGATCAACAGCGATCTCGTCGGGTACCAGCTCTCGGGCCTTTCGCTGCCGCACTACATACCCAACAACTGGCAGCAGCGGGATACGCTCAGCGTAGTTTTCGATGGGTTCTGCATCGGTGGATCCGTTGTGCCGAAGCCAAGTGGAGCACCGTGGACAACGACGCCAGGATTAGAGGTCTGGCAATGGAGCTTCTTGCCGGCAGCAACCGTCAGCGGAACTGTAATGGGCGAGTGGGGCAATCTGCTGCAAGGACTGCATATGAGTACCAGCGGTCAAGTGGATGGAATCTGGGCGTCCACGCACGTGCTGAGCGGCGACAAGGTGCCCTACCTCGATCTGCACAGTCGCAACGCGACCAACGTCGCGATCACGCAGCAGGCGGCCGTGGCCGTGAACCTGCAGAACGGTGCCTATGCCAATCAGACTGCTGTCGTGCTCGGGTGTCCTGGCGGCCGGGTCCGCGTGCTTCTGCCGGGGTCGATGCGCCCGAACGCACAGTCACCGCACGTCCTCCTCCTCGGCCCCACGCCGGTATCGAGCGACGACTTTGGGCTGGGGGGAAGCGCGTTGGCGGTGCGCCATGAAGTGGACGCCGGGGGCGAGCGGTTGCGCATTTGGTTTGGCACGCTGGAGGATGCATGCGCGCGACCGGCTTCCTATGGCAATCCGTACGGCACTCTGGCCGATGCAGAGGTCAGTGCGGGTGCTGTGCACGTGATGACGTGGTCGCCCGGTAGTAGTGGGTTCACCCCCGTGGCAACAGTTCCAATGCAGCCCACACCTCTCCATCCTCGTGGCGCTTCAGCGGTGGTCGGGATGTTGTTGACCGACTTGTTGCCCGCATCGCTCAACCCAGCGTATGCTGGGGACGAACTAGTCGTGGCGACTCTGTCCGGTGACGTCATCGTGTATGCCGCGGACACAATGCAAGAGCACTGGCGCTCCCACGTACCGGGAGCAGTTGGTTGCTACAACTCGATTCGAGCGGAGGACCTGGACAGTGATTCCAGGAAGGAACTCTACGTCGCGGGTTCGGTCGGTTTGTGGCGGTTTGTCTTGCCAGGAGAACTACAATGAGGACATTGTCGCGCGTTGTCGGGGTGCTGTTCTTCTTGTCGGGAAGTGCTCTTGCTCAGCAGTTGTGGAAGGTCAACTCCGGCGGCCAACATGGTGCCCACTTTCTCGACTTGCCGGCGGCAGTCGCAGCTGCGGCGCCGGGAGACATGATCCTGGTCTACAACACTTCGACTGCATCGGCCTACTACACGGCACCGACGGTTACCAAGCCCCTTCGCATCGTCGGGGCAATCGTAGGTGTACCGTCGCCTGGCATTCCCTCACCCGGTAGCGTTGTGGTCCTCGGCTCTGTCGTGGTTTCAGGGATCGCTGCCGGCGAGGCAGTGGTTCTGACCAACCTGGTGATAGATCATCAGCCGTGGCCTGGGGGGGGAGGCATGGGGTCACTCGTCATCCAGGACTGCGCGGGCAGCGTCTTGCTCGACGACGTCACGTATGACGGGAACGGGATGACGGGTCAGTGGGTGTCGATCGAGCGGTCCGGTGATGTTGTCTTGCGAGGCTGTACGCTTGCGATCGGTGGGATTTCGGTCCGTATCGTCGACTCGAACGTTCTGCTTTCCAACACTTGGATCTACGTCGATGATCCGTTCCCCCTCTTTGGCTACGGCTACACGGTGCAGACCGAGACCGTGTTCCTGCAGCGCTCGACGATGACGCTGATCGGCTCGCTCGTGCGAGGATCCGGCCCCCTGAACTGGCAGTACCCGATCCCACGCAGCGCCGTGGCGATGGACGCGAGCACGCTGCGCGTCGGCGCGTCGACGATGGTTCAAGGAGGGCAATACCCAGGTTATCCGTCGTGGCTGCCCGGCAGCTATGCGGCCGCGTTCACGTTCGTGACGCCGGCGCCCAGTGTCGTCGAGCGCGACCCTCGTGCCTACCCGTTCTCGCACCCCTACCTGCAACCGCCGTCGATCGTGACGCTCGACGAGACCTACCACGACTGGGTGTTGGCCGGCGAGGACTTTCATGTCTCCGTGCTCGGTCCTGGTGGCGGTTTCGCGATGCTGTTCTTTGGTGACATGATCCCACCAGTGTCCACTCCGATCGGCGTGCTCGGGATCGACCCTTTCACGGCCATCCCCGTCGATGTCGTGCCGTTACCGACCGCGACGCAGGGCGCGCACCAGTGGACGTTCCCGTGCCCGAGCAGTGCGCCGAGCGGCTACGCGTTCGCGCTGCAGTGCCTCACCTTGTCGCCGACCGGCGGCCTCGGCTTGACGCAGCCGTCGCCACTGACGGTCGGGTGGGGAACCATGCACATCCCATGATGGCACAAGGCCTGTTGAGCATGTTCGCTGCGCCGGCTTGCGTGTCGGGCGACGGCGCACTGGCCCAAGGGCAGCGTCTTGGGCCGGTGCCGCGCGGTTTGGCGCTGTGCCGCGCGCGGGCGTCGCAGCGCGAGCGCCGCGGCGTTCGTGTGCGGGCTCGCGACCTCGATGAAAGGATGAAAGCGGCGCGTCAGGACACGGGCGGTAGCTCCGACGGCGGCCGCCCGTCGGACGGCCGATCACCCGGTTGGGCGACACGCGCCCCTTCGGCGAGCAGACGGCCGAGCAAGGCGGGGGAGACCTGGACTTCGAGCAGGCAGCCCGCCTCGGTGTAGAGCTCGGACAACACGGTCGCCTTGGCGCGGATCTCGCCGTGCAGCGAGAACGCGGAGTGCGGCAGCAGGATCTCGACCCGGTGCTCGACCTCGGCCAGGCGGGCCAGGATCGCGCTCATGAGGTCGGGCATGCCTTCGCCGGTCAGCACCGACAGTGCCACGGCGCGTGGTTCCTTCTGCCAGAGAGGCCCCAGGTGCGCGCGGTCCGCGACGAGGTCGATCTTGTTCAGGACCGCGATGCGAGGCAGACCCGCGGCGCCGAGCGTCTCGAGCACCTCGTCGACGGTGTGCAGCTGCTCTGTCGCCTCGGGGGAGCTGCCGTCGACGAGCACGAGCAGCAGATCGGCGTTGAGCGCTTCTTCGAGCGTGGCGTGGAAGCTGGCCACGAGCTGGTGCGGCAGCTTGCGCAGGAAGCCGACCGTGTCGGTCAGCAGCACGGTGCGTCCGCCCGTGAGTCGCCAGGGCCGCGTGCGCGTGTCGAGCGTCGAGAACAGGCGGTTCTCGGCCAAGACACCCGCGTCGGTCAGCTTGTTCAAGAGGCTCGACTTGCCCGCGTTCGTGTAGCCGACGAGCGCAATCGTGAACAGATCGGGGCGCGATGCGACCTCGCGCACCTTGTGCTGCTCGATGCGCTTCAGCTCCTTGCCGATCGTCGCGATGCGCGTGCGCAGCAGGTCGCGGTCGACGTCGATCTGCTTCTCGCCCGCGCCGCCGCGCACGCCGATGCCGCCGCGCTGGCGCTCGAGGTGCGTCCACCGGCGCCGCAGGCGCGGCATCTCGTATTGCAGCGCCGCGAGCTCGACCTGGTATTTGGCCTGCGGCGTGCGCGCATGCTGGCCGAAGATCTGAAGGATCAATTCGCTGCGGTCGATGCACGGCACGCCGACCGCGGTCTCGACGAACTTGCCCTGGTTCGGCGTCAGCGAATCGTCGCAGATCACGGCGCCGCACTGTGCGAGCTTCACGACCTCGACGAGCTCGTCGAGCTTGCCGCTGCCCAGGTAGCTGTGTGGGTCGGGGTGGCGCCGGTGCTGCACCATGCAGCCCGCCGTGACGTATCCGGCCGTATCGGCGAGCAGCTGCAATTCGTGCAACGCCTCGGCCGCCGTGCGGGGATCGCCCATCGGCACGATGCCGAACAGGATCGCCTCCATCGGTTGGCCCAGGTGGTCGACGGGTTCGGTTCTCACGCGGGTGTCCGATCGGTCGCGGCCGTGTTGGGACCCAACTCGCTGCGGATCCCGCCATCCCCGGTGCACTCGAGGAAGATGCGCCGGCAGAAACCGGCATCGTCGCGGTCCGGGAAGTCGCTGCGGAAGTGCGTGCCGCGCGATTCCCTGCGCAGCGTCGCGGCTTCGGCGACCAGGGCCGCCACGGTCAGCATGTTCGCGAGCTCGCAGGTGCGGCGGCCCTGCAGCGGGGCGCGCACGAGGTAGTGATGCCAGAACGCGATGCGTGCGCTCGCGTCGGTCAAGCCGGCCGCGTCGCGGCCGAGGCCGACCTGGCGCCACATCAGGCTCTTCAGCGAGTAGAGCAGGTCGTCGTGCAAGAGCCTCGGCGGATCGCTGGCGATCCGCGGGCCCTCGCCCGAGCGCGGCAGACCCGGATGCCCTTCGCGAGCTTCGCCGGCAGCAGCCTGTCCCGCTCGCGTGCCGATGACCGCACCTTCGAGCAGCGAGTTCGAAGCGAGGCGGTTCGCGCCGTGCAGGCCCGTCGCCGCAACCTCGCCGACTGCGAAGAGGCCGCGCACCGAGGTGCGGCCCTGCAGATCGGTGAAGGCACCGCCGACGCAGTAGTGGGCGCCCGGGCGGACGGGGATCGGATCCTTGGCCAGGTCGAGGTCGAACGTCGAGCAGATGCGCGCGATCGACGGGAACAGCGTGCGCGGATCGCCCTTCACGGTGCTGAGGTCGAGGTAGACGTGCGTGTCGTTCGTCGCGACCATGCGGTCGAGGATCGCCCGGCTCACGACGTCACGCGGCGCCAGTTCCTGCATCGGGTGCACGCCGACCATGAAACGCTCGCCATTGCGGTCGCGCAGCACGGCGCCGGCACCGCGCACGACCTCGCTGATCAAGAAACGCGAGGCGCCCGCGATGTAGAGCGTGGTCGGATGGAACTGCACGAACTCGCAGTCCGCCATGCGGGCCCCGGCGCGGAAACACAGCGCGTGGCCGTCGCCGGAAGCGCCGGTCGGGTTCGTGGTCTCGCGGTAGATCTGGCCCGTGCCGCCCGTCGCGATCACGACGGCGCCGGCTTCCACGGCGACCTCCATGCCTTCCTGCATCCCGATGGCTCCGACGCAGCGCCCCTCGACGAGCACGAGGTCCCGTACGAAGACGTGCGGCTTCACGGTGATTCGCGGATGCGACAACAGCGCTGCCGCGATCGCGCGTTGGATCTCCTGCCCCGTCGCATCACCGTGGCTGTGCACCACGCGGGCATGGCTGTGGCCGCCCTCGCGCGACAGCTCGAGTGCGCCGTTCGGATCGCCATGGTGGCGGTCGAAGCGCGCGCCGATGCGTTGCAGCCAGTCGACGGCCGACGCCGCTGCATTCACGACCTCGCGCACGACCTGCGGCGTCGCGATGCCTGCTCCGACGCGCAGCGTGTCCGTCACGTGCGAGCTCACGCTGTCTTCGGGCAGCTTGACGACGGCGATGCCACCCTGGGCCCACGCCGTGTTCGTGTCGACGAGTTCGTCCTTGGCCAGCAGCAGCACCTGGGCGCCGGCATCGGCGGCGTGCAAGGCGGCGCAGGCGCCCGCGATGCCCGAGCCGAGCACGAGCACGTCGGTGCGCAACAGGGGCGTCGTACGCAGGTCGAACGGTGCCAGCAGGCGCGGGAACTGCGGAATCGCGTGGGGGTTTTGCATACGACCCGCGGCCTGCAGGCTCACGTCGCCTGTGGTGTCGCCGCCGGGACCGCGGTGACCTTGGCTTTGTCGGCCGGCTTGCGCTTGTCCAGCCAGATCAGGATCGGCGCGGCGATGTAGATCGTCGAGTAGACGCCGGACACCATGCCGATGAACATCGCGAACGCGAACGACTCGAGGTCCGACTCGCTGCCCCAGTTCACGAAGAACTGTGCGAGCACGACGAGCATCGTGAGTCCCGACGTGAGCAGCGTGCGCGACATCGTCTGGTTCAGTGCGCGGTTGATCAGGGTGCGCATCCCCTCGGTCGTGCCGAGTTTCGCATTCTCGGTCACGTTCTCGCGGATGCGGTCGAAGATGACGATCGTGTCGTTGACCGAGTAACCGATGATCGTCAGGAAGCACGCGATCATCGAGAGGTCGATCTCGGCGTGCACCAAGCCGATGTGGTTGAAGAACGCGACCGCGACGAACGCGACGAGCACGTCGTGGATCAGGGCCACGACGGCCGCGATGCCGTATTTGTATTCGTGGAAGCGCACGCGCAGGTAGAGCACGATGAGAGCCCATGCGAGCACGAGCGAGCCGATCGCCGCGTTGCGGAGGTCGTCGACGAGCCGGCCCTGGATTTCCGAGGCCTCGGGGAACGGCTCGGACAAGACGATGGGTTCGCCCTTCGGGTCTTTCAGCTCCGCAAGCTGCAGCTTCACGATGTCGAACAGCTCCCAGTCCTTGGTGCTCGCCTGGGTCGTCCACTCGACGTGCAGGTCGCTCGCCTCGGGGGCCGTGCCGCTGCCGATCGGCGTGACGAGGGCGCGCTGCAGTCCTTTCGTCAGCGCCTCCCTGGCCTTCTCGACGGGCACGGGCTGTTGGAAGTGCAGATCGATCTGCGCGTAACGCAGGTTGGCCTGCGTCTCGTGCTTCTCGGTCATCGCGTTGTTGAACGCGGGCTTCACGAGCTGCTCGCTGAAGATGCGCCGCAGCTCTGCCACGTAGGGAGGCTCGTAGGCGGCCGGCGGCGCCTGGCCTGCCTTCTCGGCGGTGATCCTCGCCTCGCGCCAGGCCTTGCGTCCCTGTTCGATCTGGTCGCGCTGCACGTCGCGCAGCTTGAGACGCACGTTGAACTTCGTGGCCTTGCCCTGGGCATCGATGTCGCCGACGTAGTTCACGGCTACGTTGGGGTATTCCTTGCCGTAGGCAGCGTCATTGCTGAGCTTGCCCTTCACGTCGTCGGCCGAAGTCGGTTCTGCGAGCACCATCTTGAGGTTGGCGCCGCCCGTGAAGTCGGTGCCGAGCAGCACTTCGCGTGGTACCACGAAGAACGCGTAGACGAGCCCGACGGTGATGATGATCGTGCTGCCCGCGACGCACTTCCCGATCAACCTCACGTAGTCGAGGTTGATGTTCGTGAACATCGTGCGCGGCCTGTAGTCGACCAGGTAGTTCTTCTCCAGCGCGTAGTGGAACAGGAGGCGCGTCACGAAGAACTGCGTGAACACGGTCGTGACGATGCCGACCATCAACGTGACGGCGAAACCGCGCACGGGACCGACGCCCACGTTGAACAGCACGAGGCCGACGAGGAAGGTCGTGATGTTGGAGTCGAGGATCGCCGACATCGCGCGCTCGAAGCCGGCGCGCACGGATCGCAGCATGTCCTTGCCCTTGGCGAGCTCCTCGCGGATGCGCTCGTAGATGAGCACGTTCGCGTCGACGGCCATGCCCATCGTCAGCACGATGCCGCCGAGGCCCGGCAGCGTGATCGTCGCCTGCATGAACAGCATCGACGCCCAGAGCAGGAAGACGTTCAGAACGAGCGTGATGCACGCGATCGTGCCGGCCTTGCGGTAGTACCAGAGCATGAAGGCGAACACGAAGAGGCTGCCCGCGAGCAGCGACGACGCGCCCTTGACGATTGCCCTCGTGCCGAGCGTGGGCCCGATGTCCTCCTGGCTGACCTTCTCGGGTTCGACGCGCAACGAGCCCGTGCGCAGGACCTTGACCAGGTCTTCGACTTCCTCCTTCGTGAAACCGCCCGTGATCTGACCGTGGCCCCCCGGGATCTTGCTCACGAACGTCGGTGCGGAGCGCACGAAGTCGTTCAGCACGATCGCACTGGCCTTGCCGATGTACTTCTCCGACCACGCGCCGTACTCGCCCTCGAGACCGGCCTGAAGGCTGTAGTGCACGGCGAGGCCGCCGTCCGGGCTCGGCCCCGCGCTGGTGCCGGCCGGGTCGAGGTTCTCGCCCGTGAAGCACTTCTCCTTCATGTTGAGCGCGACGAACTCGAGCAGATAGCGGTCCGCCGGGGCCTTCTTCATGTAGGCCTCGGGGATCACTCCGTTGTTCCACTCCGCATCCTCGTAGAGCTTGACCGTCGCCTGGCTCAGCGCAGGGAAGGTCGTCCACGAGTGGTCCCAGTTCTCGTTGTGCTTCGGGTCCGGGCCCAGCTTGCGCGCATACCACGCGAGGTTGCCGAACTGGAGCGGGCCCTGTGCTTGATCCTCGTTGAAGCGACGGATGTTGCGCGGGTCTTCGAGCAGCAGCTTCTTGATGCCGTCCTGCTTGAGCCACGCTTCGAGTTTGGACTTCTCGCGCTGCATGTCGAACTGGACCGGCCCTTCGATGAAGTCCTTGTCGGCGACGATGCGGAACTCGAGCTTGCCGAGGTTGCCGACGCGTTCGAGGAGACGCTTCAGCTCGGTACGGTCCTTGTACCAGGGCAGCTCGATCAGGATGCCGTAATCGCCGCTGCGGGTGATCGTCGGGTCGGTGGCGCCGGTCGGGTCGATGCGTTCTCGGATGACGCCGATCGTGTCGTCCATGATCTTGTCGACCGAGATGTTCATCTCCTTCTCGCGCAGCTTCGCGATCACCTCGGGCGGCACCTCGTAGCGGATCTGGGTGCCACCCTTCAGATCGTGGCCGAGCGGCAGCGGGAACAGGATGACGCAGACGATGCCCGCGACGATGGAGAGCAGAACCAGGAACAGCTGGCGACGGGCGTTTTCGAGCATGACGGTACGATCCCCCGGGCGGACAGGGACTCAGCAGACGATTCGGATGCGAACGATCACAGGCAGAGCTCACCGGCCGGGCCGGATCATCGCGGCGACTATTGTGCTTTCTGGGCCTCGGCCGACGGGGCCTGGGCCGGCGGCGCCTTGCCCTCGGCCGGCTTGCCGCTGCCCTGTCCGGAGCGCGGATACTGCAGCTTGCGCAGGTTCGGATCGAGGCGCGTGGCCTTGCCCTCGCGGTGACGCAGGTAGTAGAGCTTCGCGCGGCGCACGATCCCGCGCGAGCGGACCTGGATGTCGGCAACGCGCGGCGAGTGCAGCGGGAACGTGCGTTCGACGCCTTCCCCCGCGACGAGCCGGCGCACGGTCGCGCTGCGGCGCGTGCCGCCGCCCTGGAAGGAGATCACCGTGCCGGCGAACAGCTGCACGCGCTCCTTGTCGCCTTCTTTGATCAGGTAGTGGACTTCGACGGTGTCGCCGATCCCGAAGTCCGGGATCGAAGGCTTCATGTGCTCGAGCTCGAGCTGACGCAGGATGTTCATTGGTCTATGGTCGCTGGGCTCGAGGCTACCCCTGATTGGGTGGCCCGTTCGCCGGAGCTGATGGGTAAGGGTCTGGACGTTGTTTGCGCGCTGTCAGCAACCTGGCCTGCTCGAGCCGCCACCTGGCCACGGCCTCGTGATCACCCGACAGCAATACGTCGGGCACCTTGAGACCGCGGAAGTCGCGCGGCCGCGTGTATTGCGGATAGTCGAGCCATTCACCTTCGAACGACTCGTACACGGCGGAGTCCGCACAGCCGAGCACGCCCGGGATCAGGCGCACCGTAGCTTCGAGCACGGCCAGCGCGGCGAGTTCGCCGCCGGCCAGCACGAAGTCGCCGAGCGAGATCTCCTCGAAGGCGAGCTCGCGGATCCGTTCGTCGTAGCCTTCGTAGCGGCCGCACACGAACAAGAGCCGCTCCATGCGGCTCAGCTCGCGTGCCCTTCGCTGGTGAAAGCTCCGACCGCGCGGGCAGAGCAGGATTTTGTGGTGCGGACCGTGAGCCCGTTCCACGTCGGAGACAGCATCAAAGATCGGTTCGGGCTTCAGCACCATTCCCGGTCCGCCGCCGAACGGTCGGTCGTCGACTGTCCGGTGCGGGTCGTAGGCGTAGTTCCGGAAGTCGACGAGGTCGACCCGGAGGTTGCCTTGTGCCTGAGCAATCCCGAGGATGCTCTCGTCCAGATATGGCCGGATGGCCTCCGGGAAGAGGGTCAGGATGGCGCAGCGCACAGTGCTTTGCCGCGAAGAAAGGGTGAGCAGACTAGGCTTGTGTCCCAGGGCGGTCAAGCCAGCTCGTGAATCCTCGCGGACCGCGGTAGGCTCGGGTCATGTTCACGGGCCTCGTGCAGGCGAAGGGAACGGTGTGCTCTCGCGTCGAAGTCGGCCAGGAGCTGCGGCTGCAGGTGGGGCTCTCGGGGTTGGCGGCCCGGATCGGCGACTCGATCGCGCTGTCGGGGGTCTGTTGTACGGTCGTCGAGCAGCGCGATGGCGTCGCGACGTTCCACCTGAGCCGCGAGACCTTGGCGCGCACCTGGCTCGGCCGGGTCCAACCCGGCGACCACCTGAATCTCGAGGGTGCGTTGCGCGCCGGCGAGCCGTTCGGCGGACACATCGTGCAGGGACACGTCGACGGCACTGGCTCGGTCGTGGCGACGATCGATGCGCACGCTGGCGGCACGCTGGGCGCCCGCATCCCGAAGGCACTCCAGAAGTACTGTGTCGAGAAGGGCTCGATCGCGCTGGACGGGGTGTCCTTGACGATCGCGAGCCTGCGTGGCGACACGGTCCAGATCGCCGTGATTCCGCACACGGCGGCGGCGACCACGCTCGGGGAGAAGCGGGTATCCGACCCGCTGCACGTCGAGGTCGACGTGCTCGCGAAGTATGTCGAGAGCCTGCTGGCTGCGCGCCCAGAGCAGATGCAGAAGGAGAAGTAGAGGAGGCCGCTCGAAGCCCTACAGCCCCTTGCCCCGCACGAGGTCCCAGCGCATGCCGGGCTCGAGCCACTGCGGTTCGGTGGTGGCCGGCTGCGTGCGCCCCTCGAGGGGGCGCTGATCGAACACGGCGAGCTTCGAGTCGCCGACCACTTCGAGCACGCTGCCCTGCACGATCGCCGCCGTGGCTTCGTCGATCCCGAGGCCGATCAGCTGCGGCAGCTTCGCGACCAGCGCCTGCAGATCTCCGGTGCGCCTCCGGGTGAGGAAGTGCTGGTCGACCGCGCAGCCCGGCAGGAAACCGAAGCCGCGCTCGTAGCCTTCGCACCACATCTCGGTGTTGCCGAGCGGATTGCCGCGCACGAGAAACTCTGCCTGGATCGTCGCGCCGGCCGAGCTGCCGCCGATCACGCCACCGCGCGCGAGCACGGCGTGAAACGCCGCGACCGCCGGCGTGCCGTCGAACGCGTCGTTGAGCCGCCACTGCCGGCCGCCGCCGAACCACACCGCGGTGGCATCCGCGAGCAGCGCGAGCTGTTCCTTGGTCACTTCCTTCGGATGGGCGGCAGTCATCGTGCGGACGTCGGTGACGCCGAGCTCCTGCAGCAGCGCCGCGAACGGATCGCGGCCTCGTCCAGCCGCTGGCGTGGCCGCGGGCACGAGCACGACCTTGGCCGCTTCGCCGCCCGCGAGCTGCACGAAGCGTTCGGCGACTGCCTTCGGGATGCGGCCGCCGCCGACGATCACGAGCGAGCCCCTGACGACGCGCGGCTCGGCCATCGGCGCCGGTGGCCACGGCTCCTCGGCGCGGTTGCGCGCGGCCCGCTGCCAGCTGACGAGGTCGGCTTTGCCGCCCGCGGCGAGATCGACGATGCGTTGCTCGCGGCCAGCGCACGCGGCGAGCACGAGCAGGGCCTTGCTGTCGCCGAGCACCGTGAGCTCCCGGCCGCGGATCTCGACGGCCGTGTTTTCGTCGACGCCGATGCCGAAATGACCTTCGTGGCTCTGCAACACCTGCAAGAGCCGGGGCAGCCGTTCGCGCTTCAGGAAATGCTGGTCGCTGACCGCGAACGGCACGAAGTCGAAGCCCTGCGCGACCACGGGAGGGTCCTTGCCCTCCTGGATCATCGTGTGCGTCTGGATCGCGGTGCCTGCCGACGTGCCGCCGACGACGCCGCCGCGCGCGAGCAGCGCCTGGAGCTCCCGTTCGACGCGCGTGCCCACGTAGGCATCGGCGAGACGCTTCTGCACGCCACCGCCGAACCACACGCCCGTCGCCGCTCGCAGCGGCGCACAGAACGCCTCGTCGTCGGCTTCGTCGCGGTTCCGCGTGTGGAAGACCTCGCACTGGCAGCCGGGGTGCTTCTCGCGCCACGTGGTCAGCGTCTTGTCGCGTTCGGCCGGTTCGTCGGCCTTGGCTCCGGCCGTCGGGATCAGCACGATGCGCGCCTTGTCGCCGCCGGCAAGCTCGAAGAAGCGCGCGTAGACGGAATCGGGCAGCTTGCCGCCGCCGCCGAGGATGCGCGCGCCGGGCAGGCCCGCGGGATCGATCGCAGAGGGAGTCTGGGCGGGCAGGATCGCGGCGGCGAGCACGAGCGCCACGAGACGTGTGGTCGACATGTGGTCGAGGATATCGCGCGCGTTAGGATCGCGTGCGCCGTGACAGCTTCTCCGCAATCGGCAGCGCCGCTCGTGTTGTTCGACGGAGAGTGCAACCTCTGCAACGGGGCCGTGCAGTTCGTGCTGCGCCGCGATCCGAAGGCCCGCTTCCGCTTTGCCTCGTTGCAATCCGCGGCGGGCCGGGCCGTGCTCGAGGCGACGGGCCGGCGCGATACGCTGCCCGACAGCATCGTGCTCGTGCACGATGGCAGGGTGCTCGCGAAGTCCACAGCGGCGCTCGCGATCGCGCGTGGGCTGCGCTGGCCGTGGCCGCTGCTCACTGTGTTCTGGCTCGTGCCCTATCCGATTCGCGATTTCGTCTACGACTGGATCGCGCGCCACCGGCACCGCTGGTTCGGCACACGGCAAGAGTGTTGGGTGCCGACGCCCGCGCTGCGCGAGCGGTTCCTCGACGCCGACGAACGCGTGGCCACGGGCGGATAGCGCTGTTCGCAACGCCGCAGCGGGGCTGGATGCGTGTTTCGCTGGAGTCGGTCCCCGCGTTGCGGCGTTCGGTGTCGACCGAACGAGTCCGCGCGGAGCGCGGCCTCGTTCAGAAAGCTCCCCAGAGGACCTGGACGAAGTTGCCGATCGGTGCCGCTTCGCGCGCGTCCTCGATCGCTCTCGACACCTGGTTCATGATGCGGCGGAAGCGCACGGCGAGCTCCTTGTCGTTGAGCAAGGCACCCATCAATCCTTCCGACTGCGTGAGCGCGTCGGTCACGTCGCGCAGGTTCGCGAGAATTGCCTTCAGGTGGGCCGCCGTTTCCTTGTCGCTCGTCAGCAGGCCGACGGCTCCAGCCTCGGGATCGGTCGCGCGCTCGAGCAGCACGTTGAGGCCGGCCGCGGCGCCGGCGACATCCGACGCCATCTTCTCGTCGCGGAAGATCCGCCCGAGCGTTCCCTTGCCCTCGTAGGTGTCGGAGATCAGGTTCGCGACGTGGTCGACGAGCGTGCGCAGGTTCTCGGCCATCGCGCGGTCGTTCAGCAGCAGTCCATACGTGCCTTCGGTACCACGCAGCGCGTCGCTGACGCCCGCGAGGTTGCTTGCGATCTTGAGCACGTCGTCGCGCATCTGGCTGTCGCTGATGAGCCGGCCGAGCGTGCCATGGCCCATCTGGACCGACTCGAGGATCGCGTTGAACCGCGTCGCCGCCATGTGCAGCTCGTCGTAGAGGCCGCGCGTTCGCACGAGGCGTCCGATCGACGACTCCTCGCTGTTCATGTTCTCGAACAAGGTGCGGATCGCCACCAGCGTGCTCTTGAGGCTCTCGCCGATCTCTCCCTTCGCGTCGGCGATGTCGCCGATGCGGTCGAACGCGCCCTTCTGGACGCGGCCGTGCAGTTCCACCGTTTCCGCCATCGAAGCACCGCGGCCCGGATCGATGTAGATCTGCTTGCCGCCGAGCATGCCCGAGTCGCGCAGCTCGATGATCGCATTCTCCTTGAGCGGAACGGGCTCCCGGAGCGAGAGCGTCATCCTGACGGGCAGCTCGGGCCGCTGGTAGATCACGTCGATGGCGGACACCTTGCCGACCTTCTTGCCGAGCACCATGACGTTCGTGCCGGTTTCGGCGCTGCCCGCGTCCGGGAAGTAGACGACGAGCGGCGGCACGCCGGCGAGGGACAGGTCCGTCAGGTTGACGGTGGCCCACAACAGGAAGGCCAGCGTGCCGAAGAACACGAGGCCGAGCAGGGTGTCGCGACGGGTGCGCTCCATGGGTTTCTTGGGGGTGGTTCGGAGTCAGTCGGCGCCCCCGCCGAGGAAGGCGCGGGCGAGAGGGTGGTCGCTCCTGGTCATCTCGTCGACGGTGCCTTCGACCGCGAGGCGTCCGTTCTCGAGGATGCCGATGCGGTCGCCGCACTGCGTGGCGCAGGCGCGCGAGTGGGTGACGATGAGGCCGGTCACGCCGAGGCGGTCACGCACCTCGACGATCAGCTCGTGGATCTGCTGGCTGATGATGGGGTCGAGTCCGGCATTCGGCTCGTCGTAGAGCACGTATTCGGGATTCGTGACGAGGGCGCGCGCGAGGCCGGTCCGCAACTTCATGCCGCCCGAGATGCTCGGTGGGAACTGCGTCGCAGCGTGGTCCATGTGGACGAGCCCGAGCACCTCGTGCACGCGGTCGCGGAGCTCGCTCTTGCCGAGCCGACTGTGCTCCTCGAGCGGCAGCGCCACGTTGTCGGCGACCGTGAGCCAGTTGATCAGCGCGCCGTTCTGGAACAGGTAGCCCATGCGCTTGCGCAGCGTCATGAGCTGCGTGCGATCCATGGTCGACACTTCCTGGCCGTCGACGGTCACCGAGCCGCCGTCCGGCCGCAGGATGCCGATCACGTGCTTCAGCGTGACGCTCTTGCCGCTGCCGGACGGGCCCATGAGCACGAAGTTCATGCCCTTGGGCACGCGCAGCGTCATGCCGCTGAGGATCTGGCGGCTGCCGAGCTTCTTGTACACGTCACGCAGTTCGATCATCCGGTCAGGAAGTAGAAGAACCAGGTGACGATGAAGCCGAGCACGATGATGAGGATCACGGAGTTGCGCACCGCGGTCTGCACCGCGAGGCCGACCCCGAGCGCGCCGCCGGTCGCGCGAAGACCCGAGGCGCAGCTGACCGTCGCGATGGCGGCGCCGAACACGAGGGACTTGAAGAGACCGACGTAGACCTCCTTCGGCAGCAGCGTGCCCGAGGAAGTGAGTGCTTCGCGCGCGCTGATCCAGTAGAGGTCGGGGCTCACGCCGAGGTTGTGCTCGGCGATCACGCTGCCGCCATACATGCCGACGAGGTTGCTGAGCACCGTGAGGATCGGGCACATGATCGCGAGTGCTATGACGCGCGGCAGCACGAGATAGTCGACAGGGTCGACCGACATGACCTCGAGGGCCGCGACCTCGTCGCTGACCTTCATCGTGCCGAGCTCGGCCGCCATCGAGGAGCCGACGGTGGCAGCGAGGATCACGCCCGTGATGAAGGGGCCCATTTCGCGGCACATGGACAGGGCCGTGATCGTGCCGAGCACCGCCGAGTCGCCGAAGCGGCGCAACTCGATGCCGGTCTGCATCGCGAGGATCGCGCCGGCGAACGCGGCGACGACGAGCGTGACGGGCAGCGAACGCACTCCGGCGTTGAACGCCATGTCGAGCGTGAAGCGCATGCGGCGCGGCACGCGGCGAACCGCGACCGCCGAGCGCAGCAGCAGGTCGACGACGTATCCGGCGCCGTCGAGTCGGGTGCCGACCGCTTGCGTGAGGCTCGCGAACGGGTTCATCGTGCGGGCTCCGCGACCGCAGCATTCGCGCCGCCGAGTGGAATCGGAAGGAACTGGAACAGCCGCAACGTGGCGGCTCCGTCTTTGCCCCGTTCGTAGTTGAAGAGCAATGGCACGCTCGCCGTCGTCTCTTCCTTGCGAGTGCGCGTCGTGAACAAGCGGCCGACGACGTCGAAGGAGTCGTCGTCGCGGGCTCGCTGCCAGCCGCGGAGGACCTCCCACAGGAAGCCGTAGGCCTCCTCGACGCCGTAGGCGTTGCCGTCGCGCCACGGCCACGGCGACAGGATGCTCCAATCGCCGCCGATGCGATTGCCCAGCGCATCGTGCTTCACGGTCCAATGGCCGAGCGGCCAGATCTTCACGAACTCTTCGCGGTCGTGCTCTTTGTCTTCCTTGACGACGCGCCAGAAGAACGGCAGCACCCACTGGCTTTCATTGTGGCCATCGGGGTCGTCGTACTCGCGCCACCAGATCAGGGGCCAGAACAGCGACCAGGCGCGCTGGTCGTCGCTGTGCACACTGGAGACCAGCGGCCACAGCCACCACTGGGTGAGGTTTTGTTCGGCCGGGTACCAGTAGTAGTGGAACAAGGGCCAGAACAGCGTCAGCGCCGTGAATTGATCCACCTTCCAGGTGTGCTGGAAGAACGGCCAGAAGACCATCCAGCCGTGCGTCAGGCGGCCCGTGCGCCAGCCGACGAAGGGCCAGAGCCACCAGCTGTTCACGGGGTCGTCCGTGTCGATGTTCTCGGTGCTCCACGCGATGAAGGGCCACAGCAGGAAGCGGTTGTCGTGGCGGCCCGGCTCGATGTCGTGGCCGTAGAGCGGCCAGATGCGGAACCAGCTGTGGCCGTTCTCGGCGCACGAGCTCGTGCCGATCAGCGGCCAGAGGAACATGCGATGGCGATGTCCTCCCTTGTCGAGGCGCAGGTAGAGCGGAAAGAGGAACGCGAAGAACCGGTCGTAGGTGAGGAACTCGGGGATGTCCGCGTAGAGCGGGAAGAACGCGAAGTAGTTCTCGCGGCCGTCATCGGTGGTCCCGCCCCACAGGAACGGGAACAGCGCATACCAGTCGACATCGCGCTCGCCGTCAGGGTTGCGATGCTCGCGCCAGCTCCAGAGCGGGAACAATCGGCACTGCGAGGTCTCCTCGTTGTCGTAGCGGATGCGCCCCAGCGGCCACAGGAACTGATGCTCGACGGCCTGCAAAGGCGGTTCGGTCACGCGCCGGTAGAGCGGTCGGATCCGGAAGTCGTCGCCGCCGTCCGGGGTGCGTTCGTAGTGCAGGATCGGCCACAAGAAGTCCCACTCGAGAACCTCGCCGTCGGCATCCGTGCGGTGGAACCAGAGCGGTGCGAGGTTCAGTTCTCGTGGCAGCAGAGCGCAGGCGCTCGAGGCGAGCAGGGCGGCGCAAGCTAGGAGGGAGCGGCTACTACGCGCCATGAGGTGCCGGGCAGGATACTGTGCGCATAGGCCGAGCCGCATGCAGGAAATGCGCGCACCACAGCGCATGCGCGGAGCTGTTGTGTCGCGCCGCGAGCATGGTGCGCGAACGCTACCGGTGAGCAGGCGTCATGCTGTATACCGTCGCCATGGTCCGTACCATGTCTGGCATCCAGCCGACCGGGAACCTGCACATCGGCAACTATCTCGGTGCGCTCGTGAACTGGGTCGCGCTGCAGAAGGAGTACGAGGCGTTCTTCTGCGTCGTCGATCTGCATGCGCTGACGCAGCGGCCCGATCCGGCGGCGCTGCAGCGTGCGATACGCGAAGTGGCGACCGGCATCCTGGCGAGCGGCGTCGATCCGGAGCGCTCGACGTTGTTCGTTCAGTCACACGTGCCGCAGCACGCGGAGCTCTGTTGGGTGCTCAACTGCTTGACGCCGTTCGGCGATCTGAACCGCATGACGCAGTTCAAGGAGAAGAGCGCGCAGCAGCCCGACAACGTCAACGCCGGCATCTTCACCTATCCGGTCCTGCAGACAGCGGACATCGTGCTCTACCGGGCGGAGCGCGTGCCAGTCGGCGAGGATCAGGAGCAGCATCTCGAGCTCGCGCGCGAAACCGTGCGGCGCTTCAACTTCGTCTACGGCGACACCTTTCCGGAGCCCCAGGTCGTGAAGGGACAGGCGCCGCGCGTCTTGGGGCTCGACGGCGAGAGCAAGATGTCGAAGTCGAAGAACAACGAGATCGGGCTGTTCGAGACGCCTGCGGAGACCTGGCAGAAGCTGCGCGGCGCCAAGACCGACCCGGCGCGCCTGCGCAAGACCGACCCGGGCAACCCGTTGGTCTGCAACATCTTCAACTACCACGGCTTCTTCACCGGAGCCGCGCAGCGCGAGGAGATCGCGAAGGGCTGCCGGGCGGCGACGCTCGGCTGCGTCGACTGCAAGAAGATGCTCGCAGACAACCTCGAGGCCGTGAAGGGACCGATCCGCGAGCGCGCCGCCGCGTTGCGGGAACATCCAAAGCGCCTCGACGAGGTTCTCGAGGCGGGTGCTGCGAAGGCACGCGCTGCGGCCGAGGCGACGATGACGATCGTACGCGAACGCATCGGGCTGCGTGCGAAGGGCACCTGAGCAAGCGTCGAAGCGAAGAGCTGCTGGGCCGAGACGAGACACAGAATGGGCAACAGCAAGGGCAACCAAGGAGGACGTTGATGTCGAGAGCAGCGAAGTCGAGACCAGTGATGTCGAGGCGGAGTGCCGCGAGGTGGATGACGACAGTGCTCGTGTTGGCAGCATGCAAGGGCGCGCCGGTGACTCCCGAGCAGCGGCGCCTCGAAGAACGCCGGTTGCTCGCACCGTTCCTCGCGGCGGTCGAGGTCGGATGCGAGGAGCTCGAGATCGAAATCACGGGGAACTTCCACGCCAACGTCGGCCAACCGGGGTTCGTCCCCGAGTGGCACCAGAAGTCGCGGCAGAAGGGCCACGGCTATGCGGAGACGGTGTGGACCAACGTCGCAGGAGTCGAGAGGCACGAGTTCGTGTTGACGATCGGGGATCCCGGCGTGCTCAACGACAAGGGGCTCACGCCGGGGCCGCGCACGACGTTCACGGTGGTGAACCGCGTGCGCCTTCGCATCTACGAGGACTCGCGGCCGCTGATGCTCGACGTGCGCGCCAGCGGACAAGTGGTGATGGTCAAGGAGGCCGCGGCGAGTTTTCGCGAGGTGAAGGAGTTCGCGGTCAGCGACGGAGTGTTGCGCACGCCATGATCCCGGGCTCGCCGCAACGAGCTCTGCTCCCGGCGCTGGTGTTGCTGTTCGCAAGCGCCTGCACCACGGGCCCGCGTCCGGTCGAGGGCGCGATCGACCCTCGTGTGTATTCCGAATGCCAGGATCCCGAAGGAGCGGCTGCCTGGCAGCGGGCGCAGCAGGCGCTGGCGCGCAGCGACGACGATGCCGCGTTGCCGCACCTGCAGCTCTGCACGCAGCGTTGTCCGGATCTCGTGCGGGCACACCTCGCGTATCAGGACGTCGCGCGGCGCAAGGGCGGCGAGGTCCAGCAAGCGATGCAGGACTTCTACCTCAACGCGCCGGAGCGCGCTTCGCCGGTGCCCGCCTACCTGAAGGCGCGCCTCGCCGAGACCGACTATGCCCGGAGCAATGCACTCGACGCGATCCTGGCGCGCGACCCTTCGTTTGCCTGGGGACACCTGTCGCGAGCACGCGTGAACCGCCGGCAGGGCCGCCTGCTCCAGGCCATCGACATGTTCGAGGACGCGATCGTGCACGATCGCTCGCTGCACGAGGCGCGACTCGAGCGCGCGCAGGTTCTCGCCGAACTGGGCCGCGAAGAGGAGGCGGCTGTCGACTATCGCGCCTACCTCAAGGCGGTGCCCGGCGATCTCACCGCGATGCGGACCTTCGTTACGCTGCTGCTCTACCGGCTCGGGCGCACGGGCGAAGCGCTGCCGTTGCTGGATCGCCTCGAGAAGGAGATGCCCGGATCGCTGTCGCTGCGCATGGATCGCGCGGCCGCGCTGTGGGGGCGGCCCAAGGAATCGATCGAAGCCTACCTCGGCATCCTGACCGTCGATCCGAAGATGGCGCGCGCGGCATGGAACGTCGGCATGCTCTACTATGAAGTTCTGCCGAAGAACGAGGCCGATCGCCGCCGCTACTGGCCCAAGGCGCGGGCCGCCTTCAAGCTGTTCCTCGCGGTCGTCGAGCCCAGTGATGGGCATGAGCACTTCGAACGCACGTTGGCGGTACCTTACAAACTCGAAGTCATCGCCGAGTTGCTGGGGCCCGACGACGGCAAGGCGCCGAGCGTCGACGACTTGAAGTGGCCCGGCGACGGATGACGGGCAAGGCCAGCCACGGGTTCCGTCGGCCGGTGCTCATCCGGCTGGGGCGACTGCAGCGCGCGCGATCGCGGCGAGTCCGAACCGTTCGAGTTGTGGCAGGAGGCGTGCCCAATCAGCGCGCGCCAGTGCATCGAGGCCGCTGCCCGGCGCTTTGAGCACATGGCGCGGGGAGTCGATCTTGGCGATCGACCAACCCGCTGCGACTCGGTGCGCGAGAAGGTTGCGCAGATCGAGGTTGCGGTCGCGAAAGCCGAGTCCGTGCAGCTTGCGCACGAATCGACCAATGGCCGCCGCCAGCTGCTCGCGGTCGGAGAGCGCGAGCCGTTGCAGCAGTTGATCGGTCGGTTCGCCGGCGAACGCGGTGGTTACCAGGGTTGCCCGCACGAGGAATCCAAGGCGTCGCACCTCGAGCACCACGAGGGGCTCTGGCCCCGGCAGGCCGTGCGCGCGCAGCCATTGCAGCGCGTCGAACTCACGGGTGGCGCGCGATCGCGTACCCGGCCCCGTGCGCCGGACCGCACTGCGCAGCCGTGACACCCAAGTTGCGTATTCGTAGGTCTTTATGTAGACATCTCCCGAAGTCGTGGAGAGTCGCCTGACAAAGGAGCTGCGGTGGTCCGTGATCGCGCTGCCGAGGCTGCGCGAAGCGAGTTCCGCTTCACCGGGCAATACTTCGAGCCAGCGCGGCCAATGCGGTGCGCCGCGAATTCGCCGGGGAGAGTTGTGGATCCTTGTCGACACTGTCTCCACAACAGTATACTCCGCCGCTACTTGATGCTCTCGCGTAGCCGCGCGGTTGCCGTGGACTGCCGTCTGTCACTCGTCTCTACCAGCGGCGCAAGAGAGACCCAAAGGAGTCCAACAAGGTGAAGACCGTCACCAAGAAGGAGCTGGTTCATCGCATCGCGGAACGCACTGGTGTCACCAAAGTGGTTGCGAAGGACGTCATCCAGTCGTTCCTCAATGCCATCATCGACGAGCTGGCCGAAGGCAACCGCCTGGAGTTCCGCGAGTTCGGCGTCTTCGAGTCACGCGAACGCGCCGCTCGTCTCGCGCAGAACCCGCGAACGCTCGAAAAGGTGCCGGTCCCCAAGAAGCGCATCGTCAAGTTCAAGGTCGGCCGGCTGATGCGCAAGAAGGTCTCCGGAGAAGACGTGGGGGAGCTGACACTCGACGATGGTCCGGACGACGACGATCTGCCGCGCGTACGCAAGACCAAATCGGGCAACGAAGCCACCGGGATGGCCTGAGCCCACGAGCGAGAAGCAGCTGCACCAGGAGGCCAGCCGCCGCGTCAGCGCAGTACGCCGAGGGCACTGTCGAGGTCGGCGATGAGGTCTTCGGCGGCCTCGATGCCGACAGAAAGACGGATCAGGCCGTCGTCGAGACCCGCACGCCGCCGCTCCGCGGCCGGGATCGAAGCGTGCGTCATCGACGCGGGATGATCGACCAGGCTCTCGACGCCGCCGAGACTCTCCGCGAGCGAGAACACGCGGAAGGAGGAGCAGACCTTCATGGCCTGTTCCACCGTGGCCTTCAGCTCGACGCTGACCATGCCGCCGCCTGACTTCATTTGACGCCGGGCAAGGTCGTGGTTGGGATGACCAGGCAGACCGGGGTAGATCACGCGCGCGACGCGCGGATGCGCTTCGAGCCACTTCGCGACAGCCAGCGCGTTCTCGCAGTGGCGTTCCATGCGCACGTGCAACGTCTTCGTGCCACGCAGCACGAGGAAGCAGTCCATCGGACCCGGCGTGCCGCCGCAGGAGTTCTGGAAGTGGGCAAGCCGCCGGTGCAACTCGAGATCGTTGGCGATCAAGGCGCCGCCGACGACGTCGCTGTGGCCGCCGAGATACTTGGTCGTGGAATGCGCGACGATGTCGCAGCCGAGTGCGAGCGGTCGCTGCAGGAACGGCGTCGCGAACGTGTTGTCGGCCAGCGACAGCACGCCGCGCGCTTTGCAGATCCGTGCGATGGCCGCGAGATCGCAGCAGCGCAGCAGCGGGTTCGTGGGCGTCTCGAGCAGGACGAGCTTCGTCGTCGGCCGGAACGCGCTGTCGAGTTGCGCGAGATCGGTGAGGTCGACGAACGTCGCCTCGAGCCCGAACTTCGCGTAGAGCGTGCGCAGCAGGCGGTAGGTGCCGCCGTAGAGGTCGTTGCCCGCGATCACGTGGTCGCCTGCCTGTAGCAGGTTGAGCACGCAGTGGATCGCGGCCATGCCGCTCGCGAACGCGAGGCCGAAGGCACCGCCCTCGAGCGCGGCGAGGTTCTGCTCGAGCGCGGTGCGTGTCGGGTTGTGTGACCGCGAGTAGTCGTAGCCCTTGGTCTTGGCCGGAGCTTCCTGCACGTAGGTGCTCGTCATGAAGACGGGCGTCATGATGGCGCCGGTCGTGGGATCGGGCCGCTGGCCCGCATGAACCGCCAGCGTCGCAAAGCCGAGGGGTTGTTCGCTCTTCATCGGGGAGTCAGTTTACATGGTGCCGCGCGCGGGCAACATGCTGAGACCGATGCCGACCTCCGGGCCGATCCAGCGTCCGTTCGATCTCGACGCGGTCGAGTTCCACGTCGTGCGCACGCTCCTGTCCGAGCGCCTCACCTCGCCCGTGGGACGTTCGGCGGTCGAAGCGCTTGCTCCGTACGACAGCCTGCCTGCCGCCGCCGAACAGCTGCAGGCGACCGAGGAGCTGGCCGCCAGACTGCGGGAGGGGGTCGAGCTGCCGCTCACGGGTGCCGTGGAGGTGCGGTCGTGGTTGCGGTCGTTCAGTGCCGGTGAGCACGTGCTGCAGGCGCGCGACCTGGCCGACCTCAAGCGGCTGCTGCGCGCGGCGGAGCGCTGTCGCACCTGGTTTCGCGCGGGCACGCCTGGGCTCGTCGCGTTCGCGGCTGCCGTGCCGAGCCTCGCCGACCTGGTCGGTGATCTCGAGCTGATCGTCGACGACCGCGGCGAGGTGCTCGATTCCGCGTCGCAGAAGCTCGCCGAGGTGCGCGCCGAGATCGAACAGGCGAAGCTGGCCGTCGACGTCACCGTCGCCAAGGTGCTCGCGGGATCAGATCTGAGGAAGTATCTGCAGTCGCCGGAACCGGCGTGGCGCCACGGCCGGCCCGTGTTGCAGGTGAAGGCCGAGTTCCGGCACAAGGTGGCCGGCGTGCTGCACGACCGCAGCGCGTCCGGGGTCACGCTGTTCGTCGAGCCCGAAGTCGTCGTCGAAGCGGCCAACCGGCTCTCCGACGCGCAGTCGGCAGAACATCGCGAGATCAACGTCGTGCTGGCCGACGCCGCGCGCGGCCTGCGTCGTTACGTCGTCGAGATCGAGGCGTGCGTCCAGTTCGTCGCTGCAGCCGATCTGCTGCAGGCCAAGGCGCGCCTCGTCACGGAGCACGGCTACACCGTGCCACGGCTCGTGGCAGAAGGCGCATTGCGTTTGCGAGGCGCGCGCCATCCGCTGCTGCTGCGCCAGCGCGACCGCGAGAGCATCGTGCCGCTCGACATCTCGCTCGGGGATCCACACCGCCTGCTCGTCATCACGGGGCCCAACACGGGCGGCAAGACCGTCGTGCTGAAGACCGTTGGCCTGCTCGCGATCATGGCACAGAGCGGTCTGCCGATTCCGGCCGACGCCGGAGCGCAGGTGCCGCTGTTCGCCGCCGTGCAGGCAGACATCGGCGACGAGCAAGGCATCGCGCAGAGCCTGTCGACGTTCAGCTCGCACGTGCTGCGCATCGTGCGCTGCCTGCAGCACTCTTCGGCGCGCGCTCTCGTGCTGCTCGACGAGCTCGGCGCCGGCACCGATCCCGAGGAGGGCGGTGTGCTCGGTTATGCCGTGCTCGAGGCTCTGCTGCGGGAGCGCACGTTCGCAGTGGTCACGACGCACCTGGGCCGGCTCAAGGACTTCGCCTACCAGCACGCGGGAGCGGAGAACGGATCGATGGCATTCGACGGAGCCACGCTGCGGCCGCTCTACCGTCTCGATCTCGGCATCCCGGGCAACAGCCACGCGCTGGACATCGCGAGCCGGGTCGGCATGCCGCCCGCGGTCGTCGCGCGCGCCCGCGAGCTGCTCGGGGTGCGCGACCAGACGCTCGATCACATCATCGAGAAGGTCCAGGTGGCGAGACGCGATGCCGAGGCCGATCGCCGGCGCACGGCCGATCTGTCGCGGGCCGCTACACAGCGGCAAGCGGAGCTCGACGGCCGGATGGCCGACACGATGCGCAAGGAGGGCTGGCTGCAGGAGGAGGCCGATGGAGTCGTCGAGGCGGAACTTCGCAAGGCCCAGGCGGCGCTGCTCGAGCCGCTGACGGCCTTGCTGAGCGCACCGGGCCAGCACGGCGAACGCGCGCGCGTGCTGAAGGTCGTGGTGGACGGCTTGCTGAAGCAGGCCGCGCTGCACCGGCGGCGCATGAGCTTCTGCAGCGGGCTCAAGAAGGGTGATCAGGTCTTCCTGCCCCGGTGGCGGCGGTTGTGCGCCGTGCACAAGGTCGACAAGGTGAAGGAGACGATCCAGGTCGACTACGGCAACGTGAAGATGGAAGTGCCGTTCGAGGACGTGTCCTGGCTGCAGCCGCTGGGCCAGTAGCCGGCGAGCCCTGACGCGCGACACTCAGGCAGCGGCATTCACGGTGGCGTGCTTTCCACTGCATCACACCATGGGTAGCCTCGCGGTTCGTGCTCCGTCTCGAGGGCTCCTGGAGGTGCGGTGACTGACGTACTGATCGCCGACAACGACCGTGCGGTGAACGGCTTGCTCACCGAGATCCTCGTTCGCGCGGGTTTGTCGCCGGTCCACGCGTTCGACGGGGACACCGCAGCCGTCATGGCGCGGCAGCCGGGGCTTGCCGTCGTGGTCTGCGACCTCGACATGCCGGGTGCGTCGGGACTCGACGTGCTCGAGTCCCTGCGAGACCTGCCGAAGCCGCCGCAAGCAGTCGTGGTCTCGGGCTACCTCGATGCCGACGTGCGGAAGCGGCTCGGCAAGCTGCCCTTCGTGCGCGAAGTGTTCAGCAAGCCCTTCGATCTGCTGTTGTTCGCCGAGCGCGTGCGGCAGCTCGCCGCCGAGGCTGGCCGAGCACCGCGTGCGAACGTCGCCGACGGTGCGCAAAGACCCGCCGACTGATCGCGTGCGCCCGCACCTGGTGCTCGCAGCGTGCCCCGAGCCCCGTCCAAAAAAGCCTTGCCAATCTTGCACTCGAGGGGGGCGCTTGTATCCTCTTTCGTCCTTTCCGCAGCAGCTACCCCGCTAGCGTAGCTCAACTGGTAGAGCACCTGATTTGTAATCTGGAGGTTGTGGGTTCAAGTCCCATCGCTAGCTCCAGATCGGTTCGGTGACGCCGGGTGGGCTCTCGCGACGCAGGATCGATGCTCCGGAAGGGATCGCGCGCACGGCAACGTCGGGCGGATTCCAGAGCGGCCAAATGGACCAGACTGTAAATCTGGTGGCTCAGCCTTCGCAGGTTCGAATCCTGCTCCGCCCACCAGTCCTCAGGTCGCAGGTTCCCCCGGGACGTTCGCGCGGTTTGGTTGGTGACTTTGGTTTCGCTGGCGCGGTTCGACTACGCGAGGTCGACCCGCTCCGATGACGGCGTCTGTGTTGTCGAGCGGGTGTAGCTCAATGGTAGAGCTCCAGCCTTCCAAGCTGGTGGTGAGGGTTCGATTCCCTTCACCCGCTCCAGATCGTTCTTTCTTCCCCCGTTCGCTGCTATAGCTCAGCTGGTAGAGCACCTCCTTGGTAAGGAGGAGGTCGTGGGTTCAATTCCCGCTAGCAGCTCCATCATCCGTTCCAGTTCATGTTCGGGGCTCCCCCCGGACCGAGATTCAGTCCCATGGCCAAGGAAACTTTCACGAGAACCAAGCCCCACGTGAACGTGGGGACCATCGGGCACGTTGCCCACGGCAAGACCACGACGACGGCGGCGATCACCTACGTGCTCGCGGCCGTTGGTCTCGCAAAGTACAAGGAGTACGCAGCGGTTGCGAAGGGCGGCACCGTTCGCGACGCGACGCGCGTCGTGACGATCTCCGCGGCGCACGTCGAGTACGAGACGAAGAACCGCCACTACGCCCACGTCGATTGCCCGGGCCACGCCGACTACGTGAAGAACATGATCACGGGTGCGGCGCAGATGGACGGCGCGATCCTCGTCGTGGCGGCCGACGACGGTCCCATGCCCCAGACCAAGGAGCACGTACTGCTCGCGCGTCAGGTCGGTGTGCCGGCCATCGTCTGCTACTTGAACAAGATCGACCTCGTCGACGATCCGGAGCTGCTCGATCTCGTCGAGATGGAGATCCGCGAACTGCTGACCAAGTACGACTACCCTGGCGACACGGCCAAGGTCGTGCGCGGCGCGTCGTTCAAGGCGCTGCAGGTCGCGAAGCCCGGCCCGGACCATCCCGACTGCAAGTGCATCTTCGAGTTGATGGATGCGATCGATGCGGCGATCCCCGAGCCAAAGCGCGACGTCGACAAGCCGTTCCTGATGCCGGTCGAGGACGTGTTCTCGATCGAAGGCCGCGGCACCGTGGCCACGGGTCGCGTCGAACGCGGCAAGATCAAGGTCGGTGAACCCGTCGAGATCGTCGGCATCCGCGAGACGCGCCCGACGACGGTCACCGGCGTCGAGATGTTCCAGAAGACGCTGGACCACGGCCAGGCCGGCGACAACGTCGGGCTCCTGCTGCGTGGCCTCAAGAAAGAGGACGTCGAACGCGGCATGGTGCTCGCAGCGCCGAAGACGGTTACGCCGCACACCAAGTTCCACGCGCAGGTCTACGCGCTGACGAAGGAGGAAGGTGGCCGCCACACGCCGTTCGTCACGGGCTACCGGCCGCAGTTCTACTTCCGGACGACGGACGTGACGGGTGCAGCCAAGCTCGTCGGCGCGGAGATGTGCATGCCGGGCGACAACGTCGAGATCGAAGTCGAACTTGGCACGCCGATCGCGATGGACGAACATCAGCGCTTCGCCATCCGCGAAGGCGGCCGGACGGTGGGCGCCGGCCGCGTCGTCAAGATCGTCTCCTGATCCAGGTGTTCCCCAGTCGCGCCGGCCCACTCGGCCGGCGAGGCAACCCGTGGTTCGTCGCCGAGATGCGCAAGCGGTCTCGGCGACGGAGTTCGGGACGCAGCGCAAAGGGCAGTAGCTCAATTGGTAGAGCTGTCGATTCCAAATCGACGGGTTGAGGGTTCGAGTCCTTCCTGCCCTGCACTAGACTGCGACGCTTGATATTTGCCTCCTCCCTGCGGTGGGGGCGCGGGCCATGGCGCTGCGGCGTCATGGCCCGGAATGTTTCTCTTGTCAGACCGGAGTTGGATTCGTGAGCTATCGCAAAGACCAAGGCCGCTACGCCCGCATGCTTGCCTTCTGGGCGCTGCTATTGCTGTTCTCCTACGGCTGCTTCCATGGCGGCGGGCTCGCCGATCTGCTCGATCGTTGGATGGATCCGGCTGCCAACCCTGTGCTGATCAATCCGTTCCCGATCCTCAAGACCTTGAAGGTCTCGACCTGCATCGCGCTCGGGGGCCTGGTGATCGCGGGCTTTGGTCTGCACGTGGTCCTGAACCGCAAGAGGATCGCGGACTCCCTGATCGAAACGGAAGTGGAGATGCAGAAGGTGACCTGGCCGTCGTGGGGTGAAGCCTGGCAAGGCACCATGGCGGTGACCGTCATGGTGATCGTGCTGTTCGTCTTCTTGACTGCCGTCGATCTGCTGCTCGTTAAGGCAATGACCATGCTGATGCCTGGAGGAAAGGCGTGATGGCCCTCGATTGGTACTTCCTGCGCGTGCAAGTGGGCCGCGAGGATCGGATTCGCGAGAGCATGGTTCGCCGTCTGAAGCAGGGGGGCATCGAACACCTGGTTCCCCAGATCGTGGTGCCGACCGAGACCATCGCCGATCACCGGCAGGGCAAGAAGACGGTCAAGCGCCGCAAGCTCTACCCCGGTTACCTGATGGTGCAGATGGACCTCTCGGACGAAGTCTGGTTCGTGCTGCGAGAGACCCCAGGCTTTGGCGACTTCGTCGGCGGTCACTCGCAGCCGACGCCGGCACGCGGCGAAGACGTCGAGAAGGTCCTGGCCCACATGGATGCCAGCAAGGACCAGCCGAAGGTTGCGGTCACGTTCAAGAAGGGCGATCGGGTCAAGATCAAGACGGGTGCGTTCGAGAACACCGACGCCGTGGTGGAAGAGGTGCACGCCGAGAAGGGCACGCTCGATGTCTCGGTCAACTTCTTCGGCCGACCGACGCCGATGTCGCTGGGATATTGGGAAGTGGAGTTGATTTAGCAGAAGGCATCTGCTTCACTCTTCGCCCCGTTCCACCGGGATCCAAGCAGCGGGTCTCGAGGTGGAGGGCGCCGAGCGGACCTCCCCGATCGGGCCCACTGCACAGGCGGGCACTCTTGTAGTGGGAGGATGCCTGCATCCGCGGGCATCCGACGGAACCGCTGAGAGAAAGTCATGGCCAAGGAAGTCACTGCTAGGGTCAAGCTCCAGTGCCCGGCTGGGCAGGCAACGCCTGCACCTCCCGTGGGTCCCGCGCTGGGGCAACACGGCGTCAACATCGGGCAGTTCGTCAAGCAGTTCAACGACGAGACCAAAGCCCAAGCCGGCTTGATCATCCCCGTGATCATCACGGTCTACAAAGACCGCACGTTCACGCTCCAGTACAAGTCGCCGCCGGCATCCGTGCTGCTGAAGCGCGCTGCAAAGATCGCCACGGCAGCCAAGACGCCCGGCAGCCAGGTTGCAGGCCAGGTGACGCGCGCGCAGGTTCGCGAGATCGCGCAGTTGAAGGCGAAGGACCTCAATACCGTTCATGTGGAAGCGGCGATGCGCATGGTCGAAGGCACTGCGCGTTCGTGTGGCATCCAGGTCGTCGATTGAGTTCTGCCGCGCGGCCTCCAGCAAACTGACAACAACAGGATCATCCCATGGCTCGCAAGCGTAGCCGTCGCTACCAGAAAGCCGCCGCGAAGGTGGACCGCACCAAGCGCTACCCCGTTGTCGAGGGGATGTCGCTGATCAAGTCCCTCGCTGGCCCGAAGTTCGACGAAGCGGTCGACGTCGCCGTGCGCATCGGCATCGATGCGAAGAAGACGGACCAACTGGTCCGCGGCTCGGTGAGCCTGCCCAAAGGCACGGGCAAGTCGATCCGGATCGCCGTGTTCGCCGACGGTGAGCGCGCCAAGGAGGCGCAGGCAGCCGGCGCCGATTTCGTGGGTGCGGCCGATCTCGCGGAGAAAATCGAGGGCGGCTTCACCGACTTCGACATGACGATTGCTTCGCCGGACATGATGCGTTTCGTCGGCAAGCTCGGCAAGGTGCTCGGACCGCAGGGCAAGATGCCTTCGCCGAAGGCCGGCACCGTGACTCCGAATGTCGCGGCAGCCGTGAAGGAGTTCAAGGCGGGCAAGATCGAGTTCCGCACCGATGCCGGTGCCAACGTGCACGCAGCCATCGGCAAGAAGTCGTTCGGGGCGGAGGACCTGGCCTCCAATCTGGTGGCCTTCCTCGACCACCTCCGCACGCTGCGGCCAGCGCAGGCCAAGGGCGCGTTCATCCAGAAGGTCGTCGTTTCGACGTCGATGGGGCCGGGCGTGATGCTCGCCGTCGAGTAGGGGCCGTGATTTCAGGAGTCAGTGTCATGCCAAACTTGGTCAACGAGATCCTTCTGGCCGACTTGCAACGCGAGTTCAAGAACATGGGCTCCTGCGTAGTGGTCGAGTTCGGCAAGCTCCTGCCCCAGCAGGATGTCGAGATCCGCGGCAAGCTTCGGGCAGCCGGAGTACGCTACCGCGTCGTTCGCAGCCGCCTCGCGCAGAGGGCATTCTCCGGGCTCAGCATCGACCTGAAAGAGGCACTGTCCGGTCGCTGCGGCATCGCGATCGCGCAGAAGGAGGGCGCCATTCAGGCGGCCAAGATCCTGCGCGAGTGGATCAAGAAGACCAAAGATGCGCCACTCAAGATCAAGGGTGGAGTCGTCGAAGGGGCTGCCTACACGGGTGCCGCCGCAGCTGCGATCGCCGACCTGCCGGATCGCCAGACCGTCAATGCGCAGATCGTGCGTGCCCTCAGCGGTCCGGCGCGTTCGCTTGCCACTGTCGTCGGCGCCGTGACGAGCGGTCTCGCTCGCTGCATCCAGGCCAGGATCGACTCCAAGTCAGCCGGCGAAGCCGGTCCGAGTCCTGCTTAGGTTCCCCACCGCGTCCAACAGCCCCTCCAACAAACCGTATTCCCACCAGCAGAGGTAGTTTCCATCATGTCGGACAATCAAACTATGGTCCTCGATGCCGATCTCGAGGACATCTTCAAGAAGATCGACAGCCTGAGCCTGGGCAAGGCTGCGCAACTCGTCAAGGCCATGGAGTCGCGTTGGGGTGTTTCGGCGGCGGCCCCGGTTGCGGCCGCAGCGGCGCCCAGTGGCGCAGGCCCTGCGGCGGCACCGGCCGAGGAGCAGACGTCGTTCACGGTCGTGCTCAAGGACGGTGGCCCCAACAAGATCAGCGCGATCAAGGTGGTCCGCGAGATCACCGGCCTCGGCCTCAAGGAGGCCAAGGCCCTGGTCGACGAGGCGCCGAAGCCGGTCAAGGAAGGCGTCAACAAGGACGAGGCTGCCGAGATCAAGAAGAAGCTCACGGACGCTGGAGCTACGGTCGAGATCAGGTAGCGCGGCGCGCCGGAGCCCAGGCTGGCCCGCATTTGCTCGCCGCGTCGAGTCGACTGCGCAGCGTGCAGGTTGCGGACCCGCATGGGCCCCCGACCATGCCCCGAAACCGCGCAGAGTTTTTGTCTTGCGGCCGGGTGACCGCGGCGTCTACCCTTAGGGGTCTACTCCGGATCACTTTTTGCACTGACCCTGGTAGAACTGGCCCTGGTCGGTGCGAACGGGCCACGTCCCACATGCTCGGCGCTGTGCTTGGTGCGTCTCGTTTCCGAGTCCGTTTCGTTTCAGGTCGCAGACCGCAATACAGCACCCTCGTCGGGTGCCCAGGTGGAACCGCATGGAGACCGTAGTCTACGGGCGATACAGGTCCGTTGCCGAGATCCCCGACCTCGTCGAGATGCAGACGAAGTCGTACCTCAACCTGCTGCAGCCAGACGTGCCGCCGAATCGGCGCAAGGTCGAGGGACTCGAAGCACTGCTGCGCGAGATCTTCCCGATCTACTCGTACGACAAGACGCTCTGCATCGAATACGTGAGCTACGAGCTCGGTCGGCCGCGCTACACCGTCGAGGAATGTCGCAAGCTCCGCGTGACCTACGGCTACCCGTTCAAGATCCGCGTGCGTCTCGTCAAGCCCGAGCCGGTCGAGGAAGACATCTACCTCGGCGAGATCCCGATCATGATCGGTGGTGGGGAGTTCATCGTGAACGGCAGCGAGCGCGTGACGGTGAGCCAGCTGCATCGATCCCCGGGCGTCGACTTCTCGGTCGAGATGCACACGGGTGAGAAGAAGCTCCACTCGTGCTGGATCATCCCCGAACGCGGCTCCTGGATCGAACTCAACGTCACCAAGAAGGACGCCGTCGCGATCCGCATCGACCAGTCCGGCAAGTTCTCGTGCAGCACGCTGCTGCGCGCGATGGACCAGCGCTACTCGACGGACGCGGCGATCCTGCGCGAGTTCTACGAGGTCGAGAAGGTCCAGCGGAAGAAGTCCGACCCCGAAGCGAAGTTCGCGAAGTCGCTGGTCGGCACCTACGCGGTCGGCGACATCGTCGACGCCGCGAACGGCGATCCGTTCGTGCGCAGCGGTGAGGAAATCACCGAGGAAGCTGCCCGCGCGATCGCCAACAGCGAACTGCGCGAAGTCGAGGTGCTGCGCGATCCCGAGGACTTCCTGATCCTCAACACGCTGCGCGAAGACACGACCAACAGCCATGAGGAGGCGCTGCTCAAGATCTACCAGCGGTTGCGTCCTGGCAATCCGCCGCAGCTCGAGAAGGCGCGCGACCTCTTCAACGAGAAGTTCTTCGACGAGACGCGGTATCGCCTGGGCAGGGTCGGTCGCTTCCGCCTCAACCGCAAGTTCGGCACTTCGACGCCCGAGACGCACCAGACGTTGACCGCTGCCGACTTCGTGCAGGCAATCAAATACATCCTCGGTCTGCGCGGGGGCGAGGGCGAGGTCGACGACATCGACCACCTCGGCAACCGCCGCGTGCGGACCATCCAGGAACTCGCCGGAGACGAGTTCCGCAAGGGGTTCTTGAAGCTGCGCCGCACCGCGCAGGAGCGCATGAACCTCGAGAACGTCGATACGGTCACGCCCCGCAACCTGATCAACAGCAAGACCTTCTCCTCGGCGATCGAGTACTTCTTCGCGCGCGGCGAGCTGAGCCAGGTCGTCGACCAGACGAACCCGCTGTCCCAGCTGACGCACGAGCGCCGCCTTTCGGCCCTGGGGCCCGGTGGCTTGAACCGCAAGCGCGCCGGGTTCGAAGTGCGCGACGTGCACATCTCGCACTACGGACGCTTGTGCCCGATCGAGACGCCCGAAGGAACCAACATCGGCCTCATCTCGAGCCTCGCGATCTACAGCTCGCTCGACGACTATGGCTTCCTGACCACTCCGTACCTGGTCGTGAAGAACGGCAAGCTGAGCGGCGAAGTCGTGCGGCTGCGGGCCGACGAGGAGAACAATGCCATCCTTGCGCCAGCCGACAGCGAGGTCGACAAGAACGGCCGGTTCGTCGGTGACGAACAGGGCCGAATCATCGCGCGGGTGAAGGGTGATCCGGCGCTCGTCGACCTCAAGGAAGTCCAATACATCGACGTCAGCACGAAGCAGGTCGTCGGTGTCTCGGCATCGCTGATTCCGTTCCTCGAGCACGACGACGCGAACCGCGCGCTGATGGGATCCAACATGCAGCGTCAGGCCGTGCCCCTGCTGGTCACGGAGACGCCCGTCGTGATGACGGGCATGGAAGAAGTCGTGGCCCGTAACTCGAGCATGGTGGTCAAGGCCCGGCGCGCAGGCACGGTGGGCAAGGTCGACGCCACGCGGATCGAGGTCGGTGACGACGTCTACTCGCTGCGCAAGTACGAAGCGCTCAACGAGCGCACGTGCCAGAACCAGACTCCGATCGTCAGGCCCGGACAGAAGGTCAAGGCCGGTGAGGTGATCGCCGACGGCGCCGCCACCAAGAGCGGCGTGCTCGCGCTCGGCAAGAACCTCACGGTCGCGTTCATGCCGTGGGACGGCTACAACTACGAAGACGCGATCCTGCTGAGCCAGGACCTCGTCAAGGACGACGTCTACACGTCGATCCACATCGACGAGTTCGAGATCGAGATCCGCGAGACGAAGCTCGGCCGCGAGGAGTTCTCCCGCGACATCCCGAACGTCTCCGAGAAGGCTCTGCGTCACCTCGACGAGAGCGGCATCGTGAGAGTCGGCACGCGCGTGAAGCCCGGCGACATCCTCGTCGGCAAGGTCGCGCCGAAGAGCAAGAGCGAGCTGACTCCCGAGGAAAAGCTGTTGCACGCGATCTTCGGTCGCGCCGGTGAGGACGTGAAGAACGCTTCGCTCGAAGTGCCGACCGGCGTCGAGGGCATCGTCATCGGTGCCGAGAAGTACAGCCGCAAGGTCAACCTGACCGAGAACGAGCGCACGCGCAACCTCGAGGAGATCAAGAACGCCGAGATCGAGTTCTTGAAGCAGTTCCGCTCGAACACGAAGCGTCTGCTCGAGAGTGCGAAGGAGATCACGGGCCACCCGGTGGCGTCCGCGGATGGCAAGAAGCTCAGCGTCGGCGACGACATGCTGATCCTCGACCTGCGCACGATCCGCGATCGCGTGCGACAGACCGCGGAGGAGTTGGCCGATCCGAAGCAGCGCCAGGCTCTGTTGCAGGTCCTGCAAGAGTTCGGCGAACGCATCGAAGAGTCCGAAGCGGACAAGAACAAGCTCGTGAACCGGTTGTCGCGCGGCGACGAGCTGCCGCAGGGCGTGCTCGAAATGGTGAAGGTCTACGTGGCCACCAAGCGACGCATCTCGGTCGGCGACAAGATGGCGGGCAGGCACGGCAACAAGGGCGTCATCTCCAAGATCCTGCCGGTCGAAGACATGCCGTTCCTGGCCGATGGCACGCCGGTCGACATCGTGTTGAACCCGCTCGGCGTGCCGAGCCGCATGAACGTCGGCCAGATCCTCGAGACGCACCTGGGCTGGGCCGCCAGGAAGCTCGGGTTCCAGGTGGTGTCGCCGGTCTTCGATGGGGCATCGGAGTCCGACATCGAAACGGCCTTGAGCAAGGCCGGCTTCTCGAAGGACGGCAAAGCCGTGCTCTACGACGGCCGCACGGGCGAGCAGTTCACGCAACGAGTCACGGTCGGCACCCTCTACATGCTCAAGCTGCACCACCTCGTCGACGACAAGGTGCACGCGCGGGCCACCGGCCCCTACTCCCTCATCACGCAGCAACCGCTCGGTGGCAAAGCCCGCTTTGGTGGCCAGCGGTTCGGCGAGATGGAAGTGTGGGCGCTCGAAGCGTACGGCGCCGCCAACATTCTCCAGGAACTGTTGACCGTCAAGTCCGACGACGTCGACGGTCGCACGAAGATCTACGAGGCGATGGTCAAGAACGAGAACATCCTCGAGCCGGGCACGCCCGTTTCGTTCGGCGTGCTCTGCAACGAGATCAAGGGTCTCGGCTTGAACATCGAACTCCACAAGCGGGGCGCGGCCGAAGCCGTGTTGCCCGGATGACGCGTGGATTCCTTGGCCCAGTGATTCACAGGCACAGTGATTCACAGGCACAGTGTGGTGATGGCAGAAGTGCGGTGATGGCAGAACCGAGCTGATTCCCAGTTACCTGCTCGCGGGCGCCGACCCGTCATCGTGACGGCGACGCAGCGGGCCCGCGAAACAACACCCGCGAAACAACCAGTACAGGCGGCGCACGATGGTCGAACCCATCTACGACAAGATCAACGACTACGCATCGGTGACGATCCGGTTGGCCTCACCGGAGGACATCCGGGCCTGGTCCTTCGGCGAGGTCAAGAAGCCGGAGACCATCAACTATCGCACCTACCGCCCCGAGCGCGATGGTCTGTTCTGCGAGCGCATCTTCGGTCCCGAGAAGGACTGGGAGTGCTCGTGCGGCAAGTACAAGGGCATCAAGCACAAGAACATCACGTGCGACAAGTGCGGCGTGATGATCACGCACAGCCGCGTGCGCCGGAAGCGCATGGGCCACATCAACCTGGCCGCACCGGTCGCGCACATCTGGTTCTTCAAGGCGATGCCTTCGCGTCTCGGCACGCTGCTCGGCCTCAAGACCGCGAGCCTCGAGAAGGTCATCTACTTCCAGGACTACGTCGTCATCGATGCCGGCGACACGCCGCTGAAGGCGCAGCAACTGCTCTCCGAAGACGAGTACCGACAGGCGCGCCAGAAGTATGGCATGGCGTTCCAGGCCGGGATGGGCGCCGAGGCCGTGCGCGATCTGCTTCGCGGTCTCGACCTCCCTACCCTCAGCGAGACCCTGCGCGAAGACCTGAACCGCACCGAATCGAAGCAGAAGATCAAGGACATCATCAAGCGGCTCAAGACCGTCGAGATGCTGCGTGACTCGGGCAACAAGGCCGAGTGGATGATCCTCGATGCGATCCCGGTCATCCCGCCGGATCTGCGCCCGCTGGTCCCGCTCGACAGCGGTAACTTCGCGACGTCGGACCTCAACGACCTCTACCGCCGCCTCATCAACCGGAACAACCGGCTCAAGAAGCTGCTCGACCTCAATGCGCCGGAGGTCATCATCCGCAACGAGAAGCGCATGCTGCAGCAGTCGGTCGATGCCCTGTTCGACAACAACCGCTGCCGCCGCCCCGTGCTCGGCTCGAGCAACCGCCCGCTCAAGTCGCTGACCGACATGATCAAGGGCAAGCAGGGTCGCTTCCGCGAGAACCTGCTCGGCAAGCGTGTCGACTACTCGGCGCGTTCGGTCATCGTCGTCGGCCCGGATCTGAAGCTGCACCAGTGCGGCTTGCCAAAGATCATCGCGCTCGAGCTGTTCCAGCCGTTCATCATCCGACGGCTCAAGGAGCTCGGTCATGCCGACACGATCAAGTCGGCCAAGAAGATGCTGGAGCGCAAGGACGAGGAGGTCTGGGACATCCTCGAAGAGGTGATCCAGAACCACCCGGTCCTGCTGAATCGCGCGCCGACGCTGCACCGCGTCGGCATCCAGGCCTTCGAGCCGGTGCTCGTGGAAGGCAATGCGATCCGTATCCACCCGCTGGTCTGCTCGGGCTACAACGCCGACTTCGACGGCGACCAGATGGCAGTGCACCTGCCGCTCTCGTTCGAGGCCCAGATCGAGGCCTCGACGCTGATGTTGTCTACCAACAACATCTTCTCGCCGGCGCACGGTGGTCCGATCATCGCGCCGAACCAGGACATCGTGCTCGGCTGCTACTACCTGAGCCTGGCGCGGCCCGGCGAACTCGGCGAAGGCAAGACGTTCGCGAGCACCGACGAGGTGTGGATGTCCTACTCGATGGGCAAGCTGCACCTGCACGCGCGCATCAAGGTGCAGCTGCCTGCCGCCATGGAGATCCGCAACCAGGGCAACACGGTGCGCACGGACGGCAAGACGCTCGTCGAGACGACGCCGGGCCGGATCATGTTCAACGAGATCCTCGAGCCGGGGATGCCGTTCTACAACCACGACCTCGACAAGAAGGGGCTCGCGAACATCATCGCCGACTGCCACCTGCTGCTGGGTCGCGACGCGACGCTGCGCCTGCTCGACAACCTCAAGGAAGCCGGCTTCAAGGCCGCGACGCGCGCCGGAATGTCGTTCGGCAAGGACGACATGGTCGTGCCGCCGACCAAGGACAAGATCATCACCCAGACGCAGAAGGACGTCGAGAAGATCCACACGGCGCACCAGCGCGGCATCATCACCGAGGGCGAGCGCTACCTGAAGGTCATCGATGCATGGACGCACGCGCGCGAGCGCATCGGCGAAGACATGCTCAACGAGCTGCGCAACGACACGCACGACGGCCGGCTCTACGTGAATCCGATCTTCTGCATGATCATGTCGAAGGCGCGTGGCTCGGTCGAACAGATCCGCCAGCTCGCCGGCATGCGCGGTTTGATGGCCAAGCCATCCGGCAAGATCATCGAGCAGCCGATCAAAGCGAACTTCCGCGAAGGTCTGCGCGTGCTCGAGTACTTCTCGTCGACGCACGGAGCGCGCAAGGGTCTGGCCGACACCGCGCTCAAGACCGCGGACTCGGGCTACCTCACGCGCAAGCTCGCCGACGTGGCGCAGAACGTCGTCATCTCTTCGGACGACTGCGGCACGGAGAACGGTGTCGAGAAGGGCACCGTCTACCAGGGCGACAAGATCGCCGTCACGTTCGTCGACGCGGTTCGCGGGCGTGTGTCGCGCCACGCGATCGTCGATCCGATGAGCGAGAAGGTCATCGTCGACAAGAACGAACTGATCTCGGTCGATACCGCCAAAGTCATCGAGAAGGTTGCCAGCAGCGAGAAGATCGTCGTGCGCTCGCCACTGACCTGCGAAGCCACGGTCGGCATCTGCGCCAAGTGCTACGGCATGGACCTGTCGCGCAGCGCCGTCGCCGAGCCGGGATTCGCCGTGGGCATCATCGCGGCGCAGTCGATCGGCGAACCCGGCACGCAGCTCACGATGCGCACGTTCCACATCGGCGGCACGGCCTCCAAGAAGGTCGAAGACTCCGAGATCAAGAACAAGCGAGCGGGCATCATCCAGTATGCAAACCTGTCGACGGTCGACATCGCGGTCGAGGAGCACAAGGGCGGCAAGGGCACGGTGCACACGATCGTGCTCAAGCGCAAGGGCGAGATCCTCGTCGTCGACCAGAAGCAACGTGAGCTCGAGCGCCACGCGGTGCCGCTCGGCGCCATCGTGCACGTGACCGACGGCCAGGAGATCAAGGAGCACACCGTGCTGTGCTCGTGGGACCCGCACCACAATCCGATCCTGGCCGAGGTCACTGGCATCATCCGCTACGAGGACATCCTCGAAGGCAAGACGTTCCGCACCGAACGCGACACGGAGACCAAGGTCGCGCGCAAGGTGATGATCGAGCACAAGGGTGATCTGCACCCGCAGCTCCTGATCGAGGACGAGAACGGCAACCGACTCGCGATCAATCCCGTGCCCGAGAAGGCCTACATCGAGGTCGAGAATGGCCAGCGCGTCGTGGCCGGGACGCTGCTCGCCAAGACCCCGCGTGAGATCCAGGGCACGCAGGACATCACGGGTGGTCTGCCCCGCGTCACCGAGTTGTTCGAGGCGCGTCGCCCGAAGGACCCGGCGGTCCTGTCGGAGATCGATGGCGTCGTCGAACTCGGCGACAAGCGGCGCGGCAAGCGCACGATCATCGTCAAGGGTGAAGGCGGGCTCGAGCGTGAACACCTCGTGCCGCAGGGCAAGAACCTGCGTGTACACCGCGGCGATCACGTGAAGGCCGGCGAGGCACTCGTCGACGGCCCGCTCGTGCCGCACGACATCCTCATGATCCAAGGCGAGAAGCCGGTGCAGAACTACTTGCTGCGCGAAGTGCAGACCGTCTATCGCGCGCAGGGTGTGTCGATCGACGACAAACACATCGAGATCATCCTCGCGCAGATGATGCGCAAGGTGCAGGTCGAGGATCCGGGCGACAGCGACTTCCTGCCTGGTGCGGTCGTGGACAAGTTCCGCTTCCGCGAAGCGAACCAGGTGCTGCGCACGCAGCGCAAGAAGCCCGCGACCGCGTCGCCGATGCTGCTCGGCATCACGAAGGCGTCGCTGCAGTCGGACTCGTTCATCTCGGCGGCTTCGTTCCAGGAGACGACGAAGGTGCTCACGGAGGCTGCTCTGGCGGGCAAACGCGACGACCTCGTCGGTCTGAAGGAAAACGTGATCCTCGGCCACCTCGTGCCGACCGGCACGGGTTTCCGCCACTACCAGAAGACCCGCGTGCGCAAGAACGTCGACCTCCAGGCTGCGGCCGAAGAGATCGGGCGCCTCAGCCGGCAGGGCTTCGTCGACCAGGGTGGCCCCGTCATCCGTCTCGAGGGGATCGACAATCCGCCTGCCCCGACTCCTTCCGGCCAGGCAGCCGAGTAGGCCGGCCCCACTCCTTTGCCTGCGCTTGCGAGGCAGTCGGCACGCAGGGGGTGGGTCGGCGTCGCGGCGAGGTTGTATTCGCCGAGTGTTTCCCTATCCTGCCACCCCCCTGAATTCCCGGACCGCGTAGTCACCGCCGTATGCCCACGATCAACCAGCTCATCCGCAAGGGTCGCAAGAAGATCAAGTACAAGAGCAAGTCCCCGATCCTCGATGCGTGCCCACAGAAGCGCGGCGTGTGTCTGCAGGTGAAGACGATGACCCCGAAGAAGCCGAACTCGGCGCTTCGCAAGATCGCGCGCGTCCGGTTGAGCAACGGCAAGGAGACGACGGTCTACATTCCGGGCGAAGGGCACAACCTGCAGGAACACTCGATCGTGCTCATCCGCGGCGGTCGTGTGCGCGACCTGCCTGGTGTGCGCTATCACATCCTGCGCGGTTGCCTCGACGCCTCCGGTGTCGAAGCCCGTCGTCGCAGCCGCAGCAAGTACGGCGCGAAACGCCCCAAGAAGTGACCTGAAGATACGCGCGCCGAACCGACCGAGATCTGTTCTCCTTCTCCCGACCATCTCCTCAACCCAACAGCCTTCACGCCCGCAACAGACCTGAATCTCCGATGCCTCGCTCCTACAAGTCCACTGAAGTCTTCCTGAAGGGCGATCCCCGCTACAACAACAAGCTTGCCAGCAAGATCATCAACAAGATCATGCTGCAGGGGAAGAAGACGACGGCGCAGGCGATCTTCTACGAGGCCGTCGACTTCGTCGTCAAGAAGGTCGAGAACGTCGAGCCTGTCGACGTGTTCTCGAAGGCCATCGAGAACATCAAGCCGCGAGTCGAAGTGCGCAGCAAGCGCGTCGGCGGCGCGACCTACCAGGTGCCGCGCGAAGTCAACAAGCGCCGCCAGCAGAGCCTCGCGATCCGATGGCTCGTGGATGCCGCCCGCAGCAAGCGTGGCAAGCCGATGGCCAAGTCGCTCGCGGAGGAGTTCTTCGACGCCTACAACAACCAGGGTGCGGCCGTGACGAAGAAGGAGAACGTCCACAAGATGGCCGAAGCGAACAGCGCCTACAGTCACTTCGCCTGGTAGTCGGCCGGCGGGGTTGTCTGCGCTTTCCGGGGGTGGCGGCACTCCACGATGCTGGTTGGCACTTTGCGTGCTGATGCCTGGTTCGCCTGGTCTGGTCCTGGTTGGTACTCGCCCATGAGGTGGTCCGCGTCGCCTGCGATTGCTCGGCCACGTGGGGAGTTGGCTGCGGTGCGGAATAACCCTGCCGCGCGGTGCGTCGAAAGGACCACGGGAGTGCCGTTCCCGGCCGGTCAATTGGTCGATAGACTCTGCGAGCGTCGATGAAGCTGCCGATCCCACTGCTGTTATATCTGGTTTCGCTGGGACTCTTCGGGCTCGCAGGCTGGACCGTCTACGAGATGCTCCCGCTCTGGAAGGACTCGGCGCGACAGGACGCGACGAAGAAGGGCCAAGACGAAGCGCTCGCCGCGTTTGCACGGAGCAAGGGGCGGGGACCTGCCTCGGACTGGAATTACGGGCACGCCGATTGGTGGGCACAGCTCAAGAAGGTGAATCTCGTCGGCAAGCTGCCGCCGCCCCCCAAGCCCGTGGGCGGACCCGAGGAGGCGCCCAAAGCGCCCCCGGTCGAACTGCGCCCGCTCGGGGAGATCATCGAACTCGTCTCGCTGGTCCACGACGGAGAGGCCAAGGGCCGCGGCGGGAACACGTATGTCATCGTGAGGTACAAGCCCGGCGCCGACGTCAAGCCGCCCGAGTGGTACATCCGGGAGAACATGAGTGGCCCCGTGGCAGCGGCTGCCCCGGGTGCTCGAGACACGACGCCAGCAGCGCGCCCTTCCCGCGGTGGCAACCGGGGCACCCAGCCTGCGGTCACGCCCGGGCCCTCCTCCAAAGCGACCGGTGGTACCTCGCCGATCCCGACCTCGATGGCCGGGCGCGACATCATGCAGAAGGTCTGGGTGGTCGACGATGGTGACCCAAGGCGCAGCAACCGCCTCTGGCCGACGTTCGACAACATCAAGCTTGTCGGCGTGTCGCCAGATGCCCAGGAGGCCTACTTCGTGCGTGACTTGCCGCCGCCGAAGGAAGGCGAACCAGCCCCCGAGGCCAAAGAAGAGAAGTTGCAGAAGACGAACATGCACATCAGCCCCGAGTTGCTCGAGGAACTGCGAAGAGTCCAGGGACGTGAGGCGCCGACCGCGAGCAGCGGCACCACGCAACCGTCTTCGAACCCGGGCAACGCGTGGATCGACGTGCCAGAGACCAGGATCGTCAACGGCGTGACGCAGGTCAGCAAGAAGGACGAAGAACGCTTCAGCAACCCCGACGAGATCCTCTCCCAGATCCACGTCGACACCTATTCTGGCAAGACGCTGAAGGGGCTCATCGTGCGCAATGTCGATGCGAAACTGGCCAAGACCTTGGGCATCGCGGCAGGTGAGGTCCTGATCGAGATCAATGGACGCGCGGTGCGTTCGAGAAACGAGGCGCTGGATATCGGCAAGGGCGACTACAAGCGCGGCGTCCGGACGTTCACCACCAAGTGGCTGGCCAACGGTGCGGTCGTCGAACGAACCTACCAGGCGCCGGACCGCTGAGTCGCAGGACCGGGTTCCCGGTTGCACTGGTCTCGCAGCACTCGACTCGACGGCGCGGAGTCGACGTGGTGCACTAGCGTCACCATGCACGATCCGATGGTTGGACTCCTGACGGTCGCTTGCGGCAACAGCACGCTCGACTGCTTTCGGCACGACGATGGGGGGCGCGTGCGTCTCGACACCGCCGTTCCCGATTCGGCTCGCCTCGCCGCGTTCCTGCGCGAGCGTCCCTTGGTGCGCTGTGTTGCGTGTTCCGTCGTGCCAAACGGACTCGAGGCGGTTGCAACACTGCTGGTGCCCGCGCGGATCCCACTGCTGCAGGCTGGCATCGACCTGCCGTGCCCGTTGCCACTCGCTTACGAGACGCCGCACACGCTGGGCGCCGATCGCTGGGTGACGGCGCTCGCGGCGCACCGCCGGCACGGCAGGGCCGTCGTGGTGGATTGCGGTTCGGCGACCACGGTGAACCTCGTCGAGGCGGACGGCACGTTCCACGGCGGCGCGATTGCCCCGGGTCTGCGTGCCTTCACGGCCGGTCTCGCGGAAGTGACGCGCGCGCTGCCCGTGCCGCGTCTCGACGCCGTTCCTTCCGTGCCCTCGCGCAGTTCCCAGGATGCCGTCGACACGGGCGTCCTGCTCGGTTACTGCGGGCTCGTCGAACGACTCGTCGCCGACACGCTTCGTGCGGCCGCGGGTCCCGCGCATGTCGTCGTCACGGGAGGCAACAGCGAACGACTGCGCCGTCACACGCGTCTGCGGGCGGACTACGAACCAGACCTGTTGCACCGGGGCCTGCGACTCCTGGCAGGTGGAACCGCATGAGGATGCTGACCCCGGCTGGCGTTGCGGGTATCGCGGTCGTGCGCGCCGACGTCTCGGAGCGGCTCTTGCTCGCAAGAGCGCTTCGCGCGCAGGACGGCCACCCTGTAGCGCTGTCTGCTGGGGCGCCACCGCGCCGTGCCCTGCTGCATCTCGATGGCAAGAACCTCGACGAGGTGCTCGTCGTCGACCGCGGTGTCGATGGACTCGAGTTGCATCTGCATGGTGCACCGGCCGTGCTCGAGACCCTGCACAGGGTCTTCGGGCTCGACGAAGCGACTGCGCCGACACCGGCGACGAGGCTGCTGCGCCACGCGTTGTCGCCGGCCCAACTCGACCTTGCCCTCGAACAGGTTGCCTTCGGGTTCGAAGCCTGTTGCGTTGCCATCGCGGGCCTGCCCCGCGCGTCCGGACTCGTTGCGGTGCGAGAAGCGCTCGAGCGCTCGCGCATCGCGCTCGCTCTCGCGGAGCCGATGCGTGTCGTGCTCGCCGGCGCCCAGAACGCCGGCAAGTCCACGCTGTTCAACCGGCTCTTGTTTCGCGAACGCGTGCTGACCGGGCCGACCCCCGGCCTGACGCGCGATCCCGTCACCGAGTGCACGACCCTGGACGGCTATCCATACGAGTTCGTCGATACCGCGGGAGAGGGTCTCGCCGGTTCTGCGGTCGACGCTGCTGCCATCGAGATGGGACGCCGACTGCGCGCCTTTGCCGCGCTGATTCTCGTAGTCGATGCTGCGGTAGGGCCTTCGTCCGGTGACCGCGCCCTGGCCGAGCAGGCAACCCTCGTCATCGCGAACAAGTGCGACCTGCCGCTGCGGGCCTGGCCGCGCGAGCTGCCCTGTCATCTGCGGCTGTCGTGCTCGACCTGGGATCCGGCAAGGGTCCGATCGGAGGTCGGGCAGAACCTGCGCCGACATCGGAAGTTGCCTGCAGCGGGGCGCGTGGGCGGATTCGCCGCCCTGACTTCGGGCCAGCTGCAGCGCCTGCAGGACCTCGCCGCGGCGATCGAGGCCTGAGCAAGCTGGCGCGGCCTGCGGAAGCGAGATTGTCGGCGGACTGCATGGTCGGCATGATCTCGACTCGCGATGGCCGAAAACGAGAAGCGCGACCTGGTGTCCATCGAAGACCTGGGCACCGCCGAGATCCTCGAGCTCTTCCATCACGCCGACGAGTTCCGCGCGAACCTGCTCGCGTGGTCCGAGTTGTGCCGCGGCGCGATCATGGCGACGCTCTTCTTCGAGCCGAGCACGCGAACGCGGCTCAGCTTCGAGTCGGCGATGCTTCGACTCGGTGGGGGCGTGATCACGGCGGCCGACGAGAAGAACTCGAGCCGGTCGAAGGGTGAATCGCTCGCGGACACCGTGCGCGTGGTTGGCGGCAGCTACGCCGACATCCTCGTCGTCCGACACCCTCAGGACGGAGCTGCGCGCGTCGCGGCACGCTACGCGCGCGTGCCCGTGATCAACGGTGGGGACGGCGCCCACGAGCACCCGACGCAGACGCTGTGCGACCTCTACACGCTCTGGAAGGAGAAGGGGCGCCTCGAGGGGCTCGAGGTCGTCTTGTGCGGCGATCTGCGCTATTCGCGCACGATCCACTCGTTCTGCTACGCGCTCGCGCGGTTTGGCGCGAACATCGTGACGATGCCCTATCCGGGTTTCGAGTTGCCCGACTACGTGTTGCATCGCCTGCGCCGCGACTTCGGCGTGCAGGCGGCTGCAGCATCGGTTGCCGACTTGCCAGGAATCGCGGGCAGCAGCAACGCGGCGGCCTACCTGACGTCGAGCAAGCCGCACCAGCTCGCGCTGTTCACGAATCTGACGAACGTCGAGGTGAATCGCATCGACGCGATCTACATGACGCGAGCGCAGCGTGAGCGGCACAGCGGTGAGGACACGACCAACTACCCGAGACTCACGCGCACGACGCTCAACGTCGCAGCCGCCAAGGATGCACGCGTCATGCACGCGTTGCCTCGCGTCGACGAGATCGACTACGACGTCGACGACGATCCGCGCTCGGTCTACTTCCGGCAGGCGGAGCTCGGTGTGCCGATCCGCATGGCGCTGATGGCATTCCTGCTCGGCAAGATCCAGCTTCGAGCGTCGCGGCCACCGCTGATGTCGGTGATGCCGGGCATCGTCGCGGGAGCCGGTTTGCGGTGCAGCAACGAGCGGTGCATCACGAACAACGAGGGCGTGAGGTATCTGGTCCGCGACTTCCGCCTGCGCGAAGCCGAAGTGCCTCCCGTGCTCTCCTGCGCCTACTGCGAACGCGAGATCGAGGCCCGCTTCGTCGGGCACAGCCAGAGCCGGAAGGTCTACCGCTACAACGCTGCCGAGGCCCGCGGCATCAAGGCCGAGAACCGGGTCTACTTCGAGTCCGAAGCACAGGCTCAGGCCGCGGGCTTTCATTGCCAGTCCTAGCCTGCCGCCGGTTCCGCTTCGATCACAACCCTCGGTGGGGCCGAGCGCTATCGCACTGGAGACCCGCGCAGTGACGCCTGGCCGGCTGCCTCGCGAAGCCATAAGGTGGTACCGTAAGGCTCTTGCCAATAGTGATTTGTGGGGACATGCGGCGTCCGCGCCCAGCGGCATGGTGTTTGAAGAATCGCGGCGCCCCTTGGTTGTGCCGCTGCCCTGACGGCATCCCCCGGTTCCCGATGTACCATTCTGCGTGCCAATACTCTGTGCCTTGCTCGTGGCCAGACGAGGACTTGCGTCCGCAGGTGACCTGCTGCGACGGCCTCGGTGCGACCCGGGGGGAACGGTCGGTGGCGAAGGCACTGCAACCCATTCGGCATCGGCCGAAGCGGTTCCTGATCAGCCCTGAGACTCAATGCGAATCACCCTTGCCAAAGTGACGAGTGTCTCTGCCGTGCGCGGTAGCCCAGGCTCGCGCGCCCTGGGGTTCCGGGCGCTCGTGTGTCTGTCCCTGCTCGGTGCCTGCAGCGGTGGCGGTGGCGGCTCGGCCGGAACCGTTGGTGTCACGACGCATCCGGAACTGCTGCGCCTCGAATACGGACAACTCGCCGATGTCTACTGCCTGCGGAACGGCGTGCAGGTGCTCTACGACCCCGACGGCGCGGAGACCCGCAATCCACCGGGACGAGCCAAGGGACGCGACGTCCTCATCGGCACCAACATCCGCGACCAACGGCCGACGAACTCCGCGTTGGGTGATGCCGAGATCACGTACGATTTCATCGGCTCCGATCCTGACACCCTGCAGCCCAAGCTCTTCATTCCGCGTGAAGAGACGAGTCCTGAGTTCCGCAGCGCCTTCGACGCGCTCGACGACGAACTGCGTGAAGTCGCGCCGATGCTGTTCGGGCAGGGCGGGCCCGGGTTGCCGTATGGCGTCGTGCCGCGCAACGCGGCCGTGCGTTTGACCTTCTCGGCGCCGCTGGGCGTCGACGACAACTTCTTCGTCGAACGCGATTCCGCCGGCACCGTGACGGGTCTGCGCAACACCGAAGCCGTGCAGTTGCTGAAGATCGTGGGGGATCCAGCCCAGCCCGGTAGCTTCGTGCCGCTGCCAGTGCGCGTTGTCGTGCAGGGCACGACGCTCGTGCTCGATCCCGTGCTGCTCGGCACGGAAGGACTGCAGTATCAGACCACGAACAACGCCGCGGGCTTGCCTGCCTCGCCGGACCAACTCGGTGCGAACATCCGCGTCGCGGTGGCGCTCGAGGGCCCGCTCGCGATTCCGGGTCTGCGCGAGAACCCGCAGCGCGGGCTCACTGGCAGGAACAACAGCTCGCGGCTCTCGGTCGTGCGCGACTTCCGGTCCGGGAACGCCGAGGACACCTCGGACGACTTCGCACACGGCTTCGTGCGCGATCCGCTGCCGTTGCGCATCGTCGGCGAGATCGTGATGTTTCTCGAGAAGGTCGAGCAACTCGGCCCCTTCATGCAGGAGGTCACGGTCTTCAAGAACGGCGTCTCGCACGAGATCGACCGCGGCGACGCGATGCGCTTCGTGATCCCGGCCTCGAATCCCGACGTGCCGCAAGTCGTCAGCACGATGGTCGTGATCGACCCCGAGGACGATCGCCAGCAGCCGGCGGTTCAGCACGTTCGCGTGCGTATCCGCAACGTGGCTGGTCTCGAGGGCATCGACCCGAGCAATCTGCCGGGCTATCCCACCGTGTTGGCGGAGCGTGAGCCGTGGCTCGTCGCGAACGCGCCGAAGCTCGTGCTCGTCGCGGAATTCACGGCTGGTGGCTCGCCGCTGCCCGGCGGTGGCGTGTCGGGCGACGACCCACGCAACTTCCTGCGCTTCACGCCGCAGCCGCTCGACAACCTCGACGGTTCTGCGCCCGCTGCCAACGAGTTCGTGTCGCCGTTCGCGGGATGCGTCGTGCGCTTCACGAAGCCCGTCGACATGGCGACCGTGAAGTCGGCGGACACGTTCTTCTTCGCGATGCGCGACCTGACTTCGCAAGCGAGCAAGGACGAGTTCATCGCGAATCGGCCGAACAACCTCGGTGGCATCGGTATGAATCCAGCCGCGTTCGACGAAGCGAAGTATCGGACGCCCTACCTCGTGACGGCGCGAGTCTTCGACGAGAACGGCTCGCAGACCGAGTTGCGCCTCCAGCCGCTGATGGGCTTCTACCTCGACGACACGATGCGCAATCCGCCGGCAGGCGCCGACTATCGCTACTTCCTGCATCTGATCTCGAGCTCGCAGGACAGCGGCATCCGCGATCTCGCGGGCAACGCGGTCGACCTGCAGGGCACGACCGCGGAACGCAGCAACAGCGTCGTGATCCCGTTCACGGTCGACACGCGCATGAACGGCGGCGATCCGTTCTTCCCCGACAACCTGGCCGTATCCGTCGTGCGCCGTTTTGCATCGAGGGACGAAGATGCGCAGCCTTCGAACTTCATTCCGAACGAAGTGCTCGCTCCGTCGCAGACGTCGCTCGCTGCGGCCTATCCGCTCGAGGATCTGTTCGGCGCGTTCGTCTATCTCGACAACAAGCTCGTAGCGCGAACGACCACACGCGTGCGGCAGGTCGCTGACAACCTGAATCAGACGCCATTCGTGCCGCAGACGGCCGTCGGCTCGCCACCCGCGCCGCTCGGCTGGTGTCCGCAGTTCGTCGCAGGCGAGGGCCAGGTCGGCTCCAACTCGTCCACGAACCTGCTCAATGCCGGTCTGCAGAACCCGCTGAACCCCTATGGCTGCCGGCTGCAGACCGTGTGGCGCGAGATCGATCTGAGTCTGTCGCGCACCAACCCGTTCGACTTCAACCTCGACATCGAACAGATGTATTGGGCACCCTACACCCAGACCAACCTCTCCTACGACCAGTTCGATCGCGCCAGCATGTGGCTCGGCCACTCTGAGTTCCGTCCGACGCCGTGCGTCGGCGCCGCGAGCGCGCTCGCGTCGATGCCGAACTCGGGCCTCGACCTGGTGTTCGAGCGGAATTACGTGTGGAACCCGAGGCCGACGGCCCCTGGTCACCCCACTGGTCCGATCGAGACGCAGTCGCCGCGCCGCGCCGCGTATGTCGATGCGGCGCTCACGATCGATCCGTCGACGGTCGTCTACGAGACGAACCACGTCAATCGGTTCCTGCCACTGCCCACCTTCCAGAAGCCCTATTTCGTGTATCGCGACGAAACGGTTCGCGAGCAGGGCAACAACAACGGGGTCGTTGGCGCCACCGACCTCGATGCGAATGCCTTCCTTCCATACATCCTGAGCCCGTTCACCAACGGCCAGGGGCGACGCTGGATCGACACGGGGCCGAACAGCGTGTCGTTCGTCAGTTCTTTCTGGAACGATGGGCCCAACGCGCTGCTCACCGGTGGTTCCGACACGTTCACGGGCGGTCTCGTCGGCAGCGTCGCGCTGCCACTGATGGCCGACTTCTGGACCTACTACGACTCCTCGACGCTGCCGTTGGGCGGCGGCTACATCGCGCTCGGCACCAATGGCTGGCAGGTGGCGATCACCGTGCAATCGGGCTCGACGCCGAACTTCCGCGTTCTGTCCGCGGGGCGCGCCCCGATCGGTGGGGGGCAGCCGGTCTACCGCTCGCCGGGCGACTCTCAGTGGCAGCTGGCCAGCGGAGCCTTCATCGGACAGACCACCGGGACGACGCCGCCCGGCGACAACACGTTCTACTGGATCATGATGGACGTCTTGAAGCGCCAGAGCGTG
>Ga0111539_10000255_pt1 | contig 63936 bp, 63 predicted proteins | sample RhiMethybrSRZTD1_FD_79667 | JGI IMG/M metagenome (GOLD analysis project Ga0111539, IMG submission 79667) | Populus rhizosphere microbial communities from Tennessee, USA - Rhizosphere MetaG P. TD hybrid SRZTD1 (version 2) (version 2) | ecosystem: Host-associated > Plants > Roots > Rhizosphere >...
CCCCTCGCGCGTCTTTCCCCCGACCCGCTCGCGCGTCTTCCCCCCGACCCGCGCGCCTCCTTCCTCGCCACGCTCGCCGCCACTCCCGCCCTGCTCTCGATAAACTATGCCTCTTATCGAGATATGAATCGAGCTGCTGTCACAGCCCCGTGCTACCTTGCGCATAGTTCATGGGATTGGTGTGACGGGGAGGTGACGCATGGCAGAGACCCTCTAGACATATGGTTCGTACGACACCGGGACAGCGTCGCTCGGGAGCGTCGGCTTCGCCTGGGTCGGCCATGGTGCCGCTCGCGGGCGGCGCTCGGAGCGACGGCCTGAGCCTGCACCGGCCGTCGCGCAGCGTGCCAGGTATGGCCTTCGCCATGGGCGGGCGTTGCCGGGGTGCGAGCGGACGTGCTCTCGCGAGCCGCTCATGGGGCGAGCGCTTGCAGGATGGCGACCAGGGCGACAGCGCCCGCGCAGATGGCGGCGGGCGCGAGCGCGGCGCGCCAGCGGGCTTCGCTTGACGGGTCGCGCGAGCGGGTCACCGCACGCCACAGGCCTGCCACGCACGCGAGCCCGAGGGCGACGGCGAGCAGCGGCGCGAGCGGGAATGGGCGGTGCTCCTTCTCGAGCCTCGCGCGGGCGGCCGCCAGCTCCTCCGCGGTCGGCGGGCGGCCGCGCGCAAGCCGCGCCTGGGCGGCGAAGCGGTCGAGGTCCCGGGCGACCAGGCGCACGTTCTCGTGCTCCATGATGCGCGCGTAGTTGTCGTCGCGGGTGAGCACGCGCTCGCCGAAGGTGAGCGCGCCGTGGGCGGCGGCGGCGAGGACGGCGGCGGCCGCAATCTGGCCGGCGCGGGCCAGCGGCTTGCCCTCGACCCAGTCTGACACCTCGCGCGCGAGGCGGGAGGCGAGCAGGAAGCCACCGGCGACGACGACGACGGAGACCGGCACCACCAGGAGAGGTCGCCACGCGCCGAGCGCCTCGTGCACGCTGCGGCCGTCGCCGAAACCGTGGTGGGCGCCGGCGGCCAGGTAGAAGCCGGCGTGGAGGAGGAGGATGGTGGCGATGGCGAGAAACCCGACCCGCGCGACGCGGCCGCGGCAGCGCGGCGCCACGGCGAGTGCCACGGCGCCGGCGACGGCCTCGAGCGCGATGCCGCCGAGCGCCACCGCGAGCGCTGCGCCGCCGCCGGGCGCGCCGTACCAGCGATAGCTCACCCACCCGCCGCCGAAGAGGAAGAGCTTGTAGCTGACCAGGTCGGCGCCGAACGCCACCGCGAGCAGGCCGTGGCCGACCAGCTCGTGGGCCACCAGCGCGACCCGGCTGGTCGCCAGCGCGACGAGCGCGAACACCGCGGCGAGCAGCGCCACCCGCCGGATCAAAACGCCGACAGGTACCAGCGCCCGTCGCGCCGGACCAGCTCCATGGTCTCGCTCTCCGTCGCGTCGGGGCCGAACACGAAGTGGAGCGCGGCGCGGTCGCCCGACACCCTCGGCTCGCCGTTCAGGTGGCCGCGGGCGAACTCGGCGCGGAAGTCGGCCCAGCCGGGAGACGCCGCGGTCATCGCGCAGATCCGCGCGGTGTCGCCGTCGTTCTCGCCGAGCGGGTCGCACAACGAGCGCAGGTTGTCGGTCCGGCCGGTCTCCGCGGCGTAGAAGATCTGCGCCGTCACGCTCTTCGGGTCGGCGAAGTCGACCTGGTCGGAGTGGGGGTCCTGGATCTCCTTGGCGCAGGCGGCGGCGAGCGCGAGGCCGAGCGCAAGCGCCAGCGTCGGGGTGGTCGAGAGCCGGAGGCCCACGGGCAAATCTTATGTCGGCCCTGGGCGCCACGCCCGGCGCCTGCGCGCCAGCGCACGCTCCTCACGTGGCACCCGCCGCGGCGACCGTTCATGGGTTGCCAATCGCAACGCCAAAGCGGCAACGCCCGCCGGGCATGCGTTCTGCGAAGCCCATGATCCCAGGCACATAGGCTTGGCAGGATCTGTGCTTTGTCGGCGGTCGTGACCGACGTCCGGCTCGAGGGTGTCAGCAAGAAGTACGAAGGCAGCGGCGACGCGCGCGCCGCGCTGGAGCGCCTCGACCTGGCCATCGCCGGCGGCGAGCTGGCGGTGCTGGTCGGTCCGTCCGGCTGCGGCAAGTCGACGACCCTGCGGATCGTCGCCGGGCTCGAGGAGCCGACCACCGGCCGGGTCCTGCTCGGCGAGCGCGACGTCACCGAGGTGCCGCCGGCCCGGCGCGACATCGCCATGGTGTTCCAGAGCTACGCGCTCTACCCGCACATGAGCGTGTTCGACAACCTCGCCTTTGCCCTGCGCATGCAGAAGCGCCCGGAGAAGGAGATCCGCGAGCGGGTCACCGCCGCCGCCCGGGCCCTGGCCATCGAGGAGTACCTCGATCGGCGGCCCAAGGCGCTGTCCGGCGGCCAGCGCCAGCGGGTCGCCATCGGCCGCGCGGTGGTGCGCGAGCCGAAGGTCTTCCTGTTCGACGAGCCGCTGTCCAATCTCGACGCCGTACTGCGCAGCGAGATGCGCCGCGAGATCGCGCGCATCCACCGGCAGACCGGCACCACCGCCCTCTACGTGACCCACGACCAGGTCGAGGCGATGACCCTGGCGGATCGCATCGTGGTTCTGCGCGACGGCCGCGTGCAGCAGGTCGGCACGCCGGACGAGATCTATCACCAGCCGGCCAACCGCTTCGTCGCCGGATTCTTCGGCACCCCGGCCATGAGCTTTTTCGACGCCGACGTCTGCGAGACGGCCGGCGACCTGTGCGCCCGGTCGAGCGGCCTCGAGGTCCCGCTGCCGCTCCGCATCGTCTCCTGTCCCCGCGTGGTGGTCGGCGTCCGGCCCGAGTCGATCGCGCTCGAGCGCCGGCACGCCGGCGCCGCGCCGCTGCAGGGCAAGGTCGAGCTGCGCGAGGTCCTCGGCGCCGAGGTGCTCCTCCACCTGCGCTCCCCCGCCGGCGCCCTCACGGTCAAGACCGACGCCCGCGCCGCTGCGCGCGAGGGCGAGTCCTTGACGGTGTGGGTCGACCCGGCATCGCTCCACCTGTTCGACGCCGACACGGAGCTCCGGGTATGAGGGCGCTGGCCGCCGCCGCCGCCGTCGCGCTCGCGCTGGCGGCCTGCTCGACCGGCGACGACAGCCGCGCCGCGGTCGTCCTCTGGCACTCCTACGCCGGCGAGGAACGCGCCGCGCTCGAGGAGGTCGCCACCGCCATCAACGAGCGCTCGACCGAGCTCCGCCTGGTCCTGGTCTCGGTGCCGCACGAGGCGCTGGCCGACAAGCTCACGAACGCCATCCCCAACGGCAACGGCCCCGACCTCTTCATCTACCCGGGGCACGACCGAATCGGAGACTGGGTGGCCGGTGGCCTCATCGAGCCCATCGAGTACTACGTCTCGGAGGCGACCGCCGACCGCTTCGCGCCCGACGCCATCGGCGCCATGGCCTACCAGGGCTCGCTGTACGGCCTGCCGCTGGCGGTGAAGTCGGTGGCGCTCTACGTCCGCACCGACCGCGTCGATCAGGTGCCGACCACCACCGACGAGCTCGTCGCCCTCGGCCGGCGTCTCACCGGCGACGGCCGCTTCGCGCTGGTCTACGACAACGCCGACCTCTACGGCCATGCCGCCTGGTTGCACGGCTTCGGCGCCCGCCTGTTCGACGCCGCCGGTGAGCTCACCATCGACACGCCGGAGGCAATCGCCGCCGCCCGCTTCGCCCAGGAGATCGGCGGCGAGGGCGGCATCGTGCCGCCCGGCATGACCGGCACCATGGTGTCGACCCTGTTCAACGAGGGCAAGGCGGCGATGGCCATCTCCGGCCCCTGGCTGCAGACGGAGCTCGAGCCGGGCGTGCCGTGGCGGGTCGCCTCGCTGCCGGTCGTGAGCGCGACCGGCCGGCCGGCCGCGCCCTTCCTCGGGGCCGAGGGCGTGTTCCTGTCCAGCCGGGCGCACGACATGGACGCGGCCTTCGCCCTGATGGACGAGCTGGCCGGGGACGACTCCGCCCTGCGCCGGGCGCGCCGCGGCCGCCAGGTGGTGCCGAACCGCGCCGCCTACCGCGAGCCGGATATCGGCGGCGACCCGGTGCTGGCCGCTTTCCAGGCGCAGGCCGAGCACAGCGTGCCGATGCCGGCCACGCCGGCCATGCGCATGGTGTGGACCCCGTACGAGACCGCGCTGCAGAAGATCATCGGCCAGGGAGCCGACCCCGCGCTCGCCCTCGGCGCCGCCGAACGAGAGATCGCCAGCTACCTCGAGGGCGCGGCGCCATGAGGGACCCCGGCCCGTCGGCCCACGAGTGGGGCAAGCGCGCGCAGCGCGCCGCTCCTGGGGTAGCACCCACGAGGAAGAAATCTGCGAAGTGGGGGCTGCGCGCGCAGCGCGCCTGGGGGAACCACCCGCGACCGAGACGCGCCGCAGGCGAGGGCCGGGGAAAACGATGAAGCCGGGGTGGCTGCGCCCGCCGCCCGGCGCCTACTGGCTCTGCGCGGCACTCGCGCTGGTCATCGCGCTGGCGTCGTTCGTCAGCCACCGCAACACCAGCTATCGCGAGCGCGAGGAGGCGCGCGCGCTCGCCGCCGCCCGCGCGGTCGCCGCCGGCACCGCCCGCTCGCCGCACATGATCGCCGGCGGCCTGGTCTCGTCCGCCGAGTCGTCGCCGCGCTATCCCTTCCTGCGCCGGCGCACGGTCGACGGCCGTCCGCTCGGCGGCCCGGGAGCCCCGGCCGACGACAAGCTGGTGTACGACGCCGCCCAGCGGGCCGCCAGCGGCGGCGCCGCGGTGGAGCTGGCCGACGCGGACGGCGCGCGTCTCATCGCCGCCCTGCCGCAGCCGGGCGGCGCGGTCGCGGTCGCCCTGGTCCAGCCGCCGGCGGGGCCCGAATCACTGCCCATTTTCCTCCTTCTCGGCCTCCTCGCCCTCGGCGCCGCCCTCGCCTCGCTGCCCGGCGCCCCGTTCCTCGCCCTCGGCGGAGCCACCCTGGCCGTCCCGACCTGGTGGTGGGGCGGACCGGCCGCCAGCCTCGCCATCGCCGCCCTGGCGATCGCCTTTGCCGCCGCGCGCCACCATGGACTGCTCGCTCGCGCCGCCGGCGAGCTCCGCCGCCAGCGCGTCGCCTACACCTTCGTCGCGCCGGCCGGGCTCGCCATGCTGGTCCTGGTCGCGGTCCCCTTCGCGGTCGGCCTGGTGCTCGGCTTCTACGATCACCGGCACGGCACCTACACCTTCGTCGGCCTCGACAACTTCATCCAGATCCTCTCGGGCGGCGGCCACGCGCTGTCCGATCCGCTCAACTTCTACTTCACGCTCGGCGTCACCATCCTGTGGACCGCCGCCAACGTGGTCCTCCATCTCGCCATCGGCGTGGCGCTCGCCCTGGTCCTGCGCCAGACCTGGCTCGGCGGCCGCGGCATCTACCGCGTCCTCTTCATCCTGCCCTGGGCGATCCCCAACTACATCACCGCGCTCATCTGGAACGGCATGTTCCAGAGCGAGTACGGCGCCATCAACGGCATCCTCTCCTCGCTCGGCCTCGAGCGGGTCTCCTGGTTCTCCGACTTCGCCACCTCGTTCACCGCCAACGTCTGCGCCAACACCTGGCTCGGCTTCCCCTTCATGATGGTGGTCGCCCTCGGCGCGCTCGAGTCGATCCCGCGCGACATGCACGAGGCCTCCGAGGTGGACGGCGCCTCGGCCTGGCAGCGCTTCATCCACATCACCCTGCCCCATCTGCGCCCCGCCCTCGCCCCCGCCGTGGTCCTCGGCGCCATCTGGACCTTCAACATGTTCAACGTCATCTACCTGGTGTCGGACGGGCAGCCGGGCGGCGCGACCGACATCCTGGTGACCCAGGCCTATCGCTGGGCCTTCGAGCGCGGCGAGCGCTACGGCCTGGCCGCGGCCTACGCCACCATCATCTTCCTCATCCTGCTCGCCTGGACGCTGGTCGGCACCCGGCTCACCCGCAAGGAGCGCGCCGCATGAGGGCCCCGCAATGAGCCGCCGCGCCCCCCGCTGGTGGCTGCGCCTGGTGGTCCACGTCGGCCTCAGCCTCGCCGCCGCCGTCGTCCTCTACCCGGTCCTGCTCGTCCTCAAGAAGGCCTTCGAACCGGGACAGAGCTTCGCGCTCTCGCCCTCGCCGGTCCCCGGAGAGGTCACGCTCGATCACTTCCGCTCTCTGTTCGCCGCCACCGGCGCCGGCGGCGAGCCGCTGTTCCTCCGCTACGCGCTCAACTCGGCGCTGGTCGCGCTCGGCACCACGGTGGTCGGCATGGCGCTGGCCACCAGCGCCGCCTACGCGCTCAGCCGCTTCCGCTTCCGCGGCCGCCAGCTCGGGCTCACCGCCTTCCTCGCGGTGCAGATGTTCCCGGCCACGCTCCTGCTCATGCCGCTCTACGTGCTGCTCGACCGGCTGGGCCTGCTCTCCTCGCTGGTCGGCCTCATCCTGGTCTACGCGACCACCGCCATCCCGTTCTGCGTCTGGACCCTGAAGGGCTACTTCGACTCGCTGCCGCGCGAGCTCGAGGAGGCGGCGCGGATGGACGGAGCCTCCGCCTGGGGCGTCTTCTTCCGGGTCGTCCTGCCGCTGGCGCGCCCGGGCCTGGCGGTCACCGCGCTGTTCTCCTTCATGACCGCGTGGAACGAGTTCATCCTCGCCTCGACCTTCCTCACCGATGAGTCGAGCTACACACTCCCGGTTCTGCTCAAGAGCGCGGTCGGCGAGTACTCCGCGCAGTGGGGCACCTTTGCCGCCGGCGCCATCCTGACCAGCCTTCCTGTCATGGGCCTCTTCTACGTGCTCCAGAAGTACCTGGTGGGCGGCCTGACCGCAGGAAGCGTCAAGGGCTGAGAACCACTCGGCCGCTCGAGACGGGCTGGCGCCGGCCGTCTTCATGCATGAAGCTCAGAGCAAGATGTTCCGCGCCGCGACCTGCCTGACCCTGCTGGCGGCACTGGCTGCCCCGGCGCGGGCGGACGACGACGCGCGCAAGGCGCCCGAGCCGAAGAACGAGCGGGCCGGCCTCTCGCTCGCGCTCGGCTGGGGCGGCGGCGCACTGCCCGAGAACGACGACGACATGTTCTCGAGCGGCATCTCCTACGTCCTGCAGGCCGGCTTCCGCCTGCAGCCCAGCCTCTGGCTGGTGTTCGACAACCGCGTCCTGTCGGGCGCGCGCAACGTGGACGATCCGGCGCGATCGCGCGGCCAGGGCGCCTTCACCAGCGGCCTCAAGTGGGCGCCCTTCGGAGTCGCCGGTGACGACGAACGGAAGTGGGTGATCGATCTCCGCCGCTTTTCGATCATGGGCGGCGCCGGGCTCGGCGTGCGCTCCACCTCGGGACACGACCGCTTCTTCGCGCCGCCGGAGAACGACTACGGCCTGGCCGCGACCGGCGGTGCCGGCTGGATGCCGATCGGCGGCCGCGGCTGGTCGCTCGGGCTCGAGCTCACCGACTCCCTGGTCTGGGCCGGCGGCGAGGGCCGCCAGCACGTGGTCAGCGATCTCCTGCTGACCGTGCAGCTCTGATCAGCTCTGGCCAGCTCTGGCCGGTTCCGGCCAGAGCCCGCCGCCCCTACTGATCGTTGACCTTGATCTGGAGCATCTTGACCGGGGTGGTCGGCCGGTCCTGCGAGTTGGTCGGCGCGCTCTCGATCTTCTTCACCACGTCCATCCCGGAGATGACCTTGCCGAACACCGGGTGCTTCGAGGCGCCCGGCGTGAACCAGTCGAGGTAGGCGTTGTGCACGGTGTTGATGAAGAACTGGCAGCTGCCGCTGTTCGGCCGGCCGGTGTTGGCCATCGACAGCGTGCCCGGCTCGTTCGACAGCTTGGCGCCCGGCGGGTGCTCGTCGTCGATGGTCCCGTTCGGCGCGTTGCCGGTGCCGGCGCGCGGGCTGTTCGGGTCCTTCGAGTGGGGACAGCCGAACTGCAGCATGAAGTTGTTGATGACCCGGTGGAAGTGCAGGCCGTCGTAGAAGCCGCTCTTGGCCAGCGCGATGAAGTTGCCGGCGGTCTTCGGCATGAGATCGGTGAAGAGCTCGACGCGGATGGTGCCGAGCGAGGTGACGAGATCGGCGGTCGGATTTCCCATCCCCTTCGTTTATCAAGGAGCGCGCGTGCTGTCACCCGACTCGGGCGCCTGCTTGCCGAGGCATCCGGACCCCGGCTGCCAGCCCAGCCCCATGGCGACCAGGCAGCCGCCGAGCACGATGTACACGACGCCGAACAGGATGTGGGTGCGCGGCGACAGCGCGTAGAGGCCGCGCTTCATGAGGTTGGGCCGGTCCGGGTCGCTGGCGGCCAGCTTCGATCGCTTGACCGCCACCGCGATGCGGAACACACCGAACGCGATGACCCACACCGCGACGAGGAAGAAGACCCAGGCTGGAAGCACCACGCCTGAGCTATAGCAGATCGACGTGGAAGTCGGCGTAGTCGCCGTCGTCCTGATTGCTGCGGTCGAGCTCGTCGAGCCGGCTCTGGCGATCGGCGGCCAGCTCCGAGACCAGCGCCAGGACCTGCGGGTGAGTCATGATCACCTCGCGGAACGCGGCGGTCGGCAGGTGGAGGACCAGCGCCCGGGTCGCCGTGCGCACCGTCGCCGCCGCCGCCCGTCCGGTCAGGATGGACATCTCGCCGACGAAGTCGCCCGGCTTTATCGACGACACCGTCCGCTCGGCGCCGCTCGGGTCGTAGCGCAGGACGTCGGCGCGCCCGGACAGGAGGACGTAGAGGCCGTCCGCCCGCATGCCCTGGGCGAGCAGCACCGAGCCGGCCGGCGCGTCGCGGCAGCGGAAGCGGCCGACCAGCGCCTGCCGCTCGTCGCCGGCGAACGGCTGGAAGAGCGGGCTGGTCGCGATGAGGCGACTGACCAGCCGCTCGCGCACCGCGGCCAGGATGACGCTGAGCAGCGCCGGCTCGGCGGCGCACAGCTCCTCGACCGCCGCCCGCTTGAAGACCAGGAGCTCGGTCGCGCGGGTCGCCTCGACCGTCGCCGTGCGGGTCTCCGAGGTGACGAGCGCGATCTCGCCGAAGAAGCTCGACTCGCCGAGCCGGGTGAGCTCGAGGCGCGGCGGCCCGTCGGCGATGACCGCCACCTCGCCCGACACCACCACGTAGAGCGCGTCGCCGGCGTCTCCCTGGCGGAAGAGCACCTCGCCGGCCGCCAGCTGATGGAGCGCACAGCGGTCGATGAAACCGCCGAGCTCCTCGGGCGGCACGGCGGCGACCAGCGCGCTCTGGGCCAGCGCGTTGCGCGCGCGGACCGAGAGCTCGGGGGCGTCGAACTCGACGTCGATGTCGAGCGGGATCTCGTCGATGTCGGGGTGCATCACCGGCTGCGCGCCCGACTGGAACAGGGCGCGCGGCGCGGTCGCCTCCACCACCGCGGCGGCCAGAGTCGAGTCGGGCTGGGCGACCGGCATGCGCGGGATCACCTGGATGCCGCGGTCGCTGTTGAGCTCCTGCAGGCGCTCGCGGGCGTCGTCGGCCGACGGGTCGATGCGCAGGATGAGCTTGCAGACCCCGACCGCCTTGAGCAGGAAGCCGGCGCGGGCGTAGAGCTCGACCGCCCGCCGCAGCGACGCGGCGGCCGGACCGGTCTCACCGAGGCGCTGGAGGATCTCGCCGGCGCGGTGCGGCCAGCTGCCGTCGGCGGGCTCCAGCTCGGCGAGCGCGCGATATGCGTCGAGCGCCTTGCGCGGCTTGCCCTTCGACAGCGCCTGCTGCGCCTCCTCGCGCAGGGCCCGTGAGTCCCCCTTGCTCGCCATCGCGGGGTGAATCTTACAACGGGGGCACGCCCCTGCCACGGCCGCCCGCACCTACGAAATCGGCTTGCCAACGCAATGTTTGCGGATAACTAACAGCGACAGCCGTAGATGGGGACCGCGGCGTGCATCTCGACCTGGTAAGCGCCGGTGCGGCGGCGCAGGATGGCGAGGTCGGCGTCGTCACTGCGGAACAGGATCTCGACGTGGCCGTCGCCGTCGAGATCGGCCGCAGCCTCGATCGACGTCATGTTCAGGTGGCCGCCGACGGGAAGCAGCGAGCCGTCCGACTGCAGCGCGTAGACCGCGGTCACGAACGGTTCCGGGCCGACACAACCTTCGCCGAGCGCGCTGGCGACCACCAGCTTCTCGCTCTCCGTCGCGATGATCTTCGCCTCGAACGTGGCATGGAGCTCGCCGCTCCCCGCCATCTCGACGTATTCGGAGCTGGTCGCGAGCAACTCGGACGCGCGTCGCGTCTGGTCGGCACTGGCGTCGGCGATGGTGGCGCGGACCGCCTCGGCAAGTCCCTCCGGCTGCGCCCAGAGCGCGCCGGCGCAGTCGCCGTCGACCGGAGTCAGGTCGGCGGCCACCATGTGCGAGCCCTCGGCGGCGCTCCAGGCGGCGGAGCGATCGGCCGGCGGGTCGCCCGCCTCGAAGTCCTCCGGGGCGAAGCGGCCGAGCGCCACCAATCCGGTCACCTCGGCGGTGCAGAGCCTCGCGCTCTGCCCGTACAGGCGGACGCGGCTGCCGACCCGGCCGGCGAAGCGCTCCTCGCCGTGCCGGCTGAGCGGGCGAACCACCACCCGCACCCCATGGTGGTCGCTCACCGCGATCGACTCGCCGAGCCACTCCGGCTTCACCTCGGTGGCGATCACCAGCCGCAGGCCGCCGTCGGTGACGACCGGAGCGAGGTCGAGCAGCTGGTGCGCGGGCGCTGCCGCAACGACCTGGGCCCGAGCGGCCGTGGCCGGCACCGGCATCGCGATCGCGGTCGGAACCGGCAGGGTGAGCAGCGCGGGAACCTCGGCGCGCGGCTGCAGCAGCGCGGCGGCGGCTCCGCCGGTGGCCGAGGCGCAAAGGACCGTGGCGCACACCGCCATCTCGCGCCGCCGGATCGGGCGGCGAAGGGCGGGACGGAGCTTCAGAGGCGAGGCGGGATCAGGCATGGCCCTGAAGAAGAGCAACCGCAGGGCCAGCGCCATTTCCTGCACTTTCCCGCCCTTGGCGCCGCCCGTGTCATCCCGGCCGCGCCCGCCGTGTCTGCCCCGAGCGCGACTCTGCGTGTTACGACTGCGCCATGAAACGGGCTCTCTCGGCCGCCCTGGTCGCCTCGATGGCGACCCTGGCAAGCGGCTGCGCGACCATCCTCAACGACGACGTCCGCATGGTGACGATCCAGAGCAACCCGCCCGGCGCGCAGGTCGTGGTCGACGGCATCCCGGCCGGCGTCACCCCGGCGACCATTCCGGTCTCCAACTCGGACGACCACCAGATCGTCATCAACGGCGCGCAGGGCTGCTTCCTCGAGTCGCGCGTCGGTGCCGGCTGGGTGGTGCTCGACATCATCCTCCTCCCCTTCATCTTTCCGATCGTGGTGGACGCCATCACCGGCGAGTGGGCCAGCCTGGGGCAGACCGGCTGCTACGTGAACCTGGCTGCGCCGGCCGTTCCGCCGGGCCCGCCGGCCGTTCCGCCGGGCCCGCCGCCGCCCGCGCCGCCGGGCGCCTGAGCGGTCAGTCGCAGCTGAGCGCGGCGAAGGCGCCCTCGGCCATCGCGCCGTCGCCGAACTCGAACCGGAAGTGGCCGCCGACGCAGGCCTCGTCCACCGAGTCGATCCGGACCTCGCCCGCCGTCGCGGCCAGCTCCGACGATCCGTCGAGGTAGCTGGCGGACAACTCCGATCCGATCGGATAGAAGCGCGGCTCGGGCCACGCCGGCCAGCGGATCTCCACCTCCGGTCCAGCCGCATCACTCGAGCAGGTGTCGGACTGGCCGCCGAGACGAAGGACCGCACCGGCCTGGTCGGCCCGGATCGTCGCGCTGGCGGCCTCGTCCCGCCTGAGCGACGAGACGTAGCACCAGACGCTGCTCGGGCCGCAGATCGAGGCGGACGAGTCGCCGACGCTGGAGCTGGTGTCCTCGGCGCAGGCGGACAGGGACAGGGCTAGGATGAACGCGGCGCAGGTTCGCATGGCCGACGATTCTAAGCCCAGGGAGTCGCTCCGCACGAGGCCGCCTCACAATTCGCCTGGTCGGACCGCTCCCGCGCCGTGACAAGATCGTGACAAGGTTTTGCGAAGCCGTGACGAGGGTTGCACGGCGTGAGGACCTTTCGCGTGCGGCGGCTTGATACGAAGAGAATCGGGCGAGGCGAGAGCGCCGGCACCGGAAGAGTGACGTCACGGCGAAATTCCTTTCGGTGCCGGCGCTGCGCCGGTTGGCTGCTCCTCGCGGCCGCCCTGACCGGTTGCGGCGACGACCCGCCCGACGACGCCCCGGCGGCGGTATCCACCAGCGGTCCCGCGGCCAGCTCCCGCCGCGGCGCGACCCCGCCCGACGGCGACGACGAGGCGCCGCACCGCGCCGACACCGGGGCGCGCACCTACTACCAGGCCTACTTCGACGAGACCCTGCGCGGTGAGTTCAACGGCGCCCGCAGCGCATACCGCCGGGTGCTCGACGATCCGTCGGCGGAGCCGGAGGTGGCGGCGCGCGCGGCGCTGCGCCTGGCCGAGTACGAGGCGAGCTACGGCCGCCGCCACATCGCGCTCGACCTGGTGGCGCGCGCCGCCGCGCTCGGACGCGACCAGCGCGATCTCCTGCAGTGGGCCGAACGGGTGCAGCGGCGCATCGCTGCGGTCAGGGCCTCGGACATCGAGGTGCGCGGCCCGCCGGCCGGGACCGCGCTCGAGGGCGTGTCGCCGCAGGCGGTCGAGCTCTTCGCCAGGGCCGAGACCCTGCTGGCCGCCTACCACGGCCGGCGGCTGCGCCCGCGGCTCGAGGATCTGCGCGCCGGCGTGCGCAGCAAGCGTGCCGCCCTGGAGAGCGCGGTGCGCGCCTACCGCCAGGTGGTCGCGCTCGGCGAGCCGCCGGCGGTGGTCGCCGCCGAGTTCCGCATCGCCAGCCTCTACTACGACCTCGCCCTCTCGCTCACCTTCGACCTGCCACCCGAGCTGGACTCGACCGCCGCCACCCAGCTGCGCCAGCAGCTGCGCACCAAGGCGCTGGCGGATCGCGACAGCGCGCGCAAGGCCTACCTGCGCGCGCTCGACGCCGGCCGCGATGGCCGCGCCGGGGCGGCGGGCGCCGTGTGGCTCGCGGCCGCCGAGCTCGGCCTGCGCTCGGTCGAGGATCTCCTGCGCCGCCGCGAGTAGACGGGCGCCCCGCCCTCTCTATACTCCGGGCGTGACCGTCCGCGTCTACGTCAACGGCAAGATCACCGACGAGGCATCCGCTGTCATCTCGATCTTCGACCGCGGCTTCCTCTACGGCGACAGCGTCTACGAGGTGCTGCGCACTGCCGGCGGCCACCCGGTCGACTTCGATCGCCACCTCGATCGCCTGGCGCGCTCGGCCAGCGCCATCGCCCTGGCGATGCCGGCGGACGCCGTGATCCGCCGCGCGGTCGCCGACACCCTGGCCGCCGCCGGCAACCCCGAGGCGTACATCCGCATCATCGTGACCCGCGGCGCCGGGCGCATCGCGCTCGATCTCGACGCCGCCGACACGCCGAGCCTGCTGGTCATCACCCAGCCGCTCAAGATGCCGCGCGCCGAGCTCTACACCGAGGGCGCCCGCCTGGCCATCGTCGGCGTCGAGCGCACCTCGCGGCGCGCGGTCGACCCGGCGGTGAAGTCGGGCAACTACCTCAACAGCATCATGGCGCTCGCCGAGGCGCAGAAGGCCGGCGCCTACGAGGCGCTCATGCTCGGCCCCGACGGCCGGGTCGCCGAGGGCTCGACCTCGAACGTGTTCGCCGTGCGCGCCGGCCGGCTCACCACGCCGGCGCTCATGACCGGCATCCTGGCGGGCATCACCCGCCAGCGGGTCATCGAGCTGGCGCACGCCGGCGGGCTGGCAGCCGGCGAAGGCGACCTCTACCCGGACGACCTGCGCGGCGCCGACGAGGTCTTCATCACCAGCTCGATCCGCGGCGTCATGCCGGTCTCGCGGGTGGACGACCGGACGATCTCCGGCGGTGCGCCCGGCCCGATCACCCGCCGCCTGATGGACGACTACGACCGGTTCATCGCCGAGGTCGCGCGCGGCTAGATGGCATCTACCGGCCGTCGGGATCGAGCCGGTAGCCGGCGCCGTGCACCGTGATGAGGTAGCGCGGCCGCTCCGGCTCGTCCTCGAGCGCCTTGCGCAGCTTGACCAGGTGGTTGTCCACCGTCCGCGTGTTCGGGTACTTCTCGTAGCCCCAGGCCTCGTCGAGCAGGACGTCGCGGCTCACCACCTCGCCCGGCCGCCGGGCGAAGACCTTGAGGATGGCGAAGGCGCGCACCGGCAGCTCGAGCGGGCGGCCGCCCTTGCTGGCGGTCTGGCGGACGAAGTCGATCTTCACGTCGCCGAACTCGAGCAGGTCGGGCTCGGCCCCGGCGCGCCCGCCGCGCCGCAAGACCGCCGCCACCCGGGCGAGGAGCTCCATCAGCGAGAACGGCTTGGTGACGTAGTCGTCGGCGCCGAGCTCCAGCCCGCGCACGCGATCGAGCTCGGCACCGCGCGCGCTGAGCATGATGATCGGCACCTCCGGCATGCCGCCGCGCGGATTCTTCAGCCGTCGGCAGACCTCGAAGCCGTCGAGGTCGGGCAGCATGATGTCGAGGATGATGAGGTCCGGCTTGCTGCGCTCCGCCTGCTCGAGACCGGCCTGGCCGCGGGTCGCCACCGCCACCTCGTAGCCCTTCGCCCGCAGCGTGTCCTCCAGCCCGAGCCGGATGGAGGCGTCGTCCTCGATGACCAGGATGCGGCTCGTCATGGCATCGGGCTCGAGCTCTCGGCGGAGGCGTCCGGGAACACCAGGGTGAATGTGGCACCGCGGCCCGGCTCGCTGTCCAGCTCGATCGCGCCTCCCTGCGCCTCGACGTGCCGCTTGACCAGCGCCAGGCCGAGGCCGGTGCCCTCGACGCCGGCGGTGTAGGCGGCCGGCGCCCGGTAGAACTCGCGGAAGATGCGCTCCTGCTCGGCGCGCGGGATGCCGGGGCCCCGGTCGCGCACCGACATGGCGACCTGTCCGTCGGCGCGGCGGGCGACCGCCACCTCGACCGGCTGGCCGTTGCCGCCGTACTTGGCGGCGTTGGACAGGAGGTTGAGCAGGGCCTGCACCGTGACCTCGCGGTCGACCAGGATGGCGGGCGCGTCGGCCCCCGACAGCTCGACCGCCTGCCCCTCGCCCTCGCGCAGCCGCGCGAATGTCGTGACCGCCTCCTGCGCCAGCTGACCGGCGGGCTCGAGCGTGCGGTTGTAGCGCCGGGTGCCGCGCTCGATCTGCGCGTAGTCGAGCAGGTTGGCGATGAGCAGGCCCAGCCGCTCGCTCTCCTTCACGATGATCTCGTGGTAGCGCCGCTCGCGCTCGCGGTCCTCGCCGGCCACGCCCTGCTGCAGCATCTCGGCGAACATGCGGATCGAGGTGAGCGGCGTCTTGAGCTCGTGCGACACGGTGGAGACGAAGTCGCTCTTCAACCGGGCGAGCTCGCGCTCCTTGGCCGCGCCCCGGATGGTCGCGAACAGGCCGAGCACCAGCACGGCGACCAGACCGCCGGTCAGGAACAGGTGCCGGCGGCCGCGCTCGCGCACCACCTCCTCGACCGGATCCGGCCGCGAGCGGTCCTGCATGAGGACCAGGCTCAGGTGGGGGAGGATGGGCCCGAACGAGGCGCTGGCCAGCGAGCGCTGCGACGCGTCCGGGGTCTCGCCGAGCGGAAGCACGGCGGCGCGCAGCCCGCGCTCGCGCTCGCTCGCCGGGGTCGCCAGCTCGGCCAGCCGGTCGAGGTCGGCGCGCTCGAGGGCGAGGCCGACCACGCCGCCGCTCGGCAGCCGCCGGTGGACCAGCACGCGGTCGGGCACGCCGAAGGCCGGGCGCCCGCGCGCCTCCGGCTCGGCGGTCTTGGCGAGCTGCGACAGATCGTCGGCCAGCCGGGCGGCCAGCCGGCCGGCATCGCGCGCCGCCGCCAGCGTGCGATCGATGTCGGCGATCTCGGCGGCCGCCGAGGCGAGCGGGCGGCGCTGCAGCTCGGCGCGCAGCGTGTCGACCAGGAAGTTGTGCACCGAGCGCGGCAGCGCGTAGTCGCCGGCCAGGACGCGGCGCAGCGCCTCGAGGAGCGGCGTCGAGTCGCCGGTCACGTCGGCGAGGCCGAGCGCGGCGAGGAAGGCGTAGGGGATGCCCTCGGAGTCGACCCGCTTGCCGAAGCGGCGATCGAGCTCGCGGTAGAGCTCGGCGGCCTGCGCCGGGCGCTCGGAGACCCGCTCGATGCGCGCCAGACCGAGCAGCGCCTCGGGACCGGTGTCAGCGTGGCGGGCGAGCGCGGCGTAGGCCCGGCGCGCCTCCCACACCCGGCGGGTGCTGATCTCGTGATCGGACGGGGTGTCGCCCCGGCACGGCGGCGCCTCCCCTTTCGGATCGGCGTGGGCGCAGATGCTCTCCTCGCGGCGGCGCGCCGAGATCAGCTGGGCGGCGCGCTTCGGATCCATGCGCGCCCGCCGGCTCAGCAGGGCCATGAACTCGCGATCGGGAGCAGAGTCGATCGATCCGTCGCCACTCGGCGGCGGCGGGTAGACCAGATTGCCGTCGCGATCGAGGTAGAAGGGCTGGGTGGCGCTCGGGTGCGCAGCCGCCACCCGGTCGAGCGCGGCGCGATTGACCTCGTCGTCCCCCTCCCGACCGCCGGTGTCGAGCGCGGCGGCGGCGGCGTCGAGCGCGAGCCGGATCTCGCCCGTCACTCCCTCGGCGACCCGGCGCGCCAGGTCGGCCTGCTCCTGTGACTTGGCGGCGACCATCCCGCGATCGGCCAGGTACGAGACCGCGCCGAGGTAGGCGATGCCCGCGGCTGACGCGAGAACGGCAGCTGCCGGGAAGACCACCCACAGCGCGCGCCTCCCTGCGCTCACGCGAGTCAGCATAGCGGGCCACGGGATCGACCGGCGCCCACACATCATCGCTTGACAGGTTGACGCGATGCGTTACTGTGTATCGCAAGTCATCCCCGTGAAGGAGAATCCAATGGAAAATCAGACTACTACGAACAACGGGACGAACGGCGCGGGCGAGGAGGCGAAGGCAGGTCGGGCGGGTAAGCTCGGCGCTCTTCTGAAGACCCGGTTCGCGGGGGTCAAGGCCCAGCTCGACGCCTCCCAGGCGCGCGCGAAGGAGAAGGCCAAGGAGCGGATCGAGAAGATCGAGAAGAGCAAGCTCGGCTCGGTCCAGGGCAAGGTGAAGGGCGCGCTGCAGATCGCGGTCAACCGGGTCAAGAACGGACTCGACCTCCCCAGCCGCACCGAGGTGACCTCGCTGGCCCAGCGGATCGAGGAGCTCGACAAGAAGCTCGCCGAGTACGAGACCCGCACCGCCGCCGGCAAGGGCAAGAAGAAGGACACCGGCGAGAAGAGCGACTGGACCTAGCGCGACGCCTGCGAGAACGAGCACCAGCTGGCGATCAACCGCCCAGGCGCAGCTTCCAGACCATCCACAGCGCCTCGGCGACGATCGCGCGCGACATCTTCGACTGCCCCACGCGCCGGTCCTCGAACACGATCGGGACCTCGACGATGCGCAGGCCGGCGCGGTGGGCGCGGTACTTCATCTCGATCTGGAAGCTGTAGCCGTTCGACTTGATCGAGGAGAGGTCGAGCCGCTCGAGCGCCTCGCGGCGGTAGCAGACGAAGCCGGCCGTCATGTCGTGCACGTCGAGGCCGAGGACGGTGCGGGCGTAGCGGCCGCCGGCGCGGCTGATGAGCCTGCGGCCCAGACCCCAGTTGCGGGTGCCGCCACCCGCGACGTAGCGCGATCCCACCACCACATCGGCGCCGGCCTCGGCCGCCGCCAGGATCTCGGGCAGGTAGCGCGGATCGTGGCTGAAATCGGCGTCCATCTCGACGACCAGCCGGTAGTCCCGCTCCAGGGCCCAGTGAAACCCCGCGAGATATGCGGTGCCCAGGCCGAGCTTGCCGGTCCGATGCAGGACGTGCACGCGCGGCTCCTCGGCCCGGATGCGGTCGATGACAGCGCCGGTCCCGTCGGGCGAGGCGTCGTCGACGAAGAGGAGATCGGTCCCCGGCACCGGGGCGAGGAACTCGGCGGCCACCCGCTCCACGTTGTCGACCTCGTTGTAGGTCGGGACGATCAGGAGCGCCCGCAGTGCCATCGAGAGCGACCTTACCGCGACGTCATCACACGACCCGCGAACGTGTAGGAAATAACCTACGTGTCTTACCCGAGGAACGAACTTTCGGCTTTGTGCGCCTCGTGCTAACTATTGGATCCGACAACGGGCACGGAGCCTGCGGAGCGCATCATGTTACCCTCCGTACATCGGCCAATGCAGATTCTGAAAGTCCGATTTCGCACGAACTCCGAGTTCGAGGCGAACTACCAGAGCGATCTGGCGACCGGGGGCCTGTTTTGCCCCACCACCGCCCCGCTCGACCGCGGCGAATCGGTGATCGTGGAGCTGAGCGCACCTGCGTTACCGAACAAGGTTCTGATCCGCGGGACCGTCAAGTCGTGGCGGCCTGCCTTGCCGCGCCTGCGGGTTCGCGCCGGCGCCGTCGTCGAGTTCGATCAGGCGGAATCGGACAAGCGCGATTTCGTCGTGGAGACCATCAGCGGGGACCGCACCCCGTCGTCGCGCCGCCGCCACACCCGGCTGCCGGTCGCGGTGCCGGTGCGCTACCGCACCTCCGAGTCGGCCGACTTCACCGAGAGCTACCTGACGGAGATCAGCGTCGGGGGCGCGATGCTCGGCACGCCGACCCCCTTGCCGATCGAGACCGACGTCATCCTCGAGCTCACACCGCCCGGCGCGGTGGTGCCGATCTCGATCTCGGGCAAGGCGACCTATCACCTGCCGAACGGCTCCACCGGCCTCAAGTTCCTCTACCGCGACGCCGGCGGCTCGCGCCGTCTGCGCGAGCTGGTTCGCCGATTGCGCCAATCGTGACGCGCCCGTCGTGAGCCGGGGCGACATACGGCGCCCGAGCGGCCGGCGCCGCGGCCCGCGCCACGCCGCCGATGCGCTCGGCGATCTGCTCGGCAAGCACGGCGTCGCCCGCGAGCTGCGCGAGCACCGCATCGTGGCGCGCTGGCGCGACATGGTCGGAGAGACGCTGGCCGAGCGCACCTTCCCCGACGGCCTCGAGCGCGGCGTCCTCTGGGTGCGGGTGAAGAACTCGTCCTGGCTGCACCAGCTGAGCTTCCTGCGCGACGACCTGGTTGCCCGCATCGCGCGCGAGCTGGGCGATCCGCCGCTGGTCCGCGAGATCCGCTTCCACATCGGGCCGCGCGAGCGGGTCGCCGACGACGACGCCCTGGCGCCGACCGTCAGGATCCGGCGCAGCGCGGCCCGCTTGCGCGAGCCGCCGCCGCCGGCCGCCGGCGAGGAGCTGGCCCGCATCGAGCGCGAGGCGGATGCCGTCCGCGATCCCGAGCTGCGCCAGGCCATCCTCGAGGTCCGCCGCCGCTGGGACCTCTGAAGGGACGACCCAGAATTTTCACAGGGAGGGAGGGAGTCGGGGAGGAAGAAGGTTCTTTAGGTCCAGGAACCAGAAAAGAGTTCTGGTCTCCCCCTCTCTCCTTCTCCCTGTGAATCAGTTCCCTGCCCGTCGGGTCAGCCGGCGCACTTCGATTCGTCGCGCTTGCCCTTCTTCTTCGGCTTGCCGGCGGTGAGCTTGCCCTTGGAGAGCTTCCAGGTGGTGGTCGTGGTCTCGCCGCAGTTGCTGCTGACGATGGTCAGGGAGCCGTCTCCCTTGATGGTCGGCTCGCTGCCGACCGCGACCGCGACCGGCTCGCCGGCCTTGCCCTTGGCCCAGGTGACGACGTACCAGACGGCGTCGTCCTCGGTGCCCGGGTCGACCACCACCAGCTCGCGCGCCTTGTCCTTGCTCGCCAGGTCGACCACCTTGATTTCGAGCGCCTTTCCCGCCAGCTTGTCGGCCGGCAGCGCCACCGCCACGTCGCCGATCTTGAGATCGGTCCCGGTGAGGCTGATCGCCTCGGGCGTCCCGTCACCGTCGAGATCCTCCGACAGTGTCTTCGGCTCGGGCGCCGGCGGGGTCGGCGGCGTCTCGGGGGTCGGCGGCGTCTCGCCGGGCGGCGTCTCCGCCGGGGGCTGCGCCTCCTCCTCGGCCGGCGGCTGCTCGGTCGTGTCGGACGTCACGGGAGCCGGTTCGTCGGCCTGTTTCTCGCTGCCGGCGCAGGCGGCAAAGAACGTCATCATGATGATCTGGGCAATCGACATCGATCTCATCTGTGTACCTCCGGGTGACCATGGACAACGCGCGAGCCGGCGGCTGCTTGCAGGCGGAATGGGCGGGGCGGGGGCGGCGTTTTCCGCACATGGCTCTCGATCGACAGGTGGGGATCACCAGGCGGCTGCGGAGCACCACCGCTGCCGCCGCGCTGGTCGGCGGCGTGGCCGCCTGCTCCAGCGCCGCCGTCTCGCTCATCCTGCCCCCGGGCCCGACCGAACGCCTCCAGGCCGCCGGCGGCGAACAGGCGATGCCGGTGCTCATCGTGCTCATGGCCGGCACCATCCTGTGGGCGTTCGGCGCCGCCGCGCTCGCCGTGGCGCGCGCCCGCTGGTCGCCCTACGTGGCCGCCGCGACCATCGGTGCCGGCGCCGTGGGCATCACCGCCGGCGCTCCCCTGCTCTTCGATGAGTTCGGCATGCGGGTGATCGCCGGCGCGATCGCGCTGCTCGGCGGTGTCATCCTGGTCGGCGGCGGCGTCCTCGCCCGCGGCATCGCGACCTCGGTCCCGCTGTCGCGCGGTTCCTAGCGGGCCGTCGCGTGGCGGAGGATCTGGAACACCTTGCGCCCGGTCGAGGACAGGCTGGCGCGGACGCTCTCGGCACGGGCCGGCCGGCTGCGCGCCGACGCCTCGACCTCGGCGATCCGCAGGCCGAAGCGCAGCGCCTTGACCTGCATCTCCACGTTCCACCCCTCGCCGCGATCCGACACGCCGAGCGCGACCAGGGCGGGAAAGCGGATGGCGCGGAACCGGCCGAGATCGGCGAACTGGTGGCGGTAGAGCAGACCGATGAGGCCGAGCGCCAGCCGATCGCCGGCGGCTGGCTTGCCGCCCTGGCTCGCCGGGCGACGTGAGGCCAGCACCAGCTCGGCGCCGCCCGCGCGCATCGGCTCGATGAGCCGCGCGATGTCCGCCGGGTCGTCGCTGCCGTCCGCCGACAGGAAGACGACCACGTCGGGCGGCCGCGGCAGGCTCTCGAGGTGGCCGATGGCGCGGCGGCAGGCGGCGCCGTAGCCCGGCGCCGGCTCGTGGAGCAGGACGGCGCCGGCGTCGCGCGCGACCAGCGAGGTGGCATCGGTCGAGCCGCCGTCCACCACCACCACCGACCGGATCTCGCGCGCCGGCAGCGCAGCCAGTGTCGCCCCGAGAGATCCGGCGCAGTTGTGCGCCGCGATCACGAGATCGACGACGAGAGGCGCAGGCGGCGGCCCGGGCAACGTGTTCGAAGCAGCCTCGCAGGGCTGCACCCTCGAGCCTACCACACCATCTGTCCTTGACCTCGCCGCCTGCCCGCGGGCACGCTCGCGCCGTGGGGTGGACCTACAAGGACGCCGGCGTCGACATCGACGCAGGTGACCGCCTGGTCGAGCGCATCCGCCCGCTCGCCGCCGCCACCAGCCGCCCTGAGGTGCTGGCCGGAGTGGGCGGGTTCGCCGGCCTGTGCCGGCTGCCCGAGCGCTACCGCGATCCGGTGCTGGTCAGCGGCACCGACGGGGTGGGCACCAAGCTCAAGACCGCGTTCGCCACCGGCCGCCACGCCACCATCGGGATCGACCTGGTCGCCATGTCGGTCAACGACGTCGCGGTCACCGGCGCCGAGCCGCTCTTCTTCCTCGATTACTTCGCCACCGCGGCGCTCGAGGTCGCGGTCGCCGAGGAGGTCGTCCGCGGGATCGCCGACGGCTGCCGCGAGGCCGGCTGCGCCCTCCTGGGCGGCGAGACCGCCGAGCTGCCCGGCATGTACGCGCCGGGCGAGTACGACCTGGCCGGCTTCTGCGTCGGGGTGGTCGAGCGCGACGACGTGCGCGACGGCAGGTCGATCGAGCCGGGCGATCGCGTGATCGGACTGGCGTCGACCGGGCTCCACTCGAACGGCCACTCGCTGGCCAGGAAGATCTTGCTCGAGGTCCTCGGCCTCGGGCTCGCCGATCACCCGCCGGCGCTGGGCGGCGCCAGCGTGGCCGACGAGCTCCTGCGCCCCACCCGCATCTACGTGCCCGCCTTCCGCGCCTTGAACGGCGCCGGCATCGGCTGGAAAGGCGCCGCCCACATCACCGGCGGCGGCCTCATCGACAACCCGCCGCGCATGTTCGGCGCCCGCAAGGCCGAGCTCCAGGTCGAGCTCGAGGCCGGCAGCTGGAGTCGGCCAGGCGTCTTTGCGCTCATCACCTCGACCGGCGTCGCCGAGGAGGAGATGCGGCGCACCTTCAACCTCGGGCTCGGCATGCTGATCGCGGTCGGCGCCGCCGAGGCCGAGCGCGCGCTGGCCGCGCTCCAGGCCGCCGGCCAGGAGGCCGCACTGGTCGGCACCATCCGCCGGCGCACCCCCGAAGAGCCCGCGGTGAGATTCCTCTAGCCATGCGCTTCGCCGTCCTCGTCTCCGGTCAGGGAACCAACCTCCAGGCGCTGCTCGACGCCGCCGGGCGCGGCGAGCTGGCGCCCGCCGAGATAGCGCTGGTCCTGTCGAACAAGCCGGGCGCGCCGGCGCTCACCCGCGCCAGCGCCGCCGGGGTCGCCACCGCGGTGGTCGATCACCGGGACCACCCGGACCGGCGAGCCTTCGAGGAGGCGATGCTCGCGGTCTTGCGACGCGCCGAGATCGAGGCGATCGTGCTGGCCGGGTTCATGCGGATCCTGACGGAGCACTTCGTCTCCGCCTTCCCGTTGCGCATCCTCAACACCCACCCGGCCCTGTGCCCGGCCTTTCCCGGGGTGGACGCGCCGCAGCAGGCGCTCGATTACGGCGTCAAGGTGACCGGCTGCACCGTGCACCTGGTCGACGTCGGGGTGGACACCGGGCCCATCGTGGCCCAGGCGGCGGTGCCGGTCGCTCCGGGCGACGACGCCGCCAGCCTGCACGATCGCATCCGGGTTCACGAGCACCGCCTGCTTCCCGAGGCGACCCGCCTGCTCGCCGCCGGCCGCCTCGCGGTCGACGGGCGGCGCGTCCGCATCCTGCCCGCCTAGCCTACCGCCAGCCGATGCCGACCAATCACTACGACCTCATCGTGCTGGGCGACGACTTCAGCGGGCTGGTCGCGGCCACGCTGTGCGCGCGCCGCGGGCTGCGGGTCCTGCTCGCCACCACCGCGCGAGCGCCGACCAGCTACCAGCTGGGACCCTACCGCCTGCCGACCGAGCCCTTGCCGCTGGTCGGGCTGGCCAGCCCGGCGGTCCGCCGCGTGCTCGACGAGCTGCACTTCCAGCACCTGCTCAAGCGCAAGCTGCGCAGCAACCAGCCGGCGTTCCAGGTGGTCGGCCCCGACCTCCGCATCGCGGTGGAGCCCGACGAGGCCAGCCTGGCGCGCGAGCTCGTCCGCGAGCTCACCGGCAGCGCCGCCGATCCCAGCGCGGTGCTGGCCGCCTCGGAGGAGGCCGCGCGCCTGGTGGCCCACCTCGATCCGGTGTTCTCGATGGACATCGCGGTGCCGCCGACCGGCTTCTGGGAGCGCCGCGAGATCGGCCGCACCGCCGACCGTCTGCTCGAGGACGCCGCCGAGTGGAGCGGCAAGCTGGGCAGCGACCTGGCGCGCGCCATCTTCGCGCTGCCGGCGGTCTTCGGCTCGAACAGCGACCCGGCCGCGCTCGGCGACGTCACCCGCGCCCGCGCCTTCGCCGAGTGGCGCCAGGGAGTCGCGCGCCTGCCCGGCGACTGGGAGGCGCTGCGCGCCGTCTTCCTCGACAAGTTCACCAGCCACAACGGCGAGGTCCGCGCGGTGATCCCGGAGTCCTTGTCCACCTCGTGGGGCAAGGTGACCGGCCTGGTGCTCGAGGGGGGGGAGGAGCTGGGCGCCGGCCACATGGTGACGGCGCTGCCGATCGCCGAGCTGGCGCCCCTGTGCGAGAAGAAGGTGGCCAAGCGCCTCCTCGAGGTGGGCGAGGGCATGCAGGTCGGCGCCTACCGCTACACCTTGAACCTGGTGCTCGACGCCGTCGGCGTACCGGAGGGCATGGGGGCCCACGCGCTGGTGCTCGGCGACGCCGACCAGCCGCTGGTCGGCGACAACGCGCTCGCCCTGTTCGCCGACCAGCCCGACTCCGAGTCCCGCGTCCTCGTCACCGTGCAGGCCATCTGCCCGGCGCCGGCCGGCGGCGGCGCGGCGCTCGACGACCAGCTGGCCAACCTCCGGGTCGGCGTCCGCCAGCGCCTCGAGTCGGTCATGCCGTTCCACTCCGACCACGTCCTCCTCGCCCACTCGCCGCACGAGTCGGCGCCCCCCGAGGGGCTCGGCGACATCGTCGAGATGGCGCAGCTCCTGCCGCCCCGCCCGCTCTGGCGCCTGCCGCCCGAGCCGCTGCTCGGCGTCGCCGGCCTGCCCTACCAGGCCGGCATCAAGCAGCTCACCCTCGGCTCGAGCCAGATCCTCCCCGGCCTCGGCCTCGAAGGCGAGATGGCGGTCGGCTGGTGCGTCGCCAAGCTCGTCTGCGAGGCGCTCGGCAAGAAGAAGGACTACCTCAAGGACGAGGTCCTCACGGTCGGCCGCGGCTGACCCTACAGTCCCTTGCGGTCTGCCACCACCTGCGCGGCGCGCGCGGCGAAGACGTCGAGCGCCATCTCGCCCAGGTTCTCCTCGGTCCGCAGGCGCACCGCCACCGTCCCGTTGGCCGCCTCGCGCTTGCCGACCACCAGCATGTAGGGGACCTTCATCATCTGCGCCTGGCGGATCTTCGACTGCATCCGCTCGCTCGAGTCGTCGACCTCGACCCGCAGGCCCTTGTCGGCCAGCGAGGCGGCCACCTGGCGGCAGTAGTCGACCTGCCCGTCGGTCACCGGGATCATCATCACCTGGGTCGGCGCCAGCCAGACCGGGAAGGCGCCGGCGGTGTGCTCGATGAGGACGCCGATGAACCGCTCGAGCGAGCCGAACAGCGCCCGGTGGATGACCGCCGGAGTCTTCTCGCTGCCGTCCTTGTCGACGTACTTGCAGCCGAAGCGGCGCGGCAGCTGGAGATCGAGCTGGATGGTGCCGAGCTGCCACTCGCGGCCCAGCGCGTCCTGCATCAGAATGTCCGCCTTGGGCCCGTAGAACGCCCCCTCGCCCTGCTCGACCCGGTAGCGGCCGCTCATGTACTTGTCGGCCGCCGCGATGAGCGTCGCCTCCGCCCGGTCCCAGGTCGCCGGGTCGCCGAGGAAGCCCTCTCCGCGGGTCCCGATCCGGATCGTGTACTGGAGCTCGAACGCGTCGTAGATGAGGTTGGCCAGCTCGAACACGCGGCCGAACTCGTCCGAGATCTGGTCCTCGGTGACGAAGATGTGCGAGTCGTCCTGCGAGAACTTCTGCACGCGCAGGAGACCGTGCATGGTGCCGCTGCGCTCGTGCCGGTGCAGGACGTCGTAGTGGGCGAGCCGGAACGGCAGCTCCCGGTAGCTCCGCTTCTTCAGGCGGAACATCACCATCGCGTTGGGGCAGTTCATCGGCTTGAGGCCGTAGGTCCGGTGCTCGTCGAGCACCACCTGGAACATGTTCTCCCGGTAGTGCTCCCAGTGGCCGCTGGTCTCCCACAGGCTGCGGTCGTTGAGCGTCGGCGCCATCATCTCGAGGTAGCCGCGCTTCTCCTGCTCGCGCCGCGAGAACTCGACCAGCGCGTTGAACAGCCGGGTCCCGCGCGGCAGCCAGTAGGGCATGCCCGGCGCGGTCGAGTCGAAGTGGATGAGGTCGAGCTCCTTGCCGAGCCGCCGGTGATCGCGCTTCTCCGCCTCCTCGCGCGCCCACAGGTACTTGTCGAGCTCCTCCTTGCTGCGCCAGGCGGTCCCGTAGATCCGCTGCAGCATCGGCCGCCGCTCGTCGCCGCGCCAGTAGGCGCCGGCCGCGTTCAGGAGCTTCACCGCGTCGGGCGAGATCTCGCCGGTGCGCGCCACGTGAGGCCCCTGGCAGAGGTCGCGGAAGCTGTCGTGCTCGTAGGTGGTGATGCGCACCGCCGCCGCCCCGCCCTCGCGCGGGTTGCCGTCCTCGTCGAACTGGCCGCCGGACAGCCCGTCGATGAGCTCGAGCTTGAATGGCTGATCGCGGAAGAGAGCCCGCGCCTCGTCGGCGGTGACCTCGGCCTCGCGGAACGGGTGGTCGGCGCGCAGGATCTCCTTCATGCGCGTCTCGATCCACTCGATGTCGGCCGGCTCGACCGGCCGCGGCAGCGCGAAGTCGTAATAGAAGCCGTTCTCGACCGGCGGGCCGCCGGCGAAGTGCACGGCACCCTCGGTCCCGAAGCGCTCGCGCACCGCCTGCGCCATCACGTGCGCCGCGCTGTGGCGCATCCGGTACAGCTCCGGGTCGTAGCCCTTCGGGATGTTCATCGGCAGAGCGTGGAGACAAGCGCCCGCCCTGTCAAGGCAGCCCCCGCGCCCGACGTGGTCGTAGACGTAGACGGCGACCTGGACGTTGACGGTACCCTTGACCAGGGCGTTGACGTTCCGATGTCGGGACATCGTCAACGCCAGCGTCAACGCGCGCGTCAATGTCCACGTCGCCGTCAACGATCACGACAACGTGAAAGCAGCTTAGCGGGCGCGGGTGGCGCGGGCGGTGAGGGTGACCGGCTCGCCGGCGCCGACCAGCTGGGGCGCGCGCTTGCCGCCGAGCGCGGCCGGCCGCCAGCCGGGCGTGAAGGCCCGGCTCTGTCCGTCGCGCCACTGGCACAGCTCGGCCACCGGTCCGCTCTCGCGGTGCCGCACCACCAGGTGGGTGAAGGCGCGCAGCATGCCGGGCCGCCCGCTCGGCAGCCAGGTGCCGAGGTTGAAGTAGGTCTTGCCCTCGGCGCCGATCGGCCGGGCGACCGGCTCGTGCGTGTGACCGAAGATGACGTAACGCGCGTCCACCCGATCGAACACGCGAGTGCCGGCCCGCTCGAGCGCGGCTCCCGCATCGACCACGCGATCGCGCGCGTGCCAGCGCCCCGCCACCAGCGAGGCGGCCAGCGCGAGCACCGCGATGGCCCCCGAGTAGGGCAGCCCGAGCGCGAGCGCGGCCATCGCGATGGAGAAGCCGATGCCGTAGAAGAAGACCTTGTCGAGCATCATCACCGAGGTGAGACGGCGCAGGTGGCCGGTCACCGGCGGCCGCTGGAGCTCGTTGACCGCCAAGAGCGTGTCGCGGCTGATCGACCAGCGCTCGGCCAGCTCGCCCAGCCGCTCGAGGTGGTGGGCCCGCTGCTCGTCGCGCAGCGCCTGGGTGGCCCGGTTCCGCTTCCAGGCGGAGAGCAGCGCCATGTTGAACCGGATGTACGCGCGCGCCAGCTGCAGGCAGCCTCGCACGCCGAGTCCGGCGCCGAAGCGGGCGTAGCCGAGCAGCGTCCAGCTCTCGTGGTTGTGCGGATCGGTGCCCTGCACGCGGTTCGACACGTAGCGGATGCCGGCCGAGTCGACGTTGACCGCGATCTCCTGGCCGCCCGGGCGGCGCGGGTCGAGCTGGTGCTCGAAGGAGCAGTTCTCGTCGTACTGGTGGCCGTGCTCGATCCAGAGCGAGCCCGGCTCCCAGTAGAACCAGGGGTGGAAGCGGATGGCCGCCGCCAGCTGCTCGCCGCTCGGCGCGCCCGGCTCGCCGCCGCGCCACGCGCCGGCCACGGCGGCGCGGAACGCCTCCTGGGTCTCGCTCCACAGGAGCTCGGCGTCGTGGTTGCCGCAGATGATCTCGACCCGGTTGCCGCGCGCGAGGAAGCGAGCCAGGGCGCGGAAGAACTCGGCGTGGCGTTCGGCCACCGCGCTGACCGCGAGGGCGGCGGTGCGCGGCGTCCGGTGCAGGCCGTGCTGGAGCTCGTCGGGCGTGGCGCTCTCGGCGAAGAGAGCGAACTCGGGGTGCTCCGGCCCGATCGAGATCGAGAGGAAGTCGATGAGGTCGCCGTTCACCACCAGGCGCCACGGCAGCCCGCCCTCGCGCCGGCGCGTGTAGTGGCGGAGGAACGCGCAGAGCTGGCGCTCCACGATATCGACGTGCAGGCGCGCGGCCTCGGTCGCGACCGGGCTCAGATCCTCGCCGAGGTGGAGGTCGCTGATGACGAGCGTGTTGAAGCGGCTCATACCCGGCAATCCGGAACGTTCAGCGCTCGAGGGCACGCTGGCGGGAGGGGAAGTGAACGACATTTGGAACGAGTCTTTTCTAAAACTTCGAACGAGTTGACCGCGCGTATTCCCCATTGTGGCGGACGGATTCGCACCTGCGCAAGCTGATTCGCACCGTGGTGCGAAATTGCCTTTGCATACCTGGAACGGCTGTAATTTGAATCGCATTTCCACTCCCGTTCCCGGGGGTCGGCAAATGCCGTGGCGGCGCCGTGTTAGAACGCCGGGGCGCCATGCGATCCATCGTCTTCGCCGCGCTCCTGGCCATCGCGTTCGCGTTCTTCGGCCGGACCGTCTACGCGATGGTCCGGGCGGCCAGCCGGGGCCGCGCCGATCCCCGGCCGCGGCTCGATCAGCTGCCGGCCCGGCTGGTCTCGGTGCTGATCTACTTCTTCGGGCAGAAGAAGGTCGCCGAGGAAGGGCCGCAGCACGCGACCAGCAAGCACCACCTCTTCATCTTCTGGGGCTTCCTGGTCATCACCATCGGCACCGCCGAGCTCCTGGTCAACGGCGTGGTCCCGTCCTTCAGCCTCGCGCTGTTCATGCCGGACGCGGCCTACGTCGGGCTCCGCGCGATCATCGACGTCTTCAACCTCATCGTGCTCATGATGATCTGCTGGGCGCTCTTCCGGCGGATCGTGCTGCAGCCGCGGCTCATCCCGATGAACCTCGACGCCGGCGTCATCCTCGGCGCCATCGGCGGCCTGATGGTGACCCACTTCCTCTATCACGGCTTCCACGGCGCGGCCGAGCTGACCGCGACCGGCGCGCTCAGCCCCGGCTCGCCGGTCTCTGCCGTGCTCGCGCGCGCCATGTCGCCCATCACCCCCGGCGCGGCCGAGCTCGGCGGTTCGGCGGCGTTCTGGCTGCACACCGGCATCCTGCTCGCCTTCCTCAACTACCTGCCCTACTCCAAGCACATCCACCTGCTCGGCGCGCTGCCCAACATCTTCACGCGCAACCTGTCGCCGCGGAAGCTCGACCTGCCCAAGCTCGACCTCGAGGACGAGGAGCAGTGGGGCGTCGGGCGCTTCGAGCAGTTCTCGTGGAAGTCGCTCATCGACACCTACGCCTGCACCGAGTGCGCGCGCTGCTCGAACTACTGCCCGGCCTACAACACCGGCAAGAACCTCTCGCCGATGCAGCTGGTGCACGACATCCGCTACGAGATGCTCGACCGCGACGCGCTCTACGCCGAGAAGGACGAGCTGCTGGCGCGCCAGTCCGGCACCGCCGGTGCCGACCGGGCCGAGCTCGACCAGGCGGTCGCCGACGTCGAGGCGCGGATCGCCGCCATGCCGCCGATGGTCGGCGGGCGCATCGCCGACGAGACCCTGTGGGCCTGCACCACCTGCGGTGCCTGCCAGGAGGTCTGCCCGGTCTTCATCGAGCACCCGCTCAAGATCATCCAGATGCGGCAAAACCTGGTGCTGGCGCAGGAGCGGATCCCGGCCGACCTCGGGCGCACCTTCCGCAACATCGAGCGGCAGTCCAACCCGTGGGGCATCTCGAGCGAGAAGCGCATGGACTGGGCCGATGGCCTCGACGTACCGCTCATCGAGGACAACCCCGACCCCGAGTACATCCTCTGGGTCGGCTGCGCCGGCGCGTTCGACCAGCGCATCACCAAGCAGACCAAGGCGCTGGTCAAGGTGCTGAGCGCCGCCGGCGTGAGCTACGCGGTGCTCGGCCACGCCGAGAGCTGCACCGGCGACCCGGCGCGGCGCGCCGGCAACGAGATGCTGTTCCAGATGCAGGCCGAGGCCAACGTCGAGGCGCTGAACGGAGTGAAGGCGAAGAAGGTCATCGCCTCCTGCCCCCACTGCCTGCACACCCTCCGGCACGACTACCCGCAGTTCGGCGGCAACTTCGAGGTGGTGCACCACACCCAGCTCCTGGCCCGCCTCATGGCCGAGGGGAAGATCGTCCCCGAGGGGCAGCCGACCAGGAGCGTGACCTACCACGACAGCTGCTATCTCGGCCGCTGGAACGGCGAGTTCGAGGCGCCGCGCGCGATCCTCGCGGGGCTCGACATCCCGCGCGGGCTGGCGGAGCCGGCGCGCCGCAAGCAGCACGGCTTCTGCTGCGGCGCCGGCGGCGCCCGGATGTTCATGGAGGAGGAGGCGCCGCGGGTCAACCAGGACCGCACCGACGAGCTCCTGGCGACCGGCGCCGAGACCATCGCGGTGGCCTGTCCGTTCTGCAACATCATGCTGACCGACGGCGTCAAGGCGCGCGACGCCGACGAACGGGTCGCCGTCCTGGACGTGTCCGAGATCCTGGCCCGCAGCCTGCCCGACGTGCCGGCCTCGGCGCTGACCCGCCGCCCCGCGGCGCCCGAGTCCTGAGCGGCCGCCGGCTTTTCGTGTCGGGCGCGGTGGTCTGATACACTGCGAACCGCATGCGCGTCCTGAACATCGCGCTGGCGGTCGCGCTCCTCGCGACGGCCTGCGACTTCGAGGGCTCGAAGCCCGGTGTGCGCGAGTGCACCGCCGGCGCCGGTCCGATCGGGGAGTGCGAACCGGAGGAGGTGGTCACGCCCGAGGACGCCTGCTGGCGGCTGGTCGCATGCGGCGCCATCCCGGTCGTCAACCCCGAGGCGGAACCGGAGTGCTGCTTCGACTGGGCGCGCTGCGTGAGCTACCTGGAAGACCTCCCGGATCCTCAGCTCGAGCTGGCGCTGGCCTGCGTCGAGGTCGCGCCGTGCGACTCGCTCAAGTGGAACGGCTCCCCCAACCGGCCGAACGACGAACTGCCCCCATGCCTCGCGCAAGGCGACTAGTCGACCTTCTCGCCCCGACCGCCGTCCTCCTGGCCCTCCTCGTCGTCGCTCCGGGGCTGGCGCGAGGCGACAAGGTCATGGACCTCATCAGCGTCGTCGAGCGCAAGCCCGACGGCATGGACCGCGAGGCGTGGAAGGAGAAGCGCCGCGAGGCGGCGCGCGAGCTCGGCAAGCTGGGTGACAAGCGCGCCGTGCCGGTCCTCATCCGCGTGGTCGAGATGGAGCAGTTCGACGTGGTCGGCGAGATCGCGATCGAGGCGCTCGGCCAGCTCGGCGACTCGCGCGCGGCGCCGGCCCTGCGCGCCGTCATCGACGACCCGTCGCGCGACCGGTATGTCCGCGAGGCCGCCCAGCGCGCGCTCAAGAAGGTGGGCGGCGGCAAGACCGGCGGCACCGGCGGCACCGGCGGAACCGGTGCGGGATCGGGGTCGAAGTCGGGATCGGGGTCGAAGTCGGGATCGGGGTCGAAGTCGGGATCGGGGTCGGGATCGGGGTCGGGATCGGGATCGGAGTCGGGATCGGGGTCGGGATCGGGATCGGAGTCGGGGTCGGAGTCGGGATCGGAGTCGGGGTCGGAGTCGGGATCGGAGGCCGGCGGCGAGCTGGAGGGGGAAAGTGCCCCGGAGCCCGAGGCCATGCCGGTCGGCCCCAGCTTCCCCGAGGACCTGCTCGGCGCGGTCGACCGACTCACCTTCGCCCTCGGCGGCGCCCGCATCGACTACGACACCGTCCGAAAGGAGCCGACCATCGACGGCGACGTCGCACTCGGCTGGGAGCGGCTGCGCGATCACGAGCGCAGCGCGACCTACTTGACGGTTCACGGCTCGGCGGTCGCCGGCGTCACCGACTACGACGGCCCGGGTGAATCGGCCCGCTACAGCCTCCTGGTCGGCGGCGCGACCGGCGAGGCGCGCTTCTACCTCGAGGGCGCCCCGCTCTACGGCTTCGGCACCGGCGAGCTCGGCGGCTCGGTGGAGGCCGTGAAGATCAACCTGATGGGGACCGACATGGACTTCTCCGAGGTCTACTTCGGTCTCGACATCGGCCTGGCGGTCGGCGGCGGGTTCGGGCGCCTGCTCGAGATCGGCGAGGCCATCCGCGTCCGGCGCCTGGAGGCGATGCTGCGCCGATCCCGCGCGCTCGGCCGCCCCATCACCCCGGATCTCGCCGAGCGCCTGATGGTCGCCTGGTGGGCCCTGCGCGGCGAGCAGGGGGCGCACCGGCGTCTGGTCGCCACCGTCGCCATCCTGCGAGAGGCCGGCGTGCTGCTCGGCGAGCCGGATGCCTCCCTCACCTATCAGATCCTCCAGATCCTGCTCGACGGGGCCTTGCAGCGCCGGCCGAGCGGCCTCGACATCCAGCTCGGCGTCGCCGAGACCTACCTGGTCCGCGACGACGCCCTGCCAGTCGAGGATGGCCGCATCGAGAGCGTGTTCGCCAACGCCCGCTTCGGACGCCAGAGCGACAGCGGCGAGAACGAGATCGTCGGCCAGCTGAGCGCCCGCTACCGCATCCTCCCCGAGGAGGACAACGGCATGGGCATGGCCGATCCCACGCCCTGGACCGTGCTCGCCCAGGCCTTCTGGCGCAACTACTTCTACAACACCTGGTCCGACCCGATCGGCGCCCTCGAGATCGGCGCGGAGGCCGGCGCCTCGAGCGACGGCTTCGACGGGAGCGACACCGCCTCGCGCCTGGGGGGCAGCGTCGGCTGGCTGTTCGTTCCCAACCGCGCCTCCCAGCTGCGCATCGCCGGCCAGGGCCGGCTGGAGAGTGGCGAGATCTTCATCGGCGGCGTCTTCGAGGCCCGCTACGGCTTCCTCGACGCCGTGTTCGTCGGCTCGTCGGCCTATCCCTAGCGCGACTGGTTGAATGGTCCGACCAGCCGATCTAGGGTGGACGGGTGCGCGGGGTGGAAGAGCGTGAGACCCGGCCGCCCGAGCGCCGGGCCCGCCGGGCTGAGCGCCCGACCGCGAGCGGCCTGGCGCGTCACCGCGCGACCCTGACTGCGCTGGCCGAGACCGCGATCCCGCCCGGGGCGGTGTTCCCGGGCGCCGGCGAGCAGGCGGTGCGCAGCATCGAGTCGGCCCTCGCCCGCGGGCCGGGCTTTCTCGCCTCCGGTTACGCCGCGCTGGTGCGGGCGCTCGACGCGGTGGCGCTCGCCCGGCACGGCCGGCGGTTCGCCCGCCTCGACCCGGCGCGGCGGCTCGAGGTCCTCGAGGCGATGCGGCGCGGCGGCCTGCCGGGGCGCGTGGCGCTGCGCGCCGTGGTCACGCCGCTCAAGGTCGCCCACTTCGGCGACCCGGCACTTCTCCGCTCGGTCGGCTGCGTGCTGCCGATGGCCGCGGCGCCCGAGGAGCGGCCGCGCCACATCCGCGAGCGGTCGCGCGCAGCCGCCGACCTCGGCGGCGACACCGAGCTCGAGTGCGATGCGGTGGTGATCGGCACCGGCGCCGGCGGCGCCGTGGTCGCCCGCGAGCTGGCCGAGCGCGGCCTGGCGGTGGTCATGCTCGAAGAGGGCGGCTACATCCACCGCGATCGCTTCAACGGGCGGCCGTTCGAGATGGGCCGGCTGCTCTATCGCGACATGGGCGCGACCTTCTCGGTCGGCAACGCGGCGATCCCCATCCCGCTCGGCCGCACCGTCGGCGGGACGACCACCGTCAACTCCGGGACCTGCTACCGGACGCCGGATCGCGTGCTGCGAGTCTGGCGCGAGGAGCTGGGCCTGGGCGATCTGACCGACGAGGCGATGGACGGCTTCTATGCCCGCGTCGAGGAGGTGCTCCAGGTCGCGCCGGCGCGCGCCGAGCTGGTCGGCGGCGTCGGGCGGGTCATCGCGCGCGGCTGCGATCGCCTCGGCTATCGCAAGCACGGGCCGCTCCGCCGCAACGCGCCCGACTGCGACGGCCAGGGAGTCTGCTGCTTCGGCTGCCCGAGCGACGCCAAGCGGTCGACCAACGTCTCGTACGTGCCGCTGGCGCTGCGCGCCGGGGCCGAGCTCATCCACGGCGCGCGGGTCGAGGAGATCACGGTCCGCGGCGGCCGCGCGGTCGGCGTGGTGGCCCGCGCGCTCGGCACCGCCGACCGCTCCGTGCGAGTCCGGGTGCGGGCGCGGGCGGTGGTCGTGTCGTGCGGCGCGCTCATGACGCCGGTCCTGCTGGCGGAGAACCGGCTGTGCGGCAGATCCGGCCAGCTCGGCCGCAACCTGTCGATCCACCCGGCCGCGGCGGTCCTGGCCGAATTCGACGAGGACATCGCCGGCGGCGGGCGCTTCATCCCGCAGGGCTACGCCATCGAGGAGTTCCACGAGCAGGGCCTCCTCTTCGAGGGGGGTTCGACCCCTCTGGACCTCACGATGGCGATGCTGCCCTTCGTCGGACCCGGCCTGGTCGAGCTGGCCGAGCGGTTCGACCGCATCGCCATGTTCGGCTTCATGGTCGAGGACGAGTCGCGCGGGCGAGTGCGCGCGGTGCGCGGCCGGCCCCTCGTCGTCTACCGGCTGCGCAATGCCGACGTCGCCCGCTTGCAGCGCGGCATCGCCGTCCTGGCGCGCGTCTTCCTGGCCGCCGGCGCCCGCCGCGTCCTGCCGCTGGTGCACGGCTTCGACGAGCTGCGCAGCGAGGCCGACCTCGGCCGCTTCGCCGCCGCCCGGCTGCGCGCGCGCGACCTCGAGCTCACCGCCTATCACCCGCTCGGCACCGCCCGCATGGGCGCCGATCCGCGCCGCTCGGTGGTCGGCCCGGACAACCAGGCACACGAGGTCCCCGGGCTCTACGTGGTGGATGGCGCCTCGGTGCCGACCTCGCTCGGGGTCAACCCGCAGGTCACCATCATGGCGCTGGCGACCCGCGCCGCCGACCTGCTCGGCCGCGCGCTCGGGGCGTGACGGGGCGTCGGCGGCTACTTCTCGAGGGCGCGCAGGAAGTCGCGCACCCGACCGAGAGCGTCCGGGTCTCGGCTCTCGCCCGCGGAGGCGAACATGACGCCGCGGTCATCGGCCCGGTCCCACACCACCTTGCCCTCGACGTGGAACGGCTCGGCGGCGATCTCGACAGGCGTGCCGGTCACCAGCGGCGGCGCGTCGGTGGCCGCGGCCAGCCTGACGCAGCAGCCGAGCTCGCTGACATCGACCAGGCGGGCCGGCAGCGGGTGGGCGCCGTTCCGGCTGTCCCGCACCTTGGCGTCGAGGTCGACCCGGAAGCGGCGGGCGCGCCGGGCCGGCACCTTGTCGGCGTCGGCCAGCGCCTGGGTGAGCAGCATGTCGTGCGGCTGGCCGGGCGCGAAGGCGATGATGGCCCGCTGGGCGCCCGCGTCGCGGCGCACGACTCGACCAGCGAGGGAGTAGGTGGCGCTCGCCGATGTGATCAGAATGGAGAGAGAAACCGGGTCACCGACCGCGAGGCCGCCTTCATCGGGAATGACGAGTCCGCCGTCCGAGAGGTAACCCCAATAGGCGCTCAACACGTCCCGGCCGCTATCGAAGCGGACTTCCAGCTCCTTCACCTTCGGCACCCCTCCCCCACAGTGAAATAGCCTGCCCCCACCGAACCTCCTACGTTAGCAGCGGCCCGCTGAATCCAACAACCGAAATGTTTGCGGCGTAGGCGCAGCCACAATACGACCACCGAGAAGCCCGCTCGGGTTGCCTGCCGTCTTGGCGGAGCCACACCTACACCGTCCGCGAATCGCCTTCCGAAACATGGGCAGTCCGGCTCTCTGAAGAATGGGGAGCTCGAGGGGAGCAATCCGCCCCGAAGGGGCGGGCGAAGCGCTCCCCTCGAACTGAGGACCCGCGCAGCGGGTCCGGAACCTTGTACAAGCTGGCCTCTAGAAGGCCAGCTTGTATCGGACGGTGGCGGCGGCGCCGGGCGGCAGCTCGACCGCGTCGACCACGCGCCGCAGGCAGCGCTCGACCTCGGCCGGGACGTTGCTCTCGGCGATATTGAGGTGGCCCTGCGAACCGTCGGCGTTGATGCCGACGTCGAAGACGATGAACGACCCGGCCACCAGGTCCCGCTTCTCGAGCGCCTCCATGCACTGGAGCGCCGGACCGCTGCCGTCGAGCGCGGCGGCCAGCTGCTCGCGGCGGGTGCGGCGAGCCGCCCGCGCCTCCTCGGCGGAGGTGTTCGGCGCCTGCTCGCCCGATTCCGTCTGAGCCGACACGTCGCCCGCCACGGCGCCGAGCCGCACCGCGCCGTCGCGGCGAGCGCGGGCGGACCGGTGCTCGCCCGGCCCCGCCTCGATCCAGGCGCCGGCGCCGTAGTCGCCGGTGTCGTCGGCCACCTGCAGCTTGTGGCGGCCCGACATCACGCGCAGCACGAAGGTGCCCTGGCCGACATCGATGCCGTCGAGCCGCACTTCCTGCCCCGGCGAGGCCGAGACGTCGATCATCGAGCTGGTGTCGAACAGGGCGCGCGGCTCGGTCCAGGCCGGCAGGAGCGGTCCGTCCAGGCTGGCCTCGAGCTCGGCCAGCCGTTCCGGATCGATCTGGCGGCGCGCGGCCCGCGCCAGCATCACCTCGCGCAGGAGGTGGATCTGCTGGCCGGCGTCGAGCGCGACCTCGCTGTCGCCGTCGGTGACCACCACCCGGCCGTGCGCGCAGGCCACCGCGAGCTCGCCGTTTCTGTGATCGACGCGGAAGACGGTGCCGCGCACGCTCACCCGATGCCGCCCGGCGATGACGGCGAAGGACTGTCCCGGCCGCCGCTTCGTCACCTCGACCTCGACCGAGCCATCCACCTCGAGCTCGACGGCCTGCTCGTCGAAGCGGCGCAGGTAGAGCGACGATCCCGGGCCGAGGGCGAAGCCGCTCTCCTGGCCGAACTGGACCACCACCCGGCCGCCGGGCGCCGAGTCGATGCGGGTGCCGGCGCCGATGGGGCGGTCGAACAGAGTGGCGGTGTCGACCGGCGCGCCGTCGACCGAGGTCGGGCCGCTGGCGAAGGTGACCACGCCGCGCATGGCGGCGGGCACCGTGGTCGTCTCGGCGGCGGCGGCCGCCAGGGTCGGCGCCGGCGCGGCGCCGCGCGCCGGACCGGCCTCCTCGGTGCCGACGAGCGTCATCGCGACGTACGCACCCATCGCCAGGAGCGCGCTGCCGGTGACGCCGAGCGCGATCCGGCGCGGCCACGGCGATCGGGTCGGCCGGCGCAGCGCCGCGTGGCGCGCCGACGAGTTCTCCCAGTAGAGCCGCACGCCGATCCGGTCCCAGCCGAGCTCGGGCGCCGGCTGCCCGGCGATCTCGTTCATCGCGCTGCGCGCGCGGGCGAGGCGCTCGGCCTGGCCGGTGCAGCGCGAGCAGGCATCGACGTGCTGCTTGATGCGCGCGGTCTCGCGCTCGCCGGTTCTGCCCGCGGCGGCGTCGACCAGGCGGTGCGGCGCGACGTGCCGGCTCATTCCTCGCCTCCGCTGTCGTCGCCGGCGGCGAGCTTCTTGTAGAATTCGCGGCGGGCGTAGAACAGGCGAGTCCGGACGGTCACCGGATGGGCACCGACGATATAGGCGATCTCCTTGAGGTCGAGTCCCTCGATCTCGTGGAGGTAGAGGACGAGTCGCTTCTTGGGCAGCATCTCCTCGAGCGCGCGGTAGACCCGCTCTCGCTCCTGGTTCTGCGCCAGCACCTGCTCGGGGCTGGGCGGCGAGGACTCCATCGTCTCGAGGATGGCGTTCGACATCGGCACCGCCGGCGGCCGCCGCGACTTCGAGCGGATCTTGGCGAGCGCGACGTTGACGCAGATGCGGTAGAGCCAGGTGGACAGGCGCGCCTCGCCGCGGAAGCGATCGAGCCCGCGGAACGCGATGACGAAGACCTCCTGCACCAGGTCGTCGAGCTCGCCGCGCTGGCCGAGCACGCGGAACAGATTCGCGGCGACCTGGCGGCGGTGACGGCGGTAGAGCTGTTCCTGCGCCGAGCGCTCGCCGAGACGGCAGCGGCGGATGAGGTCGGTCTCGTCCGCGATCTCTTGCGAGCTCGACGGATCCGCCGTTCGCCCGCTACCGCTCTTTCGTCCCACTGCGTACAAGGATATTCCCCGCCGTGCCGAAACATAAGTGTCGCCTCGGCGGGGCCACGTTCATTGACGCGGCGCATAAATGGACGGGAGGCGTCGGCCTTCAGCTTACTTCCGTCACCACCTGCCCACCCGCGAGCTGATTGAGGGCGCGGGCGAATCCGGGATAGGAGGTCGCGACGTTGCCGACGTCCTCGATCCGGCTCGGCCCATCCGCCGCCAGGGCGGCGATCGCCGCGCTCATGGCAATCCGGTGATCGCCGGCCGAGTCGATGTGGGCGGCGCGCAGCCGGCCGCCCGGCTGGCCGCGGATGACCAGCCCGTCCGCCAGCTCCTCCACCTCGACGCCGAAGGCGCGCAGCATGGCGCAGGTGGTGGCGAGCCGGTCCGACTCCTTGACCCGGAGCTCGGCGGCGTCGGCGATCTCGGTGGTGCCGTCGGCGCGGGCGGCGAGCACCGACAGGATGGGCAGCTCGTCGATGGCGCGGACCACCAGCGAGCCGCCCACCGAGGCGGCGCGCAGCGCGGCCCCGCCGGCCGGCGCCGCGACGACCAGATCGCCGATCGGCTCGCCGCCGCCGGCTCCGGAGGTGATTGCCCGGCGCACTCCGGCGCCCATCTCGTCGAGCGCGTCGAGGAATCCGGTGCGCGTCGGGTTGAGCCCGACCCGCGCGATCTCGAGCGGCGTCGCCCCGGCGACCAGCGCGGCCGCCACCAGGAACGCAGCCGACGACGGATCGCCCGGCACCTCGAGGCTGCCCGCCGCCAGGTGGCGGTCCCAGCCGGCCGCATCGAGGGTCACCGAGCCGTCGCTCGCGGTCGCGATCGGCGCGCCGAGCTGGGTCAGCATCCGCTCGGTGTGGTCGCGCGACGGCCCCGGCTCGCGCACCTTGACCGGGCCGTCGGCGTAGAGCCCCGCCAGCAGGATGGCGCTCTTGACCTGGGCCGAGGCCACCGCGAGCTCGACGTCGATGCCGCGCAGCGGCGCCTTCACCCCGCGGATCACCAGCGGCGGATACACCTCGCCGGGGCGGTCGACGCGGGCCAGGCCGTCGATGGCGGCGCCCATCGAGCGGAGCGGCTCGGTGACCCGCCGCATCGGGCGCCGGCTGAGCGACTCGTCGCCGAACAGGCGGCTGGCGAACCGCTGCCCGGCCAGGAGGCCGCACAGGAGGCGCATGGAGGTACCGGAGTTGCCGCAGTCGATGGCGCCGCGCGCGGCGGTGAGCCCGTCGAGCCCGACGCCGGCGATCGCGACCCGGCCCGGTCCCCTGTCGCTCACCTCGACGCCCATCGCTTCCATCGCCACCCGGGTGCGGGCGTTGTCCTGGCCGCCGGACAGCCCGCTCACCTCGACCTCGCCGTCGCACAGGCCACCGAAGAGCAGCGAGCGGTGCCCGATCGACTTGTCCCCCGGCACCTCGATGCGACCCGACAGCGGTCGCGACACCGGCTCGACGATGTACGATTTCACGGCGGCTCTCCTCCGGCTCGTTGCATCCGGTCCATGACCGAGGCGACCAGGCGGGCGAGGCGGCGCGGCCCGACCACCAGGACCACGCGGGCGTCCTGCCCCTCGACCGTCACCGCGACGTCGTCGACCAGAGCGTCCAGCCCGACCCGCCTGACCGAGGCGGCGGCGGCCAGCCGGTCGCGCAGGCGCGCGACGCCGTTCACCAGGTCCTTGACGTCGGCGTCGGCGCCGCCGCCGAGCAGCGCGATCCCGGCCATGTCGTCGGCGACGTCGAACCAGACCGAGATCCACTCCGGCACCACGTCGACCTCGAGGCGCTTGGCCAGCGCCAGGCGGGCGTCGAACGGCAGATCGGCCGCGATGCGCAGGGCGGCCCCGTCGGCGCGCTCCGGCATGGCGAGCGCCCGGGTGCGCAGCAGCGATCGATCGGTCGCCAGGGATGGGCCCGGCGCGGCGCCGAGCGCGTCGACCTCGCGGAGCAGCGCCGGCGGCCCGAAGGCGACCAGCCTGTCGCTGATCCGGTGGGCGCCGCGCAGCTCGTTCACCCGCGGCCCGGCGACGAAGACCAGCTGACCGGCGTCGGTCTGGCCGATCCGGTAGGAGGCGATCACCACCACCTCGCCGATGGCGATGAGGTCGCCGCCCACCTCGCCGGCCGCGGTGACCGCCTTGACCAGCGGGCCGACCGTCGGGTTGACGCGCAGGCGGGCGAGATCCAGCTCGAGCACGGCGTCGGCGCCGGCCGGAGCGTGGCGCAGGATCGCATCGCCGGCGGTGACCCGGCGGGCCGGAACCTCGACGGGTCTCGGCGCACCGCTCGCGCTCTTCGACCCGCAGGCGGCGAGCAGGACGGCCAGCGGAGCCGCCCAGGCCGTCACAGCACGGCCCGCACGGCCGCCAGCGCCCGCTCGATGTCGGGAGGGGTGCCGAGCGAGATCCGCAGATGGCTGGCCAGCCCCCAGGCGCCCATCGGCCGGGCGATGACGCCGCGGGCGAGCAGCGCCTGGTAGACCGGCGCGGCCGGCCGGCCGAGGTCGCAGAGGAGGAAGTTGCCGAGCGAGGGCAGGACGCGAAGGCCGAGCGCGCCGAGGCCGGCGGCCAGAGCCGGCAGGCCGCTTCGCGCCGCCGCCACCGAGCGGGCGACGTGGTCGGTGTCGTCGAGCGCCGCCAGCGCGGCGGCCTGCGCCAGGCTCGAGACGTTGAAGGGCCGCCTCACGCGGTCGAGCTCGGCGACCACGCGGCGGTCGGCCACCGCGTAACCGACCCGCAGCCCGGCCAGGCCGTAGATCTTGGAGAAGGTGCGCAGCGTGATGATCCAGGGCCGCTCGCGCCGGTAGGGCTGCGAGGCGGGGTAGCCGGGATCGAGCGCGGCGGCGTATTCGTGATAGGCCTCGTCGATCACCACCAGCGCGCGCGGCGGCGCCGCCGCCAGGATGCGCTCGAGCTCGGCGCGGGTCAGGTGGGCGCCGGTCGGGTTGTTCGGGTTGGCGAGGTAGACCAGGCGCGTGCGCGGCCCGAAGGCGGCGATGAGCGCGTCGACGTCGCAGCCGAGGTCGTCCGGCCTGACCGCGGTCTCGATGGCATCCACCCCGTGGGTGCGCGCCGCGATGACGTAGCTGATGAAGGCGTGCCGGTGGGTGACCATCTGGTCCTCGCCCGGGCGGCAGAAGGTGCGAACCAGCAGGTGGATGAGCTCGTTCGAGCCGGCGCCGAGGGCCACCTCGCCGGGCTCGACGCCGAGGCGCGCGGCCAGCGCGCCGCGCAGGGCGAACCCGCTGCCGTCGGGGTAGAGGTGGGCGGTGCCGAGCGCGGCGCGCGCCGCCTCGATGGCGCGGGGCGACGGGCCGAGCGGGTTCTCGTTCGACGCCAGCTTGACGATGCCGGTGATGCCGAGCTCGCGCTCGAGCTCCTCGATCGGCTTGCCCGGCTGGTAGGGCTCGAGGGCCGCGACGTGGGCCGGCACCGCAAATCGGTCGACGTCGCTCATCGCGCGTCCGCCCTCCGGTAGGAGCCGAGCACCTTGAACAGCTGGCAGCTGGCCGCCAGATGGGCCAGCACCGGCGCGATCGCCGGATCGCCGGCATGGCCGTCGAGGTCGAGGAAGAAGACGTAGTCCCAGGCGCGCCGGCGCGACGGCCGGCTCTCGATCTTGGTGAGGTTGATGCCGGCATCGCTGAGCGGCGCCAGCACGTGGAAGAGCGAGCCGGGCGTATCGGGCAGGACCAGCAGCACCGAGGTCTTGTAGTCGGCGCCTGGCACCCGGGGCGGGGCCTCGCCAGGCCGCCCGATGGCGAGGAAGCGAGTGGTGTTGTCGGGCGCGTCCTGCATCTTCTCGCGCAGGACGGTGAGGCCGTAGAGCCGCGCCGCCAGCTCGGCGGCGATGGCGGCGCCGTGGTGGTCGGCCAGGGCGGCGCGCGCGGCGTCGGCGGTCGAGGCCGACTCGACCAGGCTCACCCGCGGCAGGTTGACCTGCAGCCAGGTGCGGCACTGGGCGAGCGCCTGCGGGTGGGAGTAGACCCGCTCGAGGTCGCGCTCGCTGGCGCCCGGCCGGGCCATCAGGCAGTGCTCGACGGGCACTTGAATCTCGGCAGAGATGGTGAGCGGGCTGTCCAGGAAGCTGTCGAGCGTGTGGTTGACCACGCCCTCGGTCGAGTTCTCGACCGGGACGACGCCGAAGTCGGAGGCGCCGCGCTCCACCTCGCCGAACACGCCGGCGATCGAGCCGCACGGCAGCGTCTGGGCCGAGGCGCCGAAATGGCGCCTCACCGCCTGATGAGTGAACGTCGCTTCGGGCCCGAGGTAGGAGACCCGTACCCCTTTCTCGAGCGCCAGGCAGGCGCTGATCACCTCCTGGAAGACCGGGCGGATCGCCCCGGTCGGGAACGGCCCCGGGTTGGCGTCCTGCAGCCGATCGATGATCGCCCGCTCGCGGGCCGGGGCGTAGAAGCCGGCGCCGGCCGCCTGCTTGCGGGTCGCGACCTCGGCCGCCAGGGTCGCCCGCCGGTTGAGCAGCCCCAGGATCTCGTCGTCCACCGCGTCGATCGCGGACCGGAGGTCGGAAAAGAGATCCGGCAGGTTGTCCGGCTCGCGGGCCATCGGCGCGGAACTCTACTATATTCAGGGGACATGCGCAGGCTCCTGCCATGGATCGGTCTGGCGGCGGTGGTCGTCCTCCTCGCCTGGCCCGATCTCGCCTTCGCCGGCGCCGAGGCCGACGAGTTCAAGCGCGACTACGAGAGCCGCGGCTTCCTGCTCTCGCTCCTGTTCAGCTTCGGCCTCGGGGTGGCGGCCTCGCTCACCCCCTGCGTCTACCCGATGATCCCGATCGTGGTCGGGGTGTTCGGCGCCCGCGACGAGGCGGTCACCCGGCGCAAGGCGTTCCTCCTGGCGACTGCCTACGTCTTCGGCATGGGCGCGGTCTACACCGCCCTCGGGGTCACCTTCGCCATGATCGGCAAGGCCGGCGACCAGGGGCAGGTGCTGGCCAACCCGTGGGTGGTCGTCCCGCTGGTCCTGGTCTACCTGATGCTGGCCGCGTCGATGTTCGGCGCCTTCGAGCTCAACCTGCCGCCGGTGCTGCAGCAGCGGCTGGCCCGGGTGGGCGGCAAGGGCTACGGCGGCGCCTTCGGCATGGGCATGGTGGGGGGCTTCACCGCCGCGCCCTGCACCGGCCCGTTCCTCGCCGGCATGCTCGGCTGGGTGGCGATGTCGGGCAGCGTGGTGCGCGGCTCGCTCATGCTCTTCACCTTCGCGCTCGGGATGGGAGTGCTCTTCTGGATCATCGCCGCCACCTCGGTCTCGCTGCCGAAGAGCGGCCGCTGGATGGAGTGGGTGAAGAGCGCGGGCGGCATCGCGCTCATCGTGGTCGGCATCTATTTCCTGCGCCCGGTCATCCCCGGTCTCGCCGGGCTGACCTCGACCAGCTTCGTCTTCGTCGCGGCCAGCCTGGCCCTGGTGGTCGCCGGCATCATGCTGGGCGCGGTCCACAAGAGCTTCCACGCCGACAGCCGCGAACGGCTGCGCAAGGCGCTCGGCGTCGCGCTCACCGTGGTGGGCGCGGCCGGCACCATGAACTGGATGCTCACGCCCGACCGCTCCCTGCCCTGGCGCCACGACGAGGCGGCGGCCTTCGCCGAGGCCAAGCGCGACGGCAAGGGCGTCCTGGTCGACTTCTCGGCAACCTACTGCAAGCCGTGCGGCAAGCTCGAGACCGACACCTTCGCGGCCGACGGCGTCTACGAGAAGATCCTCGCCGAGTACGTGCCGCTCAAGTTCGACGTCTCGCAGGGCAGCGATCTCGACGACGCGCACCAGGAGAAGTACGACGCCGAGACCCTGCCGGCGGTCATCCTGCTCGACAGCGGCGGCCGTGAGCTCGGCCGGGTCCGCGAGTTCGTGCCGCCCGACGAGTTCGCCGAGCTGATGGCCAAGGCGCGGGCCAAGATGGCTGGCGGCGGCAAGACCACCGCCTCGGTGCCCTGAGCGCAGCCGGCCCGGCTGCTACTTGAGCACGAGGTCGAGCCGCAGGGTGACGAGGGCGGCGCCCGACACCTCGCTGTAGTGGGTGCCGAGATCGTCGACGGTGGCGCCGGCACCGCTCTTGATCATGTAGGCCGCCTGCAGCGGCACGGTCAGTCCGAGCGACCAGCTGGGCGACAGGCGGACGCCGGCGCTGGCGCGGGCCTCGACCACCACGCCCTTGTCGGTGAGCTCGCTGTTGTCGAGCGGCGGATCGACCTGCTGGCCGGTACCGAACGCGACGCCGGCGCCGGTGCCGAGCTCGACGTAGCCGGCCGAGTAGCCCCCCTCGAGCTCGCCGACGTCGTTGCGCGAGGCGCCCTTGGCGCCGCCGATGCCGACCAGAACGTCGACCCCGGTCATGAACTGGGTCCAGGTTCCGTCGACCTCACCGCCTTCGAGGAACTGGTCGTGCTCGACCCAGAGGTCGAGGAAGACGATCTCGACCCCGACCCGGGCCCCGTAGGTCGGGCCGCGGGCGCCGCGGTGGAACGCCTCGTCCTTGCGGTCCCCCTCGATCCCCTTGCCGGTGGCGAGGCCGCCGCTGGCGTGTGCGTAGAGCGTGAAGACGTCGGCGCGCGCCGCGGCGGGCACCGCCCCGAGCGCGAGGGCCGCCAGCGATGCGGCGATGGCGAGTCTCTGCATGATGTCCCCCGTCGGGTAAGCGAGCGCTAGTTGATCGCGACCAGCTCGGAGCCGTCGCGACCGCAATAGGTCGCCGCCAGATCGTGGCGGCTGCGGCACTGCGGACAGATCTTGGCCATGACGCCGGTCAGCTCGGCGTCGACGTCGGCGCGGGTCGCCTCGTACACCGCGACCCCGATCAGCTCGGAGCCGTCGTGCGGGCAGAAGCGGGTACCGGGGTCGAAGCCGCGCCGGCAGGCCGGACAGACCGTGCCGCCGGTGCGCGCCTCGAGGCGGCCCGAGGGGACCAGCTTGCGCGCGTCGCGCGGGCAGTACTCGAGGGCCGCCTCGTAGTGGCGCCGGCAGGTCGGACAGGCCATGGAGTCGGAGCGCGCGACCGCGAGGCCGCCGGCGACCGCGACCCCGACCCGGCCGCCCTCGGCCGAGGTCCGCTCGGCGCGGCGCGGCGACGGCCGGGTCGCCTCGTCCGGCGGCCGGCGGCGGATGAGGACCGCGAAGGCGATGAGGAAGCCGAGGATCACGAGCAAGAGTCCGATGAGGCAGAGCAGGACCAGCCGCGCGCTCGCCGAGATGCCGGTCGCGTTCATCGCGACCAGGGTGAATGTGTCGAGGGGGACGGCGTGGGACACAGCGAAAAATTCCCGATCCAAAACGCTAGCAAGTCGCAAAGGCCGCGGTCAAAGCGAATCGAGTCGGCGCGCTGGCGACGACAGTGACAGCCCTGTACATTCACCGCAGTGTCGGAGCTGGTGATCGGCGCGCGGCGACCGAACCGCCATCCGCGGATTCGCTCGGCGGCGATCGCCGGTGTCCTCCTGCTCCTGGCCTGCCTGGTCTCCTACCTGGTCTTCCAGCGGCTGGTGTCCTACCGCGAGCCGTCGGGCCCGGTGCCGGAGGGAAAGGTCACGGCGCTGACCGACGGCCGGCTCGCCTGGGGCGACGGCTGTTCGCTCACCCATCGCGGCGGCATCGCGGTGTTGCGCGCTGTCGGCAAACCTCACACCCTGGGCGCCTGCCACGGGCGGCTTTTCGGCGCCGCGGTGGCGGAATCGGCTTCGCCGCTCGACGACGCGATCGCCGCGGCGGTCCCGCCCGGCGGCTTCTTCGTGCGCATGTTCGGCGGTGCGCGCCTGCGCTGGCGGCTCCGCCTGGTCGACGACGGGATGCCGGCCACCCAGCTGGCCGAGGTGGCCGGTGTGGTGCACGGCGCCGACCGCGCCGCCGGAGCCGCCCCCGACTTCGAGGCGCTGGTCCGGGTCCAGGCGGCGCTCGACATCGGAGCGCCGGTCGCCGGTTCGGCCGGCGCCGGATACGGCGCGGTCGGGCGCGGACTCTCCTTCGCGCTGATGGCAGGCAAGCCGGAGGCCGGGTCGGCTCCGCGCCTGGTGCTCGGCCGCAGCTTCTCGCTGCTCGGCGCCGGCGACGGCGGTGAGGCGGCGGCGCGCGCGGTGGTGGTCGCGTTCGTGCGCCCCGACGGCGGCATCCCGTTCGCCAGCGTCACCTGGCCCGGGATGGTCGGCTCGCTGACCGGCATCAACGGCGAGGGGATCGCGGTGCTCCTGCACCCGGCGCCCGCCGCCGACGTGCGAACCACGCGGGCGGCGCAGCCGGCGGCGCTCATCGCGCGCGACGTGCTCGAGCACGCCCACGACCTCGACGAGGCGGTCAAGATCATCGAGCAGGCGGCGCCGCTCGGCGCGGCCGGCTTCTTCCTCGCCGACCGGAAGGCGCGGGTCGTGTGGATCGAACGGAGCCCGAGCAAGACCCGGGTGGTGCGCGGCGTGTCGCCGCCGGTGGCCGGCGACTTCTTCGTCACCGAGCCGTTCCTCGACGACCCGGACACCGATCGGGCGCGGCGCACGCGGCCGTCGGCGGCGCGGACCGCGCGGGCGGCCGAGCTGGCGCGGCGTGCCCCCATCCCGTCGGCCGAGCAGGCGATCGCCATCCTGCGCGACGGCGGCGGCGCCGGCGGCGCCGCGCTGCCGCCCGGTCACCGCGCCGCCATCGACGACGGCGAGGCGGTCCACAGCGTGGTGATCGACCCGGTCGACATGGTGCTGTGGGTGGCCGACGGGGCCGGGCCGGGCGGCCGCTTCCGCGCCTTCGATCTGGCCGCCGAGCTGGGCGGCGCCACCGGGCGGACGCCGCCGGTCGACGTGCCGGCCGATCCGGCGCGCGACCCGGGGATCGCCGACCAGCTGCGGGCGGCCCGCGCGGAGCTCAGGGCCGCGCGCGCGGCCGGATCGGTCGGCGGCGCCCGCGAGCTGGCGGCGCACGCCCTGGCCAGGCGGCCGGATCTGCCCGAGGCGCTCCTCCTGGCCGGCCAGCTCGCGCGCAAGGACGGCGACCGACCCGCGGCCGCCGCTCTCTTCAAGCGCTACCTCGAGGTCGGCGCCGACGACCTGGCCGCCGAGGAGCAGGTGCGCGCGGTGTCGTCAGAAGAGTGACGGCGAGTGACGGCGGCCGGGCGCGGTCACATGGCGGCGAGCGCGTCGCGCTCGGCGGCCGACAGCACGGCGTCGATGTCCAGCAGCATGAGGACGCGCTCGTTCCACTTCACGATGCCGGACACGAAGGCGGGCGCGATCCGGCCGGAGGCGAGCTGGGGCGGCGCCTGGATCTGCTCGGTCGGGATCCGCTCGACGCCCGTCACCTCGTCGACCACCAGCGCCACCGAGGTCTCTCCCATCGGCGCGACGACGTAGTTGCCGGCCGCCCGCGCCCCTGCCGAGCTCGAGAGCGGATCGAGGGGGACCACCCCGTGGACCTCCCCTGCCCTCCCGAACCGCTTGCGCAGGTCGATGACCGGCAGGAAGCGCCCGCGCAGCTCGATGATCCCCTCGACGAAGGCGGGAGCCGAGGGCAAGGGCGTCACCGGCACGGGACGCAGCACCTCGGCAATGCGCATGACGTCGACCGCGCAGTCTCGGTCGGCGACCCGGAAGCAGGCGACCTGCAGCGAGGCGGGTGCCACGCGCTGATTGTACGTTCTTCCGGCGCGGCGCTCGTCCCGAGAGAGCGCTTTGCGCGGCCGGGGGTAGGCGTTGGACGGCGGCCGGATCGTGTTCGATACTCCGGCCGATGGTCCGCTTTGCGCTCGCGATCGCGCTCGCGCTCGTCGCCTCGGGCTGTCCGCGCCGGCCGAGCGGGCCGGAGCTGGTGCCGCCGGCTCCGCCGGCCCCGTCCATCGCGGTCGCCCCGCTCCGCGTCGGCGCGCTGGCCGGCCCGCGGCGCGGCCTGGTGCTGGGGGCAGGTGGCAGCGGCCGGGCGTCGCCGGTGGAGCTGGTCGGGCGCGCCAGCGAGATCCCGATCGGCATCGAAGGCGGCCGCACCGCCACCATCGAGGTGGCGCCGGCCGATCCCGGTACGCCGGCGCGGCCGCCACCGCCCAGCCCGGAGTGGACCGCGGCACTGGTCGGCGCCGAGCTGGCCGCCACCACGGCCCTGGCGCTGCCGCCCGGGCGCTTCACCGTCGCCGTGCGCGTGCCGGGCGGCGCTCCCCCGCCGGGATCGGCCACCCTCGCGGTCGCGGTGCTGGCCGGGCTGACCGGCGCGACACTGGATCCCCAGGCAGCCGTGCTCGCCGACCTGGCCCCCGACGGCACCCTGGTCGCGCTCGAGGATCCGGCGGCAGCGCTCGAGCGAGCGATCGCCGGCGGCGCGCGCCGCATCATCCTGCCGCTCGGCGGCGCCACCGCCGCTGCGCGCGGCAGCAAGAAGCCGGTCGACCTGGTTCGCCTGGCGGCGCGGCGCGGCGCAAAGGCGGCGCTGGCGCCGGATCTGCCGCACGCCTACCGCGCGCTCACCGGCGCGCCGATGCCGGAGGCCGCCCCGGTCGAGGCCCGCGAGATGGCGCTGGCGCCGGAGGAGGTGGCAGCGCTGGCCGCGGCCTACCAGCGCCACCTCCTGCGGGTCGCCGAGGCGTGGCCGGCGCTGGTCGAGCAGCAGACCCGCGCGCGGCTGCCGCCGCCGACCGCCGCGCTGGTCGACGCCGCCGGCGCCGGCGCCCGCCGGGCCGAGCGGCTCCGCGCTGCTCGCGAGATCGCGGCGGCGACCGTCCGGCTCACGCGGGCCGCATCGACCGCCGACGCCGCGCGCCGGGTCGAGGACATCCTCGCGCTGGTGCGAGCCGGCGACCGCGCGGGCGCCGCCGCTGCGCTCGCTGCTGGACTGGCGCCCCCGCCGGCTTCGCCGATCGCCCCCGCCGGCCTGGCCGGCGCCGACGGCCACCTGCGGGCGATCGCCGCCTCGGCGTACGCCGCCGAGAGCGCCGCCTGGGCCGCCGAGGCGGCCGCGCTCGGACCGGCGGCGCAGGCGGCGATCGCCTCGGTCGGCGCCGACCGGCCGGCACCCGCCCTCGAGCAGCGGATCGCCGAGGCCATCGCCCCGGCCCTGCTCGCCGCCGCCCGCGCCCGCGAGCACGCGGCGCGCGCCGCCGACCGCGCCGCGCTGCCGGTCGCGCGCAGCGCCGGTTTCGTCCCGGATCCGGCGCCGCTCGCCGAGCTCACCCGCCGACACCGCGAGATCGCCGCCGCCCTGCTGGCGACGGTCGATCGCAAGCCGGCCTCGGTCCCGCGCTCCGCCGAGCTGACCGCGGCGCGCCGCCTCCTGGCCGACAGCCCCAGCACCGCCTCGCCGGCGGCGCGGCTCGGCGCCGCCCGCCTCGGCCAGGAGCTCATCGAGCGCGCCATCGCGCGCGGCCGCGAGGTGGCGGCCGCCATCGATCCCTGGTCGGGCGCCGTCGTCAGCATCGGCCACCCGGAGCGGCTCGCCGTCGCATTGCAGGTCGCCGAGCGCACCGCCCGCCAGGCGGCGGCCGCCGCGCGCACCGCCACCGGCCGCATCCCGCTCGGCGCCCGCATCTCGTACCAGGCGGCGCGCGGACTCGCGACCGGCCGCGCCGCCGACCGGCTGTTCGCCGTCGAGCTCTACCGGGCCGCATCCGCCGAGTCCCGCCTCGCCGTCCTGCTCACGGTCTCCCAGAGGCACTGACGCCCCCGAGGGTGAACCGCCAAAACCGCCAAACGCGCCAAAGTCAGATTTTTGGGGGTATGCCCCGGTTCATCGGAGCGAACCCAACCAGTTCTGAGTTTGGCGGCTTTGGCGGCTTTGGCGGTTCACAACTGATGGAGCCTTACGCGGGGTCTTTGGGCCTCGGGGGGACGGGGGATTGCGGGCCGGTGGGGCGGACGGCGGTGGTGGCGCGCTGGCGGGCATGCAGGATGTCCGACATCTCCTTCTGCGCCCCGGAGCTGTCGATGATGGCGACCCGCTCCCCCTCGGCGTCGCCGCTCTCCTCGATCCACATCTCGAGGGCGCGGCGCGCGGCCACCAGGCCGGTCGCGCGACCGGGCGGCTGCACGGCGTACTCCTGGATGCCGGCCTTCTTCATCACGTCGCGGATGCGGCGCACGTGGCCGCGGAAGACGTCGTCGTTGAAGGGGCGGTTCGAGCCCAGCCCGAAGAGCAGGATGCGGCGGAACGGCAGCCGGCGACCGGACGGCATGAGCAGCGACTCGCCGTGCTCGCCGCGCACCCGGCCCATCTTGATGAGGCGCGACAGGCGGCCGCACAGCCGCCAGTCGGCCAGTCCGGCGGCGCCGCGCAGCGGGCGCTCCTCGCGGAAGAAGGTGAGGACCAGGGCGTCGCCGCCGGCCTCCTCCCACTTGGCGAGCTCGCAGCCGAGAAACTGGACCGACATGGTGAGGGCCTACTCGTCGCGGCGCAGCTGGTGCGCGATGCGGTCGAGGATACCATTGACGAAGGCCGGGGAGTCGCCGGTGCCGAACCGCTTGGCCAGCTCGACCGCCTCGTTGATCGCCACCTTGACCGGCACGTCGGGGAAGTGGCGCAGCTCGGCGGCGGCCAGCCGGAGGATGTTGCGGTCGACCCGCGACATCCGCTCGAGCCGCCAGTTGCGCGAGGCGCTCTGGATGACGTCGTCGATCTCGGCGAGCCGGTCGCGCACGGTGCTGACCAGCTGGCCGGCGAAGTCGAGCGAGGGTGCGTCGACCTCCAGCTCGAACAGGCCGGCGTAGTCGGCGACCGCGGCGACCGGCGCGGCGGTCTCGTTCAGGTCGAGGGCGTACAGCACCTGCAAGGCGTACGCGCGACCCTTCCTCCTGACGCCGGCGGCCATCAGGTCTCGACGATGCGGAACAGGCTGACCATCTCGATGGCCGCCATCGCCGCATCGAACCCCTTGTTGCCGGCCTTGGTGCCGGCGCGCTCGATCGCCTGCTCGATGGTGTCGGTGGTGAGGACCCCGAAGGTGATCGGGATGCCCGCGCTGGCGGCGACCTGGGCCACCCCGCTCGACACCGCGCCCGCCACGTGCTCGAAGTGCGGAGTCGCTCCGCGGATGACCGCCCCCAGGCAGACCACCGCGTCGACCCCGCCCTTGGCCACCACGGCGCGCAGGAGCTGCGGGATCTCGAAGGAGCCGGGCACCCAGTAGACGGTGACGTCGTCCTCGCGGCCGCCGGTGCGCACCACCGCGTCGATGGCGCCCTTGACCAGCGATTCGACGATGAGGCCGTTGAACCGGCCCGCGATCAGGGCCAGTTTCATGCCTCGGCTGGAAAGCTGGCCGTGGATCTCCTTTGCCATGGGCTCCTCGGGGTTCTCGTCTCGTTCAGCTCTTGTCGCCGCGCGCCGCGATCGGCACCACCCGGGCCCCGGCGACCTGGGGCAAGGGGACCCGCTCGACCACCTCGATGCCGAAGCCCTCGATGCCGACGATCCGGCGGTCGGCGTTGCTCATCAGCCGGATCTTGCGGCAGCCGAGATCGGCCAGCACCTGGGCGCCCAGGCCGAAATCGCGCAGCGCCTCGCTGTGCGCCGCGCTGCGGGCCGCGTCGGTGGAGACCGCGCTCGACTCACCGACCACCTGGCGGGCGAACGAGCGGGCCAGGCTGGTGCGCGCCTTGTTGAAGACGTAGAGGAAGACGCCGGCGGGCGCGCGGTCGATGGCGTCGAGCGCGCCGACCAGGTCGGGCCGGGTGCGGAAGGGATCCCCGACCGGGCACATCGACTGGACGCGGACCAGCACCGGAGCGGCCGCCCGCGCGATGTCGCCGCGCACCAGCGCGAGGTACTCGGTGTCCTCCACCTCGGTGGAGTAGAGGTGGGCGTCGAACGGCTCACCGGCGGCCAGGAAGCCGGGCCGGAAATGACCGGAGCTCTGCCGCTCGACGATGTGCTCGTGCTGCAGGCGGTAGGTGATGAGGTCGGCGACCGACAGGATCGGGATCCCGTGCCGGGCCGAGAAGCGCTCGAGGTCGGGCATCCGCGCCATCTCGCCGTCGTCGCGCATGATCTCGCAGATGACGCCGGCCGGCTCGAGCCCGGCCAGACGCGCCAGGTCGACCGAGCCCTCGGTCTGCCCGGTGCGCACCAGGACCCCGCCGCGCCGCGCCTTGAGCGGGAACACGTGACCGGGCGAGACCAGGTCGTCGGGGCGGGCGCTCGGCGCCACCGCGGCGAGGATGGTGGTCGCCCGGTCGCGCGCCGAGATGCCGGTGGTCACGCCGCGGCGCGCCTCGACCGAGACGGTGAAGGCGGTGCCCAGGGCGGCCTGGTTGTCCCGCACCATCATCGGCAGCTGCAGGCGGTCGATCTGGCTCTCGGTCAGCGCCAGGCAGATGAGGCCGCGCCCGTGGGTGGCCATGAACGTGATCGCCTCGGGCGTCACCCGCTCCGCCGCCATCACCAGGTCGCCCTCGTTCTCGCGGTCCTCGTCATCGACCAGGATGACCATGCGGCCGCTCTGGATCTCGTCGATCGCAGCGCGGACGCGCTCGATGGGGTTCAAGCTCATGTCGTGACCCGGGGGTAGGCGCCGAGCAGGCGCTCGACGTACTTGGCGATCATATCGACTTCCAGGTTCACGCGCCCTCCCACTTCTTTCCTGCCGAGCGCGGTGACCGCTACAGTGTGCGGTATCAGCGCGACCGCAAAGGAATAGTCGTCGGCGCGGACCACGGTCAGGCTGACGCCGTCGACCGCGATCGAGCCCTTCTCGACCACGTAGCGCAGGAGCGGCGGCGGGGCGCGGAAGACCAGCTCGAGGTTGTCTCCAGCGCTCGTCTTCTGGGCGATGGTGGCGACGCCGTCGACGTGCCCCTGGACCAGGTGGCCGCCCAGCCGGTCCCCCATCCTGAGCGCCCGCTCGAGGTGAACCGGATGACCGACCGCCAGCTCGCCGAGCGTGGTGCGGCGCAAGGTCTCGTCCACCGCGGTCACCGAGAAGACGCCGGTGCCGCGCGCGGTCACCGTGAGGCAGACCCCGTCGATGGCCACCGAGTCGCCGAGCGAGAGCTCGCCGACCGGCAGCGCGGCCGGCCGCACGTCGATGAGCGCGGTCCCCTCGCGCGGCTCGACGCGCGCGACGGTGCCGACGTCCTCGACGAGGCCGGTGAACACGGCCCGTGTGTACCACAACTCAGCGAGGCCGCAGGGTGAGCAGCAGATCGGCGCCCAGGCGGCGCGGCGGCGCCGCCGGGACCAGGCGCGCGGCGTCGGCAAGTCGATCGACCCCGGCCCCGGCGATCCAGCTCTTGCCGCTGCGGCGGCCCGATCCGCCGAGGACGATGGGTGCCAGGAAGAGCCGCACTTCGTCGACCAGGCCGGCGTCGAAGAGCCCGCCGTGCAGGGTCGGGCCGCCCTCGACCAGGACCGAGGTGATGCCGGTTCCCGCCAGCCGGGCGGCCAGCGCGGCGAGATCGACCGCGCGCCGGCCGGGCAGCCGCCAGACCTCGGCGCCGGCCGCCACCAGGCGCGCCTCGCGCGCGCGGGGCGCGGCGCGGCCGGTCGCGATGATGACCCGCCCGCGCCGTCCCAGCACCGCCGCGTCCGGCGGGGTCCGCAGGCGGCTGTCCACCACGACGCGCACGGGGTCGCGGCCGCCGCGCAGGCCGCGCACGGTCAGCCGCGGGTCGTCGGCCAGCACGGTGCCGACCCCGACCAGGCAGGCGTCGTGGCTGTCGCGCAGCCGGTGTCCCTCGCGGCGCGCCGCCTCGCCGGTCACCCACTTCGACTCGCCGCGCCAGGTGGCGACCTTGCCGTCGAGCGTCGCCGCCGCCTTGAGCGTGAACCAGGGCCGGCGCTCGCGCGCCCACATCACGAACGCGCGGTTCAGCTCGCGGCACTCGCCCTCGAGCACGCCCCGCTCGATCGCGATCCCGCGCCGCGCCAGCCACGCCGCGCCGCCGCCGTGCCCGCGGACCGGATCCAGCATCCCGACCACCACGCGCCGCACCCCCGACGCCGCCACCAGCGGCGCGCAGGGCGGCGTCCGCCCCTGGTGCCGGCACGGCTCGAGGTTGACGTAGAGCGTACCGCCCGGCACCCGCCCCACCCTGGCCAGCGCGTCAGCTTCAGCGTGCGGCGCCCCCGCCTTCCGGTGCCACCCTTCCGCCACCACCCGTCCGCGCCGATCCAGCACCACACATCCCACCATCGGATTCGGCGCCGTCCTGCCCTCCGCCCTCCGCGCGAGGCTCAAACAGCGCCGCATCCACTTCTCGTCCTGCGGTGTCACGTCGGCAGACCGCGATTTGAACCGCCAAAGCCGCCAAACCCGCCAAAGTTTTTTTCTGTTTTCTGAACCAACCAAAATCTGGTTTGGCGCTCTTGGCGCATTTGGCGGTTCAATCCCTCTCGATTGTCCGTAGCTACTTCCGGGCCTTGACGACTTCGCCGAGCTCCTTGGCGAACTCGTCGATGTCGCGGAAGTCGCGGTAGATCGACGCGAAGCGGACGTAGGAGACCTCGTCGAGGTGGCGCAGGCGCGGCAGCACGCGCTCGCCGATCTCGGAGGCGGCCACCTCGCTCTTGCCGAGGTCGGCGATGTCGCGCTCGACCGCCTCGGCCACCTCCTCGAGCGCCTCCACCGAGACGGGGCGCTTGGCGGCCGCCCGCTTGAGGCCGGAGACGATCTTGTTGCGGTCGAACGGCTCGCGGCGGCCGTCGGCTTTGATGACCATCGGCAGCGCCTCCTCGACCCGCTCGTAGGTGGTGAACCGCCGCGCGCAGGCCAGGCACTCGCGCCGCCGCCGGATCTCGCGCCCGTCCTTCGACTGGCGCGAATCGATCACCTTGTCCTCATCCGTGCCGCAGAACGGACAACGCACTAGCGTCCCCCGACCTTCTCCCCGGCCGCCTCGATCTTGTCCACCCGCCGCTGGTGCCGACCGCCCTCGAACTCGGTCTCGCGGAAGGCCTTGAGCGCCTCCTCGGCGACGCCGGCGCCGATGACCCGCTGCCCGACCGCCATCACGTTGGCGTCGTTGTGCGCGCGGGTCGCCCGCGCGGTGAACGCGTCGGTCACCACCGCGGCCCGCACCCCCGGCACCTTGTTGGCCGTCATGGCCATGCCGATGCCGGTGCCGCAGACCAGGAGCCCACGCCCCTCGCCGGCCGCCACCCGCCGCGCCACCTGGGCCGCGTAGTCGGGATAGTCGACCGAGTCCGCCGAGAAGGTCCCGACGTCATCCACCTGGTCGCCGAGAGCGCGCAGGACGCCGACCAGGTGGTTCTTGAGCTCGAGCCCCGCGTGGTCGGCGCCGACGATCCAGCGGTGTCGGGGGGCCGCCGCCATTCAACCCTTGAAGCGGCGCAGCGCCAGCACCGCGTTGGTGCCGCCGAAACCGTACGAATTGGACAGGGCGCAGTCGACCGCCACCTCGCGCGCCTGGTTGGGCACGTAGTCGAGGTCGCAGTCGGGATCCGGGTTCTCGTAGTTGATCGTCGGCGGCAGGACCTTGCGATGGATCGCCAGCGCCGTGATGGCGGCCTCGATGCCGCCGGCGGCGCCGAGCGTGTGGCCGGTCATCGACTTGGTGGACGACACCGCCAGCTTCTTCGCCTGCTCGCCGAACACCGCCTTGATGGCGGCGGTCTCGTTCTTGTCGTTGAACGGGGTCGAGGTGCCGTGCGCGTTGATGTAGCCGATGGCGTCGAGCGGGATCTTGCCGTCGGCCAGCGCGCGGCGCAGGCAGCGCTGCGCCCCCGCCCCTTCCGGCGCCGGCTGGGTGACGTGAAAAGCGTCCGAGTTGGCGCCGTAGCCGACCACCTCGGCGTAGATGCGCGCCCCGCGCTTCACCGCGCGGTCGTGCTCCTCGAGGATGACCACGCCGGCCCCCTCGCCGACCACGAACCCGTCCCGCTCCCTGTCGAACGGGCGGCTGGCCTGTGCCGGTGCGTCGTTGCGGGTCGACAGCGCGCGGCTGGAGTTGAAGCCGCCCACCCCGCAGGCGCAGATGGCCGCCTCGGCGCCACCGGCGATCATGACGTCGGCCTCGCCCCAGCGGATGGCGCGCGCCGCCTCGCCGATCGAGTGCGCGCCGGTCGAGCAGGCCGACACGTGCGACATGTTGGGCCCCTGCGCGCCGGTCTTGATGGACAGGAGGCCGGGCGCCATGTTGGGGATGATGTCGACGATGAAGTAGGGAGAGATGCCGTGGCGCGGCCCCTTCTCCGCGATCTGGTGGATCGCCCGCTCGATGGTCTCGATCCCACCCATGCCCGCGCCGACGTAGCAGCCCCAGCGCTCCTCCTCGCCGGCCGGGACCTTGCGGTCCGAGTAGCCGGCGTCCTCCATCGCCATCAGGCCTGCGCCGACCGCGTAGTGGAGGAAGCGGTCGAGGTGCTTGGCCTCGCGCTTGTCGAGATAAGGCGCCGAGTCCCAGTTCTTCACCTCGCACGCGAAGTGAGTCGCGTACTGCGAGCTGTCGAAGTGGGTGATGGGACCCGCGCCGCTCTTGCCCTCGACGAGCGCCGTCCAGGTCTCCTCGAGGTTGTTGCCCAGCGGGGTGACCAGGCCGATGCCGGTGATGACGACCCTTCTCATGCCGTGCCTGCTCCTTCAGGCCCCCCGAGTCTAGCGCGCGCGCCTAAACGTGCGACTTGATGTAGTCGAGCGCGTTCTTGACCGTCTTGATCTGCTCGGTGTCCTCGTCCGGGATCTCGATCTTGAACTCCTGCTCGAGCGCGAGCACCAGCTCGACCACCGCGAGGGAGTCGGCCTTGAGGTCGTCCACGAACGACGCCTCCGGCCTGAGCTGCTCCTCGGAGACCTCCAGCTGCTGGCAGATGATTTCCTTCACTCGGGATTCGATTTGCTCGGGGCTCATGGACATGCGTGTCTCCGTCAGTGGGGCGTACTCTACATCAAGAGTCCGCCGTTTACCCGCAATACGGCGCCCGTGATGTACGCGGCTTCCGGCCCGCACAGGAACGCGACCGGACCGGCCACGTCGTCCGCCGCGCCGATCCGGCCGGCTGGAATCTGGGCCAGGAGCAGCGTTTTCTGCGCCTCCGGGAGGTGGGCGGCCGTCATGTCGGTCTCGATGTAGCCCGGCGACACCGCGTTGACCGTGACGCCGCGCGACGCCACCTCCTTGGCCATCGACTTGGTGAAGCCGATGATCGCCGCCTTGGCCGCGGCGTAGGCCGCCTGGCCGGCGTTCCCCATCTCGCCGACCACCGAGGTGATGTTGACCACCCGGCCGCGCTCCTTGGCCTTGAGCAGGTGGCGCATCGCCAGCTTGCTGCAGGCGTAGAGCCCGCCCAGGTTGACCGACAGCGAGCGATCCCAGTCGTCGTCCTTGAAACGGAGCAGAAGTCCGTTGATCGCGACACCGGCGTTGTTGACCAGGAGGTGCAGCCCGCCCTGCTCGCTCACCAGCTTGTCGATCGCCTCGGCGACCTGCGCCCGGTCGGCGACGTCGAACCGGCTCGACACCGCGCTGCCGCCGGCCGCGCGACACAGCTCCACCGTCTCGGCCGCCGCGTCCTCCCGGCTCTGGTAATTGACCACCACCTTGGCGCCGCGGCCGGCGAGCGCGGCGCACACCGCGCGGCCGATGCCGCGCGAGCCGCCGGTCACCAGCGCGACGCACCCCTCGAGCGCGCTGTCGCGAATCATCGTCCGACCTCCTTGAGCTGCTTCACCTCGGCGGGCTCGCCGACGCTCGTCACCACGATCTCCTTGGCGATGCGCTTCACCAGCCCGCGCAGCACCGAGCCGGCGCCGAGCTCGAGCGCATCCTTGATCCCGTCGGCCGCCAGGCGCTGCACCGACTCCTCCCACCGGACCGGCGCGGTCACCTGGCGAACCAGGAGATCGGCCACCCGATCCGGGTCCCGGTTGGGCGTCGCCTCGACGTTCGACACCACCGGGACGCGCAGCTCGCCGATGGTCACCCTGGCCAGCGCCTCGCCCATGCGGTCGGCGGCCGGCTGCATGAGGGAGCAATGGAAGGGTGCGCTCACCTGCAGGAGCACCGCGCGCATCGCGCCTTTCGCCTTGGCCGCCGCCATCGCGCGCTCGACCGCCTCCGCGTGGCCGGAGATGACCACCTGGTTGCCGCCGTTGAAGTTGGCCGGCTGCACCACCTGGCCCTTGGCAGCCTCTCTGCACAGCTCCTCGATCACGTCGGCCCCGAGCCCGAGGATGGCCGCCATCGCCCCCTGCCCCTCCGGCACCGCCTCCTGCATGGCGCGGCCGCGCAGCCTCACCAGCTTGACCGCGTCCGCGAAGTCGAGCGCGCCGGCCGCGACCAGCGCGCTCCACTCGCCGAGCGAGTGCCCGGCGGCGGCGGCGAATCGGATCGGCCCGTGCTTGGCTTCGATTGCCCGCAGGACGGCGATCGACGTGGTCAGGATGGCCGGCTGGGTGTTCTCGGTGCGGGTCAGCTCGTCCTCCGGCCCCTCCCAGCACAGCCGCGACAGCTTGGTCCTCAGCGCGGCGTCCGCCTCCTCGAAGACCCGGCGGGCCGCTTCGAACTCGCGCGCCAGCTCGCGGCCCATGCCGACCTTCTGGCTGCCCTGCCCGGGAAACAGTAGTGCTGTCGTGATCGTCATCGCTCTCCTCACCAACGAAAGAGGGCCGCGCCCCACACCAGGCCCGCCCCCATCCCGCACGACAGGATGGTGCTGCCCGCGCGGATCCGCCCGTCGCGCACCGCCTCGTCCAGCGTGATCGGGATCGACGCCGACGAGGTGTTGCCGTACTTCTCGAGGTTGACCAGCACCTTCGCGCGATCGACCTCGAGCCGTTTCGCGATGGCGTCGATGATGCGCAGGTTGGCCTGGTGCGGCAGCACCCAGTCGACCTCCGCCGTGGTCAGCCCGCACTCGGCGAGAACGGTCTCGCACGCCTCGCTCATGGCGCGCACCGCCTGGCTGAAGACCGCGCGGCCGTCCATCTTGAGGACGTGGCGCTTCTCCTCCACCGTCCGGCGCGAGGCCGGCTCCGCGGTGCCGCCGGCCGGCACGTTGAGCTGCGGCACGAAGGCCCCGTCGGCCGCGATCGCGGTGGCCAGCACTCCGCGCGGCACGGCGTCCGCCGCCTGCTCCTCGCCGACCAGGACCAGCGCACCGGCGCCGTCGCCGAAGAGGATGCAGGTCGTCCGGTCCTCCCAGTCGAGGAACCGGCTCATCGCCTCGGCGCCGACCAGGAGCACCCGGCCGAAGCGCCCGCCCCTGACCAGCCCGTCCACCACGGTCAGCCCGTAGCTGAAGCCGGCGCAGGCGGCGCCGATGTCGAAGGCCGGACAGCGCGCCTCCAGCTTGTGCTGCGTCGCCACCGCGGTGGAAGGCAGCGGCATGTCGCCGGTCACCGTCGCCACCACGATGAGGTCGAGCTCCTCGGGCCGGATGCCGGCCATCTCGCAGGCGCGGCGCCCCGCCGCCGCCGCCATGTCGCTCGTCACCTCGCCGTCGGCCAGGATGCGCCGCTGGCGAATGCCCGTGCGGCTGCGGATCCACTCGTCGCTGGTGTCGATGACCCGCGCCAGATCGTCGTTCGTGACCACGCGCGCCGGCACATAGTGGCCGGTGCCGACCAGGCGCGTCCGGATCACGGCGCCTCTCCGGACGAGGCGGCGGCCGCCGCCGGCGGATCCACCCAGATGCGGTGGTGGCGGGTCATCGCGGTCGCCAGCTGCGCGGTGAGCCCGAGCCCGACGAACCGGTCGGCCGCCTTGATCGCGTTCTTCATCGCCTGCGGCTCGCTGCGCCCGTGGCAGATGAGCACCACGCCGCTCACCCCGGCGAGGACCGCGCCGCCCGCCTCCGAGTAGGAGATGCGGTCGCGCAGCGCCAGGAGCGCCGGCTTGACCAGGGCGGCCCCCAGCTTGGCCCTGACCGAGCTGGTGAGCGCCCCCTTCACCATGCGCAGCACGGTCTGCGACACCCCCTCGGAGACCTTCAAGACGACGTTGCCGGTGAAGCCGTCGGTCGCCACCACGTCGATGTCGCCGCCGAACAGGCCCGAGCCCTCGACGTAACCGACGTATTCGAACTGCGCCTCCGGGTTCTTCGCCGCCTGGAGCAGCATGGCGTGCGCCGCCCGGGTCAGATCGGTGCCCTTGACCTCCTCGCTGCCGTTCGACAGGAGACCCACCCGCGGCCGCGCGTGGCCGTGGACGATCCGGTCGTAGTGGGCCCCGAGGATGCCGAACTGGGCCAGCATGGTCGGCCGCACCTCGACGTTGGCGCCCATGTCGCAGAGGACCAGCGTCCCGCTGGGAGTCGGGAACACCGTCACGATGCCGGGTCGCTCGACGTCGGGCAGCCGCTTCAAGAGGAACAGCGCGTGGCTCAGCATCGCGCCCGAGTTCCCCGCCGACACCACCGCGCTGGCCTCGCCGCTCTGCACCAGGTCGAAGGCCACCCGCATCGACGACTGCCGCTTCTGGCGGAACACCTTGCCCGGGTGATCCTCCATCGTGACCACCTCGGCGGCGTGTCGGATCTCGATCTGCTCGCCCTCGGCGCCGCCCGCCGCCGCCAGCTGGGCGCGCAGGCGGCCCTCGTCACCGCACAGGACCACCTTGACCTCGGTCTCGCGGACCGCGGCGAGCGCACCGGCGATCTCGGGACCGGGCGCGTGGTCGCCGCCCATCGCGTCGAGCGCGATCGCGTTCATGACGTGAAATCAAACCGGGCGGGCGCGCACCCGGGTCGAGGTCTACTCGCGCTCCTCCGACGCCTCCACCACCTGCTCGCCGTTGTACTGCCCGCAGTGCAAGCAGACGCGGTGGGGCATGCGCGGCTCGCCGCAGTTCGGGCAGGCGGCGATCAGCGGCTTGTTCATCGAACGCATCCAGGCCGAGCGCCGGTTGGAGACCCGGCTCTTGCCCATTCGTCGCTTCTGGAGTGCCATGACGTTTCCTCGTTCCTTTACGGCTTCAAGTTCTTGAGCGCGGCCCAGCGCGGATCGGCCGGCCTTCGGTCGCAGGTGCAATTGCCGGCGTTGAGGTCGATGCCGCAGGTCGGGCACAGCCCCTTGCAGTCCTCCCGGCACAGCGGGGCAAAGGGGACCGCCAGGATGATCTGCTCGCGCAGGAGTGGCTCGAGGTCGACTTCCTCGCCGACGTACGTGTAGACGTCCATGTCGTCGGCGTCGAGGTCGGCAATCGGGACCTCCGCCTCGCCCTCTGCCAGCTCCTCGTCCGCCGCCTCGACCTGCCCGTGCGGCAGGTAGGTCACCGTGATCGGCTCCGACACCACCAGCTTCACCGGCCCGACGCAGCGGCTGCAGGCCAGCTCGACCCAGCCGTCCAGCTGGCCGCGCACGAAGATGTTCTGGTCCTCCATGTAGAGGTCGACCTCGACCGCGCCGCCGCCCGCCGACTCGTCGTCGTCGGGCCGTTCGAGCGCCGCGCGCATCGGCAATCCCGCCACCGCCTTGGCGACGAACTGGGAGCCCAGCTCGAAGCGGCGGTGGCAGGGAATCTCGCGGATCGGGACCTTCATGGCGAAAAGAGCGGCTATTCTAAGGGCCGCCGCCCTCCTGTCAAGCGCGTCGGTCCCCACCAGACGCGCGAAATGAATGGCTTCTCGGCGGGTCTACTCGATCAAGTAGGTCACCCGGAGCCGGGTTTCGTCGCGCAGGAGGCGGACCACATCCTGGTTCCCGTCCGCGTGATAGCTGTCGTAGCTCGGGTCCTCCGGGCTGTCGTGCAGGAAGCGCAGGCGGAGCTGGGTGCGGGAGGAGCGCTCGGCCCGGTGCTCGTAGTCGTCGGCGAACGCGTCGGTCATGTCGAAGGACGCGGTGGTCCCGACCCCCGGGTGCTGCGCCTCGGTGAGGAGCGCGCCCAGCCCGTTGGCCCGCGCGTAGAGCGAGTTGTCGTCGATCGCGTCGTAGAGGACGTCGTCGACCAGGAGGTCGCCGAGCTCGCCGAACGGGTTTCCGGTCACCGCCTCGACCTCGGTGTGGAGCACGGCCGCCTCCACGCTGATGTCGGCCGGCAGGTTGAAGGGGATGGTGAGGAAGCCGCGGTTGGTCACCGTGGTGTCGCTGGAGTTCTCGCCCGAGACGACCCAGGTCCAGGTGCCCGAGCAGGGCAGAAAGCAGTTGCCCGACAGCGTCTGCGAGAAGGGAAACGCCTGGGTGATGCGCCGGTAGCGGAGCGTGTACTGGAGGGTCAGGACGCCGTCCAGCGAGTCGCCGCCCTGGTCGGCGGCGGCGGCGGCGAGCTCGACCTCGAAGTCGGCGGGCTCGACCTGCTGGGCGCTCGAGCCTTCGGGGTACGGGACGGTGCCCGACACCGTCACCTCGGTGCCGTCCGGGTTCCAGCTGAAGGCCGGCGCGGCCGAGCCCGGGAAGCCGAGCGCGGCCTCGACGGAGGCCTGGTCCATCGGTTCGCTGAAGCGGATGGCGATGGCGACGTCCTCGCTCACCCGGCTGCCCGACGGCGGGTCCACCGCCACCACCGTGGGGGCCACGTCGGGGATGGGATCCGGGCTGGTCGCGCCGCCGCCGTCCGGCCCCGAGTGATCGATGGTGTCGGGCGGGCCGCCGGTTTCCACCGCGCCGCAGGCAGCGAGAGAGAAGAGGAAGGCGAGCAGGGTCTTTCGGTCCATGCTGCCCGGTAGAGCAACTGCGGTGCCGCCGCGCGGCCGCCGCGATATCGCGCCCTTCGCCGGGCCCGACTGCCAGCTCTGCCGCCGGTGCGCCGCCGGTCGAGCAGCGATTGCGTTCTCACCAGGGCCTCTCCGCTCATGATCCGTCACATCGAGGCGGCTCTTTTCTTGAACCGCCAAGACGCCAAAACTCTCGCCAAGAACCAGAGCTCGAAGGGAGCTCCGCTCCCTTCTCGCCGCTTGCGACAAGAGGACGAGGACATCGAGCGAACGGTCGCCGGGGCGACCCCACTGGAATCCCGGCGCAGGGCGACTGGAATGCGCAGCATTCCCGGAGCGCTCTTGGCGTGCGGCGCAGCCGCCTTGGCGCTTTGGCGGTTGAACCAACGTGCCGAATCGTCAGAGGGCGCGCTAGAGCGAGCCGCGACCGGGGTGGGGGCGGGCCTGCTTGATCTCGACGTGGTCGCCGACCCGCTCGAACTCGACGTCGAGCGGCAGGCGGGCGAAGCCGGGCGGCGGGTCGTAGAAGCTCTCGAAGTGGTCGCGGATGGCGTCGAGCGAGCGCCCGAGATCGAACAGCTGCCGCCGGGTCAGGACCGTCTCGCCGCTCGGCGCCAGCGACGAGTGGGTGAAGTAGGTCGCCGGCTGGTTGTTGTGGAAGTAGAAGTAGAGCAGCTGGTCGGCGACGATCCCGCTCGACGGCGGCTGCACCACGCTCACGTCGCCGAGCTGGACGTTGATGTAGAAGGCGTCCTCCCCCGAGGGCCCCGGGTCGAACAGGTTGGCGGTGATCGCCACCCCCTGCGCGGTCTCGTCGACGTAGGTCGGGTGGACCAGCACCGCCATGGCGACCTGGGTGTGATCGATCCCGAAGTAGGCCCGCTCCTCGAAGGCGCGGAACTGCCAGAACGACGCCCACACGGTGCGGACCGCGTCCTCGATCGGATCCTCGCCGCTGCCGACCTGCCCCGAGGCGGAGGTGTAGAGGCCGGCGCCGGCGAACCCGGCCAGGTCCTCGGCGGTCGACGAGGAGCGGAAGCGCATGCGGGTCTGGTGGAACTCGCTGGTGATGCGCCAGGTCAGCGCGCCGAGGAAGCCGGCATCGACCGGCGCCGCCCGCATCGCCGCCTCCAGCTCGGCCAGCCGCTGGCGCCGGACGTTGCCGTCGGCCCGGAACTCGGGATCCGCCAGCATGGCCGCGATCTCGGCGTCGAAGCCGTTCTGCTCGAGGAACTCGAGGTAGTAGCGGACCGGGATGGCGAAGCCGTCGCGCACGCGCAGCGACTCCTCCTCGACGTTGCGCAGCTCGCCGAACTGGGCCGCCTTGCCGCCCACCGCCGGCAGGTCGGCG